>Ga0164243_10014764_pt1 | contig 10857 bp, 8 predicted proteins | sample OricompcompostOP_FD_108781 | JGI IMG/M metagenome (GOLD analysis project Ga0164243, IMG submission 108781) | Organic Plus compost microbial communities from Emeryville, California, USA - Original compost - Organic plus compost (OP) | ecosystem: Engineered > Solid waste > Mixed feedstock >...
CCGCGGCCGGGCCGAGTTCCGCTTCTCGGCCGAGGCCCGGCGCTCCGGCGCCTCCCGCGAGGCGCAGCGCCGCCAGACCATCGCCGAGCGCAAGGCCGCCGAGGCCGAGCTCGCCTCGGCCGGCCGCCGCGACGGGAAGGACTCCTGATGGCCGCCAGCGCGCTGACCCGCTTCGGCAACGACCTCTACACCGGCGAGCGGAGCGTCCCCTTCGTCGGCCGCCGCCGCATCTGGCTGTCCATCGCGGCCGTCCTCGTGCTGCTCTCCGCCCTGGTGCCGCTGATCCGCGGCGGAGGGGACTACCTGGCCGGCTTCAACTTCGGGATCGAGTTCCGCGGCGGCTCCCAGTTCCAGGTCTCCGAGGCGGCCACGACGGACACCGATCTGGCCGAGCAGGTGGTGCGCGAGATCGTGCCCGGCGCCGTCGTGCACGTCACCACGGCCGGCGACGCGGGGCTGCGCATCCAGACCGACCAGCTCACGAACGACGAGACGCAGGAGATCGCGGTCGCCCTCGAGGAGGCCTTCGAGACCGACGCGGTGACCTCCTCCTTCATCGGCGCCACCTGGGGCGCCGACATCACCCGCCAGGGCCTCATCGGCCTCGGCGTCTTCCTCGGTCTCGCGGCGATCCTGATGGCGCTCTACTTCCGCACCTGGAAGATGTCGCTCGCGGCGATGCTCGCCCTGCTGCACGACCTCGTGGTCACGATCGGCGTCTACGCCGCCACGGGCTTCGAGATCACCCCGGCCGCGGTGATCGGCTTCCTCACCATCCTCGGCTTCTCGCTCTACGACACCGTCGTCGTCTTCGACAAGATCCGCGAGAACACGGCCGAGTGGGGCGAGGACTCCACCCGCACCTTCGGCGAGACCGTGAACCTGGCTGCCAACCAGACCCTGGTGCGCTCGATCAACACCGGCGTGGTCGCCGCGCTGCCGACGGCGGCGATCCTCTTCATCGGCGCCTTCGTGCTCGGCGCCGACACCCTGCGCGACATCTCGCTCGCGCTGCTCGTCGGCACGATCATCGGCACCTACTCGACGCCGTTCATCGCCGCCCCGCTCTACGTGCTGCTGCGGGAGAGGGAGCCGGTGATCGCGGCCCGCGACGCGCGCACCCACGCCGCTCGAGCCCGGAGCGTCGCGGCGTAGGCCGCCGGACGACCCGCCCGCACAAGCCGCGCATGGCGACCGACCGGCTCGTAGAATCGGAGGATGAGCCGCGCGGTCGTCCGCTGGACGTCGGGGGCGCGTCCCCCGACCAGCAGCAGCGCGCCTGGCGCTGGTCGACCCAGCGAGCGGGGGCGCCGGTCATGACCGAGACCCAGTCGCCTGCCACCACCTCGTCGCTGCGCACGATCCTGCCGCGGCTGTTCTCGCGCGCGCAGCCGACCGGCGCGGTGGACCAGCTGATCCGCACCGTCAAGGCGCATCATCCCAAGGCCGACCTCGCACTGATCGAGCGCGCCTATCAGGCCGCCGATCGGGCCCACCGCGGCCAGACCCGCAAGAGCGGCGAGCCCTACATCTCGCACCCCGTCGCCGTCGCCCAGATCCTCGCCGACCTCGGCATGGGCGGTCGCGCGATCGCGGCGGCCCTGCTCCACGACACCGTGGAGGACACCGACTACAGCCTCGACCAGCTGCAGCACGACTTCGGCGACGAGGTCGCCATGCTCGTCGACGGCGTCACCAAGCTCGACAAGGTCAAGTACGGCGACAGCGCCCAGGCCGAGACGGTGCGCAAGATGATCGTCGCGATGTCGAAAGACATCAGAGTGCTCGTGATCAAGCTCGCCGACCGGCTGCACAACGCCCGCACCTGGGGCTTCGTGCCCGAGGAGTCCGCCCGGCGCAAGGCGCAGGAGACGCTCGAGATCTACGCGCCGCTCGCGCACCGCCTCGGCATCCAGGCGATCAAGGCCGAGCTGGAGGACCTCTCCTTCGCGGTGCTGCATCCCAAGCTCTACGTCGAGATCGAGAGCATGGTCAGGGAGCGCACGCCGCAGCGCGAGGAGTTCCTGCAGCAGGTGATCGACGCGGTCAACGAGGACCTGCGCGAGGGCAAGATCAAGGGCCAGGTGGTCGGCCGGCCGAAGCAGTACTACTCCGTCTACCAGAAGATGGTGCTGCGCGGCCGCGAGTTCAGCGAGATCTACGACCTGGTCGGCATCCGCGTTCTTCTCAACAACATCCGCGACTGCTACGCGGTGCTCGGCGCCATCCACGCCCGCTGGAACCCGATCCCGGGCCGCTTCAAGGACTACATCGCCACCCCGAAGTTCAACCTCTACCAGTCCCTGCACACCACCGTCATCGGCCCGCAGGGGCGCCCGGTGGAGATCCAGATCCGCACCCACGAGATGCACCACCGGGCCGAGTTCGGCGTGGCGGCGCACTGGAAGTACAAGGAGCGGATCGCCGCCGGCGGCAAGGACGACGCCCGCCCGGTCGACACCGAGATGGCCTGGCTCGCGCACATCAGCGACTGGCAGAGCGAGTCGGCCGACCCGGGGGAGTTCCTCGACAACCTGCGCTTCGAGATCGGCGCCAAGGAGGTCTACGTCTTCACGCCCCAGGGCAAGGTGATCGGCCTGCCCTCGGGCGCCACCCCGGTCGACTTCGCCTACGCGGTGCACACCGAGGTCGGTCACCGCACCATGGGCGCGAAGGTCAACGGCCGGCTCGTGCCGCTCGAGTCGGCGCTCAACTCGGGCGACGTGGTCGAGGTCTTCACCTCGAAGAACCCGGACGCCGGCCCCAGCCAGGACTGGCTCGGCTTCGTCAAGAGCGCCCGCGCCCGCAACAAGATCCGCGGCTGGTTCACCAAGGAGCGCCGCGAGGAGGCGGTCGAGCAGGGCAAGGACTCGATCGCCCGCGCCATGCGCAAGCAGAACCTCCCGCTGCAGCGGCTGATGAGCCACGACGTGCTCGCCGAGATCGGCGCCCAGATGCGCTACGAGAGCGTGGAGGCGCTCTACGCGGCGGTGGGCGAGGGCCGGGTCTCGACGCAGTCGGTGATCGAGAAGGTCGTCTCCTCGCTGCAGAGCGAGCAGGAGACCGACGAGAGCGAGGTCCCCTTCTCCTCGCGGGGCCGCGCCCGCCAGCTGCGCACCAGCGATTCCGGGGTGCTCGTGCGCGGGGCCGACGACATCCTCGTCAAGCTGGCCAAGTGCTGCACGCCGGTCCCCGGCGACGAGATCGTCGGCTTCGTCACCCGCGGCGCGGGCGTCTCGGTGCACCGCTCAGACTGCCACAACGTGCAGAGCCTGCTCGCCGAGCCCGATCGCATCATCGAGGTGGAGTGGGCCCCCAAGTCGTCGAGCGTCTTCCTGGTGCAGATCCAGGTGGAGGCGCTCGACCGCGCCGGGCTGCTCTCCGACGTCACCCGCGTGCTCAGCGAGCATCATGTGAACATCCTCTCGGCAGCGGTGTCGACCTCGAGCGACCGGCTGGCGCTGAGCCGCTTCATCTTCGAGATGGGCGACACGGTGCACCTCGACCGGCTGCTCAACGCCGTTCGGCGCATCGACGCCGTCTACGACGTCTACCGCGTCACGGGCGGCTGAGCCCCGCGAGCCGCCTCCGGGCCCGGGCCGCGTGGGGGAGCCGACGCGCGGCGAGCGCCGTCATGGCGCGCTCCGCGCCGTCGTCGCCGAGCAGTCGCCCGACCACCGCGGCGTCGTAGGAGGCGTCGTCGCGCAGCCGGACGAGGTCGAGGGCGGTGCGGAGCGGGGTGGTGACGCGCCGCCCCGCGAGCAGGAACTCGTCCTCCGCCGGCATCACCACCTCCCGCCCGGCGCCCGGATCGCCCGGGCGCAGCCGCGAGCGCTCCTCCATCGCGGCGCAGAACTGCAGCCGCCCCGGCGGCGCGGGGAGCGCGCCCCAGATCCACGCGGCGGTCTCGAGCTCGGCGATCAGCCGCGGGCCGCGGCCGGCGTGCGCGGCCCGGGCGCGGAGCTCGGGGGAGTCGAGGGCGTCGAGCGTGATCAGGGCCTCGGCGAGGGGGAACAGCTCGCCGTCGAGCCGGAGCGCGGAGCGCTCGGCGACGGGGAAGGTCGAGGGGTCGAACAGCTCGGGCAGGCGCATCCCCTCAGGGTCGCGCAGGGCGAGGCCCCTCGTCGCCGCCCGACGCGGATCGGTGGAGAGCCGGCTCAGCCCCCGAGGGCGTCGAGCCAGACCTTCTGGGCAGCGAGGGCGTCCTCGGCGTCCTTGATCCGCTTCGCGTCGCCGGCGCCGGTGGCCTCGGCGAGCTCGGCCTCGAGCTTCTCGATCTTGGCGGTGAGCTGGGCGGCGAAGTCGGACTGCCGGGCCTGCTTCTCGGGGTCGGTGCGCTGCCAGTGCTCCTGGTCGAGCTTGCGCACATGCGCCTCGACCTTGCGCAGGCGGTCCTCCACCTCGCGGAAGCGGTCGCGGGGCACCTTGCCGGCGGCGTCCCAGCGGCGCTGGATGCCGAGCAGCGCCTCCTTGGCGGACGACGGGTCGGTGACGGACAGCAGCCGCTCCGCCTCCTCGAGCAGGGCGAGCTTCTCGACGAGGTTGCCGGAGAACTCCTCGTCCTCCCGGGCGGCCTCCACCGCCTTCGCAGCGTAGAGGGCGTCGCCCGCGGCCTTGAAGCGCTCCCAGAGGGCGTCGTCGACCTTCTTGCCCGCCCGGCCGGCGAGCTTCCACTCGTCGAGCAGGCGGCGGTAGTCGGGGATCGCCGCGGAGCCGCGCGGGGCGAGGGCCTCGGCCTGCTCGACCAGGCCCTGCTTGCGGCCTCGCGCCTCCTTGTGCACGGTGTCGAGCTCGGCGAAGAAGGCCTTGCGGTGGTTCTCGATCGTGGTGCGGGCGCTGCGGAAGCGCTTCCACAGCTCGTCGGCCTCGGACTTGGGCAGCCGCGGCCCCGTCTTCTGCTGCTCCTGCCACGCGGCGAAGAGCTCGTCGAGGCGGGCGGTGGTCTGCTTCCACTGGGCCTTGGCCGGATCCTGCGCGGCGAGCCGCTCGGCCTCGGCGACGAGGGACTCGCGCTCGGCGATCGCGGTCTGCACCGCGGCGCGGCTCTCCTCGCTCTGCCGCTCGGTGAGCTCGCCGACGCTGCCGCCCAGCCGCTCGAGCCGCTCGACGAGCGAGGCGAGGTCGCCGACGGCGTTGGCGCCGGTGACCGACTCCCTCAGGTGGGCGATCGCCTTGGCCACGTCGCGGGCGGGCGCCCCGCCGCGCACCCGCTGCTCGAGCAGGGACACCTGGCCCTCGAGCTCGGAGAACTTGCGCTCGTAGTAGGCGAGGGCCTCCTCGGGGGTGGCGTCCGGATACTGGCCGACGACGCGCTCGCCGTCCGCCTCTCGCACGTAGACCGTTCCGTCCACGTCGACGCGACCCCACACGGTCGTCTCGTCACCCACCAGCACACTCACCTCGTCGTCGGGAAGGCTCCACCGGATGGGTCCAGCCTATTGCACGGCCTCCGCGGCCCGGCTACCCCTTCGGGCGGGCTACTCGAGGGTGAGGCCGGTGATCTCGACCGGCTCCAGCGGGAAGCCGGTGCCGTCCGCGTTGGTGCGCTCGGGGTCGACGCCCGGTGCGACGAGCCCCCACAGCCCCTCGAGGCCGCTCGTGACGCTGCCGATCACGGTGTAGCCGCCGGCGACGTCCGACGGGATCGTGACGTCGCCGAGGACGATGAAGAACTGGTGCCCCATGCTGTAGGGGTCGCCCGGCGCGCGGGCCATCGCGATGGTGCCGGAGGGGTAGAAGTCGCCCTCGGGGGCGTTCTCGATCGGGCCGTAGGAGAAGTCGGGGTCGGGGCCGCCGGCGCCGTCGATCGAGCCGCACTGGATGAGCTCGAAGCCCGGGGTGGTGGAGAGCCGGTGGCAGTTGGTGCCGGGGTAGTAGCCGCTCTCGACGTCGGCGAGGAAGGCCGAGACCGCCTGCGGCGCCCGCAGCCCGTCGAGCTCGATGCCGAGGACGACGTCGTCGTTGAAGCTCAGCTCGCCGGTCCACTCGCGGTTCTGGGCGTAGTCGGGATCGGGCACGCCGATGCTCTCGCCGACCGGGACGGAGGCGCTCGGGGAGGGCAGGGGGGCGCCGGGGCCGGCCGAGAAGTAGAGGATCTGGGCGCCGGCGGCCAGGCCGGCGACCACGACGACGCCGGCCACGGCGGCGATGTTGTCGCGCATCCTGCGCCGCGTGCCGCGGGCGTGCACCTCCTGGCGGGCGGTGTAGGCCTGGAGGCGGCCGCGCGCCTCGCGCTGCTGCCGCTGCTGATTCTTCGACGCCACTGCTGCCTCTCCGTCGGGACGCCCGTCGGCGCCCCAGTGAACTGTACTGGCCGCGGGTCGCCGGGTGGAAACGGCTCCCAGGCGGCGTCGGGGGCCGGGGCTACCATGGCCGCATGAGCGGCCAGCAGGGGCTGCGCACGGGGTCCACCCCGCTCGCGGTCCGGATGCGCCCCACCTCGCTCGACGAGGTCGCGGGCCAGCGCCATCTCCTGCGCCCGGGCTCGCCTCTCGTGCGCCTCGCCGAGGACGCCACGGGCGAGACGGGCGCGGTCTCCGTCATCCTGTGGGGCCCGCCGGGCACCGGCAAGACCACCCTGGCCCAGGCGATCGCGCACTCCTCGGGGCGCCGCTTCGTCGAGCTCTCCGCCGTCACCGCGGGGGTGAAGGACGTGCGCGAGGTGATGGAGCGCGCCCGGGCCGACCGCGATCTCTACGGCGTCTCCACCGTGCTGTTCCTCGACGAGATCCACCGCTTCACCAAGGCTCAACAGGACGCGCTGCTGCCGGGGGTGGAGAACGGCTGGGTCATCCTCGTCGCCGCCACCACCGAGAACCCGTCGTTCTCGGTGGTCTCGCCGCTGCTGTCGCGGTCGCTGCTGCTCACCCTCGAGCCGCTGTCCGACGACGACCTCGGCATCCTCGTCGACCGCGCCGTCGCCGACCCGCGCGGCCTCGACGGCGCCGTGGAGCTCGACCCGGAGGCGCGCGCCGCGATCGTGCGGCTCTCCAGCGGCGACGCGCGCCGGGCGCTCACCGCGCTGGAGGCGGCGGCCGTGGGCGCGGCGGCCGATCACGACGGCGAGGGCGCCCCGACGATCACCGCCGAGCTCGTGGCCGCGACCGTCGACCGCGCCCTGCTCCGCTACGACCGCCAGGGCGACGAGCACTACGACGTGATCAGCGCCTTCATCAAGTCGGTGCGCGGCTCCGACGTCGACGCGGCGCTGCACTACCTGGCGCGGATGATCGAGGCGGGGGAGGATCCGCGCTTCATCGCCCGGCGGCTGATGATCCTCGCCGCCGAGGACATCGGCATGGCCGACCCGCAGGGGCTGCCGATCGCGGTGGCCGCGGCCGAGGGGGTGCAGCTCATCGGCATGCCGGAGGGGCGGATCCTGCTCGCCGAGGCGACGGTCTACCTCGCCACCGCCCCCAAGTCCAACCGCTCCTACACGGCTCTCGACCAGGCCATCGCCGACGTGAAGGCGGGGCGGATCGGCCGCGTGCCGGCGCATCTGCGCGACGCCCACTACCCGGGGGCGAAGGCGCTCGGCCACGGCAAGGGCTACCAGTACGCGCACAGCGCCGAGCACGGGGTGGCGACCCAGCAGTACCTGCCCGACGAACTGGTCGGCACGCGGTACTACGACCCGACCGCCCACGGCTACGAGCGCGACGTGGCGGCGCGGCTGGAGCGGATCCGCGCGATCCTGCGGGGAGGGGCGGAGTAGCCCGTTCGGCGCCGCGGAGCGGCTCTGCTAGACTCGCACGGCCCGTTTTCGCGGGCACATCCCCCACACAGCCTCCCGGCCGCGTCGACGTGCGTCCGGAGTCCGGGGCGGCGGGATGCACGTCTGTGAGCCGCGAGAGCCGCGGCCACGTGCTGGAAGGTCATCCATGCCCACCAAGTCCCAGGACCGCCGCAAGGTCCGGCTGAGCCGCGCGCTCGGCATCCCGCTCACCCCGAAGGCCGCGCGCTACCTCGAGAAGCGCCCCTACGCCCCGGGCGAGCACGGCCGCACCAAGCGCAAGGCCGACAGCGACTACGCCGTCCGCCTCCGCGAGAAGCAGCGGCTGCGCGAGCAGTACGGCATCCGCGAGAAGCAGCTGCGCCTCGTCTTCAACGAGGCCCGTCGTCAGCAGGGCCTCACCGGTGAGAACCTCGTCGAGCTGCTCGAGATGCGCCTCGACGCCCTCGTGCTCCGCGCCGGCCTCGCCCGCACCACCGCGCAGGCGCGCCAGTACGTGGTGCACCGCCACATCCTCGTCGACGGCAGGATCGTCGACCGCCCCTCCTTCCGCGTGAAGCCGGGCCAGCTCATCCACGTCAAGGAGAAGAGCGAGGCGCTCGAGCCCTTCCAGGTCGCCGCCGCCGGCGGGCACGTCGACGTGCTGCCCCCGGTGCCGGGCTACCTCGAGGTCGAGATCGACAAGCTGCAGGCCCGCCTGCTGCGCCGGCCGAAGCGCGCGGAGGTCCCCGTGACCGCAGAGGTGCAGCTCGTGGTGGAGTACTACGCGGCGCGCTAGCCTCAGGGCGAAGGCCCGGTGGGCCTTCGCGGCGCGCGCCGCCGCCGGCAGGCGGTTGGCAGACGAACATTCACACGAAGGCCCCGGGACACCTCCGGGGCCTTCGTCGTAGAGTGGACGCAGACATCCCGCGACGAAAGGATCCGACCATGAAGAACGTGCTGCTGCTCATCGCCGGCGCTGCGGCCGGCTTCGTCGCGGCCCACTACATCTCGAAGACCCCGCAGGGCGAGAAGTTCTTCGCGGACGTGGACGCGAAGGCCAAGGAGTTCGGCGCGGCGGTCGTCGACGGCTACAAGGCGCGCGAGGCCGAGCTGCGCCAGGCCGTCGCGAACGCCGAGGAGGCCATCAACGACCTCACGCGCCGGATCCGCTGACCCCCGGTGCAGACTGCTGAGATCCAGCGCCGCTGGTTGACCTTCTTCGGCGAGCGCGAGCACACCGTCGTGCCCTCGGCGTCGCTCGTGAGCGACGACCCGGCGCTGCTGTTCACCGTGGCGGGCATGGTCCCGTTCATCCCCTACTTCACCGGCGTGGTGCCGCCGCCCTATCCGCGCGCCACGAGCGTGCAGAAGTGCATCCGCACCCTCGACATCGAGGAGGTCGGCAAGACCGCGCGCCACGGCACCTTCTTCCAGATGAACGGCAACTTCTCCTTCGGCGACTACTTCAAGGAGCAGGCGATCGCCTACGCCTGGGAGCTGCTCACCAGCTCGGAGGCCGACGGGGGCCTCGGCTTCGCCGAGCGCGACCTGTGGGTGACCGTCTACGAGGACGACGACGAGGCGGCCGGGCTGTGGAAGAGGATCGCCGGCCTGCCCGACGAGCGGATTCAGCGCTTCGACAGGAAGGACAACTTCTGGTCGACCGGTCAGCCGGGCCCGGCCGGTCCCTGCTCGGAGATCTACTTCGACCGCGGCCCGCAGTACGGTCCCGACGGCGGCCCGGCGGTGGACGACACGCGCTTCCTCGAGATCTGGAACCTCGTGTTCATGCAGTACCTGATCGCGAACGTGAGGTCGAAGACCGAGTTCGACATCGTCGGCGAGCTGCCGCGCAAGAACATCGACACCGGCATGGGGATGGAGCGCGTCGCCTTCCTCAAGCAGGGCGTCGAGAACATGTACGAGATCGACCAGGTGCGCCCCGTCATCGACGCGGCCGCCGCGCTCACCGGCCGGCGCTACGGGGCCGACCCGGGCGACGACGTGCGCTTCCGGGTGATCGCCGACCACGTGCGCAGCGGCCTCATGCTCATGACCGACGGGGTCACGCCCGGCAACGACGGCCGCGGCTACGTGCTGCGCCGGCTGCTGCGCCGGGTGATCCGCTCGATGCGGCTGCTCGGGGTGGACGCGCCGAGCTTCCAGGAGCTGTTCGCGGCGAGCCGCGACGCCATGGCGCCCGCCTATCCCGAGGTCGCCGATCGCTACGACCGCACGGCCCGACTGGCCCAGGGCGAGGAGGAGAGCTTCCTGCGCACCCTCGTCGGCGGCACCACGATCCTCGACGTGGCGGTCGCCGAGACGCGTGCCGCCGGGCTGGGGGAGCTGGCCGGCGACACCGCCTTCCTGCTCCACGACACCTACGGCTTCCCGATCGACCTCACCCTCGAGGTGGCGGAGGAGGCGGGCCTCGCCGTCGACCGCGCCGCCTTCGACGCCCTCATGCAGGAGCAGCGCGACCGGGCCAAGGCGGACGCCAAGGCCAAGAAGGGGCAGTTGGCCGATCTCTCCGTCTACCGCGACTTCCGCGCGGCGGGGGAGACCGTCTTCACCGGCTACGAGTACCTCGAGACCGAGTCGCGCGTGCTCGGCCTCGTCGTCGACGGCGTGAGCGTCGATAAGGCCTCTGCGGGCGAGATCGCCGAGGTGATCCTCGGCGAGACCGCGCTCTACGCCGAGGCGGGCGGCCAGGCCGCCGACCAGGGCACGATCATCGGCAGCGGCTTCGAGCTCGAGGTGCTCGACGTGCAGAGGCCGGTGGCCGGCCTCGTCGCGCACACCGTGCAGGTGACGAGCGGCGAGGTGGCCGTCGGCGACGCCGCCACCGCGGTCGTCGACCCGGTGTACCGGCACGCGGCCGCGCAGGCGCACTCGGCGACCCACCTGATCCACGCGGCGCTGCGGCAGACCCTCGGCCAGGAGGCGCACCAGGCCGGCTCCTTCAACAAGGCCGGCTACATGCGCCTCGACTTCTCGTGGAACCAGCCGCTCAGCCCGGCCACGCGCAGCGAGATCGAGGAGATCGCCAACATCGCCGTGCGCGACGACCTCGAGGTGGTCACCCGCATCCTCCCGCTGGACGAGGCGCGCGCCGCCGGCGCGATGGCGCTCTTCGGCGAGAA
>Ga0164243_10014765_pt1 | contig 10856 bp, 14 predicted proteins | sample OricompcompostOP_FD_108781 | JGI IMG/M metagenome (GOLD analysis project Ga0164243, IMG submission 108781) | Organic Plus compost microbial communities from Emeryville, California, USA - Original compost - Organic plus compost (OP) | ecosystem: Engineered > Solid waste > Mixed feedstock >...
ACCATAAAAGCAACTGTAATCGAGATCAACAAGGCAATCCAATGTAGACTTCGTTGCCTTGCAGGTCAGAGGCTACTTGTGCCAACCGGTGACCAATACGATGCCGTTTCGTTATGAACGTTCCCCCTGCTGCCCCTTGCGACCAGGGATGCCCTCTGACCTGGGCAAACGCTGACCCCGCCGTTAGTTAACCGATGGCAGCCCTTGGCAGACCCGTTCAAACGGCTGCGCCGCGAACTCTACGGGCAGACCAATACTTCACCTCGGGGAAGTTCGCCCATCAGCCATGTGAACCATTGCTGCCATAGCTGCCTCCTAGTAGACCTCCGAGGACACCCAGGAAGTACATCGGGTTGAACCATCGATGACTGATGGATACCAACCCAGGCGGACAAGTGTCTACGCCCTTACGCTTCGCACGGGCTACGACCTAGCCGCCGATAGTTGACTAGTAGACCAGTAGGGGCGTGCGGAGCGTAAGCCCCTTCGGGGGTAGACCAGTAGACCAGTCGGGACGGAGCGGAGCGGGAGTCCCTGCGAGGGTAGACCAGCGGATCTTACTCCTCTCCGACCGGGAACCCCGATGCCAGTACCTCCCGCATCAACTCGTCGTAGCCGGGGTCTTCCGGGGTCGCCTCTTCCAGCCGTTTCCAGAGTCCCGGGTTCCTGTTCGCCCACCGGGGCAGCTCCTGGAACCGCTGGATGCTCACATCCATACGAATGTCTTCCCCGTCTGCTTCCTGCCACCGGACCACCCTGGCCTGATTCATGTCGTGGCCGACAGCGCCACGGGCGGACAGCGGTCCTGGGTGGATGGCCACACCGTACAACGGGTCACCCTCCTCCCACGAGATCTGGACGTCATCCCGGTTAAGGTCAAATTCCCAGTAGGGGGGCACCACCCGCACCCGGTCGGCCGGAGAGCCACCCGGTACCGGCGGGGTTACGACCACCTCTACACGGGCGATCGCCAGTAGCTCCCTCTGCTCGTCGGTGGCCTCCACCGTTGCCGCGTTGGCCTCTGCCTCCTGCCAGGCATCCAGCCAACGGGTGGGGCTGCCCTCCGCCTCAAACACCCGTCTTCCTTCGGCGGGGGTGTCCTCCAGTAGTCGCCGAATGTCGGCCATGCGGGCGGTGTTAGCCGCCTGCTCTCGCCGGAAGATCTCCAGTAGGGAGGGGTCGTCGTACATCCCGGCCTGCCTGTCCTCCAGTAGTCGCGTGCTGGCCGCTATCAGCTCGGACAGCTCCGATTGCAACCCCGAGATATTCTCCGTGACCGTCCATCGCCCTGGAATGAACAACAGGTCGGCCATAGCCGCCGTCAGGTAGCCGTCCAACTCCTCCCGCACGATCCGGCGAAGGATGGCCCCGTTTCGGCAGGCCCTATTCCGACAGACGTAGGACTCGCGGACCCCCTGGCCGCTGCCGACCATCGGGGTGCCACATTCAGCGCAGGTGATCATGCCGTAGAGGAGGCTGCGGGCGTGGTTTTTCGCGTGAGGCTTCCCATGCCCGGATAGGGCAAGCTGCAAGCGGTCGTATGTCCCTCGATCGATCAGCGGGGGGCCGAAGGCCACCGGACGGCCGTGTTCGTGGACCACCTTCCCGTCGTGGTAGCCGTGCCCAAGCAGTTGTTCGCCCTTCAGAATGCGGTGTAGGGAAGCCGGGTGCCAACGGTCGGACCGCCTGCCGCCTCGGGACGGCGGGGGTATGGCCTCTCGGTTCAACTCGTCGCAGATGGCCGACACGCTCACCCCGTCGATGGCCCGGCGGACGATCCGGTGGATGACCTTCTGCGCGTCATCATCGATCACCCAGCGCCAGCCCTTCTTCCCCGGCTGGTCGTCCCGCTCCACCTGCTCCGTGCGATAGCCGTAGGGGGCTGTGCCCTGTTGATGCCAGCCCCCGCGCCGGAGGTGAACCCTCGTCGCAGCCAACCGCTCCATGGTGAACGTCCGCTCGGCCTGGGCTACGGCTGCCAGGATGGTGATCATCAGCTTCCCGGTGCCAGACGAGGAGTTGACCCCATCCTGGATGGTCCGCAAGGTCTTCCCCCGGTCGTCCAGCCACTCCACGAGGTCGAGGGTGTCCCTCGTGCTTCGGCTCACCCGGTCAAGGGTGTTCGATAGGAGGACATCCCATGGCTCGGGGGGCGTCTCTGTAAGCCACGGGGACAGGGACTCGTGGTCTCGAGGGGCTGTCGATCCCGAGACTGAGGCGGACTCCGCCACGTGGACGAGGTGCCACCCCATGGCCGCGCAGAAGTTCTCAATGGCCGTCTTCTGCTTGCTCAGGGACGTGCTGGCCTCTGTATCTCGGCTGATCCGGGCGAACCCGAGAACTCTCGTCGAAGTTTTTCCGCCGTGGGGCTTGCGCGTAGGCATGGTATTCATGGTACCTTGTTGTCACCGGTTAGCAAGACATCACAGAGACCGAGGAGACGAGATGGAAGAGACCGCCACGCCGACGATTCGGCCGCTGGAGAAGTCCCAGCCGAATGACGTCATCGCCCTTCCCGGCAACCGGGTCGGCATCGTGATCGATAGCTCGAAGTACGGCCAGCACGTCGCCGTGGTGGATGCTGCCGACTACCAGGCGGTGACTCCGCATCGGTGGGGCCTGTTGGTACAGACGCACAGCCACACTGCCTACGCCTACGCCAACGCTCGTCGGGAGGACGGCACCCGGACAAAGGTACTGATGCACCGACTGATCGTCCCCGGTGTCGAGCAGGTCGACCACATCGACGGCGACGGCCTGCGGAACACCAGGGACAACCTCCGAGCCGTGACCGCCACGGTGAATCAGCGCAACAGCCGCCTTCGGTCGGACAACTCGACCGGGTTCCGGGGCGTCTCCCGCAGTCGCGGCCGGTTCATGGCACAGATCAGCGTCAACGGCGCCATGCGCTATCTGGGTCGCTACGACACCCCCCTCGAAGCCGCGCAGGCATGGCTAACGGCTGCCGAGGACGTCGGCGGCTACTCCGACCGCGTTCTCGAAGAGCAGCGGGTGGCCATCGTCGCCGCCGGGGGGTCGGAGTGAAGACCGGGCGGAAGATCCGGCTCCTGATCGAGGAGAGAGGCCTATCTCAGGGGCAGGTTGCCCGCGCTGTCGGGGTTAGCGCCCCCACAGTCAGCCGGTGGTGTGCCGGGAAGGCCACCCCCCGTGGGGACCGCCTCGTCTCTCTGGCGGCCCTGTTGGGAGTTCCGCCGAGTTTCCTGCTCTGACACAGGTTTGCCCGAAGTAGTACCTAATCGCAAGGGAGAACGAAATGAAGAAGCGCACGAAGGTCGTCCTGGGTGTGGCGGCTGTCGCCATCGCCATTGGGGTTATCGCCTCCGCTAACGGGGGAGGGGAAGGCAGCACCGTCACGCCCGCATCGCCGGAGGTCAGTGAGAAGGCGGAATACGTCCTGACCGCCACCTCCCCCGGCGGATTCACCAACGTGACCTACATCCGCCCGGACGGCCAGATGTCGCAGGAGACCTCCCCGGCTGGCACGGAGTGGAGCGCCACCGTGGACGGCAACGGGTGGGGCAAACCGACCCTGACCGTCCAGGGCGGCAGTGGGACGGGTGAGGTTGCCTGCCGGATCACCCATGACGGAAAGGTCGTCGCGGAGAACTCTTCCGCCGGTGCTTACGCCGTCGTTTCCTGTTCGGCTCACTGATCGAAACCCGCTGGCTGTGGCAAGGCCAGCGGGTCGCCGGGAACTGGAGAGACCGGCCTGACGAGATCCCGAAGAGAAAGAGAGAGATAGAGACATGAGCATTGCACACCTGATCAAAGACATTCCGCTGGATGAGCTGACGATTCACCCGGAGTATCAGCGGCCGACCGAATCGAACCCCGTTTTGAAGGCGGAGGAATTCTTCCCGTTCATCGCTGGCGCCCTCCTGGTCCTTCGGCTGGACGGGGTCAACTTTTTGACCGACGGGGGTCACCGCGCCGAACGGATGCGCCAGGACGGGATCACCGAGGCGACCTGTGTCGTCCAAGAGGTGGACGACGAGGAGGAGCTTGGCTACTTCTTCGCCGTAGCCAACAATCGGAAGAACATCTCCCCTCGGGATGCTTGGCGAATCGAGGCGAACCGGGGTGTCGAACCGCATGCGACCCTTTACCGGGGGATGGCTTCTCGCGGACATGTTGACGAGGTTCCTCCCAAGAGCCTGATCACCGCTGCCGACCTCCACGGCACGGATGTCGCCCTGCAAGCGGTGGACGTCGTGAAGGACGCCTTCCCGAGGGAGAAGATTCAGGCGGCCATCCTGTTGGCGGTGGCGCGCAACCTGTCGCGCGGGCTGGACCCGGCACGCATCCGGCAGGTGCTTTCCGCGCTGGGAACGCCGACCGCCCTTATCCGTGCGGCCGGGCAGTACGCCGAGGCTGTCGGGCGGAGCTTCGCGTCCTCGAACCGCAGCGAGTTCATGGCCGCTGTGATCGAGAACCGGGTGGGCGTCCGATGACGAGGTGGGCCGCCGTCCTGATGACCGTCGTCATCCTCCTGGCGGCCGCTGTCGCCCTCGCTGCCAACGGCGGAGGGGCGGTGGCGTTGTGAACGCCCGTACCAGCGTCCGCGTGCAGGAGATTCGCCGTCTGCTTGCAGACGCCGACGCCCTCGATGCTGACATAGACCAGCGCAAGGCTGCCCGGGACTCGCTCCGCTGGCAGGCTGCCGAGCACATCGCCGCCGAGCTGGATGCTGGCAAGAAGCAGGCTCAGCTTGCGGAACAGGTTGGCATTTCGCAATCCACGGTCTCGAAGTACGCAGCCGTCTGGCGGACACACGGGGCAGATTATTCCCAGGGAATATTGACGGCTCCGTTCGACCGTCTTGTGAAGCAGGTTGCCCGAAAGCCCCGGACCCCGAAGCCGGTCGAGCAGACGGTCAACCTGGGCGCACTGGACAACCTGGAGATAACTGACCGGCTTCTCAAGCTGTCCTTCCGCATGACCGACGCTTCCGAGTCAGTCCGGGGGGACAGCCCTGATGTCCACGCGTACCGGCGTGCGGTCGAGAATCTCCGACTTCTCGCCGCTGGTGAGGACATCAAGCGGTCGCTGCATCACCTGATGGACGCGTTGACAGAGCTTGCCCCGTACATCGGGGGGCACCGATGACCGACCCGAAGCCTCGACGGCAGTACTCGGCTGCCCAGCTCGCCAAGAAGGCCGCCCGCAACCGACGCCGGGCGTACCAGTTCCGCACCCAGAACACCCCTACCGCGCGTACCGCGCTGGATACCTCTAAGGAGACCCGAAGTGACCGAGACAGCCAGCACTGACCTCTTCCCCGAGTCGCCGGAAGTCCCCTTCGACCACGTGATCAGTGTCCCGGAGCAGCCAGCATCCGACGATCAGGTGTTCGCCGTTCTGGATGCGTGCCTGTCAGCACCCCCCAACGACTACGACGAGTTCGCCCTCCCGGCAGAAGTCCCGGGGGTCGATCGCCTACCGGAGGTCCTCGACTACCTGATCGCGGTCGAGGCGATCGAGGTCGACGGAGATGTAGGTATTCTCCGCTGGGCAGCTGAACGTCTTCACGCGGAGCTTGCTCCGGCACCCGAGGATGCTCCGGTGGCGCCTGCCCCGGTGCCAGTGGGCACTGGCCGCAAGGGCGCCAAGCAGCCACCCCCGACGCCGAAGGTGCCGACCAGGGACCCGGAGAACCAGAACGAGCACCTGGCAGCTGTCCTCAGGCACACCAAGAAGACCACCCAGCACGTCGCCATCGTGCTGCACGTCGTTCTCGGAAGGAAGCTCCGGCGGAAGTTCGTCGGCGGAAAGCATGCCGTGTCTACGAGCATTCTCATGGAGGAAACCGGACTGAGCAACCGCGTAGTCATCGCGGCAGTTCGGGATGCGGTGGGAGCCGGTCTCTTCCGTCGCATCGACAACGGGAAGGGCGGTCGGAGCAGCGCCAACAGCGCCGTCTACCAGGCGGTGGTCCCCCGCTAGCTGTGACTTTCCGTCATACTTAAGTGTGACTATTCGTCATACATGAGCTGTGACTATTCGTCATACACTCTCTAAAGAGAGTCTAGGGAAGGGAGTCTACGATGACTCCGTGTTCGGGGGTCACCACCACCCCTCCGGGGGTGGTGGCTCCCAACCCGCAACCGAGGGGCTAGCGGGAGGTCAGACCGATCTCCTCCTCCTCCTGGGTGCTGAGAACCAGCGTGGAGCGGAGGAGAAGTACCGCCGCCCCGGACAACACGCCTGGGCGTCCATGAGCCAGGGATGCCCATTGCAACCGCCTGAGAGCCTCCCTGGCGGACTCTCCCTCGTCCCGAGGGTGCCACACCGAGGACGGGTGTTCGACGCTCAGAGAGCAACTGAGGGCGTCCCCCCAGGGTGATCGAGCGGACGCCCCCTCTATGACCGAACCTGTATCCCACAGATACAGGTCACCTGTATCCCACAGATACACAACACAGAAGGCATCTGGAGATGCCATTCAGAAGAAAAGATCGGAGGGTCGGACTTACGGACTTCGTCCGACGTCCTCCCGGCTGCCGAGGGGCTGGCCGTTGGTCAGCCCTTCGGTGGCTGCCTGTCTGCAGAGACCGGCTGGCAAGCCAAAGGTATGCCCTGCCTACTTAGGCAACCCTAAGCAGCCTGATGTATCAGGCTACCGATGTAACCGCTGGCCGTCCCTCCGACGAGGTCGACGGTGTAAGCCCAAGGAGAGAACGTGTCAACCAGTCAACCCGCCGACCTCCCGTTCAGCCCCGTCGCCGACGAGGGGCTACGAGAGCGGTATCAAGAGACCTACCGCAGTCACCACGTAGCTGTCCGCCTGCCGGACGTCGCTCGTCTGAGGTCAACTCTGCGACACCGTCCGGAGGATCTCGTCGGACTACCGGCGTCCCCGGCTCCGGCGGAGAGCGTCGTCTGGACTCTGGTTGCCCCAGGCTGGCAGCCAGAGGGACGGGGTGGTGTCCCCCTGGCTGCCCTCGCTGGACAGGGTCTGCCGAAGGAGCAGAGCAGGTGGAAGCGGGAGGCTGACTCCCTCCTGCGGGCGGCTGGCTACAGCACGGGCAACGCTCGGGACATGGATCTAGGCGGAAGGAGCGTCCTCCTCATCGGTGACCCCTGGAGAGACCAGATGAGCTCCCTGGAAGCCGAGGGGCTGTACGCCCTGGTGGAAGCGATCGAGGCTGGCGAGGTAGCGGCCCCGGTCGGCCCGATCGAGGGGACGGAGGAGGTCAACCAGACAGCAGCCGCTGCCAGCGGAGCGTCGGCCGACGTAGCCACTGTTGACGTCGCCCAGCTCCTCGAAGAGAGGGGCTACCGCCTGCCGCCTGCGCTGCTCTCCCTGGCTGTCTGGTTGCTGGAGAACCAGGTGCCGCTAGAGGGCTCATCCTGGTCGCCTCGTGCCGCTCTCGCCCTCTCGATTACAGAGGCCAACGTGAGGAAGCGGCTGGAGAGGCTCCGCCAACGTGGCCTATTCCGTGAGCAGCCGGAGACGAGGAAGCCCCTCCCACGGCGGAATGAGGGGTCAACCTCCACCTGGGTGCGGGATGGCGTCCCGGGGGAACGCTGGGGTGGCACCGGCGTGAAGGCTGCCGAGGCCACGGCGGCACTGCGGGCATACAGCGACCGGAAGAGGCGACAGCCCAACGGGAAGACTGAGCAGCAGGAAGCGGACTACAGGCCGACGTTGACCGCCGATGGCTACCCCCTGGGCGACGGCGGCGTGAATGCCGGATACCAGCCCGACTGGTTGCGGTGGGATCACCGTGGTGGCCGGGTTAGCTGATAGCCGGGTATTCCCAATCGGCGGAGTCACGTATTGACGGTATCAATGGAGAAGACGGGCCGCCACGTCCTTCGGGAAAACTTCTCCAGGTGGCCGGTGAGTCGATCGTTAGCGGTAGCAGCGCCTCACCGGCCACCCCTTTATCTCACAGGAAGGTACAGAATGCGGACGTTTGAAACCAGCGACGAGCTCACCCGGCTGGCCGTCGAGAAATGCGGGAGCGCGGCTGCCCTTGCCCGCTACCTGGAAGTTACACCGGAGTCCATCTCCTCCTGGAAACTCGGAAAGAGGCGACCAGGATATGAGCCGACGAGGCGAATGCTCCGGCTGGTCTACGGTGGGGAGGAAGGGTGACCAACTACCGGCCGACGACCAATCGACTGGTCAAACTCGATAGCTCCCTTCTGGCTGTCATCATCGATAGCGAGAAGATGGGCGAATGGGTTGCCATCGTTGACCGTGAGAAGTTCTTCTCTTCTGGATGCCATCGTCGGCTGTGGCGTGTGTCCGGGAGATGGGATCACCGGCTTCCGAAGGTCCACACCCGGAAACGGTGGGAGAACGGACAGACGACCTCGGAGCGACTGGACAGCTTCGTAGGCGAATACGACCTGATGCCCCTCGACCACCTGATGAACAGGGGATAGCTGATGTTCTCATTCCAACCCACCGACCCCCAGCAGCGGGACAACTGGGAGAGCGACCAGACGGGCGAGAAGCTCGGGGCGTTCTCCGCGACGAACAGTCTTAACCCCACCTGGGACGGAGACGCTGACCCGCTGGCATCCTCGCTGGCAGAAGCCCTGGGCGCGGGTGCCACGGCCTCCGGCGGTGAGGCCAGCCAGATCGATCGGATGATGTCTGCTTCGGTTCAGGAGGAGAAGGCTCGACAGCTACCTCGGGGGAAGGATGGACGCCCCCTCCCCGTGGACCCTAGCCAGGGGGCGGGTGACAGGCCCGCATCTCTCGATCCTCTTGAAGACATGTTTGATCGACTTCGGTTCGGTCACTGAGGAGAGCGGGTCACCTCGGTTGCCACGGCTTGCGTGTGGCAGGCAAGGCGCCAGACCCCCTGGGGGGACCCCCCTCCCCCGGGGGTCCCTCAGCACCGGCTGTCATAGCAGATCTCGGCGCTCCCAGGATAGAAGCTCGCGAAATATTGCACACGACAACCTTTAGGAAGGCTTAGTAACTGGGATTCCCCTGCTCAACAGGGGTATCTCAGCCAGCCGACCTGACGACAGCAGACCAGTAGAAAGGCCCACTAATGGACGCTCACGACGTGATCGCCAAGTTCAACCAATCAGTTGCCATCGGTTACAAGCCCTCGGCTGAACTGAATTCCCTTGTGCAGAAGCTGACCGACCTGCTCTCGATTGATCGTATCTCCCCGGCGGTCGCTGCAACCAACCCCGGACAGCTCCCGGTGGCTCTCCCGGAGGACGCCGGAGACCGGATCCTCTCCGCGAGCAACATCCACACCCTGGTGGACGAGATGTCCATGCACGCCCTCGTGGAGGCTATCAAGCCTGGTGTGATTCGTCGGCTCCAGGGTCCGCTGGTCTCCGCCATCGACCAGGCGCTGAATAGGGACTTCGATAAGCGGTACGGCCTGGCCGTCGCCCTGTTCAATAAGCAGGCTGCGAAGGTTGCCCCTCTGGCTCGAGTGGTCCCGGAGGAGATCGCAGCGAACAGCAAGAGCACGAAGGACAAGGAATTGCGGGCTCGGGCTCACGACCTCTTCGACGCCTTCGAGGAGCTGCGAGAGTGCGCCTCTGCCGTCCGAGCGATCTGGTCGGCTCAGAACGACATCGCCCAGTTCCTCGGTATCCAGCAGTTCGGCGACCGCTGGAAGGAGGTCTCGGCCGCCCTCAACATCGGTGGGCTGTCTCAAGAGCTGCCGCTCTTCTCCGACGAGAAGGTAGCAATCCGGCTGGCCGCCTACGGAGTGGACTTCGCAGCCCCGGAGAAGCGGGAGGATGTCCCCCTGAGGGCGGCTGCCCTCCCGAAGAAGGCTGGCCGGATGGTCATCCGGTAAAAGGCCAGCCAACGAGGTCTCCTGTGTCTCCCTCGTTGGCTGAACGGCAAGGCCAGCCGGTCGCTGAACCCCCGCCTCCAGTGGATCCCAGTGGGTGCGGGGTCCAAGGGGACGTTCGCCCGGCTGGCCTTGCCACTCCCTCGCCCCTCTTGACACGTCGAGCCCCGGCATCCTCGTACTCATTCGAGGATGCCGGGGCTTTCTTCGTTTCCGGCGGGGGGCTACTGGGCCGCCTGCCGTACGGAGCGGGGGTGCAGGTGCTCGCATACCGGGCACGTGGGCGCTTCCCCCCGGCGCACATCCACCGTGCTCCTGGCGATGAACGATCCACAGACGGTGGCACCCCGGATTTCCCCATCTCGGGACCACCAGCGTTCGACGGCGTGCCAGCGCTCGCCGATGATGGCCCACTCGGGGATATCCCGCACGCTGAGGAAGGTCGCCATGGAGGACAGCATAGGACACCTCGGGACACCATGGGACAGCTCAAGCTGTCGTGATGGGTTCGAGACTGTCCGGAGTCACGTAGGGTCACCGGCGTGTGGGACAAGCGGGGAGTCATCGACCATGACGGGCCGGAACTGATCTGGCAGCAGGTGGCCGACGACCTGCGCAAGGACATCTCCTCGGGCACCCTGCCGCCCGGTGCGAAGCTTCCGAGTGAACCCGAGTTGGCGGAAATCTACGGGGTGGCCCGCGTCACCGTGCGTACAGCCATGAGGAGCCTGGAAGAGGCCGGGCTGGTGGTCGTCACCATCGGTCGTGGGCGATTCGTCGCCCGGCGGTGACTCCGGTCGGCGGGAGGTAGACCAATGCTGCAAGTGGTTACTTAGGCACGGCTTAGTTCGTGAAGAGGTAACTAGACCAATGTGCAAAGGTGGTCGAGGTCACCCCTCGTGACCTGCGGCTGTCACTCTCCGTCGATAGACCATAAAAGCAACTGTAATCGAGATCAACAAGGCAATCCAATGTAGACTTCGTTGCCTTGCAGGTCAGAGGCTACTTGTGCCAACCGGTGACCAATACGATGCCGTTTCGTTATGAACGTTC
>Ga0164243_10014767_pt1 | contig 10856 bp, 7 predicted proteins | sample OricompcompostOP_FD_108781 | JGI IMG/M metagenome (GOLD analysis project Ga0164243, IMG submission 108781) | Organic Plus compost microbial communities from Emeryville, California, USA - Original compost - Organic plus compost (OP) | ecosystem: Engineered > Solid waste > Mixed feedstock >...
GAAGAAGCCGACGCCGTCATTCTCACTAAGCTTCCTCCGAATACACCAATCAGATCAAGCAGCGCGTCCCTGATCAACTCACTTCGACAGGTTCAATGGTCGCTGTCGTTCCGTTCCTGCCCCTCCACACGGAACGAGACAATCGAAGCCTTCATCGCACTTTTCGTAGTTTAGATTGAAGTGAAGTGTCAAAGATTGTTCGAGATCCCCACTACGAAGTTAAGCACATGGTCCTTGCAGGACCTTTGGTAAACGTTAAACTCCACGCCAGTAATGAAGACGAGGCACCTACGACTACCGAGTACGCATAAACTACGTCCTCTTGACGCTTCCAGACGACCGCAGACCACGCCACTGGTACCATCGAAGCTTAGAGCCCGTCCTCGCCTATCCTAAATTGTTCAGGCTCCTTTGCGAGCTTCGAGAATAGCACATCTGGTCCATTGTCTATCTAGGCTTAACCCACAAAATTAGTCCATTCATTGAAACCTTGTCCCTCCATTGTCGGCCCCAATGCCGGATCCGCCTCAACCCGTACATACCCGACCTTCCTCCTTGAAGTCTGATATTCAGCACCGTTTGCAATGCCCACTGATCTCGATTCATATCCGGGCTAGCATTGAATAAATCATATTGCGTCGAACGATTCAGCCCTGTCACCTCCAGTTGACAGGCCCTCGATGTTACAACCATGCGATTCAAGGGTTTCTCTGACCGAAGAGGATGGCACCTGGCCGTGTCCTCGGGGTGATCCTATCGACCCGGATCCTGCCACCCTGCCACTGAACACTAATCCAATAGCTGTGCTGGTGCCGTAGTTTTCTTTTTATCTTTTATCCTTTTATTTTCCTGTTTCTTCTTCTTCCTTTTACAGGTAATAGGACGTGGCAGACACTCGATCCAGGGTCACCATGCAGGGACTCACAGCCGCCCATCGTCACGTCACAGCAGGCATCCACTGATAGATCCCGTAACACACGGACGATGTCGAGCACGTTATCGTGATCCCCTGGCCTGTAGTACGGAACATGATGGGAGAGAGTTCTATTATCAAAACTACCTCGTATACTCCAGGACCCCAGGACCCATTCCGTCGGGCCCGATTCGGATCCTACATACACTACAGGGCCTTGCATGATGGTTCTTGGTGGGCCAATCGAGCCTGATTCTTCTCAATATGGATCCTGTGCGCATATATACAGGCTTCCTAGTAGCCTAGGCGTGGCATGCTCGCTTGCTTCCGCCCCAGAGTCTCAAATATCAAAGTGTTGTCTTTCACGTAAGCCCTGCCCGCCGAAGGATTGAAAGACATCATTTGATATTCCTAAGCGGCCCATCCTCGATACGAGTTGCCCAATCTCCTCGGTAGGTTCGATCAGCTATTGGGATGAAATGAAGATCTAACGTTGAAGCTGATATCTTGTCGTTACTATTTTAATCTGAGAACCAAAGACAGCAAAGCCATCCAGGATCGCAGGTAGTTGTGAGCTCAAGTAAACAGCCCTCTTCCGTCGTCGTGCATACGAGACAACCCCACCTGCAGCAACCCACCCACAATTTCAATCCCCAGAGCTGGGATACTCCTCCTGACAGCCAGTCCCCATCCATTCCCGGGGAGCTTGTTTAATGCTCCTCGCCATTTGATTACTCGCGGTCTCCCAGCATCTCATCAAAGGGACCGATTAAACGTCGCAAGTGCCTACCAGCCTTATCTGCATGGCCCCTAGCCTATCCCCAAAGAGGCCAAGCACACCAGCCCCTCACCTCCATTGACTTCTTCTGCCATTGCTACGTCGTATCTTGGACGATGCTACATCTTTTAGAGTCGTCCATATCACTGTCTACGAAAAGGGCCCTAGCCAGTCGCCCTCTGATACTAGGCTATGGCTTGGGTCCCAGCCCACCCGACATGCCCTCGGTCTCGTGCAGTCGGAGAAGCTTCGACATCTGTCTTTTTGGTTGGCATGGTAATAAACACGAAGAAACAGGACATGGCATTCTCGTATCTCTAGGCTCCTGATCCCATCCGAAGAGCGATATCGAATCAGGGCACTACTCACCTAGGCCAGCTCTGCCACGCGCCCCAGCTCCTGTTCATCAGTATTGTTTTTGCCTACGAGGATTTTGTCACTATTGTGACCCATTTATACTGCAAAAACAGGAGTTCTTATGGCTCCTTGGGCGTGGCGAATGGCTGTTTAGCCATCCCATGACCGCGGCTGCGGGAGGGACAAACGGTTGGTCTCGCCTTACATTGAGGCTTTTACGCACGAAGCAAGATATCGACTGTGCCGCTCAACCTCAATCCAAGATGCGGAAGCAAATATCAGACCCGAGAATCAAGTATCCTGTCTTCCCATCTGGTGACATCGGCTGTGGGATGCAGGTTCAATGGCAGACTCTGCTAACACCCAACCCGCCTCGAATCATAGATAATAAATAGTCGATACGTTGTAACACGTCCACGACATCCTTACCATAGTTGAAATCATGCATCCATCGACGCTCTCAGCAACCTCGAACACATAGCTAAGGATAGAAAGATCGGATGCGCCGGGCCGAAGCTATCTCCTATGCCCTCCCTCATCATATAGAACGGTAGCTCACTCTCTCCAATATCGAAGAGTAAAGACTCGACTCTGTCCACAATGTTATCCGCTACCCTCAGAGTGTTGATCCATCTCTCAGCAGGCACGACCACGAGGAGTAGGGAAGTACTTAAACATCTGAGATGAGGCTCCGGGACCGTTAGCCTTTCGGCCTACGGCCTACGGCTTACTGCCTTTGCTTTCGACGCCTTGCAGTGTTGAGCACCACAGTCCTCATGAGACTGATTGACTTTCAGAGCTGTTGTTTAACGAGCATATACTCGGCCGGTACTACTAAGAGTTTGTTGTCTACAGTCATCTTCCTCTGCAGCTACATGTACCAGGGACGAGTAATGAGAGCAACCCAGCTTTCATTGGAACAATTCATCGTGAGAGGGGCCAATACGGCGAAATATTTCGAGCAAGTGATGGCCTTCAGGCCTGTCATATTGATGCTAATCGGATCTCCTCCGCAAATGCCTCTGCCCAATCTTTTCTCCCCTCTTTCGACAAGGAGATTGTCCAAAATACTTCGAATATATACGTATAGGAACAGGATATAAAAAACCGACGGGGAAAAGCAACAAAAAAACAAGACGGAATGGGGTTGCTTTTCTTCCCCATCCAAAAAATTTCATCAATACGCCGATATGCTACCGAACACCTCCCCGTAAGATTTTGGTAATCCTCCTGCCATTTTGCCTCTTCGAAACCCCATTTGCCAAACCCAAAGCGCCGGAAAAGCTCGATGAAAAAGGAAAACACAGGAGTCAGAGTGATCTGAAATGGAGCGGGCAACTCGGCCCAACGTAATGTAACATCCCGTGAGAGACTAAATGGTTGGCACTTCGTCTGCTATAAAAATAGATATAATAGGAGCTGGAGAAAACAGTCACGAACTTGCCTGATCTGAAACATAGAATATAAACGGGAGAGAAGCTGGAAAAAGATATAACGGCTGAATGAAGGGTAATAGGAGAAGGTATATAAACATGATGGGGTATCAATGACGAAGATCAAAGGATGTAAAAAAAAAAAACGAAAATAAAAAGAGTAATAAAAAATATGAGGGCAGGTACAGGCAAGGTGACGGGGCTATTTGTTTAGAAAGTCAAAAAAATATATTTAAGGGTGAAAGGGACAAAAGATGATGAAGCGAGTGTGTGAGATCGTGTCTAAGTATGCGTCGCAGTAGATCCGTTCTGCTGACGGTCCCTGGACATCCACGAGAACAGGTCGGCGCCGCGTTGCGAGGTCGTTGTTGAAATGCTGCCGAGGGTGGAGGCGGCATCCGAGTTGGCGCGAGAAGAGAGCTCCCGCGGCTCGAGGAGTAGACTCTTTCGGTAGTATGTTACCTGGACATTGCCTGGATCATTCAGGCGAACTCGTGAGATCTGGGCGCTCATCCATTCCTGGATCTCGGGAACCTCGCTGAGCCTGTATGGTATTTGGAAGCGTTGAAGCTCGCTAATAATCTTGGCAGTTCGGGTATGCTTATCAAAATTCACAACCGTGATGCCGCCAGCTTCCTCGTCTCCTTCATGGCCAAGGGCATGGAGCTGTTTCGTGGCAGCATTGCCAATGTCGACAAAGGTAAGATCAGTAAGATACATGCCGAGGAAGGGAAGGCAAGGAGGCACGTGGTCATGAAGTCTGGCGCGGAGTAGCTTGTGGTTTTGGGAAGGCTCGACAAGAGCCTGAAGAGTCCGGAGCATCTCACGGCGTCTGGGAGAGACGGCATCCCACGTCTTTTGGAGGCGACTGATTATGCTACTGTTGAGACTGCAGATGATGGCCATCAGACCATCGTAGTTGTGGAGTTCGTAGCACTGGTGAGCAATCTTGATCCACTGCTTAATGATGGCTGCTCGTTTCTTGACTTCCGAGTATTGAAGAATCGTTTCGGCAACGAGGTTAGACAGATCCGTAGACAAAGACGACATGGCCTTGACATTGGGCGCGTCGACGCCGCCGTTCTTCATCCACTGCGATGCAAGAAGCTCCTCGGGCATGACATTGCAAAAGATGTTCATTTGCTTGATGGTTAGCTGACGAGCCAGTTCGAGAGGGTCGAAGTCAAGGATGGACGGGCTGGCCCCTCCTGTCCTCCAAGTGTGGAGAGCATTGAGTTGGCTCCGCGAGATGATTGGCGTAGGTAGCGGCGTGTCCGCAGGTATGTACTGGGCAATCGACGTGTTGGTCTTGCCCATCGACGAGACGAGGCGGGGAACGAGAGAGCCCTCACTAGAAACGCGGTCGGCGAGTTCGGCAAGGCGGCGGCCAGCTGAAGGAATCACAGACCCGAGCTTCTGGTCGGTAAAGGGAACGATGAGGGTAAGAGCTTCGCGGTCGGTCTCGTCCCTCCAGTGAGATTCGAGCCAACCCTTGAACACATTGTAGACACGAAGACGGACGGGTCCAGCCATGTGGGGGGCTTCGCCAACATAGTCGAATCGATCGATCAACGCTTCGGCCAGCTCTCGGGGTGTGCAGAATAGGCGGAACGTGAGGTAGAACGTCGACACGAACAAGGCGTCGGGAGTCGACTCGTGCGTCGTCAACCTCTCTACAAGGGCGGGAAGGGTGCCGCCGGTAACTTGTCCTTCCTTGTTGAACATGAGCTCGTGGGCGTACGTCTTCTCTAGAAGCTTGGATTCAACATCAACCTCGTCCGCGTGCTGGGCACTGTCAGCTGTGCTGAGCTCGGATATAGATGGTTGGCTGCGTGGTCCGACGGTGTGGTCGGGCGTGGTCGCTCGGGTGGAGGTGCGGGAAATGATACTCGACTCCGAATCCCGGCTCATGTACGTGCTAGTGCTTCCGGCGCTCGAAGCGGTCATACTGTCGTAGCGTGGAGATGGTTGGAATTCCGTTTCCGCACTCCGCTCCTCTGCGGAATAGTCTTCAGTAGGAAGCAGAGTGGTCGCCAGTTTCGGGAGAGGGGGAAGACTTGGTCTTAGCGACGAGACAGAAGAGACGAGGCTCGACACGTTGTCATCGTCGGCAGTGGATGGTCGGGAAGCTGCAGCAGGGTCCATGGGTTGGGTGAGGAAGTCTTGATCAATTGGGCTCGCTGTAACTGGAACTTCAGGCAGCGGCTTGTCAAGTGGGAGAATATTCAGTCTTGGGAGGGCCTTCTCGGTAGGCTCCAAAGAGGAGACGACAACCTCCGACGGAACAGCCTCCGAGGTGGCCGTTGAGTCGGCAATGGTGTCGGAATCAGAGCCGATGGTATCCACGAGAGAAGGTGTCACAGACTGGGACACCGAGGGTGCCCGTTCACGCTCCTCCGGAATAGCGTCTAGCATGCTAACGTCAATACCCGCGGTCTGGCCGTCCAATTCACATTCGAAATCGCCGATCCTGGCAATGACCGAATTGGTCCTCTCGACGCACTCACCCGCTGCCTTGACACAGCCGGTGGCAGCCGCGGAGAGCATGGTCGTCTGCTCAGGCATAATGATATCGGTATCATCGGTGGCCGCCTGGAGAATGATGTCCTGACCCGCTTGGATTAGTTCTTGGATGCGGGCAAATAGACCAGCACGAATGGGAGCAACCATCTCGCCGCTTATGGCGTCGTGGGCACAAATCACGTCGACTACGGCGAGGAGCTCGCCACCGGAAGCCGCGGAGGTCTTGATAGCACGGACTAGTTCCGCCTTAGACTGTGATTGCAGATGGAGACGTCCAATAAAGGAGCCCAGTTGAGAGAGGAGGGTATCGTGTGTCTTGCTAAGTTGTTCGGATACTAGATGCTGAGGTCGTGTAACAGGCGAATATCCAGACAAAGATAGCCTGTGAGAGATGTTTGCGGAGAGACGATTGGTGGCAGAGAGGTTGCCTTGGGATAGGCGATGGGATGCTGTGCTAGTAGGTGAGAACAAGGAGGACGTGCGCTTGCCGACGACTGCCTGGGAAGGGTCCAGGAGACCAGGTTGAGGGGTGGAATCAGGCTGAGCCTCAGTGCTCGCAGTAACGGACGCGCCATCCTCGGTCGCCACGGCTTCGCTGGTGTTGTCAAATGCGACCTGGTCGGCCGGGGGCGTAGGAGGAATCAGCGACTCCTCAATGACTGTCGCCATGATGGACATGGTGGGGAGTCTCATCCGCCGATCATCCTCGAAAATGTCTAAGAACCTCACCCCCTTCGTGACGATTCGGAAGGCTTTCAATATCATCTCGTCGACTAGGTTGTTGACATCATCCGCTGTTGTTAGCGGGTCTCCTTGGCATTCTTGTAAACGCTTCGCTGTCTTTACGAGAGATGATAGTTCCGCTAGCAGCGACTTCCTGCCTCTCCTTAGACCTTCGTTCCGGAGAATGATAGCCGCCTCTCTTGTGAGTGAATGCGTCCGTTCCTTTAAGAAAAACAGTTTAGCACGGGGCTCAAAGCCTCATATGGCAAGCCGAGAAAGAGAGAAGGGGGGGGGTCAGACTCACCAGGAGATACCGAACGCCAGCAATGATGCCCTTCATGAATTCTTGGTTGCCAAATATCTCGTTGTCATTCACATCCGTGCTGCGGAGCAAGTCCCAGAAGTTCAAGAGGGCCTTGAGAAGGTTCCGCATCTCCTCCGGGTCGTAGGATTCGCAGTAGTTGGTGGGCAGCCAACCCCTCGCACCACTAATAAGCAAGGTGCCATCAGCCCAGCCATTGGTATGTATGGAATGTACCAAGATGACATCGCCTTCATTCAAGGGAAGCGTAACGCTCGAGTCACTCATGGCATAGCTCGGATGGAACGGGTAGAAGGCGCGGAGGAAGTTATGGAAGACAGGAGGGACCGGATATGTCGTCTCGGCCACAAGGTCCTCCCGGGAGGAGTTTGGCGTCGTCGGCGGCGTCATCTGGGACTGTGTATATAGATCGTTCGTGGTTGCTGCTTGGTTCTGCTCATCGTAAGGGGCTTGTTCCGTATTCGAGTTCGGCAAAAGCTTCTGAATACTTAATGGGGCGACCTGAAGGCTCGCCCTCATCGGTTGGTGGTCGCTCAACAGGTTCATTGCTGTTGACGGGTGTTACTCCACGACATGGGTTGCTGGCTCCGCGTCCGGCGGGTAGGGCCCTCAGTCAGGCCGCTCGTCAGTAGCAGTGGAGATCGGTAAAGTGAGGTCGGTGAGGTAGGTATCGTGGTCTGCTCAAGCTTGCCCGAAGCGAATTCAGTCCGGCCGGATGGAAGCTCGGATGAGCTTAGGCCGTAGACAAGAGGGCTCTCGGCGCTCCTTCCCGAGCTCGAGCGGATTTGTGTTCGCAGCAAAAACCCCACGGTGGTGGCGGGGTTCAATTATAATCCTAGAGTAAAGCGTGTCGTCAAGGTCGTGATGTTCGAGTGTGGGAAAGGAAGAGAGGGAAAAGTAAAGGGTAAAGGGGGAGGGTGGGATGTCATTGAAGTCTTGTACCTGTCTTCCTTCCCATGCTCTATGGGTGTACTTGGTATTAAACTGCTTGGGCAAGGGCAAAGGGGGGGGGAACGGTCTTCGTCAAGGATCTGGAAGTGGAGTGCAGGGGACATCGAATTTGGTGCCTTTGTTGGAGTACATTTGATGTACACTGCGAAAGGTGCTTGGGCCCTGGAGGCCCGGGGGTCTTCTTCCCACTCTACCCTGACCAGGTTGGCACCCTGAATTGATGTTTCGGGGAGTGGGGGGTGGGGTTTAATACAATTGCAGGGGCGTGTGTGAATTGAGATTATTGTGCCGTGCCAAGATGAGAAGTACCCTCGTATACTGTATCCATCGGCAGAGTACCCACATCAACACCAACAGGGAAAGTACAAGTCCGTTCTCAGAAAGTCGGACTGGACAATGAGTGGGGAGCACCCTGTCCTGGAAATTGTATTATGGAAAAAGTACGAAGGAGGAAACAGCACTCTGGCGTTGATAAATCTTCCCGAAAGCTGACGAGACTGTCCTCAAACCTTGGAGAATGTCGTCGGCAAAGTGCACGAAAGATCACTTGCTTCCTGTACCTTGTAGCTCTCGATCTGATCCCAGGCGGCAGATCCCGCTTCCACATGAAGTAGAGGTTGATATCAACAACAAGAGAACTCCACTGTCCATCCGCTCTTATGAAGTACAACAAACTACTCGTACTTACACAACCCGACATGAGAATGAAGGTAGTCGACCACTCCATATTCATACTATCGCCCGAGTTAGTTCTAGCACGTCACCACAAGGACAGCGCCGGAGAAAAAAGGTCACTCGTCCGGCGCCTGCTTAACCTCGTAATAACCGCTGCATGAGTTCAAGCAAGGCAGAAGCTGAGGGCGCCTGCCAACTACGTTGACAGCCCCTGCGGCTCTTGGATAGCTCGACTCATACCGGTGGTGGCGAAGAGTCTCATTTGACCGCGAGGTAATTGGCAGGCATGACTCGCCGAAGGCATCCATAGATCACTCATTAGGGCTTTGGAGCAGGCAGTGATGGCATCGCACTTATGGCCAGGCCGGCGCATTCGCAGGGTGCTTCTTTAGGATGCAAGTAGTATTAGCAGGCACAATGCAATGCTGGCATCGCCGGGCAGAGTCACGAGTGAATTGATAAATCTCATCGTCAAGCGTAAGGAAGCCATTTCTCTGCCTTATATTGCCATCGATGCTTGTTACTTTTTGTTCTTTAAATATCTATGTCTTAAATATCGGAGAGAGTTTGCCGGTTTCACAATCGCGCGCGATTGGACTCCGTCGGAAAAGATATGGGTGCTTAACCATTGTGCATTTAGCACAAAGCAGATGCCGAGACAATTGAGGCATCTCGGGTCCCCGCGCAAATTGTCACAGCTTTGAGATGGATGGAAGGTGCGGGGAAGATGGCCCTCAAGGTGACTCGATTCGATGATCCAGCAGCGCAGATCCTTCGATGAGGTTGACAAGACATTTGTGGAGCAGCAGCCTCGATAATCATTCATCAATGACAGAGTCAAGTCCTCAGTGCCAGGCTCTTCGATGTACTGAGGAAAGAAGTACTCTCTGCGCTAGCGGCTTCATGACATCGATCATTTGACATGTACAAATACGAGAAAAATTGTAGGAGAAATGGCTTGCAGAATGAACTCATTTTAAGTACCGTTACAACGGTGTGCCCTGAGCTCAATGCATTGGTCGCCATGCGGCAACAAGCCTTGGGGCAGCCCGCCAGGACCGAGGAGACGCTGCCAATCGTCACTTCCCAACCAATATCAATCATTATTAGTTTACAAAGGGTCCTCTCCCGTGGGCAACACGACTTGATTCAACCGGACGCAAACATCATGGGTGGCACACACATGGAATACACGCTGCTTCGGCGACTGATCCGTCCCATCGGCCAACTCTCGCCTATCGTGGTGGTTGCGTGCCTCAACGAATTACCTTGATGTGAGCGGCGCTCGACGATGAAATAAAATCCTGAGGTCCATGCTTTGCAGAAAACTAGCTGCAGGCGCTTTGTACATCCCTACTTTGTACATAATATAGCTTCCTCCAGAGGGTAGGATTGCGTATGATGTTTGGACATCTGTACGTCGTAGAGGAGCAGAGCCCCGGCAGATGGGCTAATCGATGACCGGAGTGGAAAATCACTTTCTGCTGTGCTGCCCGAAACAAATCCTCCTCCTTCCAACCTAGTTTAGATTTCGTTCCGACATTTTCTGCCCCTGAGACCATATCCTGGTAAAAAGAAAGCTTAAATGAGCTTCCATGGCAACAGGCGCCACAGTGAATGGAATAGATCTACACTTGCGATGGCGATGAAACTATGATTTTTGTCTTCATCACAACTCCGAATGCATCACCACGCCATGACAGTCAGCGATAAAAAAAAAATTAAAAAATAAAAAATAAAAAATAAAAATAAAAAATAAAAAAGGGAAGAAAAGGCGCTGATAGTCCCAATGCACAGTGCGTAGAGGGCCGCCAAGATTGGATGCCCGCCCTATACCTTAGTAGTCTTTTGTTCTTTTCTCTCCCCTCCATTAGCTCACAAGAAACATTTCTGACTCGCTACCGACCAGTCCGCTAGGCTCGCGTCGGGAGAGTGTTGGGAGAGTAATGATGTGAGACACCGGCCAGGCCAGGCCAGGCCCAGGCGCCATATCAGGGCCTCCACTAATGGGTTCCGGAACTCGTACGAAGTATATAATGACCGTCTTTTTTTTTTTTTTTTTTTTTTTTTTATCTCCCCACTTTTTTTTAAAGGGGGAGGTGCCTTTACAAAAAACCAAAAGGGGTTATTTTTTTTTTCGTTTGATTTTAAAAGAAACGTGCCATATGTCCAGGTGTTTCC
>Ga0164243_10014769_pt1 | contig 10855 bp, 9 predicted proteins | sample OricompcompostOP_FD_108781 | JGI IMG/M metagenome (GOLD analysis project Ga0164243, IMG submission 108781) | Organic Plus compost microbial communities from Emeryville, California, USA - Original compost - Organic plus compost (OP) | ecosystem: Engineered > Solid waste > Mixed feedstock >...
AGCGGGTGCACGCCGTTCTTCCGCCGGGGAACCGGAAGGGCGTGCGGATCCGCCCCCGGTCCCTCCTCGCCCCTGCCGAACAGCTTGCCGAACATGCCGCGCCCTCCCCTGGTCCCGCGTGATGGTCCGGCGCATCATAGGGCGCGCCACCGACACCGCTTCCACAGGGTTTTCACACGGGTCCCACGCCAACGTCGCAGGTCGAGCAGGTGATTGGCGCAAATCCGGGCGAACGGCGGCGATCAGCCGCGCAGTTCCGCGAGCACCGCGTCGGTGAACGGCGGCCACGCCTCGACGGCCCAGGGCCCGAACGCCCGGTCGGTGAGCGCCACGCAGGCCGCGCCCGCGTCCGGGTCGATCCACAGGAACGTGCCCGACTGGCCGAAGTGCCCGAAGGTGCGCGGCGAGGACGAGGCGCCCGTCCAGTGCGGCGCCTTGGCGTCCCGGATCTCGAAGCCGAGCCCCCAGTCGTTGGGGTTCTGGTGGCCGTAGCCCGGCAGCACACCCTTCGTGCCCGGGTACTGCACGGTCATCGCGGCGGCCACCGTCCGCGGGTCCAGCAGCCGCGGCGCCTGCACCTCGGCGGCGAACCGCAGCAGGTCCTCCACCGTGGACACGCCGTCCTTGGCGGGGGAGCCCTCCAGCGAGGTGGACGTCATCCCCAGCGGCTCGAGCACCGCCTGCCGCAGATACTCGGCGAACGGGATCTCCGTCGCCTTCTCCACATGGTCGCCGAGCTGCTCGAACCCGGCGTTGGAGTACAGCCGCCGCTCGCCGGGCGCGGAGGTCACCCGGTGCTCGTCGAACGCCAGACCCGAGGTGTGCGCGAGCAGATGCCGCACCGTCGAGCCCTCGGGGCCCGCCGGCTCGTCCAGCTCGACCGCGCCCTCCTCGTACGCCACGAGCACCGCGTACGCGGCCAGCGGCTTGGTGACCGAGGCCAGCGGGAAGCGGTGCCCGGACGGTCCGTGCGTGCCCAGGACGGCGCCGTCCGCCCGTACCACCCCCGCCGCAGCGGTGGGAACCGGCCAGTTCTCGATCGACGCGAGGCTCTTCAGCGACATGCCGACGAGCCTAAGCGCTCACAGCATGAGCTCCAGCAAAGGGTCCGGCTTGGGCGTGAACCCCAGCGACCGGTACAGCGGCTCCGCCTCCGAGCTCGCGGTCAGCCGCACCCGCCCGGCTCCCCGCTCGCGGAACCACTCCAGCAGCGCCTCCACGCAGGCGCGCGCGTAGCCACGGCGGCGGGCGTCCGGGTCGGTGGCGACGCTGAAGACGTGACCGTCGGTCCCGCGCGGGTTCCGCGCCCCGCCGATCCGGTAGTCCAGCGTCCCGGCCACCAGCGCCGCGAGGGCGCCGGGCCGCTCCGGGTGGTCCACGACGAACGCGGCGAAGGAGTCGTCCTTGGCGAGCCGCTCGCGCAGCACCGGCAGGGACGCCGCGTGCCACGCGGTGGACGGGTCGGAGCGGGCCATCGAGTCGATCATCACCTGGCGCAGACGCAGCACTTCCTGCGCGTCCTCGGGCGTCGCCCGGCGTACAAGGCTCATGCCCGCACGGTAGTCGGAGCGTCCCGACACGTCCGCCCGTTTCTCACCGGCGCCGCTTGCCTGGAGCGCACTCCAAGGATCTAGCGTGGACGCATGACGGTGACGGAGACCACGGACACCAGGACCGACACCTGCGCCGGACCCCCGCAAGGCGACCGGCGGCCGGACGGCAAGGACAAGTACACGATCAGCGAGGTGGCCGCCCTCACCGGGCTGACCGCGCACACCCTGCGCTGGTACGAGCGGATCGGCCTCATGCCGCACATCGACCGCTCCCACACCGGGCAGCGCCGCTACACCAACCGCGACCTCGACTGGCTCGCCCTGGTCGGCAAGCTCCGCCTGACCGGCATGCCGGTCGCCGACATGGTGCGCTACGCCGAACTGGTCCGGGCCGGCGACCACACGTACGCCGAGCGGTTCGAACTGCTCAAGGCGACCCGCGAGGACGTGCTGTCCCGGATCGCCGAACTCCAGGGCACCCTCGCCGTCCTGGACCGCAAGATCAGCTTCTACGCGGACGCCGGGCGCGCCCTGGCCTCGGAAAGGGCATGATGACCGAGCACACGATCCCCACGACGACGCTGGGCGCCGGCGGTCCCGAGGTGGGAGTGCAGGGCCTCGGCTGCATGGGCATGAGCTTCGCCTACGGCCCCGCCGACGCGGACGCCTCCCGGGCGACCCTGGAACGCGCCCTGGAGCGGGGCGTCACCCTCTACGACACCGCCGACGCGTACGGCGCGGGCGACAACGAGCGCTTCCTCGCCCCGTTCCTCGCGGCGCACCGCGACGAGGTGCTGATCGCCACCAAGTTCGCCCTGTCGATCCCGCCGGACGACCCGAACCGCCGCATCATCCGCAACGACCCGCCGTACATCCGCCAGGCCGTGGAGGCGAGCCTGCGCCGCCTGGACGTCGACGTCATCGACCTCTACTACATGCACCGGCGCGACGTGAACGTGCCGATCGAGGAGACCGTCGGCGTCATGGCCGAGCTGGTCCGCGAGGGCAAGGTGAAGCAGCTGGGCCTGAGCGAGGTGACGGCCGGTGAGCTGCGCGCCGCGCACGCCGTGCACCCGATCGCCGCCGTGCAGTCGGAGTGGTCGCTGTTCAGCCGGGACATCGAGGCCGCCGTGGTGCCGGCCGCGCGCGAACTGGGCGTCACCCTCGTCCCGTACTCGCCGCTCGGCCGCGGCTTCCTCACCGGCGCCTTCCAGGACGCCACGAAGGACCTCACGCAGGACGACTTCCGCCGCACGATGCCCCGTTTCACGGGCGAGAACGCGGCGGCCAACGCGGCCCTCCTGGAGCCGGTCCGCGCGGTCGCCGAGTCCCACGGCGCGACCCCCGCGCAGATCGCCCTGGCCTGGGTCCACCAGCAGGCGAACGTCCACGGCCTCCCGGTCGTCCCCATCCCCGGCACCCGCAGCCCGTCCCGCGTCGACGAGAACACGGCGGCCACGAGCATCACCCTGACGGAGGCGGACCTGGCAGCCCTGAACCCGATCGCGGAAAAGGTCACAGGCACCCGCTACGCGGACATGTCGTTCACCTCAGCGGGGAGGGAGTAAAAGGCCCTCACGAGGGGCGCCCCCGAAGGGGCGCGGGGAACCGCGCGCCAAGCCCCACGCACCCGCACCCGGCGGACGACTCACAGCTCCGCGAGCAACTCCGCCTTCTTGGAGGAAAACTCCTCGTCCGTCACCAGCCCCGCCTGATGCAACTCCCCGAGATGCCGGATCCGCTCGGCGATGTCCGCGGGATCGCGCCGAGCGGACGACACACCCCCCGCGCCCGCGGCGGGCGAGGATATGGCCGGCACCGCCGAGCAGCTCCGCACCGCGGCCAGCACCGCCGCCGCGAACGGCAGCGACTCGTGCACGGGCCCGTACCCGAGCCCGAACACCACCGCGGCGGGGTCCTGGTCGGCCTGCGCCGGGGCCGGCACCGCCGTGTCCCGGCGCAGCAGCCGCAGATGACCCTCGAACACCTCGGGCGAACGCCACTCCACCCCGCTCAGCTCGGAGACGGGGAAACGCTGGTCGCCGGCCTTCCACTTCGCCGAGGACGCCCCGGTCCAGAACCAGCGGAACGCCACCGACGTGCCGTCGAACGTCGCCTTGCCGTCGTACGCCTTGAACTGCAGCGGCGCCTCGGGCGCGGCCACCAGGTGGCGTTCGGCGGGGCCCGACTCGGTGAGCTGGGCGCGCAGTTCGTCGGCGTAGTACTCGGCGAGCGTCTCCCGCTCGGCGGGCAGCACCAGCCGGTAGGGGTCGCTGCTCTCCTTCAACTGCCCGGCGGCCGCCTCCATCAGCGGGTCGGCTCCCGGCCGGGGCTCCAGACGCAGTACGACGGTCCCGCGCTTGCCGGGCGAGAGGGTCACGCCCTCGATCGCCTCCAGAGGCACGCGCCGTTCCCCGAGCGCCTGGAACAGCTTGGGTGTCCGAATCCCTCGTACGTAACGGATGAGCACGGAGTCGGACTCGAACTCCCAGGCGGCATGAAATCCGGCCAGTACGTCACCCATGCGGCTCATCGTATGCGGCACGAGCTTCTCCGTCCCCTCCCCACGCATACCGCAGTATCTCCGCTTCTACGCGCGTCCGGTAGGGGTCGTACCGGACAAACCCGCCAGGCAGGCGTCGTTCCGGTGCGCACACGACACCGCCGTGTATGCGCCAACCCCGATCGTCGCGAAGTTCCGCAGGCTGTCCGTGCCGGGCACGAAGTACCCGGCGTGCCCCCTGGCGTCCCGGGCCGACAGCACGCGCGCGCCGAACCCGTCGGCCACCGGGTCGGCCCCGTGGCCCAGTCCTCCGAGCTCCAGGTGGGGCACGTCCTGGATCCAGTCGTCGGCGTCCCGCATCGCCCACACCCGCGCGGTGGTGCGCAGCTGGGACGCGTGCTCCACCCGCATCCCCGGGCTGCCGGCCACGGCGATGTCGGACACCCGCTCCGGCAGGTCCCGCGCCGCCACTCCGCAGACCACCGAGCCGTAGCTGTGGCAGAACAGCGAGACCGGAGTGAGCCCGGGCAGTCCCCGCACCATCGCGTTGAGCCGGTCCGCGCCGTCCTCCGCGCGCATCGCCGTGGCCGCGTCCATGCCGAGACCGCTGGGCGCGGTGTAGTCGGCCCAGGCGATGACGGCCGTGCGGGTCGAGGGACCGGCCTGCCGCTCGGCCTTGTACAGCGACTTGGCCATGCCCACGGGGGCGGAGTGCCGGCGCTCGGAACGCTGGAAGGTCAGCAGGTCGGTGTCGACGCCGGGGACGACCACCGACACCCGCTCGGCGTGGCGCAGGTCACCGAAGACCTCGGCGACCCGCCCGGCGCCCGCCGGGTTGAAGGCGAGGATGTGCCGGCCCGGACGCATGAGCGCATCGATGCGGTCCATCCTGCGGGCGGCCTGCTCCTGGCCCTCGGGCGTGAGCCGGGTGTCGTGCACCCGGCCCAGCTCGGTCTCGCGGGCCTCGGCCAGTGCGATGCGGTTGGCCCGGTAGCGCAGTTCGACCGGCGCGCCGTTCATGTTGCCGACGGCCAGCGGGTAGCGCTCGGCGAGCCGGAGCCGCTGCGCGTCGGAGAGGGAGGCGAAGAACCGGGCGAGGCGCGTCGGCGCCGACTGCGGGTCGGGCAGCGGCTTCCCGGCCACCCGTCCGTCCTCCCACGCGGAGAGCGATGCCTGCAGGGGAGCGGGGTGGCGCTGGTGACGCAGTGCCGTCCAGCCGGTGGTCGCCAGCATCACGAAGACCACGGCGAGCGCCAGCAGCGCCCGCCACACGTTCAGCTGGGGGGAGGTGTCGAAGGAAGTCACTGGGAGGACACACTAGGAGAACGAGAGTGTCTCGCGGGAATCCAGTGACCGGGATCACGTTTCGTTGTGCCGATTCAGGGACGCAGTCGTACGCCAGTTCGTGGCGAGGGCCGGTCCGACATGGTCCAGGCACGTCCGCATCAGCTCGCGGAGCGCCTCCGTGCTCAGGTCGCCCCCCTCGGTCCACCGGCGCTCGGCCACCCGGATCACCCCGCCGAACGCGGCCACCAGGATGCGCGGCCGTGGGTCGGTGTCGACGTCCAGCCCCTCGCGCTCGGCGACGATGCCCGCCAGCTCCTCCTCCAGCTCCGCCGCCCGGCGCAGATGCGCGGCGAGCAGCGCCGGGGTGGACTCGATGACCCGGTAGACGCGCAGGTGCAGTTCCAGCGGGACGAGCTGTCCCACGGCCTCGTCGATGGCGTCCCAGCTGTCCAGCACGGCCCGGCGCAGCGCCTCCAGCGGCGCCTCGTCGCGCGGGCGGGCCCGTACGGCCTCGGCGATCCGCTGCTCCGCCAGGCGCGGCACGAACAGCGCCACCTCCTCCTTGCTGGCGAAGTAGCGGAAGAAGGTGCGCTGGGAGACGTCCACGGCCGCGGCGATGTCGTCGACCGTCGTGCCGTCGTAGCCGCGCGTGGCGATGAGCTCCAGGGCGGCCCGGACCAGTGCGTCCCGGGTGCGCTGCTTCTTGCGCTCGCGCAGCCCCGGCCGCGGCGGGGAGCCCGCGACGGTCCCGACCGTGTCCATGGCTCCTCCTTGAACCGTTCGCCCGGACCGGGCGAGGGGCGCATGTCCTGTCAGTTACTGACTGGTGAAATGAATTGTCAAGTGTCAGTAACTGACACTAGCCTCGAACGTATGACTAGTCAGACCACCCTCGACAAGGCGGGGCAGGGGGACGGCCCTTCGGCCGGCCCGTCGGAGGCGACGCCCGGCAAGGGGCTGCGCGGACACCCCTGGTTCACGCTGTTCACCGTCGCCGTGGGCGTCATGATGGTGGCCCTGGACGGCACCATCGTGGCCATCGCCAACCCGGCCATCGCCAGCGACCTGGGCGCCACGCTCGCCGACGTCCAGTGGATCACCAACGCGTACTTCCTCGCCCTCGCGGTCTCCCTGATCACCGCGGGCAAGCTCGGTGACCGCTTCGGCCACCGGCAGACCTTCCTCATCGGCGTGGTCGGCTTCGCCGCCGCGTCCGGGGCCATCGGCCTGTCCGACAGCATCACCCTGGTCATCGTCTTCCGTGTGCTCCAGGGCCTGTTCGGCGCGCTGCTGATGCCGGCCGCGCTCGGCCTGCTGCGGGCCACGTTCCCCGCCGAGAAGCTCAACATGGCCATCGGCATCTGGGGCATGGTCATCGGCGCCTCCACCGCCGGCGGCCCGATCCTCGGCGGCGTCCTCGTCGAGCACGTCAGCTGGCAGTCGGTGTTCTTCATCAACGTGCCGGTCGGCGTCCTCGCCGTCGCGCTCGGCGTGTGGATCCTGCTCGACCACCGCGCGGAGAACGCGCCGCGCTCCTTCGACATCCCCGGCATCGCCCTGTTGTCCGGCGCGATGTTCTGCCTGGTGTGGGCGCTGATCAAGGCGCCCGAGTGGGGCTGGGGCGACGGCAGGACCTGGGCGTTCATCGCCGCCTCGGTGGTCGGCTTCGCCGTCTTCGCCTTCTGGGAGACGAAGGTGAGGGAGCCTCTGATCCCGCTGGCCCTCTTCCGCTCCGTCCCGCTGTCCGCGGGTGTGGTGCTGATGGTCCTGATGGCCATCGCCTTCATGGGCGGCCTGTTCTTCGTCACCTTCTACCTGCAGAACGTGCACGGCCTCAGCCCGGTCGACGCCGGTCTGCACCTGCTGCCCCTCACCGGCATGATGATCGTCGGCTCCCCGCTCGCGGGCGTGATGATCACCAAGGTCGGCCCGCGCATCCCGCTCGCGGGCGGCATGGCCTGCACCGCGCTCGCCATGTACGGCATCTCCACGCTGGAGAAGAGCACCGGCAGCCTCACCATGTCCATCTGGTTCGCGCTGCTCGGCCTCGGTCTCGCCCCCGTCATGGTCGGCGCCACCGAGGTCATCGTGGGCAACGCGCCGCTGGAGCTGTCCGGTGTGGCCGGCGGCCTCCAGCAGTCCGCGATGCAGGTCGGCGGCAGCCTCGGCACGGCCGTGCTCGGCGCCGTGATGGCCTCCAAGGTGGACGGCGACCTGCCGGGCAACTGGGAGAAGGCGGGCCTTCCGCCGCTGACCCCGGAGCAGGCCGGCCAGGCCTCCGAGGCGGTCCAGGTCGGTGTGCCGCCGGTGCCGAAGGGCACCCCCGAGGCGATCGCCGCGAAGATCACCGACGTCGCCCACGACACCTTCATCTCCGGCATGAGCGTGGCGTCGCTGGTCGCCGCCGGGGTCGCCGCCGTCGCGGTCCTGGTCGCGCTGCTCACCAAGCGCGGCGAGAACGCGGAGGCGGGAGCGGGCGTCGGCCACATCTGACGCCCCGTGAGGGCCGTCGCCGGCGCGCCGCCGGAGGGGTGCGGCGCGCCGGCGACGGTCATCCCCCGTACACGCCGGGGGAATTCAGGACGCAAGCGGGGGTACCCGCCATGTCAACCAACCCTTCAGGGAGTTGATGATGGCGAGCTTCGGTCAAGGAACGCGCAGGCACCCCCGCACACGTGGCCGGACGTGGTCACGGTCCGGGCCGGATCGCGCGACGCTGGGGATCGTCGGAGCCATCTGCGCCGTCGCCGGTTTCTTCGTCCTGGGCATCGTGCTCGGCCCGGTGGCGATGGTGTGCGGCTGGCTGGCCATGGGCCGCAGCTGGGCGGGGTCCCGCTCGGTGCCGGCCCTGATCGCCCTGGTCCTCGGCGCCATCGACACGCTCCTGGCCGTCATCTGGCTGGCCGGTGCGGGCGCCATGGGGACCGGCATGTTCTGACCCGGTCGACAGCGGCATCGAGGGGGGCCTCCGGCTGGTCAGCCGGAGGCCCCCCCTCACTGTCGCGGCTCCGCCCCACGGGGCAGGCGACGATGTTCCCCGCGCCTCAGGGGGCGGCGGTGGAACAGCCCCCAGGGGCGCGGGGAACTGCGCGAACGGCCCGAACGCACCCGCGGCCGCCCCACCACCCCAGGTGGCATCCCCCGAGCCCCGCCGGAGGCGCTACGCGTCGCCGCCCGCCGCGCCCGGGTCCGCCGCCGACACGTCCAGCAGCTGGTAGCGGTCGATGGCCTGCTTCAGCACCGAGCGGTCCAGGTGCCCCTCACGCGCCAGCTCCGTCAGCACCGCCAGCACCACCGACTGCGCGTCGATGTGGAAGAAGCGCCGCGCCGCCCCGCGGGTGTCCGCGAAACCGAACCCGTCCGCGCCCAGCGACTGGTACGTCCCCGGCACCCAGCGCGCGATCTGGTCCGGCACCGACCGCATCCAGTCGGACACCGCCACCACCGGCCCCTGTGCCGACGCCAGCTTGCGCGTCACGTACGGGGTCCGCTGCTCCTCCTCCGGGTGCAGCAGGTTGTGCTCCTCGCACGCCACCGCCTCGCGCCGCAGCTCGTTCCAGGAGGTCGCCGACCAGACGTCCGCCTTGACGTTCCACTCCTCGGCGAGGATCTTCTGCGCCTCGATCGCCCACGGCAGCGCCACCCCGGACGCCAGGATCTGCGCCGGGAGGGAGCCCGAGGTGCCCTCGCTGAAGCGGTACAGGCCCTTGAGGATGCCCTCGACGTCCACGTTCTCCGGCTCGGCCGGGTGCTGGATGGGCTCGTTGTAGACGGTCAGGTAGTAGAAGACGTCCTCGCCGTGCGGGTGTTCCTCCGACGAGCCGTACATCCGGCGCAGCCCGTCCTTCACGATGTGCGCGATCTCGAAGCCGAACGCCGGGTCGTACGCGACGCACGCCGGGTTGGTCGAGGCGAGCAGCTGCGAGTGTCCGTCGGCGTGCTGGAGACCCTCACCGGTCAGCGTGGTGCGGCCGGCGGTCGCGCCGAGCACGAAACCGCGCGCCAGCTGGTCGGCCATCTGCCAGAACTGGTCGCCCGTGCGCTGGAAACCGAACATCGAGTAGAAGACGTACACCGGGATGAGCGGCTCGCCGTGCGTGGCGTACGCCGAGCCCGCCGCGATCAGCGAGGCCGTGCAGCCCGCCTCGGAGATGCCGTCGTGCAGCATCTGGCCCTGCGGCGACTCCTTGTAGGCGAGCAGCAGATCCCGGTCCACCGCCTCGTACTGCTGGCCGAGCGGGTTGTAGATCTTCGCGCTCGGGAAGAACGAGTCCATGCCGAACGTGCGGTACTCGTCCGGCGCGATCAGCACGAACCGGCGGCCGATCTCCTTGTCCCGCATGAGGTCTTTGAGGAGCCGTACGAAGGCCATGGTCGTCGCGATGGACTGCTGGCCCGAGCCCTTCTTCACACTCGCGTACGTCTTGTCCTCGGGCAGCGCCAGCGGCTTGCCGCGCACCACCCGGGTCGGCACGTACCCGCCGAGGGACCGGCGGCGGTCGTGCATGTACTGCATCTCCTCCGAGTCCGGCCCCGGGTGGTAGTAGGGCGGCAGACCCGACTCCAGGTCCTTGTCCGGGATCGGCAGGTGCAGCCGGTCCCGGAAGTGCTTCAGGTCGTCGACCGTCAGCTTCTTCATCTGGTGCGTGGCGTTGCGGCCCTCGAAGTTCGGGCCCAGCGTCCAGCCCTTGACCGTCTTCGCCAGGATGACCGTCGGCTGGCCCTTGTGCTCCACCGCCGCCTTGTACGCCGCGAAGATCTTGCGGTGGTCGTGACCGCCGCGCCCCAGGTGCAGGATCTGGTCGTCGGTCATGTTCTCGACCATCGCGCGCAGCCGGTGGTCGTCGCCGAAGAAGTGCTTGCGGATGTACGCCCCGGACTCCGTGGCGTACGTCTGGAACTGGCCGTCCGGCGTGGTGTTCATCTTGTTCACCAGCACGCCGTCGCGGTCCTGGGCCAGCAGCGGGTCCCAGCTGCGGTCCCAGATCAGCTTGATCACGTTCCAGCCGGCGCCCCGGAAGATCGACTCCAGCTCCTGGATGATCTTGCCGTTGCCGCGCACCGGGCCGTCCAGCCGCTGCAGGTTGCAGTTGACGACGAAGGTCAGGTTGTCCAGGCCCTCGCGCGCCGCGATGCTCAGCTGGCCCAGCGACTCCGGCTCGTCCATCTCGCCGTCGCCCAGGAAGGCCCACACGTGCGACTTCGAGGTGTCCGCGATGCCCCGCGCGTGCATGTAGCGGTTCATCCGCGCCTGGTAGATCGCGCCGATCGGGCCGAGGCCCATCGACACCGTCGGGAACTCCCAGAAGTCCGGCATGGACCGCGGGTGCGGGTACGACGACAGCGCGTACGGCGCCTTCGACTTCTCCTGGCGGAACCCGTCCAGGTGCTGCTCGCTCAGCCGGTCCAGCAGGTACGCGCGGGCGTAGATGCCCGGGGAGGCGTGCCCCTGGAAGAAGACCTGGTCGCCGCCGTCGCCCTCGTCCTTGCCGCGGAAGAAGTGGTTGAAGCC
>Ga0164243_10014770_pt1 | contig 10854 bp, 9 predicted proteins | sample OricompcompostOP_FD_108781 | JGI IMG/M metagenome (GOLD analysis project Ga0164243, IMG submission 108781) | Organic Plus compost microbial communities from Emeryville, California, USA - Original compost - Organic plus compost (OP) | ecosystem: Engineered > Solid waste > Mixed feedstock >...
ATTACTTTCGGGGAGATGTTATGCCTGCCTTTTATGAACAGCTTCTGGATTTCGAGGAGCCAGGCGCATAACAGGGGGCAGTACGCGGCGTTGTACACGATTTCTTATTCCGTGGCAAATATTGTGTCGCCCACGGCGGGAGCCTTTGTGGTGGGTCACCTGGGATTCACCTGGTGGTGGGCGATCACGGGGAGTGTGTGCCTGCTGGCGGCAACGGGCTTTTGGTTGTTGCAGCAGAGGTTAGGCGGTTTTTTTTCTCGCAAAGGGGCATAAGGAGGTTTTTCTCGCAAAGGGGCGTAAGGATTTTAAGATCGCAAAGGCCTGTATTTTGTTGTTATAAGGAAAAAAGGATTGTATTATATTGTTATAAGAAAAGAAGGATTGTATTTTATAGTTTTAAGAAAAAAGGCTTATTATATCATTATAAGAAAATATAACCCTGTTATCCACTAACCTTGAAAACAAACCCTGATCCTTTGCAACTTACCCCCCTTATCATAAAAACAAAACTCAATCCTTTGCGATCTTAACCTTCTTATGCCCCTTTGCGAGAAAAAACCCGCGAACAAAAATTGTTAAACGATATACAAATATTGTCCTTAATTGCCGAAATTTCCCGGAAATTGAGTAAAATTGGTAAATGAAAGTTATCCAATTTACCGTTCCGGTGGCTGACGAGGGCTCCGTAGTAGTACAGGAGGACATTTTACCATATTTCTATCATTATCTCCACCGCCACAAAGAAGCGCAGATCACCCTGATCCTGAAAGGGGAAGGCACCCTGATTGCCGGCAACTATACCCAGCCGTTTAAGGCCGGGGAAATTTATGTGATTGGGGCCAACCAGCCGCATATGTTTAAAGGAGATGCCAAATACTTCGAAAACCAGCAGGAAAAGAATATACATGCCATTCATATTTTCTTCGACCATGAGGATGCGCTGATGGGGTTACTGGCTTTGCCTGAAATGGAAGGGGTGCGCAGGTTCCTCGCCCAGGCACGCAGCAGCCTGCAACTGCCGGCCCAGTACGAGGAGCGTTTTGCGCCGGATATCATCCGCATCTCCCGGCTCACCGGGGCGGAAAGGCTCCTGGCGTTCATGCACCTGCTGTTGCAGATGAGCCGGCAGGTGAAGGATTGGAAGTCGCTCTCCACGGGCTTCTCCCGCCATGCCTACAGCGAGTCGGAAGGGCTGCGCATGAACGATATTTACCAGTACACGCTGGAACATTACGCAGAGAACATCACCCTCGGCAAAATAGCGCAGGTGGCGCACCTCACGACCTATGCCTTCTGCAAATACTTCAAAAAGCACACCCGTAAAACCTACCTTGAATTTTTAAATGAGATCAGGATCAATGCCGCCTGTAAGAAGATTATCAGCGGGGAGTATGACAGCATTGCATCTGTAGCCTATGCTACGGGGTATAACAACCCGATCACTTTCAACCGCGTATTCCGGAAAGTAACCGGTATGTCGCCCAGCACCTATGCGCGCCAGTATCGCTTTGGAGCTGAAAGCGCGCATAGGGACGGACTTTTATTATCGCTGGAAGAACTTTCCTAGTGTGCGAAATCCTTCATGTAATCGCCTTTGATACGCTCGATAGGCGGATTAAAATAACCGAATTTCAGGTGAGGGAATTCCTCGTGGATCAGTTCCAGTAACTGTTTCATGCCGAGGCACTCGCCCGGGTCCGTAATGTTCATACGACCCATGTACCAGTCCGGATCGATGTTGAAGTTGCGCCACTGGATCATTTGCAGGTCCGTGTCGCGGATCAGCTTACGCAGCGCTTCATATTCATCCGCACTGTCGGTAATGCCCGGGAACACGAAGTAGTTGATGGACGTCCACCCGCCGAATTCGCGCACCACTTTCAGGCTTTCCACGATATCGTCAAACACGTAGTTATTAGGCCGGTAGTAAGGCGTATAATACTTCTCCTGGCAGGAGTTCATACTCACGCGGATGCTGTTCAGGCCTGCTTCGCAGAGGGCTCTTACCGCATCCGGCTTGCTGCCGTTGGTGTTGATGTTAATGCTGCCTTTAGGCGTATGTTTACGGATTTCGATAATGGATTCGCGGATGGTTTCCCACATCAGCAGCGGCTCTCCTTCGCAGCCCTGTCCGAAGCTCACGATAGGGTAAGGCGCTGTTTCCAGGTGCGGTACGGTGTATTCCACGATTTCTTCCGCTGTAGGTTTAAAGCGGAGGCGATCCTGCGTGGATACGATGGATTCTTCTTCCGGCTGGAAGGAAATACAGCCAACGCAGTTGGCGTTACAAGCCGGGGAGGAAGGGATCGGGCATTCCCACCTGCCCATGAAATAGTTGCGGGCGGCGGGGCAATGGTAGGTCAGCGCGCAGTTTTCTGCCAGGTGCTGTACCAGCCTGTTGTGCGGGTATGCTTTCAGGAGCTGGTTAACGCCCTGTTTCACTTTCTTATCGTCGAAGCCAGCGCATTCCTGGCGGATGTCCGCCTCAATGCGGGTGGCAGGCACATAGAACTTCCCGTCCAGCCAGCCCACTGCCGTATAGCAGAAGAGGGGGAGGGTAGGCGCATCCGGCATGGTTTCATATGCTGCCAGGTAAAAGCCGGTATGTGCAGGCGGGATAAAAGCCGCTACCGCCCAGCCTTTTTCGCAGAGCTGCATATCGCCGGTTTCGGCGTTGATACCGATGCCTCTGCGTCCGGGCAGTTCATACAAGTTTCCGCCTTCCGGTAATTCAATCCATTCATCCGCCTCGATAGGCCATGCATCCCAGCCACTGCGGCCGGTTACGTACATGGACGTATCTTCGAAGATATTACCATTCCCGTCGGAATAAAGTATGTAAGGTGTTTGCTTTAATACCGCCATAAAAATAATTGATGTTTAGAGCCTGCTTTTGCAGAAGTTGTTGATCGCTTCCCTTTCTTCTTTGCCTGGTTCATCGATGATTTCGATTTGCACTACTTTGTTGGTTTTGAAATCCAGGGTGAGCAGGTCATTACGCAAAATTACGTTATTCAGTTCGTTCCAGCCAACCAGGCGGTTTTTGAAAGCCGTCGGGACGGTGATGCCTGTTGCGTCCAGCTGGATGCGTGCCGGCTGGAATACGGTGTATTCCGACCAGGCGATGAAGCCCAGCCCGAATCCTGCCAGGATCAGCAATAACGCGGCCAGCGGTTGCAGGTGCGAGAGGAAGTACAGGCTGCCGGTGAGGCAAACGAAGATCTGTACGAGCCGCACCAGGGTATTGGCTGCCGCAAAATTTTTGAACCTTTTGGACATAAAGGGGAATGCCAGGCCGGCAAATCCTACCGCTACAAAAAAGAGCGCCAGGAACCAGTTGGGATTGGCTGCCCCCCGGTAAATGCCGATAGCATTTACCAGGAACAGTACGCCCACGATGCCATGCATAACAGGCAGCAATTTCAGCCTGCCGGTGGCATTGGGATGTATAATGCGCAGTTTGTACATGCAGCTTGATTTATTTGTGTGCGCTAACCAGCAGGTTGCAGAGTTTGAACAGTACGCGGGCGCCTACGTTGGCATCCCATTCGTCGTGGGAAGCGGCTACCTCGTTCAGGTCGAAGCCGATCAGCTGGCGGCCGCTGGCGAGGATGCGTTTAAACAGGTAATATACCTGCTCTGTTTCAAAACCGCCGCTCACCGGGGTACCGGTATGCGGGCATAATTTAGGATCCAGCCCGTCGATGTCGAAGCTGATGTACACCTGCTGCGGGAGTTGCTCCACGATGCTGTCGCAGATGGATTTCCAGGTTTCGCCTTCGAACTGTCTTTCCTTGATGTCCTTGTCGAAGAAGGTCACGACCCGGCCGTTGCTGTTGCGGATGTAATCCACCTCTTCCTCGCAATAGTCGCGGATACCCACCTGCACCAGTTTCTGCAGCTGCGGTACTTCCTTCAGCGCGTTGAACATGATGGAAGCGTGGGAGTACTGGAAACCTTCGTAGCTGTCGCGCAGGTCGCAGTGCGCATCGATCTGCAGGATGCCGAAATCGCCTTTGTGTTCGCCGATGGCTTTGAAAAAGCCCAGCGGCGTGCTATGGTCGCCACCTACGAGGCCTACCAGCTTGCCTTTTGCCAGCAGGTCGCGGGTTTGGTTATATACCCATTCGTTCATGGCCTTGGTACCGTTGTTTACGTCTACCAGGGTCTTTTTCAGGAACTCATTTTCTTCAATATCACCCCCTTCCATGAGGAATTTCAGGTAGAGTTCTGCTTCTTTACGGAGGTAGTCGCTGCGGAGCAGGAGGTGTTTATCCGGTTCGCGCATGTAAAAACCTTCTTTCCAGCCGTCTTTCACGTCCGCATCATAGAGGTCAACCTGGAGGGAAGCCCTGAAGATATGTTCCGGACCTCTGGCGGTACCATTACTGTAGGAAACGGTTACCTCCCAGGGTACAGGAAGCAGTACCAGCCTGGCGTCATCTTCCTGGAACGGCAGTCCGAAAATGTTGTTTGAAAGCAGCCCCACTGAGTTAGGGTCAAATTGAGTTAAATCAGCCATGATAAAATTCTAAATTCAAAATTCCGCGCAAAGATACTATTATGTTTACTTACAGCCTGACTTCCTGGAAAAAGAATTGCCTTTTATATAAATTTTGTCGTTTCCAGGTCATTTTGCGTTAATTTTGCGCAGTTAATCTGGAGTAGATAAATACAGGTTTTTTGCATAGGGGTTGAAACATTGACTGGGTAAGGGTTTTTGCAGCTTGTATCATAAGAATAGGAAGATAATTTTTATATGAAAAAAACAAATATTATCCTGCTGGTGGTTATTGCGGTAGCAATAGGGGTGATTATCACGATGGTTGGTGATTTCAGTACCTATGAAACTTTCGCAACCGCCCGTCAGAAAGAAGGGAAGGAGTTTCATGTGATTGGCACATTGGATACGCTCCAGACAATGACCTACGATCCGCTGAAGGATGCCAATTTTTTCAGTTTCTATGTTAAAGATAAAAAAGGGGAAACCCGCAAGGTGGTGTTTAACGGCGCCAAGCCAACCGACTTTGAGAAAGCCGAATCCGTTGTGCTCACCGGCATGATGGATGGGGAAGACTTTCATTGCAGCAAAATCCTGATGAAATGTCCGTCAAAGTATAAGAACGACCAGGTTGTGCTGGGCAAGACAGCGCCGGCAAACAAGCCACTTTAATTTTTATCTGAAGCATCATGAATTTTGTAGGGGAACATTTACTACCAGGCCAGCTGGGCCACTTTGCCGCCGTTTTAGCGTTTGTAGCATCTTTAGTAGCCACTGTGGCCTACTATTGCGCTGTGGTGAACAAAGAAGAGCCGGCGCGCACCTCCTGGAAAAAGATAGCACGCTGGGGATTTTTCATCCAGTCCATCGCCGTTCTGGCCGTTTTCAGCTGTCTTTACTATATTCTGTATAATCACTTTTTTGAATACAAGTACGCGTGGCGTAATACCTCCCGCGACCTGCCTATACAATACCTGTTGTCCAGCCTCTGGTCCGACCAGGAAGGGTCCTTCCTGCTGTGGAGCATCTGGAACAGCGTGCTTGGTATTATCCTGATCCGCAGGAGCGGCAAATGGGAAAGCCCGGTGATGACCGTGATCTCCCTCTCGCAGCTCATGATGAGCAGCATGCTCCTCGGTATCTACATCCTCGGTTATAAAGTGGGCAGCAATCCTTTCATGCTCCTGCGCCAGGCAGAAGAAAACCAGGCAGCGCCCATCTTCCAGTCTGCCGAATACCTTACTTTCATACACGATGGTAACGGCCTGAACCTCACCCTGCAGAACTACTGGATGGTGATTCACCCGCCGGTACTGTTCCTTGGCTTCGCCTCCGTGATCGTGCCTTTTGCCTATGCTTTCGCCGGCATCTGGACCCGCGATTACACCGGCTGGGTGAAACCCGTACTGCCATGGGGCCTCTTTGCCGTAGCCATCCTCGGCCTCGGTATCATGATGGGCGCCGCCTGGGCATACGAATCCCTGAACTTCGGCGGCTACTGGGCCTGGGACCCGGTGGAAAACGCCTCCCTCGTACCATGGTTGCTCCTGGTAGCGGGCGTGCATACCTGCCTGGCCTTTAAATCTACCGGCCACGCGCTGAAATCCACCGTGTTTTTCTTCTTCATGGCTTTCATCACCGTACTGTACTCCACCTTCCTCACCCGTAGCGGCGTACTGGGGGATTCCTCCGTACACTCCTTTACGGACCTCGGTATGAGCGGACAGCTCCTGGTATTCATGGGTGTGTTCACCATCCCGGCTATCTGGATGATGATTGCCCGGAGAAAAGAAATCCCTGCGGTCAACAAGGAAGAAAGTACTTACTCCCGCGAATTCTGGTTGTTCGTTGGTTCCCTGGTAATGCTGATTTCAGCCATCCAGATTACCTTCACGACCTCCATCCCGGTGTGGAATAAACTGCTGGACCTCTTCGGATTGAAGAAGCTCTTCAACCTCGATGAAATGGCGCCGCCTTCCGACGCCATGTTCCACTACAACAAGATACAGATCTGGCTGGCGGTGATCCTCGCGATCCTGACTGCCGTTGTACAATACATGCGCTACAAGGATACGCCGCGCAGCGTACTGGGCAAAAAACTGCTGGTACCTACGGTGGTATCCCTGGCCATCACGCTGGCGATTATATTCGCAGGCGGGGTGCATTACACCGATTATGGCGCGGGCTTCCTCGGCGCTATCTACCTGATGCTGTTTGCAACGGTGTACGCGGTGGTGGCTAACATCATCTATATCATTGTCGAACAAAAAGGTAAGATAAGAACTGCCGGCGCTTCCATTGCCCACGTGGGCTTTGGCATGGTGCTGCTCGGCGCGCTGCTCTCCTCCTCCCGCAAAGAGGTGATCTCGCTGGACAAAATGAAAATGCTGAGCCAGGACATCTTCCGCAAGGAAAGTAAGCAGAACGCCCGCGAAAACATCATGCTGCCGCTGGGCGTACCGGTGGAAATGGGCGATTACCATGCTACCTTCGTCGGCGATTCCATCGCCCCGGGAGATGCGAAAGTCTATTTCAAAGTGGATTATGAGCGGAAGGACAAAGCCGGAAAAATTGTAGAACGTTTCCGCCTGTATCCTAACGCATTCGTTAACAGCAAGGAAAATGCGCTGACTTCCAACCCGGCGTCCAGGCATTACCTGCACAAGGATATATTCACGTATATCACCGCTACCCCTCCTTTAAAGGATAAAACCGCGCCAGCCAACGATACCGCCAATTATACCAGCCACCTGGTGCAGGAAGGCGATTCCATCTTCTTCTCCAAAGGCTTTATGATCATGCGCGGCATCGCGAAGGACCCTACCAATAAGAACTATGTGCCGCGACAAGGCGACCTGGCGGTAGGGGCTAACCTGGAAGTATATACGCAGACGGACGATCACTTCAACCTGCAGCCGGTGTACCTGATCCGCGACAGTGCATATCAGTACAGCATCGAAGATACTTTGGCGCCGCTGGCCCTGCAGGTACGCTTCAGCAAAATCCTGCCGGCGGAGAATAAGATTGAGATTAAGGTGAAGGAAGCGGATACCAGCAGCGACTATATCATCATGAAAGCCATCATCTTCCCGTACATCAACGTGCTGTGGCTGGGTGTGATCGTGATGATTGTGGGTACGCTGATTGCCGTTGTGTACCGTGTGAAGCTGAACAAGGGCAAGGCCTCCGGCTCCAAAGCCACGGCTGCTCCTGTGAAGGAAAGGGTTTAAAAATATTGAGCTGTTTTTCCCGGCGGGGAGTAAATGAACCGGAAGGTTTGTTTACTCCCCGCCTTCGTTTGTACGTTACCGTCAGCGCCGGCATCCGGTCAGCCAAACAGCCGGCGGCGGCGTCACCACCAGCGCCTCCGCCAACTCCACCACCAGCGCCACCGCCAACCCCATCAGCAGCCAATCTGCCATCGCCAGCATAACCGCCCGCCCCACCGCCGGCATCCCCTCCGAAACAATGTTCCATCAGCGTTTAACACCTGCCGGGCCGCCTGCCCGCCCCATCATCGCCCCGGCATACCGCCCCACTATTTGTACCTATCACCGGTACCACGTATTACCGCGGCATTAACTCTTCCCTCCCCCCCAAAAAATCCGTTTTTCCTCCTTATTTTTATAATACAAAACCCTGACCATGAAACGCAGATGGTTCCGTATATGCCTCATCGTTACATCCGCCTTGCTGGTGGTGTACCTGTTAGGCCCCAAACCCGCCACCCCGACTTACCCAAAGCATATGCCCGCGGTGCCGCAGCAGCCGGACAGCCTGGATGCGTATATCCGTCACCGTGAGGCTGCCCTGCCCGTGAAGCCGGATAATGAAGCCAGGATCGTTTGGGCGGATAGTCTGCATGAAAAAACGCCCTTTTCCATCGTGTACCTGCATGGCTTTTCCGCCAGCCAGGAAGAAGGAAACCCCGTACACCGGGAGGTGGCAAAGGTATTTCACTGTAACCTCTACTTGTCGCGGCTGGATCAGCATGGCCTCCGGTCCGACAGCCCGCTGCTGCACATGACCGCGGAAGGCCTCTGGGCGGACGCGCAGGAGGCGCTGGCCATCGGTAAAGCCATCGGGGAGAAGGTCGTTATCATCAGCACCTCCACCGGCGGCACCCTGGCGCTGAAACTCGCCGCGGAATACCCGGACGACGTATATGCGCTGGTGAATATGTCGCCCAACATCGCCATCAACGATAAATTCGCCTTCCTCGCCAATAACCACTGGGGCCTGCAGCTGGCGCGCCTCATCACCGGCGGGGATTACCGGGAGGGGCACGACACCAACGCCATCCGTAACCGGTACTGGAACAACCGCTACCGGCTGGAAGCCGTGGTGCAGCTGGAAGAGCTGCTGGAAACCACGATGACAAAAGAAACTTTTGCGAAAGTGAAACAGCCGGTACTCAACCTCTACTATTATAAAGATGAACAGCACCAGGACCCTACGGTGAAAGTTTCCGCTATCCTGGCCATGGAAAAGCAGCTGGGCACGCCGCCCGGGCAAAAGGCCGCCATCCCCATCCCCGGCGCTGGCGCGCATGTGCTGGGCTCCTGGCTGACGAGCAACGCGGTGCCGGACGTGCTCCGGACGATCGACAGCTTTGCCGTGACAGTGCTGCATATGCGGCTTGGAAAGAGAGTGTACTACGTGTCAAATCTTTAATTAACTTGTGGTAACAATCAGATAGTAACTTGCGTTTCATGGGTATGCATCCGCTTAAAAAAACCGTTTTCCTTTTATCCCTGGCAGCAGGCATGCTCGCCTGCAGCAGGCCCGCTGCAGCCCAGGAAGCGCATGGGGCGGACAAAATACCCTTGCATGCCGTAGTGGTAGGCACGGATACAATTCCCGTGATTACCCTGGCTATTTTTGACGTGGTAGATAAATTGCCGCGGCGCCTGCGGAAGGAAAAAGAGCGTTATTCCAGGCTGCGCAACGCCGTGTATGTGACTTACCCGTACGCTAAATCAGCCGCGCGCATCCTCAAGGATGTAGGTGCGGAGCTGGCAAAACTGCCGAATGGCCGCGCCAGGAAGGCTTACCTCGCCAGCAAGGAAAAGGAGCTGAAGGCCCAGTTTGGGGATAAGCTCACCAACCTCTCCGTGTACCAGGGCAAGGTGCTGATGAAGCTGATCGACCGGGAGACCGGCCAGAACTGCTTTGAAATCATCAAGGAACTCAAGGGCGGCTTCAACGCCCGCGTATGGCAAACGGTGGCCTTCTTCTTCGGGGGCAACCTGAAAAGCGAATACGATGTCCAGGAAGACAAGGACATCGAGGTGATCGTCCAGGAGCTGGAGATGTACCAGCGGTACCGCGCCTATAACTAAGATTGCCTACCTTCGTACACATGAATTACAATCGTTTTCTACTGTCATTATTGTTGTTGTTACCCGCCGCCCTGTTCGCGCAGTCCGAAGAGGAGGGCGACCCTGTGTACGTGGTAGACAGCGTGCTGGTGACGCCCGGCGCCGCCAACCAGATTACGCCGGACCAGATCGGGCTGATCACCATCGCCAAAGGCCGCAGGGCCGTGCTGTTATACGGCCCGCAGGCGGAAAACGGGGTGATTTATATGGAAACCAAACCCTTTGCGCGCAAGAGAGTAGCGAATTTCCTGCAATCGGCATCGCCGGCGTACGACAGTTTGCGTAATACCGGCCTGGCGGACAGCGCGCTGGCCTATATCGTGAACGGCCAGGTGGTGAATGATAAAAACGAGGCCCTCCTGTTTACGGTCGATAAAAAGACTTTCCGCACCCTGGAAATAGTGCCGGCAAAGGAGCTGGAACAGCGCTACCAGCTGACCGGCAAGAAAGCAGGGGTACGTATCACCAGCTCAGAAGATTGATCCGTATCTTTGCACCTCAATTTTTTAGCTTATGAAACTGGATATACTCGCAATAGCCGTACACCCGGATGATGTGGAGCTGGGATGCTCCGGCACCCTGATGATGCACGCGGCCCAAGGCATGAAGGTAGGCGTAGTTGACCTCACCCGCGGAGAGCTGGGCACGAGAGGTACCCCCGAGCTGCGTGAGCAGGAAGCGCAGGCGGCTGCAAAAATTATGGGCCTGGAAGTGCGGGAAAACCTGGGCCTGGCCGATGGTTTTTTCCGTAACGATACCATGGAACAAATGGCCATTATCAGCGCCGTGCGGAAGTACCGCCCGGAAATCGTGCTGGCCAATGCGATAGACGACCGGCACCCGGACCATGGGCGCGCGGCGAAGCTGATTGCGGACAGCTGCTTCCTGGCCGGCCTCCGGAAGATTTCCACCCAGCTGGATGGCGTGGAGCAGGAGGCGTGGCGCCCGAAGCAGGTGTTTCACTTCCTGCAG
>Ga0164243_10014771_pt1 | contig 10853 bp, 7 predicted proteins | sample OricompcompostOP_FD_108781 | JGI IMG/M metagenome (GOLD analysis project Ga0164243, IMG submission 108781) | Organic Plus compost microbial communities from Emeryville, California, USA - Original compost - Organic plus compost (OP) | ecosystem: Engineered > Solid waste > Mixed feedstock >...
GAAGCGCAGCACCGGCAGGCCGGACTCGCGCCGGAAAGCCTTGTAGGTGATCACGCCGTCCCAGCGCGCCCGATCGGCCTGGCCGTAGTCGTAGACGACCATGCTCACTTCGTGACCGCGCCGTGCCAGCGCGCGCGCCAGCAGCGTGTGCTGCACCTGCTCGCCGCCGGCGCCGTGCACGCCGTATTCGGGCGCCAGCACCGGCAGGTTGTCGAAGCCGAGGAAGCAGATCTTCATGCCCGCTCCCGGCGCGCGGCCATGCCGAGGGCGATGCCGTAGGCCAGCCACAGGTAGGTCTGGGAAAAGGTCGGCGTGAAGCGGTCGTCGGTCAAGCCCTGCACCAGCAGCAGCAGGATGCACGCGCTCGCGCCGCGGAAGAAGCCGCGCCACAACGGATCGGCAAGGCGCGCCCGCAGCGCGGCGAACAGCCTGCGCATGCGCCAGAAGAACCAGGTGACGATGACCGCGCCGAGCAGGCCCACGTCCTGCAGCGTGGCGAGATAGGCGTTGTGCGGATGACCGACCTTCAGCGTGGCGCCGCTGCGCACCGCTTCCGCCCACAGCATCGCGTACAGGCCGTCGCCGACCAGCGCGTTGTGCATCAGCTCCGGCAGAAGCGGCATCCAGATGCGGCCGACCCGGCCGGCGCTGATCAGCTCGATATTGCCGCTGGCCAGACCGGTGGCCGCGCGCTCGATCACGGCGTCCGGCAGCAGCAGCAGGCCGAGCGGCAGCACCAGCAGGCCGCCCGCCAGGATCTTGAAGCGGCGCTGCGCGATCAGGAAACAGACCGCCAGCACCAGCGTGCCGAGGTAGGCCCCGCGCGAAAAGGTCAGCGCGACCGCCGTCAGCAGCACGCCGCAGGCGATCATGAGGCCCCAGCGCGCGATGCCCTTTGCGCCTCGCAGCGTGAACAGGGCCAGCGCGAGCGTCATGTTGAACATCAGGCCCAGTTCGTTCGCATGCATGCCGGATACCGAGAGCGTGTCGCGCGCGCGCGCCGAGGCCAGCGCACCGAGCGAGGCGCCGCTGACGGCAACGTAGCCGATCACGAACAGCGGCAGCGCCAGCGCGGACAGGAAGAACGGCAACAGGAAGCGACGCGGGCTGCGCGCATTGGCCACCAGCAGCGCAAGCAGCCAGGCGGTGACGACGATCAGCAGCGGCTTGGCGAACACGTCGCGCAGGTAGCCGCCGGCCGAGTCGAAGCTGACGATCTCCAGCAGCCGGAAGAACGGCGGGATCAGCCCGACCTGGGTGACGCCGTGCAGCGCCGCGGCCGTGAGCAGGCCGAGGTAGACGATCAGCGGACGCGGCAGGCGCGGCACGTTCAGGTGCGCACGCTGGAACAGCCACGCGAACGCGACCGACATACCGGCCATGGCCAGCGTGGCGTTCAACGGATTCAGGCCGGTGACGCCGAACAGCGCGCGCGGCATCAGGATGGAACTCGACAGCGGCAGCAGCACCATCGCGATCACGATGCCGGCGCGATAGTCGCTGAAGGCGAACGCCATGAACGCGACCACGGCGAAGAACAGGATCGCAACCAGTCCGCCGAACAGCGCACTGATCGCGCCGGCCAGCAGCGCGAGCAGGACCGCACCGGCGATCAGTGCGCCGGGCGCGGCGGCGTCCCCGTCCCGTCCAGGCAGGCCGGACAGCACCGCGTGGCGGGCCTGCGTGCTATACAAGGTGCGCTCCCCGGATCAGGCGTCAGAACTCGACCAGCACCGAGCCCACGACCTCGACGCCCGCACGCGCCAGTTGGCGCCCGGCATTGCGTATGGTGCCGGCGCGGCCGCGATCCTTGCGGCATACCAGCAGCGTGCCGCGCGTACGCGCGCCGATGGCGAGCGCATCGGCGCCGACGGAAAACGCCGGCACGTCGATCAGGATCACGTCGAAACGGCTCGCCAGGCTGTCCTGCAGTTCGCCGAAGGCGGGGCGCGACAGCAGTTCGAGCGGATTCGGCGGCACGGTTCCGGCCGGCAGCACCGACAGGTGCGGGAAGGCATCGACCTTGGCGAAGGTTTCGATGCCGGCGCGACCGGCCAGGATGTCGGACAGGCCCTGGCGCCGGCCGAGCGCGAAGATCGTGTGCTGGCGCGGACGGCGCAGGTTGGCATCGACCAGCAGCGTGCGCTCGCCCAGTTGGGCGCAGGCGATAGCGAGGTTGGCCGCGAAGAAGCTGGCGCCTTCGCCGCTGCCGCCGCTGGCCACCGTGAGCGCCGGATGGCCGAGCCCGAACCAGTTCTGCATCAGGTGCGTGCGCACCGCGCGCAGCATCTCGACCTGCGGGCTGAACGGATCGTGCGCAGCGACCAGTTCGCGCGGATAGCGTGCGTCGCCCGGCGCCAGGTAGTGATAGCCGAACTGGCGCGCCAGCGCCTGCTGCACGTCGCCCGCGCTGACCAGCCCCAGCCTGCAGGCGGTTTCGCCGAAGCTGGTTCCATGCCGCTTCTGCGCGCGCAGCACGCGCTCGATGTCTTCTTCGCGCAGCTTGCCCTGCTCGTGCAGGATGCTGCCCATGCGCGCGTGCGCGTCGGACTTCAACGGCAGGGTGGCGACTTGGTGGCTCATGCGGCTCTCCCTTCGATGCGGTTCAAGGTGCGGAGCTGGAATACGGCAGCAGCACCGCCGGCCGCGCCAGACGGCGCGTCGGCGCCTTCCAGTCGACCATCTCGAATACCGGCGCCTCGATCAGATCGGCCAGGTCATGCACCGAGCGCACGCGGCGATCGCGCAGTTCGGCCAGCATCGCCATGCCGATGCCGAGCAGCAGGCCGAGCACGCCGGCGACCAGGGTGTTGATGGCGAGCTTGGGCGAAGCGGGCCGCAGCGGCACCAGCGCGGCGGTCAGCACCGAGATGTCGGCCAGGTCGGCCTGGCCTTCCAGATTGGCCTGCATGAAGCGCTCGGCGGCGGTCTCGTATGAGCGCCGCGCGCTTTCCATTTCGTTGATCAGCACCATCAGTGCGGCACGCTTCTTGTTCATTTCCAGCACGCGCGTCTTCTGCGCTTCGACCGCCTCGCGCAACTGTGCCTCGCGCCGTTCCAGGATGCGCGCATTGCTGGCCAGTGCGGCGGCGCTGGAACGAATTGCGGCATTCAGGTCGGCGCGCAGCCGGTCGACCTGCGCCTTGACTGCCTGGTACTGCGGATGGTGTTCGGTCAATGTGCGCCCCAGCCCCGCGAGCTCGGTTTCGGCGGTGGCGAGCTGCACGCGCAGGTTCTGCACCAGCGGATTGGCGATCACATCCGGAGATTCCTGGGCCAGCCTGCCGCCGGACCCGGCGCGGCGCGAGGCCGCTTCCAGCGCCTGTGCCTGCGCCAGCGCGAGCTGGTTCGACAGCTCGTTCAGGCGCGTAGTCTCCAGATCGGTCGCCTGATCCGCGCTGACGATGCCGTTCTCCTGCTGGAAGGCGGTCACGCGCTGCTGCGCCTGTTCGAATTTCACGCGCAGCGCCTTGATCTGGTCGTTGAAGTACAGCGCGGCCTTCTTCGACGGATCGACCTTCAGATGCACGCTCACGTCCTGATAGGCGTCGCCGAAGGCATTGGCCACGTCGGCGGCGGTATGCGCATCGGGCGCGGAAAAACTGATCTGGAGCACGCTGCTCTCGCTCGACGGCGCCACCTCCAGCTTCTTCAGCAATCCGCGCGCGATCCACTCGCGAATGTCGCCTTCGCCGCGCGCTTCGCGCTCGAAGCGCGCGCGCACCTCCGGCCGGTCGGCGAGCCCGAGCGCATCGACCACGCGCAGCGCCACGTTCATGTTCTTGATGATGTCGATCTGGGTCGCCATGAAGCCCGGCAGCATTTGCGCCGGGTAGGACAGGCCGGTGACCGGGTCGTTGCCGTTGTAGTTGACGACAAGGCTGGTCGTCGCCTTGTACGTCTTCGGCATGATCAGGCTGATCACCGCCGCCGTCAGTGCACTGAGCACGACCACCAGAAGAATCAGGCCGCGCCTTGCATGCAGGATTCCAAGGAATTGTGAGGGATTCATGGGCGTGCTCGTGTGGGAATCATAGCGGCCGCGTCGACCGGACTTTGCCTTCCGGAATGCCGCAACTTCGCCAAGAACACACACTACGCAAGCACGCACGCGACGCATTGAGCGTTCTCAACCGCCAATACGCGCCGTCCGCGCCGCTTCCGCAGGCCCTGATGCGTGCTGCGTTTTCCCGCACCTCGCGCGCGCAACACCTGTTGTCGATTTGATGACGCGGCGCAACATTCACTGACAATTGGAAAAATGCCCACCGGAACTATTTGCGTGCGGCATCTCTCTGACTGCGACCTTGCCCGGAGAAAACCCCGGCAATGCTTCATCAATGTCAGGAGAGGAAACACATGTTGCAGCCCCTACTCGCCCTACCGCGGCGTACCCGTTTGTTGACCATTCCCTGTGCCTGTGCGGCAGCCGTACTGCTGACGGCATGCGGCGGCGGTGGCAGCGGCGCGAGCACGGATGAATCGCTGCTCACACCCGGCACTGAAGTTTCGAGCAACGACGGCGGGAACAATTCGAGCAGGCCGACCCCCACGCCGAGCCCGGCACCCACGCCTGCACCGAGTCCGTCTCCTGCACCGAGCCCGTCTCCCGCGCCGACGCCGTCTCCGGCACCGGCGCCATCTCCGGCTCCCGCACCGGCCCCGGACTCGAACGGCGAAACCCGCGACCCGCTGAAGTGGCCGTTCTCTGCCGACAGCATCTGGAACATGCCGATCGGCAGCAACGCCAAGTTCGTGGCGGCCAACCTGAACGCGAACCCCGGCGGCGACGAATGGGCGCCAATGCCGCAGATCGATGACGAAATCATCATCCTCAAGCCGGACGCGCCGCAGGTCAGCGTCAACTACAGCGACGCCGGCTGGACCGGCAAGAACCGCTGCTCGGCCACCGGCGGCGAACTGTTCCGCGCACCGATCCCGAGCAACTACGTGCTCCCGAACAACGGCGAAAACAACTCGGCCGCAGTCCTCGCCGCGGACGGCCGCACGATCATCCAGACCCAGCCGCTCACGCGCTGCTCGACCGGAGGTTCGGCCACGGCGATCGTCAAGTTCCCGGACCAGGACATCTACGGCAAGGGACATGGCGGTGCGCACGGCGGCTCGGCCCTGTCCGCGATCGGCGGCTCGATCCGCATCGGCGAACTGCGTCCCGGCCAGACAGGCCCGCGCCATGCGTTGAAAGTGAACGTCTATGCCAGCGAAGCGCTGGCGCGCTGCACCAGCTACGCGAACTGCTACCGCTGGCCGGCCACCGCTGCCGACAGCTACGCGGTCGGCCACTACGGCACCGAAGCGCCGAGCAACGTCCCGAGCGGGATGAAGATGGGCGCGCTGCTGGCGATCCCCGGCACGGTCAACATCGACAACCTGGGGCTGGAAACCGAACCGGGCCGCCAACTGGCCTGGACGCTGCAGAACTACGGCGCCTACATCGTCGACGACACCTGGGGCCCGTCGTTCGCGATCAACGCCGAAACCGGCCCGGACGGCGACAAGCGCACCGAGTTCCGCAAGGACTACGGGTTCGACATGTTCCAGCGCGTGAATGCCAATTCGCCGTGGACGCGCGACATGCAGCGCCTGATGCGCGCCCTGCACCTGGTCGACAACAACGGCCCGGACAGCGTCGGCGGCGGCGGCACGCCGCGTCAACCGCTGGCACCAGCGTTCAAGTAAGCGTTTGAAGGTGTGATGAAAAAAGCGCGGCAGGTTCCCCTGCCGCGCTTTTGTTTTTCCTGACGATTTTCCTATCGATGAACTCTCGGCTTTCTTGTTTCTCTTCGATATGGTTTTTTCAAATTAAAGATATCCAAGCATATAGAAACGGTGCGTCAAGAATATCGAAGGCCGCTAGCAGCTTGGTTCGCACAAACCGGTAAAAGAAACCAGAAAACCTGCCGTACTGGCAGCGAGCACGCTGCACCTCTCTTTTCGACTGATATCGCTGAGCGCGTCCGAGGCGAATTGCGTTGGACCTGGATCTGAAATTCTTAATCCTAATTGGTACTTATACGGCCAGAGCTGTCCAGTAAGCGCGCGGCAGACATCCTTCGCGAGCGCATATGCATTCACTCACTCCCAAGCGCCGCCCGGCGCCCCCGCGCAGCATCAATCGAAAACAGCAACGCCAACCCCGCCAGAAAATACCCCCCGGTGATCAGCATCGCCAACCGATGATCGCCCCCTGAAATCCAGGTCACAGCGCCATACGTCAGCGGCCCGAGTATCGAAGCGAGCCGGTTGGCCAATCCCCACAGCCCGAAGAACTCCGCGCTGCGCCCGCGCGGGCTGAGCACGCTGACGAATGCACGCGCGGCCGATTGCGAAGCACCGAGCGAGATGCCGGCGAGGTTCGCGGCGATCCAGAACAATGCGGGCCCGCGCGCGAACCAGGCCAACACCACCATCGCGATCCAGCCGAGCAGGGTCAGCGCAATGGTCGGCACGTGGCCGAGCCGGTCCTGCACATAGCCGAAGGCGAAGGCGCCGACGGCGGCGGTCAGGTTGACCACGATGATCAACAGGATCGTGTCCTGCGTCGTGAAGCCCATCGCCTGCTGGGCATAGATCGCGGCCAGCGCGATCACGGTCTGCACGCCGGCCTGATAGACGACGATGCAGATCAGGAAGCGGCGCAGGTCGCGGTAGCGGCGCGCATGTTGCAAGGTGTGGCGCAGGCGGCTGAGGCTGTCGTGCAGCAGGCCGCGCGGGCTCGGCGCCGGCTGCGGCAGCGCGCGTTCGCGCAGCCAGGCGAAGGTCGGCAGGCTGGCCAGCGCGAAGAACAGCGCGGTGATCAGCATCGTCACCGGTACGAACTGCTGCGCTTCGTGCCCTTGGCCGCTGGCCCAGGTGATGTAGGCGAGGCAGGTGCCGAGCGTGATCAGGCCGCCGACATAGCCGATGCTCCAGCCCCAGCCGGACAGCTTGCCCTGGCCGCCGGCGCTGCCGAGTTCGGGCAGGAAGGCGGCGATCAGGTTCTCGCCCAGTCCGAAGAACAGGTTCGACAGGGCCAGCAACACGATCGTCGGCACCAGCGTCTGCGGGCCGGCGAAGAACAGCGCCGCGGTGGCGAGCACGCAGCCGGCGGTGGAGAAAGCGAGCATTTTCTTCTTGCAGGCGCGCAGGTCGGCGTAGGCGCCCACTAGCGGGCCGAATACCATCAGCAGTGCATAGGATGCGGCAAGCGTGGCGGTCCAGGCGAAGGTGGCCCAGACTGCGCCGGCGGCCACCACGCCGACGAAATAGGCGTTGAAGATGGCGGTGATGACTACGGTGGTGTAGCTGGAGTTGGCGAAGTCGTACATCGCCCAACCCAGCACTTCGCGCCGTCGCACGCCTTCGGCCAGCGTGCGCGCCGGCTCCTCATGGCTTCGCATATCCGGTCCCTACCTGTCGTTATGGAAACCGAGTATCCCGGATTCCGGCTGTGCTGCGGCAACAGCGCCGACCGCGGTGTCAACCACGGCGACACGATTGGTCACAAAAATTTTACTTGCTCGAAAGAAGCGGCGTGCCACAATAGGCTGTCCCGAACTTCGTGCCTTGCGATACCCCATGCGTCACCGGCCGCCCGTTCCCGCTACTGCGCTCGATGAATTTGCCCGCGCACAAATCCTGGACGAGCTGGTCGATACAGCGGCCGCGCATGCGAACGCACAACTCGACGGCTTCATCACGCGTCTGGCCGAAGCCCTGCAGGACGCAGGCGAGCGCAGCGGCGACCCGGCGCTGGCACAACTGCATGCGGCGGCAGCCACCCTGCTGCGCAAGAACCGCTATCCATTTTCCTACGTCACCGCCGAGCGCTTGCGCGCGGTGCTGCAGCACGAGTTGCAAATGGCCGCGCGCGGGGTCGAAAGCACGGGGGAATCCGGTGGCGCGCTCAAATCGCTGGCACCGGACGCCGAAGCCGACAAGACCCTCTCGCTGAGCAAGGCCGCACGCGCACTCGGCGACCTCCACGCGGAACGCCTGATCGCGCTCGGGCAGCGCCTGGCCAGTCTGTTCGGTCGCGCCGAGCTGGGCCCGGCGCGCCATCCGTTCCGTCCGCACGTGTTCCTCGGCGTGCTGCACGAAGCCTGGTGCGAGTTCCACCCGGATACCGCCGCGCATCCGCTGGTGTTTCCGCTGCTCGGTCCGCAGCTATGCCTGGATCTAGCGCCGCTCCTGCACGCGCTGAACCAGGTGCTGGCCAAGCGCGGAATCATGCCGCAGGCGGTCGCCGCCGCCGCTCCTGACGCTGCGCCTGAAGCTTCGTCTGACCCGCTGGCACAGCGTCTGCAACAAGTGTTCGACGCGGCAGCCGACGAACCTTCCGGGGCGGACAGGACCCCGACCCTGCTGGCGCCGCACGCGCTGGGCCGCACCAGCCTCTTTGCCTACCTCGATTCGCTGCAGCAGAACCTGTTCGACCAGCACCTGGCCGCCTGCGGCGCCGAAGGCCCGCAAAGCGCTTCGGTACTGCTGCACGTCCAGCGCAATGCACCGCCGGGCAGCATGAGCCCGGCCGACGAGAAGATCATCGAGCTGTTGCTCGCGGTGTTCGAGGCCGTTCTGCACGAACCCGCCATCGCAGCCGAAATGAAGGCGCTGATCGCCTCGCTGCAATTGCCGATGTTGCGCACGGCGCTGGTCGATCGCGCCTTCTTCCTGCGCGCCGACCAGCCGGCACGGCGCACCATCGAGCTGCTCGCCGAGCTGGCCATCGACTGGGAGCGCGACAAGGGCCAGACCGATCCGGTCTACCTGACCGTCAAGCGCAACGTCGAACGCGTGCGGCGCGGCGCCGAGGAACGGGCCGAGGTGTTCCTCGACGCGGTGTGGGATCTGGAAGCGTTCAAGCAGCGCGAACAGACCGCGGACGACCAGATCCTCGCCGCGCCGATCGCGGCCGCGCTGAAGCAGGAAAAGCATCGACTTGCCGAGAAGCAGGCGCGCCACGAAGTGGCACTGCGCATCGGCACCGGCGAAGTGGTGGCCTTCGTCGAGACCTTCCTGGAAGACAAGTGGACCACCGTGTTGACCCTGGCCTACGAACAGGACGACCGGCCCGATCAAGCCAGGGAGGCGCTGCAGACGATGGACGACCTGATCTGGAGCGTGAAACCGAAGATCACGGCGGCCGAGCGCAAGCAATTGCTGGCAATGTTGCCGGGCATGGTGGCCGCGCTCAACACCTGGCTCGACCGCGTGCATTGGAGCGGCAGCGAACGCGCCCGTTTCTTTTCGGAACTGGCTGCCTGCCACGCCTCGCTGGTGCGCGCGCCACTGGAGTTGTCGCCGCAGCGCCAGGTCGAACTGGCGCTGCAGGCCGCGCAACAAGCGGCCGAGCGGCGCCAGCGGCGCCTGGCTTCAACATTGCCGGAACCGGAGCCGGATGCCTTCGATCGCCACGTGGGCGCGCTGCAGCGCGGCGCCTGGCTCGAATTCGCCGAACCGAACGGCCTGCGCCGGCTGAAACTCGCCTGGATCAGCCCGATGCGCAGCCTGTACGTGTTCGCCACGCACGAGCGCCGCCATGCGCTGTCGCTGACCGACGAAGGACTGGCGGCGGCGCTGCGGGACGGGCGCGCGCGCATCGTGGAAGCCAACGGGCTGGTGCGGCGCGTGCTGTGCACGGCCCTGGGTATACCGGCCAACGAAGCCGAGCGCCCGGCAGCCTGAGTTTTTGATCCTGCCAGTCTGGGCGTCCGGGGGGCATCATGAGATGCGGTCCGATTTCGAAATCGCCTGCTGATCCTTTCCAGCAAACCTCCCTCCACATAACGTTGCGCTCGCTCAGCCTCTGAGGCTTGCCAAAACGAGGCTTGAGTACATCTGTACGACAACCAATCAAGTTACTGAAAATCAACGGGACGCTGTCGAAATAAATGATGTATTGACAACATTCTCCAACCTCTAAGAGAGCTATATGAGCGGATGCCACACCCCGGGCGACTTCAGAAAGTATTTCAAGCAAAACATGGAAGCACTTGGCTTGCCTGTTCCATCTACGCTATTTGATTCGTACCAGACTGCGATCGCAACTGCGAGTACCCTGGTTGGTACGCTCGCAACCTTGGGCAAGGGCGCAACGATGGCCGAACTGCTTGGCGCAACGGTCGGTCTTGAAAAGCTCATGATCGCCGCGTCGATCGGAGCCGCCGCATACACAGGAGCAGTAATCGGCAGCATTGCGGTGGCCAGCGGTCGCTCCTTGGGCTGCGGATCGCAAATCTCCGACATGTTTGTTTTCGTACATCAGAACGGACTCGAATTCAAAGGATGGCGATCCTTCTACACCCAGAATCGAGGTGTAATTGACGAAAACCGAGCCTTCAGACGCAGTTTTGGGCTGCGCGCGAGAAATCGTCCAGCCGGCTTCGAGTACGCGTGATGAAAAAGAGCATCATCTTCCTGCTTGCCTGTGCGGCCCTGGCCGGTCTGGCATTTGCGGCGTTTCACTTTCTCGGCCACTACGCTTTCCTGCTCATGCTTGTCATCACGATTGCAGGTCTGATTGCCAAGGCGGGCAAGCCCCGTTTCGGAAAGAAAAAATGAGCCGCGTTTCGGCTCGCCCCCGCCACTGCATCCCGTATCCTGCCCGACTTCCATCCCTGTCCATCATCCAACGCACAGCTCCGCAGGTCGGGCTGAACCGACGAAGCCCGACGGATCCACTTCAATGCATCCAGCATCCCGCCTTGCGCTTCCTGCGCCGCTGAGCAGGAACGGAAGGCGCGCCGTCTTGTCTCAGGATCAAGAGCGCCGCACCGGTCATTGGCGGCCGAAAGGAACGCCTTGCCCCTGCGCGCCTTGTTTCTCGTCAATCGCCGCAGCCGCAGCGGCGC
>Ga0164243_10014772_pt1 | contig 10853 bp, 9 predicted proteins | sample OricompcompostOP_FD_108781 | JGI IMG/M metagenome (GOLD analysis project Ga0164243, IMG submission 108781) | Organic Plus compost microbial communities from Emeryville, California, USA - Original compost - Organic plus compost (OP) | ecosystem: Engineered > Solid waste > Mixed feedstock >...
CCATGGTGGCCTCGGCGCTCGGCTACCGCACCACCCTCGTCATCCCGCGCACCCAGAGCCAGGAGAAGAAGGACGCCATCCGCCTGCTGGGCGCGGAGCTGGTGGAGGTGGACGCCGTCCCCTATTCCAACCCGATGAACTACGTCCGCTATTCCGGCCGGCTGGCGGAGGAGCGGGCGAAGACGGAGCCGAACGGCGCGATCTGGGCCAACCAGTTCGACAACGTGGCCAACCGCGAGGCCCACGTGCGCACCACCGCCCCCGAGATCTGGGAACAGACCGGCGGCAAGGTCGACGGCTTCGTCAGCGCCGTGGGCTCGGGCGGCACCCTGGCCGGGGTGGCCGAAGGGCTGCGGGCGCGCAACCCGGACGTGAAGATCGGCCTGGCCGACCCGTTCGGCGCGGCCCTGTTCAGCTGGTACACCGCGGGCGAGCTGAAGTCGGAAGGGACCTCGATCACCGAAGGCATCGGCCAGGGCCGCGTCACCGCAAACCTGGAAGGGCTGAAGGTCGACCACGCCTGGCAGATCCCCGACGCCGAGGCGCTGGAGGTGATCTACGACCTGGTGCAGCACGAGGGGCTGTGCATGGGCGGCTCGACCGGGGTGAACGTCGCCGGCGCCATCCGGCTGGCGCGCGAGCTGGGGCCCGGCAAGACCATCGTCACCATCCTGGCCGATCACGGCCAGCGCTATCAGTCCAAGATCTTCAACCCTGCGTTCCTGCGCGAGAAGGGACTTCCGACGCCGCCCTGGATTCCCGGCTGAACAAGGATTCCCAGATGAGCCCGGCCCCGCCGATCGTCTCCACCGACTGGCTCGCCGCCCACAAGGACGCGGTGAAGCTGGTCGACGCCACCTGGTTCATGCCCGGCCAGGGCGACGCCCGCGCCGCCTACCTCGCCGGCCACATCCCCAGCGCCGTCCACTTCGACATCGACGAGATCGCCGACAAGGACAGCGTCCTGCCGCACATGCTGCCCTCCCCCGCCGCCTTCGGGGCCGCCGTGGGCGCCCTGGGGATCGGGAACGAGGACCATGTGGTCGCCTACGGGCTGGCCGGACCCAGGGTCTGGTGGATGTTCCGGGCCATGGGGCACGACAAGGTGTCGGTGCTCGACGGCGGCCTGGCGAAATGGAAGGCCGAGGGCCGCGTCGTCGAGACCGGCGAGTGGGCGCCCCATCCCCAGCGCTTCACGGCCGAGCTGCGCCCCGAGCTGGTGCGCGACTTCGAGGCCGTGCGGGCGGAGCTGGCCGCCGGCCGGCCGCTGATCGACGCCCGGCCCGCCGACCGCTTCCAGGGCGAGGCGCCCGAGCCCCGGCCCGGACTGAAGAGCGGGCATGCGCCCGGGGCGCTCAACCTGCCCTCGACGACGCTGTTCAACGCCGACGGCAGCTTCCGTTCCGACGCCGAGACCGAAGCGATGATCGAGGCGGCGGGAATCGACCTGTCGCAGGCCGCGACCGCGAGCTGCGGTTCGGGCGTGACCGCCTGCATGATCGCGCTTGCCCTCGCCAGGCTCGGCCGCTGGGACACGGCGGTCTACGACGGCTCATGGACCGAGTGGGGCGCGCGGGCGGATGCGCCGGTGACGACGGGGACCTGATGGCCGGGCGAGACGACACGCGTGAAGCCACCCGCCTGATCCACACGCGCGAGGCGGGCGGCCCGCTGGCCAAGACCGTGGGCCCGCCGGTCCAGCGCGGCTCGACCGTGCTGTTGCCCGACGCCGCCTCGCTCTACAGCGGCGCCGTCAACACCTACGGCCGCCACGGCCTGGCCTCGCACCAGGCGCTGGAGGGCGCGCTCGCCGAACTGGAGGGCGCGGCCGCCGTCGCGCTCTATTCCAGCGGCCTGCACGCCCTGACGGGCGCCATGCTGGCGGTGCTGGAGGCCGGCGACGAGGCGCTGGTGGTCGACTGCGTCTACGCCCCCTGGCGGCGGTTCTGCGACGGGGTGCTGAAGCGTTTCGGCGTGACCACCCGCTATGTTCCTCCCGACGCCGGCGCCGACGAGATCATGGCGCTGACCGGGCCGAAGACACGGCTGATCTGCCTGGAAAGCCCCGGATCGCTCAGCTTCGAGATACAGGACGTCCCGGCCATCGCCGCCGCCGCCCGCGCCCGGGGCATCCTGACCCTGATCGACAACACCTACGGCGCGGGCCTGCTGTTCAAGCCGCTGGCGCACGGGGTGGACCTGTCTGCCCAGGCGCTGACCAAGTACGTCGGCGGCCATTCCGACGTGTTCATGGGATCGGTGGCGGTCGCCGACCCGACCCTGGGCGCGAAGCTGAAGATCGGCGTGCGCGACCACGGCTGGGCGGTCTCGCCCGACGACGCCTACTGGATGCTGCGGGGCCTGCGGACGCTGCCGACCCGCCTGGCCCAGCACGGCGCCGCGGGCGAGGCGGTGGCGCGGTGGCTGGCCGAACAGCCCGAAGTGGCGCGGGTGCTCCACCCCGCCCTGCCGGACTTCCCCGGCCATGCGATCTGGAAGCGCGACTTCGCCGGAGCCAACGGCCTGTTCAGCTTCGAGCTGCGCCCCGCGCCGGAGGCGGCCGTGCACGCCTTGCTGAACCGGCTGGAGCTGTTCGGGTTGGGCTTTTCCTGGGGCGGGTTCGAGAGCCTGGCGATCCACTGCGATCCGCAACTGAAGACCGCGCGCACGGCCCGGCCGTGGACCGGCGGAGGTTCGATGGTGCGGCTGCACGTGGGGTTGGAGGCGGTGGAGGACCTGACCGCCGACCTCAGGCGAGGGCTCGACGCCTTCGCCGCGGCTTGACGGCGGTGCGCCGCCTGGCCGTCGCGCTGGCCTTGCTGCCCGCGCCGGCGTTCGCCCAATCCTATCTGCGCGCGGGCGTGGGCTACGACGTCCCGCGGGAGTCCGGGATCGGCGACGTGGACTGCGCCCGCGCGGCTCCGGCGGCCCTGTTCGGCTGCGCGGCGGCGGTCGACGGCTCTCCGCTGGGCGCGCGGGGCGATTTCGGCGCCTCGCCCGCGCTGGAACTGGGGATCGGCCGGCGCATCCATCCGAACGTCAGGCTCGAACTGCAGGGCGCGTGGCGGCCCGACCTCGACTTCTCGGGCCAGGCCAACTTCCTGCGGACGCCCGGGCGGCAACCGGTGTCGGCCAACGGGTCGAGCCTTTCGGCGCTGGCCGTCGCCTATTTCGATTTCGGCCAACTCGGCCGGGCGCGCCCGTTCCTCGGCCTGGGCGCCGGCGCCGCGCGCAACCGGCTGAGCGCGGTGGACTACGTCTTCCCGGGCCTTGGTCCCGAAGCGCGCACGCTGGCGCCCGGCGGCGCCCGCACCGCCTTCGCCTGGACCGGCCAGGCGGGCTTCGGCTGGCGACTGTCGCCGCGCGCCACGCTCGACGTCGCCTACCGCTACGCGGACCTGGGAACGATGCGCACCCGCGAGGGCCAGGCCGCGGTCGTGCGGGGCGGAGGGACGCGCGCGATCGCCGTCGCCCCGACCCGCGCCAAGCTGGCGACCGAAGGCGTGGGCGTCAGCATCCGCTGGGGGTTTTGAGCATTCCCCCTTCTCCCCCGCGGCAAGAAGGGAAGCCGCTCACGCCTAGCCCAGCGCCTCCCCCAGCTTGCGGGCCAGCTGATCGAGCGAGAAGGGTTTGGACAGCAACTGAACGTCCGGATCGACCGTGCCGTTGTGGACGACGGCGTTGCGGGTGTAGCCGGTGGCGAAGAGCACCCGAAGTCCCGGGCGCAGGACGGCGACCCGCTCGGCCAGTTCGCGCCCGCTCATCCCCGGCATGACCACGTCCGTGAACAGAAGATCGACCCGGGCGCCGCTTTCGAGCAGGGCCAGGGCCTCGGCGCCGCTGCCAGCCGCCAGTACGTGATAGCCCAGCTCCTTCAGGCTCTCGATGGTGATCTGGCGGACTTGCGGCTCGTCCTCGACCACCAGCACCACCTGCCCCTCGCCCACGGCGGCCGGGAGCAGCTTGGCGGTCGCTTCGCCGGCTTCCGCGCCGGCTTCCGCGCCGAGCCAGCGCGGCAGGTAGATCCGCACGGTCGTGCCCTGTCCCGCCTCGGAATAGACCTTGATGTGCCCGCCCGACTGCTTGACGAAGCCGTAGACCTGGCTGAGGCCGAGGCCGGTGCCGCGGCCGACCTCCTTGGTGGTGAAGAAGGGCTCGAAGACGCGCTCCGCCACCTCCGGCGCCATGCCGCAGCCGGTGTCTGTGACGGCGATCAGCACGTATTGGCCGGGCCGCACGTCGGGGTGGGCGGCGACGTAGGCCTCGTCGAGATGGGCGTTGGCGGTCTCGACCGTCAGCTTGCCGCCCTCGGGCATGGCGTCGCGGGCGTTCACCGCCAGGTTGACCAGGGCGCTGTCGAGCTGCGCCGGGTCGACCGAGGTCCGCCACAAGCCGCCGCTCAGGACGCATTCGATCTGCACGTCGCGGCCCAAGGTGCTGCGCAGCAGCTCGCAGGTGGCCGAGACCAGGCGGTTGACGTCCACCACCTTGGGCGCCAGCGGCTGGCGGCGGGCGAAGGCGAGCAGCCGCTGGGTGAGCGCGGCGGCCCGGCGGGCCGCATCCAGCGCGTGCTGGATCTGATCGCCGATGTCCAAGCGCCCGGCGGCCTGGCGCCGCTGGGCCAGCTCCAGACTGCCGACGATCACCGCCAGCATGTTGTTGAAGTCGTGGGCCACGCCGCCGGTGAGCTGGCCCACGGCCTCCATCTTGTGGGCCTGGACCAACTCGGCCTGGACCCGCGCCAAGTCGGCCGTCCGCTGCTCCACGCGCGCTTCGAGCTCGGCGTTCAGCGCCTGATACCGCCGGATCGAGTAACGCAGGGCCGACAGCAGGCCGACCAGGCTGGCGCCGACCAGCGCGAACAAGAACAGGCCGAGGACGAGGTGAGGCGTCAGGCCAGGCCCGCCCGGCAGGATGAACCACCAGGCGCAAAGGGTCGACAGCACCGCCGCGAGCGCGCCCGCCCTCGCCCCGAGCAACAGGGTGACCAGGACGATCGTGGGGAAATAGACGATGAAGGGCACGCCCGTGAGCCATGCGTCCATGGCGAGCCTGAGCGCCGTGGCGCCCGCGGTCATCAGGGCGGCCAGCGCATAGGCCTGGGGCGAACCCGGCGGCGCGCCGGGAAGCGCGATGTACAGCTTTTCGACCCGCTTCATTCCCCTCCCCCGGCCTCGGCAGGCTAGCGGGTTGCACGCGAGCTGGGAACACGCCTGCGCACGCGGAAGGTTGGCGCGCCCGGCAGGACTCGAACCTGCAACCGTCCGCTTAGAAGGCGGATGCTCTATCCGGTTGAGCTACGGGCGCCCTCGGCGTCGCGGCCGCAGTGCGCGGCGGTCAGTGGGTCCAGGGCTGCTTGCGCTGGAAGGCGAAGTTGTCGGCGTAGGCCTTGATGATCTTGCGGGGCGCCTTGGGCTGGAACAGCTGGAAGGCGATGCCGTGGTGGTTGGCGTAGGCGACCGCCTCCTCCTGGGTGTCGAAGGTCAGGCGGACCTGGCCGTTCATGTCGGTGGTGGAGGTCCAGCCCATCAGCGGGTCGGGCTTGCGCGCCGAGGCGGGCTCGAACTCCAGCACCCAATCCTTGGTCTTGGCGACGCCGGACTGCATGGCGTTCTTGGCCGGACGATAGATGCGCGCGAGCATGACTACCCTTCTTGTCTCATTCCTATCGGGCCGGTTGGTCGGGGCGGCAGGATTCGAACCTGCGACCCTCTGCTCCCAAAGCAGATGCGCTACCAGACTGCGCCACACCCCGGTACCGGCCGAGGACTCGTGGGGGTCTTTGCCACGAGCCCGCCCCGGCCTCAACGGGCGGGGAAGATTCTCTCGTCGGTCACGCGGTCGCCGGGCTGGATGCCCAGCTTTTCGGCCAGCCCGCCATTGATCTCGATCACCGCCCTGATCGGCCCGGCCGAAGGGATCAGCCGCTCGTCGAAGGGCTGCGCCCGCTTGGCGATGTTCACGATGCGACCGTCGGCCCCCACGAACAGCAGGTCGAGCGGGATGTAGGTGTTGCGCATCCAGAAGGCGACCGGCTGAGGCGTCTTGAAGTCGAAGATCATGCCCGCGTCGTCGGGCATCGACCGCACGAACATCAGCCCCTTCTCGCGCGTGGCTTCGGTGTCGGCGACCTGGACGCGGAAGTTCGCCGGCCCCTTGGCGGTGTGGACGGTCAGGGCGACCGTCGGCAGGCTCTGCGGCGCTTCGGCGCCCGCGGGAGCCTGGTCGGCCGTCTGGGCGGCGGGCTGTCCCGAGGAGCACGCAACGGCGAGCACCGCGGCTGCCGCCGCGACGAACGCCGACGCACGATGGCGCAACATCGCGCCTAGCCGAGGCTGGAGCACTCGATCTCCGCCACCACCAGACCCTTGGGCCCTTCCGCGAACCGCACCATCACCTGCTCGCCCGGCTGCAGATCCTCGACGCCGCAGCGGCGCAGGGTCTCGATATGGACGAAGATGTCGCCGGGCTCCTGCTCGCGCACGACGAAGCCGTAGCCCTTGGTGCGGTTGAACCACTTAACGGTGGCCCGCTCCAGCGGCCCTGTGGCCTGCAGCGGACGGCGCGGGGCGCGCGGCGCGAAGCCAGTGTCGCGGACCGCGCCGAATTCCCGGCGCATGTGCGGCTCGCCCCGGGGGCGGAAGCCGCCGTCATGGTGGTCCGCGAAGCGTCGCTCCCGCTCCGCCGGCGGCGGCGCGGCCGACTCGTCGAGCTCCACGATGTGGGACACCTGCCAGCCCTTGGGACGGCGAACGGCGTCGCAGACGATCACCGAGCCCTCCAGCGCGCTTTCACGGCCGGACTGGCGCAAGCTGGTGACATGAAGGAGCACGTCCTTCAGGCCTGTCTTGCCCGGATCGTCGGGGATGATGAAGCCGTAACCCTTGCCCGGGTCGAACCACTTCACACGCCCGCTGATGCGCACGGCCTCATCGTCGTGCGAACCTAAACTATCGAAATCGAGACTAGACATGCCGCCCCTCTAGCCGCCCCCTCCCGGCGGACGAAATCAAACTATAACACGGATATGCAAATTGCGGAGGGGCGATCCGCTACTTTTTGCACAGGCGCCCTAAGAGTGCGCGCGGCGCAGCGACGCTTGATCACTGCTCGTCAAGACCCTGTTTTTCTTAATTTTTTATTCTAAGGCGTATCGAGGACGCCTGTTTTAGGGTCCCCCATCCTTGTCGATCGCGCCCGCCGGGCCATCTCGGCGAACAAGAACAGCGAAGCCGGCGCGTGGTGTTGATTAGTCGACTACTGCATCTCTATTTGAAGTCGGACCGCCCGCCAGGGGTCAGCGGGAGCCTTCAGGATCGGCCAAGCGGTCGAGCACCGAGCCCAGGTGGCCGATCATCTCCTCCAGGTAAGGGCGCGCCGAGGCGTCCTCGCCCAGCAGGCCGCGCATCACGCCCACGCCCATCATGACCGCGGACACCAGCTGCGCCCGGGCCTGGGCGTCGGGGCCGCCGCCGAGCCGTTCGGCCATCGGCTGGACGAAGCGCTTCTGGATGTCCTCGCGCACCACGGCGCGTGCGGTGGGGGAGTTGGAGCGGATGGCCATGTCGATCGCCAGGAGCTGGTCCTGCGACCTCTGCCCTTCGCGGGAGAGTATCCGCCGCGCCATCGCCGGACCGAAGTCGCCGGGCGGCATCGACAGCTCCTTCGACGGCTCGACCAGAGCCTCCAGCACCGCGACCAGCAGCCCTTCCTTGGAGCCGAAATAGCGGTTCACCAGAGCCGGGTCGATGCCCGCGTCGGCGGCGATCTCGCGCACGCCCACCTGGTCGTAGCCGTCCTGGGCGAAGCGGCGGGTGGCGGCCTCGACGATGGCGGCGCGGGTGGCGGCGGCGTTGCGAGCCCGGCGAAGCGGTTGTTTCTGCACGGCGACTGACATCCGGCGAGCCTAGCACGTCGCGCGCGGAAGCCCAGCTTCGCGGCATCCGCCAAAAGGCGGAGGGCGAAGGGCGTTTCGGATGCTTTCCGGAGGATGCTCCCGATGCGGACCGCTCTTGGCGGTCCGCGGGAGGTGGCAGGCCCTAGGGGAGTCGAACCCCTCTTCCCAGATTGAAAATCTGATGTCCTAACCGATAGACGAAGGGCCCCCGGCGGAGGACGGGCGTATATCCCGGTCCCGGCGGGGAACGCAAGCCCTGCTCAGCACGAAGTTTGCGAGATTCCACAGCCGGCTGTCGATCAGCCGCACATCCGCGGGTCGGCGGCGTCCTCGATCTCCAGCTCGACGCCGTTGCGGCCCTTCCAGTCGTCGGGCTTGAGCCGCCCGGCCACGTGCAGCGCGCCGCCGCGGGCCAGCAGGCGGCGGCCCAGTTCGGTGTCCTCGGCCCGCCAGGCGACCGCCCGCAGCTTGCCCCCCGCCCCATCGGCGAGGGTGCAGCGGACATGCCCGCCCCGCACCGCCATGGCCTCGGCCACCTGCACCGAGGCGGCCGCGAACAGCGGCTCGGGCGCCCCGGGACCGAAGGGCTCCAGGCGGCGGAACTCGTCCAGCAGCGCCCGCCCCGCCCCGCCCGGGGCGATCAGGGCGTCGATCTCCAGGGCGTCGGCGACCAGCGCCGCCTCGGTCTCCTCGGCCAGCCGCTGGGAAAGGAAGGCGCGGACCTCCGGCAGGGCCTCGGCCCGCACGGTCAGGCCCGCCGCCATGGCGTGGCCGCCGCCGGCCATGAGCAGGCCGGCTTCAAAGGCGGCCTGCACCGCCCGCCCCAGGTTCACGCCCGGCTGCGAACGGCCGGAGCCCTTGCCGATCCCTGTGGCCGGGTCGATCCCGATCACGATGGCCGGCCGGCGGTAGCGCTCGCGGATGCGGCCGGCGACGATGCCGACCACGCCCGGGTGCCATCCCTCGCGCGCGGCGACCAGCACCGGCGCTTCCGGATCGAAGTTGCTTTCGCGCTCGATCATCCGGACGGCCTCGTCGAAGGCCTCCTTCTCGATCGCCTTGCGCTCGGCGTTCAGCGCGTCGAGCTCGGCGGCCAGCGCCCTCGCCTCCTCCGCGTCGTCGGTCGAGAGCAGCCGCGCGCCGAGGTCGGAGCGGCCGATGCGTCCTCCGGCGTTGATCCTCGGTCCCAGCACGAAGCCCGCGTGGAACACGGTGGCGGGCTTGGGCTCCATACCCGCCACGGCGAGCAGAGCCTTAAGGCCAGGGTTCGCCCAGGCCGACATCACCTTCAGCCCCTGGGCGGCGAGGGCCCGGTTGAAGCCGGTCAGGCGGGTCACGTCGCAGATGGCCCCCAACGCCGCCAGGTCCAGCCACTGGCGCAGGTCCGGCTCCTTGAGCCCGCTCCCATCGAGTCCCGGGGCGAACAGCCCCCGCCGCCGCGCCTCGCGGTTCAGGGCCGCCAGCAGGACGAAGGCCACGCCCGCGGCGGCCAGGTTCCCCTGGCCCGAGACACAGTCGGGGCGGTTCGGGTTGACCACGGCGGCGGCGGGCGGCGGCTCGCCCCGCATCAGGTGATGGTCGATCACCACCACCCTGAGCCCCAGCTCGGCGGCGGCCGTCAGGGCGTCGTAGGCGGCCGCCCCGCAGTCCAGGGTGACCACCACCTCGGCCCCGGCGTCCTTCAGCCTGCGGAACGCCTGGGGGCTCGGGCCGTAGCCTTCGGTCATCCGGTCGGGGATGTAGATGGGGACCTCGCGCCCCATGGCGCGGAACCAGCGCACCACCAGCGCTGCGCTGGAGGCGCCGTCGACGTCGTAGTCGGCGAAGACGTGGACCTGTCGGCCCTCGGCCAGCGCCTCGACCAGCACTTCGGCGGCCCGGTCCATGTCGCTGAAGCAGGAGGGATCGGGGAAGAGCGCCTTGAGCGTCGGATTCAGGTAATGGTCGGCGGAGTCTTCGTCGACGCCGCGGGCCGCCAGCGCCCGGGCCAGCGGCTCGGACAAGCCCAGCCGGAGTTGATGCGCCCGCGCCACCGCCGGATCGGCCGGCCGCGCCCGCCAGACGCGCCCGCTCAGCGAGCGCGTGACGCCCAGGAACGCCTGAAGATCGCTCGCCCCGTCAGCCATCGGAGGACCTTAGGGCGAATCGGGCGAGAGCCCCAAAGGACACGACGGCGCAGCGGTCTCCCGAGCGCGCCGGAGCCCCCTCCACCAGGCTGCGCCTGGTTCCCCTCCCCCGCTTCGCAGGGGAGGCGCTGAAGGTGCTCCCCTGCAAAGCGGGGAAGCTGTCAGCAAAGCTGGCCGAGGAGGCCTGCCACCCGCCGCCTCACACCGGCCGCTTCATCCGGATCTCGCGCACGGTGCGCGAGGCGGAGTTCATGACGATCGAGTGGGTGTGGACGAAGCCGCGGGACACCTTCACCCCGTCCAGCAGGGCGCCGTTGGTCACGCCGGTGGCGGCGAACACGGCGTCGCCCTTCACCAGGTCGTTCAGGTCGTACTTGCGGCCGAAGTCCTCGTCCCTCAGCCCCAGCCGACGGGCGCGGGCCTTCTCGTCGTCGTTGCGGAAGACCAGCCGGCCCTGGAACTGGCCGCCCACGCTCTTCAGCGCCGCGCACGCCAGCACGCCTTCCGGCGCGCCGCCCTGGCCCAGATAGATGTCCACGCCCGTCTCAGGGTCGGCGGTGTTGATCACGCCGGCCACGTCGCCGTCGGAGATCAGGTACACGCGCGCGCCCACGCTGCGCAGCGAGGCAATGATCTCGGCGTGACGCGGACGGTCCAGCACGCAGGCGGTGATCTCGGACGGATCGACGCCCTTGGCCTTGGCCAGTTCGCGGACGTTGTCGGCGGGCGTGCGGTCGAGGTCGACGATGCCCTGCGGATAGCCCGGGCCGACCGCGATCTTGTCCATGTAGGTGTCCGGCGCATGGAGCATGCCGCCGCCGGGGGAGAAG
>Ga0164243_10014773_pt1 | contig 10852 bp, 10 predicted proteins | sample OricompcompostOP_FD_108781 | JGI IMG/M metagenome (GOLD analysis project Ga0164243, IMG submission 108781) | Organic Plus compost microbial communities from Emeryville, California, USA - Original compost - Organic plus compost (OP) | ecosystem: Engineered > Solid waste > Mixed feedstock >...
AGACAGATCAGCCAGATTCAAGACATCACCCGCTTTCTAGCCAAATGGGACAGATCAAGGGCTGGCCAGATACACAGCAGGACTACATATAAGAGCCTTTCTCCTTCTCACCCATCATCCTGACTCGTCGAAAGAAAAAAAAAAAGTTTTCCATTTTCGAAAGAACTCAGGCCAACCCTTCCTTCCATAACAAAACATAAAATCCACAAATGTGCCAACTAAAACGAAAATTTGGGGGAATCGTTCCGAAGAGAAGAATGAAGTAATAGACTCGAAAGAAGAAAAAGCGGTATGACCACAAAAAAGAATAGAGTCTAATGGAGAAGAAGATCGAAAATCAGAAAATCCCAACGGCAAGAAAAAAGATGCAAAGTATGAGGGTGTATCATTTCAAGGAGAACGAGAGAAAAAAAATGCACTCCTGGCGCGCAACACTCCAAACACCTTCCCTTTCCCGCTTGACCATCCAACGTTTCCCACGCCATTTTCTTCTTTTTCTTCTCTTGACAAACTGCCTCCCCTCGTTCCAGCCGATCAATCATCGTGAGGGTCGTTAACAAAGGGTAATCGTTCGTGGCACGCTATTAATTGATGCAGGATAGTTCGGGGTATCATGAGGGAGCCTCCCAGAGGACTAGGTTAACAGTGCAAACCAACACTATTCACCCAAGTCCTGCCGTCCATAATCGCAGCTCCAGATGGAGCGAATTTCGCTCCTGGCGGTTGAATGGTGCGAGAGAGAGCTTAGAAGAGAGCGGCGAAGGCACCGACCAGGAAGAGGGCTGCAGCAGTGGCGGGGACCAAGGAAGCGGCACCGCTCTCGGGGGGAACCTGCGAGGGAATGGTAGAGGGCGTGGTACCCGTGCGGGTGGTGGACGCGCCGGCCGAAGAAGTGCCGTTGATAGGGGCCTTGGTAGAGCTGGGGACGAAAGTGGTGGTCGAGTTGAACGAGTCGGTGGTGGTAGCGGGCTCGGTAGGCTCAGCAGAGGACTCAGTCTCAGTCGCAGTCTCAGTGGTCGAGGGGACGGGCGGGTCCGACGTCAAGGCACCGTTGGCCTTGTTGAGCGTGGCGCACTCCTCGAGAGAAGAACCCTCAGCGCAGCAGACGGTGCTCTTGCTGACGTCGTGGGCGCAGAAGTAGCCGGCGTTGCACGAAGCTTTCGTTACGCGAATGTTAGTATGTCGACATCATTTCTACAGCCCACGAGGCTCATGGGATGGAGGGTCGTTCAAGGAAGGATGATGAAGAAGGAAAAAAAGCGGACGACAAGATTCGACAGAGAAACCTACATCCAAGACCGAGGAACGTGCAGCAGGTCTCTCCTGCGGCGGGGTTGAAGCAGTGGTTCTCAGAAGCAGACGACTCGCACTGCTCATAACCAGCACCGCAGGCCTCGGCGCAGGTGTTGCCCTCACCACACTCGAGGAGCTCGGGCTCGTAGGCGCCATCGTCCTCTCTACGGGCGAGACGACCGAGCTGGGCGGGAGCGGCCCTGGTGAACCTGACGTTGTCGGCGGCGACAGTGGCGGCGAGGGCCAAAACGGCAGCGGCGGTGACCTTCATCTTTGCTGTCCTTGAATTATCCTTCTTTTCTTGTCTTGAAATGTCGGATTTTAGGAAATTCGACTCGAATTTGAGGGATTCGGCGTTGTTTGGACGTGAGTTTATTGCACAGGTTCAAACGGCGACGACAAACGAGCGGAAATAAACAATCGAAAGACGCGAGAGATGTCAAAGGAAATCCCTTTTCGGCAATTTTGGGGTTAAAAGAGTGAACGCAGTTTGAAGTCTGCAACTTGAGAAGGAGCGTTGTGTGAAGTCGTCACGACAACAAGATTACTGTAAGTTTAGGGGTGAGGTTGGGATGGAAGGAAGGAAGGGGGGAAACGGCAACAACACACGATGGGTCCTAATTACACATTAAAGTAAAATGCCTGGGCTTGGACTTGGCTTTCTCAAAATTGGGGGGCGACAGAGCACACACCACTCGAGCGGCCGGGGTTGCATCGACCGTAATCTTACGGATAGACTTAATAAGGACGCTACATGCTACATCCCAGCCGAAATCGCGAGCAACCTGGGAACCAGGGGCAGCGCAGGGCGCCATTGGTATGAAGCAAAGTGGTCCTGCCGCCGTTGCGGCCAGGAACAGCAGGGAACAGCAGGAACAGCGCACACACACACATGGGCACAAGTCAGGCACAGGTGCAGGAACCCACCCAGACTGACAGGCTGACAGCTAGCGTGCATAATTTTGATTAGTCTACTTGTACTGAATACTTTTGAAACCAACGGACTCAACGCTAGAACCGAGGTATTCTCAACATGCATAATAGATGAGCATCCACTTGTACACTCTTCGAATAACCTACCGAGATTACAATTCGACAATGTACACAAGGAAGTAGCCTCCCTAGCCAGATCATCGTCGCATCTCTTGGAATGGTGAAAATTTTGCAGCGACACATGGGGCAAGCTGCACGAAGTATTACTCTACTTCGTAGTCTATTCTAGCTTGCTTCGCAGACACCATCTGCAAACCACGCGGCAGGATTTCGTGGGATGACATGTTTCGAAAATCCGCGCATCCGCACCCGCCTTCAATCGGGAGATCAAATCTGATGGTAGTGTACGGAGTAGAGAACCGGGCGCGAAAGGTCTTCTTTCCCTTCCGACTTCTCCTTTCCTTTCCGTTTACTTTCGTGCGACACCATGTTTGATTTTTTTTTTTTTTTTTCGAACGGGCATTGACTTTCCTTAACCGAATGACACAGAGCATGGACATGGGGGAAGGGAGGAACATTGAAGTATCGGTCAGAGACTCAGAGCCTATGGAGAGGTGCAGATTTCCTGGCTCACTTTAACTCTTCTCCTCCAACTCAAACGGGACTAGCACAGGCGACAGTCGACAGAGACGGAAATGAGCAATCCCCATCACAAGATGAGATTGGCCCATTTCGGACAAAGCGTCAAGAGAGCGCCCGAATGGAAACCTCCCACGACAACGATGAAGAACCGTTAGGTACCTTGCAGTTTAAGTCGCATTCTTAGCACCTCGTCGAATGCTGTGCTGTCGCCGATCGGCTCCTATCGCCTGTTCTTAGCCAATCAAAGCTGCACTGAGCCATCTCTCGAGGCGCAGAGGACGGGGCGCTGTTGAGGGATTCGTTGGATTCGGTTGAGTCTCAGGTCGCTTGACAAGCGACAACTGAGAATAGCGCAGGAACGGCGGCTCATCGACTCAAATCCCTATTTTTACCCCAGAAATTAGAAGTAAGACATGCATTTTCAACAACAACGGCTTTCTGTTCATCGAAACAGCCACCGTTCGGAAAGAACACTGCCAAGCACGAGAGAGACTTTTAGAAACAAGAAATACAGTGTAATACTCGTCCCGCACGCCGCTTCGAATAAATCCGGGTCATTTCGCTGATCGAAAATCATCCATCATCAACGCGGTCACAATTAGCCGGGTAAGCGAGGACATCTTCACTATGGATATTGTTCATCCCCAGTCTCAGGTCACTTTACCTATATTACTTCGTAGTCCAAGAAACCTGGCCGACCATCTCCCGTATTCCTCCCGTCCTTGTATCTCCCGCGCACTCGATGTCTCGACCAGAACTACGGTAGGTAGATGAGGTTTCCAGTCCTCCTCCGCCTGCGCCGTGGTACCGGGTGTCTGGTTGTTGGCCCTCTATCTGCGACGCTGCCCGACTGCCTCGGTATTTTGCCTAGATCTAGATCACTTGGGGCATAAATTGGGCATCGTATTATGATGAACGTGCGTGGTTCTGTCACCTCTTGTCGACCGATATCGTCAAGGGGTAGATGCATTTTCAAAAGACAGAGGTGCTTGCCAGGCTAAGAACAATGCTTCAAGAAGTAAGAAAAAAAAGAAGTGCAACCATCATTTCAACAACTTCCTCACTCGCTTCTCCAGAGCCTCTTCAAACTGCGTCACACCATTCTCCAACACCGTCAGCTTACCCGCCCGCAATCTATAAACAACCCGCCTCCTCTTCTGCTCCGCCTCATCCTCCCCATCCGCATCACTACCATCGCCATCCTCCTCATCGACGACATTCTCCACCGCACCCCTCATGAACCACCTGTCGTGACTGACCAGAACGACCGCACCCTCCCAGTAGCGTAAGGCCACTCGTAGCGCCGTGACGGTCTCGTAGTCGAGATGCGTCGTCACCTCGTCGAGAACGAGGCAGTGCGGATGCTTCCAGAGGAGTCTCGAGAGTTGCAGGCGTACGAGTTGGCCACCAGAGAGCTTCGCGACTGGGACGTCGGACGAAATGCGGCCCGGCAGGCCTAGGGAACCTAACAGGCCCCTCACCTGGCCCTCATCCAGCTCGCCTTCAACCTCCTTGGAGAGCAGCGCGAGAGCCGTGAGGGCAGGGTCCTTGCGGCCCATGGCTTGTAGTTCTTCCACGGCGTGCTGGGAGTAGTAGCCGAGCTTGAGACGCGGATGCGTGTTTACCGTGCCTTTAGTCGGGTTCGTCTCATTGACAAGTAGCTTGATAAGCGTCGATTTGCCAGCACCGTTGAGCCCCAGGATGCCAATCCTATCGCCCATTCCCACAGAAAGCGTTACCTCCTCCAAGACAAGGGGCTGCTGCTGCGACTTCAGCCTCGACGCACCACCGTACCGAAAGGAAACATTATCCAAGGAAATCAGCGACCCCGGGAACCGCAAATCCGTCGGCTCCGGCAGCACAATCGTAACCCCGCGATCATCCTGCGGCACCTCAATCTCCTCACGCGCCGACGTGAAGTACCCCACCAGGTCCCGATTCACCTTCAACTTCTGGCCCTTCGCGTTGACGCTCATGCCCATGCGGTCGTCGAGACGCTTCTGTCGTGACTTGGCCTGCCGTAGTTTGTTGTCGTCGTCGTTTGCTTTGCCCGCCTTGATATTGTTGGATATGGACTTTTGCATGTGAGCGCGCTGGCGGTCTTGCGCCTCCTTCATCTTGGTGAGCCAGAGTTTTCGGTCTGTTTGCGCAGCTTCGTAGCTAGGTAGGTCGCCGTGGAAGTAGGTGATTTGCTTTTCCTTGAGAATCATGAGATCTGTGCAAAGGGAGATGAAGTCTCTGTCGTGCGACACCAGGATAAGGGTCGGCGCATCCGCCGTGTCTTGCAGAGATTGGAGATAGCGCTGGAGCCATATGATTCCAAGAAGATCCAGGAAGTTGGTAGGTTCGTCGAGGATGAGAATGTCAGTCTCTTGTAGTAGGGCGGCAGTCAGTGCGGTTCTCATCCGCCAGCCTCCCGAAAGGCTCGCTACGGGTTTGGCCATGTAAGCTTCGGAAAAACCTAAACCGGTCAGAATCCTCTTAGCTTTCGCCTCAATGTCCGAGATTCGAGACGGTTCCACTTGAAGCTGGAGTTCGGCGAGCATATCCACCGCCTCTTGGGTCTCCGCCTGTAGAGCATCGGCCGCGATTTCATCACCGGGCTGCTCCAAACTAAGAGTCTTAAGCGTTAGCGATTTGGATGTTATAGATTTTGCTTGTTCTTCGGGGGTGATATACAGTGCAGCGGACTCCGCCACGGCCTTTTCTCCGGCAATCAGGGCCTTCCTGGCCTGTAAGCCTCGAGCGCCGCTTCTCAGCCGTGCATCCTTGTCTAGGAGGAACTGCTTCTTCAAGAGGCGTTCGTGCTTCAGTTTCCTCGCGACCCTGACGGGCGCGAATGGGTCTGACGAGTTAACGCCGGCAGATAAAGCTTGAAGGAGCTGCGGCGTCAGCAATCGGTGGCTTTGCTCTCTCTCAAGTCGCACGAAATAGAGTTAGCTACGGACCTCGAATCTCTTGCTCGACCTCATGCCTCGCCGTAGCCCTCTCGATGACCTCTTCCAAAACCGTCCTTCCAGTGGAGGGCGAGTCAGGCTTCGCGCCAGCTCCCTCCCCGGGCGGCATATCCGTATTAGCATCGTCCGCCCTGGTCTGCTGCAGGATAGAAATGCGGGTCTTCTCGGGAATACCCGGTATGAGCTTTTCGGCAATCGCCTTTAAGAGCGCTGAATAGATTCATACGAATAAGTTCTCCTCGCATTTCACATTGATCGTTGGGTGCCGAAGGGATCTTCATCTTGACATACTGGACTTTCCTGAGCCATTTCTTCCAAGTAACGCATATCGCTGGCCCGCCTGTAGCTTTAGCTTGGCATCTGAGAGAATCTCGGTGCCCTCGCCCTTGGCTTTGGCTTTACCCTTTGCCTTTGTTGTCCCAGCGCTCTTCTCGGCGGACTTGACAGTGATGTTCAAGCCATCGATGTCGAGCTATCAATGTCATCTCAGCTTCCAAATATGCCCTCCTCGTAAATTTAGTTATCGGAGTCTCAGTGATGCTTACCTCCCGGTAATTTGGGCTTTCGATATGAAAGCGGGTTTGCTTGCAGCTGACGAGAATAGTCGCTGCCGATTCGGATGCCACTGAAGTCATGTCCACGTGTATGTCGAAATAGTAGGGACTATGAGAACCGTTGGGCAGAAGGGCCGGCGAGGATTGATGCTGGGGAGGATGCGTACTAATAAGACTTCGCTGGATCTAGCAAGTGGATTCTCTTGGATTGATGCCACGAAGTTGAACTGTTCAAATGCGCGCCACCCGGAATCGGGGTTTGATGGCAATGTCTCCCCACACACGGCGCCCGTCGACTATGTCTCTTTTTCTTTCTTCGCTCTGCTTTCCAACCTCGCTTCGTGGAAGGGGCCGCAGTTTCTTGATGCCTCTTTTAGAGTGCAATTATCGTTTGTCTTCTTTTTCGAGTGATTTTTTTCCCCTATTCTATTTTATTTTATTCTATTTTATTTTATTTATCTTTTGCCTCTTCTTTTCTTGTCCCCATTTTACGTCAACTGTTGAGTTACTTGATCCACTCAGCAAGTTCATCAATGTACCCAAAGGAACTCCTTCATCTCTTGGAGATGCCCTGATTTTTGGTGCGATATTTAGGGAAGTTGGAGCATCAAAATGCGCGGCGTGAGTCATTCGGTAAGTCTTCGAAAGTCCATAAACCACCTATATTTGGTGTTTGTCCAATAGAGGTAAAAGGGCATGCCCTCTCTGTTCTGTCCGCCAGCGCCACAGGTCTGGGCAACCCGGTCACTTGCAAGTTGAGCAGGCCAAGGTCGTGGTTCACGCAAGGCCTTAACACCACTAAGTACTCTGGAGATTCATCGTTACGAAGGCTTCTTTGGTTTCGCGGGGGTTGCTCCCTATCTGTTGAGGCAAACGCAGAATGTTTCCCGCGAGGGTATTAAAAGGTGTATTAAGAAATTTCTATTTACATAATTAAAAATTACAGTTTTCGTTTCTTTTTTACGGGGGTGGACCTTCAATCTTTCAGATGAGGAACGCGAGGACGGTCGTTGCGGCCAGAGTGCTGAGGATACCGCCGCCCAGCGTTGTTGCCGCCGCTGTCACGTAACCACCATCTGGGCCGCTGGGACGTTGATTTGTGTTGTTTCCGCGAGGTAGACCGGCGGGATCGGCAGAAAGTGAGCCGGGGCCCGTTGGGGGCCTTGGAGGAGGTGCCGGGCGATCCTGGTTGTTATTTCGAGTGCTGTTACCTCCGTGTCCCCAGCTGCCATTGTCACCGCCACTGCCTCCGGCACCCTCGCCGCCTCCGTTTCCACCACTGGTTTCCGGGACCGGCCTAGGATCCGTGTGAAGAACCCCAGGTCGGACCCATCTACCCCCGCTGTTACCACCATTACCTCCATTACCTCCATTACCCCCACCGCCCCCATTCCCACTGCGCCACCCACTGCCCTCATTGCCTCCATTTCCTCCGTTTCCTCCGTTCCCACCATTCCCACCATTACCTCCCTTGCCTTCATTTCCGTCGAGTTCCCCTTCAGGACCATGGCCACCACAGCTAGGACCAGAGCAAGGAGAACCATCCTCGTGAGACTTTCCACGCCAAGCATTGCACCCCCCAGGGATTCTACAAATCAAGTCACACCCGTCGCCCTCGCAGCGGGTTCCATTCAGGAGCGCACCGGGACTATTGCTGCATCCGTCCCCGAAGCAGTGAGGTTCCCCGGGGCTAATGGGGATGTGATGACTAGTTCCGCCGTCGCCCCCATTTCCACCGTTTCCTCCATTCCCACCGTTTCCGCCGCTGCCTCCGTTGCCTCCACTTCCTTCGGTGCTGGGCCTAGGGTAGGGACGCGGACTCGGTTCAGGATGTCCACCCTCAGGATCGAGCTCAGAGGTCGGCCTTGGACCGGGACTGGAAGCGGGCCTGGGCCAGCCGCTGTTACCACCGCCCTCGCCGCCATTCGCGCCAGTCGGGGACCCGGGATGAGAGCCGTCCTCGGGGTGCTCAGGCCCGGGCTCGGGAACACGCGTGGGTTGGGGTTCAGGATGAGGTCCCCGGCTAGGCTCAGGCTTCCCAACCAATTCATAGACGTCAATGTAGTTCACTTCCCAGTAAGTCTTCTGGAACTCCTCGGGGAACGCGGAGACGAAGTCCGCGCAAGTGAATTCCTCGGTACCGCAACCGTCTTGGAGCCATAGCTGATCGGCGAGGTCACCGCAGAAGTTCTGTATCCAACCTCAAAGTTAGCATCGAGCGGCAGAGCATGAACGAAAGTAAAAGAAAAAAAAAAAAAAAAGAGAGAGAGAGAGAGACTTACAATATTGAGGACGATGCTCATATCCCGGTAGTGCGTATCAACATCGCACTTAGAGCCCCCGAAGACAGAAACGGGAGTACCCCATCTCGACGGATCCGGTTTCCTGGTAAGAATATCCTCGGGTATCTCATCGCGGGGAAAGTTCCAGATCTTGATGAACTCCTCATCCCACTCTATGGCATAGATGCCACCGCCTCCGGCGTTGAAACCGTCCCCGTAACTCCGCGGATCATCACTGACGAAGCTGCACCCCGAAAATTGACCCAGGCCGCCGCGGCCGGCGCAGTTTCGGGAAAGTTGGGCTCCGGTGAAGAGGACCTCTTCATAGGAGGGTGACCAACATCCCTCGGCTCTGGGGGGAGGGAAATCAGTCTTGTGTTCTATGAAAAGATGAAATGAGCTTACACTCACGTATGGCTAGTCATGAGGTTAAACTGGTCATTGTTCGCCCCCTCGATGATGTCGATTTCACCGTTGTTGGGCCAGTCGGGTCCATAAACCCAGACTGAAGCACGTTAGTTTTTGTTGTCTATGTCGCTTTTGAAGGATGGGCAACTTACAAGCTGGCCAGACGCCGCACTTTGGCGCAGGCATATGAGCAAAATCTCCAATGAAGAGTCCATGGTTATACGCTGCCTTGCTCTCCAAACGAATACTAGCTCGGCCCCTTTCTCCAGGAAGCACTGGATTGGCAGGGTCAGCCCTCAGGATGACAGAGCCGGTGTTAGTTATGCCGTAGAGGTTCAGCTTGGTGGCATCTTCTCGCGATTGGTAACTAGTAGAGGTTTAATGTCGAAGTGAGCAGGTCCATTCTCTAGCCCCAAGGCCTCTTCAAATAGTGTACCACTTACTCGACGAAGCCGTTGGAAGGGTCAGCGCCGTTAAACCAGTTGAACCCCGACAAGAAGGTCTCCCCGGCATAAGAGGTAACGAGATCGTAGGGCATCTTGACTACCACTCCCCATATGGCCTTAACCTATGTACTCGGGGGAAACGGGGATCTATGTTGCCTTTGGATCTGCACTCCAAAAGGACAAAGAGAATGGAGGGAAAAACGAGAATGGGTTGGTGAATACCAGACACAAGCCGAGACTAATATGATGATTCTAAGCTAAGGTTATATATACGTCTTCTTCCCAGGTCTGGCCCTGCCGAGATGAACCTAAGAAGATGGACACCTCGACGCGAGAAAGTGTCTAACACACTTCAACTAGACCCCTGGCAGGTTCTAGGTTTAAAAGGAGGGCGATGGCAGTGAGTTGCCTGTCCCGGGGCCAGCCGGTCGAGACAGGTTCCCTACAGGTCAATTAAACAGGGGCGTGCAGCTTAGTTGACGGCACGTCACTTTGTGTGAGACCAATGCCGTATCCAGACCTAGTTGACACCTGTGGCTCTTAGACGACTGGGGGACTAACACAGACGGTCTTGGGCTTATTCAGATCAATATCTGGGGTTGCAGCGCAGAGAATGAACGGAAGCTCGCTCGATTTGTTTCCATGGTCTCAATGTCGAAAAGAAAGGCGTAGAAAAAGGGACAAAAATAAACGTCTGTTGCGCCCTTATAACCCCGGCGGCGGGTTACTTGCGCGCCCGCGAACCACCCTATGGGCGGGGATCTTCTTTGAAGTGCGGGTATTTCTTTACTCGATCCCTGGGCACCTACCGGAAGGTCTTCGTGGTTCGGGTCCTGGATTGTTGCCCTCGTCAGGGTTCGAACCCAGGACCTCGCCGGTGAACCACCAGATCACTTCCTCCACTGCGTCGTCTGACCACCGGGCCATCAGCTGCTGGTGATAATCCGGATCCTGATTACGATATATAACGCATAAGCATGTGTTTTTTGAGGGGCTGCCATGTTGGGGAAAGAGCGGAGGGGTGGAGGTGATGAGGAAGGAGCGACTTGGTGATGGGCGGGTTCTGCTGGGAGGAAAGGTCGGGCTGCGATTGAGGGTACATAAAGCACAGGATTCGTGCTTCTGCTTGACCGATCGGCTCAGATCCTAACTACCAAGTCAATCTATTACTACCTCCTCGAACTGAGACAGACGTGAGTGAGACCTGAACGACAGAGACACCTGTGCCACTACTAGTTTCTTAGCATTCCACGAAAAGAGGTCATCCCACCAAATAGTAAGACAGACGAGGGTTTTAAGGTAGACTTCCTATAGGTATAGTTCGATTTTGTAGTGCA
>Ga0164243_10014774_pt1 | contig 10851 bp, 11 predicted proteins | sample OricompcompostOP_FD_108781 | JGI IMG/M metagenome (GOLD analysis project Ga0164243, IMG submission 108781) | Organic Plus compost microbial communities from Emeryville, California, USA - Original compost - Organic plus compost (OP) | ecosystem: Engineered > Solid waste > Mixed feedstock >...
CAGCTCGAACACCGTGCCGCCACAGGGGCACTCGCACCTCAGCGGAGCCGCGCGGTCGAGGAGTTCCCCGCAGTCCCCGAGGGCCACCACGCGCGAGCACCGGGGGCAACGCTGGGCGCCGACGCCCTCGACATCGTCGATGAGCAACTCCAGGACCTCGGCGCCGCACTCGCACCGCAGGTCATCCATGCGGTCAACGGCATAGGGCCCCTCCGCGCTGAACCGCTCGAGGAACGGGCGGAGGTCCGCCCGGGAGTCGCCGTGGAAGTACTCGCCCTTCCTCGTCAGCGCCATCGCGCCACGTCCCTTCTTCCCGAGCGGCGCCGTCGCCTGGAGGCGTACTTCAGCCCAGCAGCCGGAAGCTCTCGCGGGCGATGACCATGCGCTGCACCTCGCTGGTGCCCTCGTAGATGGTCTGCACGCGGGCGTCGCGGAAGTACCGCTCCACCGGGAACTCGTCGATGTAGCCGTAGCCGCCGTGCAGCTGGACGGCCTTGTCGCAGACGCGATTGCTCGTCTCGCTGGCGAACAGCTTCGCCATGGACGCCTCGCGGCTGAACGGCTGCTTCAGGTCCTTCAGGTGCGCCGCGCGCAGCGTGAGCAGCTCGGCCGCGTCGATCTGCGTGCGCATGTCCGCGATCATGAACCGGGGGCCCTGGAAGTCGCCGATGGCCTGGCCGAACGCCTTGCGGTCCTTCACGTAGTTGACCGTGGCCTCCAGCGCCGCGCGGGCCACGCCACACGCCTGGGACGCGATGCCGATACGACCGCCGTCCAGCGCGACCATCGCCAGCCGGAAGCCCTGCCCCTCCGCGCCCAGCAGGTTCTCCGCCGGAATCACGCAGTCCTCGAACGTCAGCGCGACGGTGTTCGAGGAGCGCAGGCCCATCTTGTCCTCGTGGCGCCCCACGATGAGGCCCGGCGTGCCCCCCTCGACGATGAAGCAGGACAGACCCTTGTTGCCGGTGGGCGCCGTGCGCGCCCAGACCACCATGACCCCCGCGTGGGCGCCGGAGGTGATCCACTGCTTGCTGCCGTTGAGGACCCACGAGTCCCCCCGGCGAACGGCCGTCGTGCGCAGCGCGCCCGGGTCCGACCCCGCGTGCGGCTCCGACAGCGCGAACGACCCCGCCACCGCCTCGCCAGAGGCCAGCCGCGTCACGTACTTCTCGCGCTGGGCCTCCGTGCCAAAGGCATTGATGAGCTCGGCGCACATGTTGGTGACGGCCATGGCCACCGACGTGGACGCGTCCGCCGCCGCCATCTCCATCATGGCCAGCGAGTACGAGACGGCGCCCGCCTCGGAGCCGCCGTACTTCGACGGGATGTTGACCCCCAGCAGCCCCAGCTCCCCCAGCGCCTTGAACAGCTCCGTGGGGAAGCGCTCCTGGCGATCCAGCTCGCGGGCCAGCGGCGCCACGCGCTCGCGGGCGAACTTGCGGGCCGTCTCACGGATCAGCGTCTGCGTCTCGGTCAGCTCGAGGTTCACGGCGGTCGTCCTACTCGATGGCCTTGAGGTTGAACGGATACTCGATGGGGTGGTCGGCGCCGTCCGGGGGCTTGGGGAACGACATGGAGGACAGCACCGCCACCACGCAGTCGTGCAGCCCGGCGTCCTTCAGGGTGCTGCCCTTCTTCACGACCTTGGCGCCCTTGACCAGCCCGTTGGCGTCGATGGTGAAGGTCGTCATGAGCCGCCCCTCCACCTTCTTGTCCTTCTCCGCCATGTGGTCCTCGTAGCACTCCTGGATGCGCCCCTGGTTGTAGAGGACCACCTCGCGGATGGAGTCCGGGGTGAAGGGCATGCGGGCGACATCCGGCGCGTCGCTCTTCGCGGGCGCCGGAGTCGTGGGCGCGGCCTTCCCACCAGCGGGCTTCTTCGCGGGAGCTGCCTGCGCGAACGCCGCCGCCGACGCCAGGAGCAACATGGGAAGCAACGCCTTCTTCATGGCCTACTCCTTCAGCACGTTGGCGGAGATGACGATGCGCTGGATCTCGCTCGTCCCCTCGTAGATCTCCGTGATGCGCGCGTCGCGCACGTGGCGCTCGACGTCCATCTCCTTGCTGTAGCCCATGCCGCCGTGGATCTGCAGCGCCTTGTGGGCCACGCGGTTGGCCATCTCGCTGGCGTACAGCTTGGCCATCGCGCTCTCCGCGCTGTGGCGCACGCCCTTGTCCTTGAGCAGCGCCGCGCGCCAGACCAGCAGGCGGGCCGCGTCGATCTCCGTGGCCATGTCGGCGATCATGAACTGGATGGCCTGGTGCTCGCGGATGGGCTTGCCGAAGGACTTGCGCTCCCCCGAGTAGCGCACCGCCTCCTCGTACGCCGCGCGCGCGATGCCCAGCGCCTGCGCCGCGATGCCGATGCGGCCACCGTCCAGCGTGGACATGGCGACCTTGAAGCCCTCGCCCTCCTTGCCGAGCAGGTTCTTGGCCGGCACCCGCATGTCCTCGAAGAACATGGAGCAGGACCACGCGGCGCTGATGCCCATCTTCTTGTCGGGCTCCGCGCGGATGAAGCCCGGCGTGTTGGTGGGGACCAGGAACGCGCTGATGCCGCGGTGGCCCGCAGACTTGTCCGTCATCGTGAACAGCACGATGGCGTCGGCCTTGGGACCGTTGGTGATCCAGTTCTTCGAGCCGTTGATGATGTACTCGTCGCCCCGGCGGACCGCGACGGTGGCCTGGGCCGCGGCGTCGCTGCCGGCCTCCGGCTCCGTCAGGCCGAAACACCCCAGCTTCTGCCCGCTCGCGAACGGCGTGAGGAACTCCTCCTTCTGGGCCTCCGTGCCGAACTTCATCACCGGGTCGCAGTAGAGCGAGTTGTTCACGCTCGCGATGACGCCCGTGGACGCACAGCCGCGGCTGAGCTCCTCGATGGCAATCGCATAGCAGACGTTGTCCAGCCCCGCGCCGCCGTACTGCTCCGGCACCGCCACGCCCAACAGCGACAGCTCGGCGAGCTGCCTCACCGCGTCGGTGGGCCACGTGTGGTGTTCGTCCCACTTGCGGGCGTTGGGGGTCAGCTCCTTGGCGGCGAACTCGCGGACCATCCGCTGGATCTCGCGCTGGACGTCATTCAGCTCGAAGTTCATGAGGGCTCCATATTACGGGGGGTGCTCCCTGGGAATAGCGAAGGCGTCCACCGCCGTTTCAACAACGCCCGCTTCCCGTTTCAATGAGACGGCTGGTCGACGGCATCCCCGGAATTCCGGGTCGTTCCCTGAAACATGTTCAACGGGACGGCGATATCGAAGGAGACGTCCAGGCGGGCCCCCTCTCCTGTCCATGTCCGCCGCAGGACGACGGAGGCCGTCCACGGCACGGTGTCCCGGTGGCGCTCGATGAAGTCGAAGCTCGCGCCCAGGCCCACCAGGCCGCCCGAGCCGTCGCGCCCCCACAGCCCCGCCCCCTCGACGAGAGCCCCCAGCCGCCAGGTGTCGGGGAACGCATACAGGCGGGCGCCGCCCAGCAGGCGCAACGCGGAAGGCGACAGGCGCAGCTGGGGCTCGACGAAGGGGGACAGGACGAGCGTGGGGCCGGGGACGTCCCACGCGGGGAGCGCCCAGGGGTGCACGGGCCAGGAGAGGACCCAGTGCTCCCGGGAGCGCGGGCCCCACTCGTAGCGCACGTCCGGGACGAGCGGCTCCAGGAAGCAGCCGGTGTAGATGCACAGCGCCCGCTTCCAGGAGACGAGCGCGGGGGCCCGCTCCTCCGGGGCGTCCGGCGCGCGCGTGGAGGCGCGGGCCGGCGCCGCGGCCAGGAGGACCGAGAGGAGGCTCCCGAGCGCGAGCGCCCGCGTCACGTCACTTGCCGGTGAAGACGGCGGGACGCTTCTCCAGGAACGCCTTCATGCCCTCGCGCTGGTCGTCCGAACCGAACAGCGCGGCGAAGCCCTGGCGCTCCAGCTCGTTGGCGGCGCGCAGGTCCTGGTCCGCGCCGAACTCGATGACGCGCTTGGCCTGGGAGATGGCCAGCGGGCCGTTCTTGAGGATCTTCCCGGCCACGCCCTTGCAGTGCGCGAGCAGGTCTGCGGCGGGGACGACCTCCAGCACCAGGCCAATCTCCTTCGCCTTCGCCGCGTCGATGCGGCCGCCGGTGAAGACCAGCTCCTTGGCGCGCGCGCGCCCCACCAGCCGGGTGAGCCGCTGGGTGCCGCCGAACCCCGGGATGACGCCCAGGCCGACCTCGGGGAGGCCGAGCTGCGCCTTCTCCGACGCGTAGATGAAGTCGCACGCCAGGGCCAGCTCGCAGCCGCCGCCGAGCGCGAAGCCGTTCACCGCGGCGATGGTCGGGATGGGCAGCGCCTCCAGCATGGCGAAGACGCGGTGGCCGAGCGCGGCGAACTCGCGCGCCTGGGACGCGGGCAGCGACGCCATCTCCGCGATGTCGGCGCCGGCGACGAAGGCCTTCTCGCCCCCGCCGGTGATGATGAGCGCGCGGGTGTCGGCGCCCAGGGACTGCACGGCCGCCTCCAGCTCCTGCAGCGTCTTGCTGTTGAGGGCGTTGAGCGCCTTGGGACGGTCGATGGTGAGGAGCGCGATGGCGCCCTCGTGCTCCAGACGGATGTTCTCGTAGGCCATGTGCGAGGCTCCTGGGGGCTCAGTACTTGTAGAAGCCGCGACCGCTCTTCTTGCCGAACCAGCCGGCGTCCACGTACTGGCGCAGCAGCGGACACGGGCGGTACTTGGGGTCGCCCAGGCCCTTGTGCAGGACCTCGGCGATGTAGAGCACGGTGTCCAGGCCGATGAAGTCCGCCAGCTGCAGCGGGCCCATGGGCTGGTTGGTGCCCAGCTTCATCGCGGTGTCGATGTCCTCCGCACTGCCCAGGCCCTCCATCAGGGCGTAGCAGGCCTCGTTCAGCATGGGGATGAGGATGCGGTTGACGATGAAGCCCGGGTAGTCCTTGGAGACGACCGTCGTCTTGCCCATGCGCTCGGAGAGCGCGCGCGTGGTGGCGTAGGTCTCCTCGGAGGTGGCCGCGCCGCGGATGAGCTCCACCAGCTGCATCACCGGCACCGGGTTCATGAAGTGCATCCCGATGACGGACTCGGGGCGCTTCGTGGACGCGGCGATGCGGGTGATCGGAATGGACGAGGTGTTGGTGGCGAGGATGCCGCCCGGCCGGACGACGGCGTCCAGGTCCTGGAAGATGCGGCGCTTGAGGTCCTCGTTCTCCGTCACCGCCTCGATGGCGAAGTCGACGTCCCTGGCCTCGGTGACGTTCGTCAGCGTCGTGAGGTTGGCCTCGGCGGCCTGCTGCTTCGCCGCGTCCAGCTTGCCCTTCTCCACCAGCTTCTTCAGGCCCGCGCGGATGCGGTCCGCGCCCTTGGCGAGGCCCTCCTTGGACACGTCCGCGAGCGTGACGCGCAGGCCCGCCTGCAACGCCACCTGCGCGATTCCCGCGCCCATCTGCCCGGCCCCGACGACGACGATGTGCTCCGTAGCCATGGTCCTCTCAACCCTCTCGGTCGGAATGAGAATGCGTGGGGCGGCCTTAGCCCACGCCTCCGAGACGGTCAACGAGTCGCCGGGGGCAACTGGAGCTGTCGGACGATGTACCGCTCCTCCCCCACCGTCAGGGGCTCCTCGAGGCGCAGCCGGGGTTCACGGTCCGCGAGCTTCACGAAGATGAGCGCGCGGAAGGCACCCTCCGGCAGGTCGACCTTGAAGGTCAGCTCCGGGGGCGCGCCGTGCGTGAAGAAGCGCTCCTCGCGCTTGAGCACCGTGCCCTCCGCGTCGACCACCTGGAGGTCGAGCGCCCGGGCGGCCTCCCAGCCGGGGCCGGTGGGCTGGAGCACCAACTCGCGCTCCGGCGTGCCCGTCACCTGCCAGAGCCACAGGCCCACCGCGACGAGCACGAGCAGCGGCAGCCGCTTCGCCAGGGGCGAGGAGCGCCAGCCCTTCCGTTCGGAAGTGGACACGCCCTAGTCCTTCTTGCGGCGGGAGCCGGGGCGCCGGGCGTTCAGCTCGGAGATGACCACCCGGGCCGCGGGGGCGGCCTGGCGCTTCTCCTTGGCGCGGGGCTCGGCGGCCTCGGCGTCGTCGGAGACGAGCGGCTCCGCCTTGTCCGGGGGGACGAGCCGGACCTGGGCCTTGATCTCCAGCGTCATGCCGGAGATGAGCTTGAGGAACTCGTCGCGCAGCTTCTCGGACTGGAGGAAGCGGCGGAGCTCCTCGGTGATGGCGCCGGTGACCTCGTCCTTGGTCTTCTCCGCCTGGGAGAGGATGAAGCCGAGGGCTTCCTTGGGCAGCTTGAGCTGCCCGGCGAGGTTGCGGATGCCCTCCTCCGTCATGAAGAGGGCGCCCAGGCCCGCCACAGCCATGCGGCGGACGAACTCCGGCACGAAGCCCGCGGGACCGGAACGTCCTTCACGGCCATGCCGCTCGTCGTCGAGCAGCGGGTCGGGCGGGAAGTCGTCGTTGCCGGCCGGGGCCATGAAGTCTCTCCTTGGGTGTCAGCGAGCCTGTACCACGGGAAGGGGGATTCCCTTCGCGCCCTGGGCCGAGACGCGGCCGGCGACGTTGCGAGCGACCTCCAGGAAGGCCTTGGCCTCCGGGCTGTCCTTGTGCCCCACCACCACCGGCACGCCCGAGTCTCCCGACACACGCACCTTCAAGTCCAGCGGAACCTCTCCGAGGAACGGGATGCCGAACATCTCCGCCGCCTTGCGACCGCCGCCGTGGTTGAAGATGGGCGTGACGTGCGAGCAGTTGGGGCAGACGAACTGGGACATGTTCTCCACGATGCCCAGCACGGGGATGTGCACCTTGTCGAACATCTGCTTGGCGCGGACGACGTCGGCCAGGGCCACGTCCTGCGGCGTCGTCACCAACACCGCACCGGCGGCGCGGATGGACTGGGACAGCGAGAGGGCCACGTCACCAGTGCCGGGGGGCAGGTCGAGGACGAGGTAGTCCAGCTCGCCCCAGTTCACGTCGCGCACCAGCTGCATGAGGGCTCCGTGGAGCATGGGGCCGCGCCAGATGAGGGCCTGGTCGGCCTCGACGAGGAAGCCGATGGACATGACCTTGATGCCGTGGGCCACCAGCGGGTCGAGCGACTTGCCGTCGGGGCTGACGGGCTTCTTGTCGGCCAGGCCCGTCATGAGGGGGACGGAGGGGCCGTAGAAGTCGGCGTCGAGCAGGCCCACCTTGGCGCCGTGCTGGGCCAGGGCGGTGGCCAGGTTGAGGGCGACGGTGCTCTTGCCCACCCCGCCCTTTCCGGCGCCCACGAGGATGATGTTCTTCACCTTGGGGAGCAGACCGCCCGTGGGCATGGCACCTCCGGCGGCGCGCACCTGCGCGCCCCACTCGATGTCGAAGGACTTCAGGCCGGGGACGGCCTTGAGGGCGGCCTCGGCGTCCGCCTGGATCTTCCCCTTCATGGGGCAGGCGGGCGTGGTGAGCTCGATCTTGAGCTTCGCGGTGTCTCCGCTCACGCGGACGTCCTTCACCATCCCCGCCTTCACCAGATCCACGTGGAGCTCGGGGTCCATCACCTTCGACATCGCCGCGAGGACGTCGGCCTCGGAAACGCTCATCGGAACACCTGAAACCTTTTGGAAAACGGGCGCTTGGGGGCGCCCCCAGCGGGCGCGGAATCTGCCAGCACGCGGGGGCCTGTCAACGACGTTTAACGCCCCGTGGGAGCAGGCGCACCCTCCCGGCGCCCCCGGGGGCAGGCGGATGTCGGCGGGCTGAAGCCCCCTATCAGCGGGGCTGGGGCTATTCGAGGGCGGCCACACGGTATTCGCCGTCCTCGAGGACCAGGCGCACGGCGCGCTCGTCGCCGAGGGGGAAGACGGCCTCCCCCGCCCCCACCCGGACGTGGGCGTTGAGGGCGAGCCGGGCGCGGCGCAGGCGCTCCCTGGCCAGGGGCTCCCGCTCGAAGTCCTCCTTGAGGCGCTCCGGCGTGTAGCGGGCGCGCAGCGGAGCGGCGAGCAGGCCGTAGGCCTCCTTCCAATCACGGGCGTCGGAGGCGTCGAGGAAGCGGCGGAGGGCGGCGCGGGGGACGTCCGCCGGGCGGGCCTCGACGACGCGCCAATCCTCTCCGGAGCGCGCGAGGGTCAGCGAGGGGGCGCGGGCCTCGAGGACAGCGGCGCCCTCGCGCACGGCGGCGGCGCGCGCCTTCCGAACGGTGGGGTCGGAGTAGCGCTCCAGGAAGGCGGCCTCGCCGTCGGGGCCGTTGGTGGTGAGGGCGTAGGCGTCCTGGAGACGGCCTTCGTCGAGGGCGCGGGCGTAGGCCTCCGCGACGGAGACGGGCTCCCGCGGCGTGGTGGCACAGGCCGGGGCCAGCAGGAGGCTGCCGAGGAGGACGGTGCGCTTCATGGGGCGCGGAGGGTAGCACCCGGCCACTGAGGCCGGTGCGCTTTGATGCAAGCGGCGACGAGCCTCCCGACGCACCCACGGGTCCTCCGCGGCCCGAGCCAGCCTTGGGACGCGGACGTCAGGCGGGCTGCGGCCCGTACAGCTTCCTGAAGGACTGGAGGAGCGCGAAGTTGGGATCCGACTCGTCGAGGACGTACTCCTCGACGAGCGTCCCATCATCGTCCCACTTCCGCTCGCTCTTCTTCACGCCGTACTCGCACACCATCTCGGAGATGAGCACGCCCTCCGGCGTCCACTCGCGCGCGACCCCATGGATGACGTCGCGGAGATATTCGGCCTCGTCGATCAGCCTTCCGTTCTTGCTCCATCCCCTGCTGGGGCCAGAAAGCAGCCCATCCAGATAGGAGGTCTCGCTGCGGAGCGTGCCATCCGGATACTCCGTGTAGGCGACCCCCGTGAAGGGCTGTCCCTCGCAGTAATGGAGGCCGTCATCGGCCATGGAGACCTTCTTGGCATGGACACGGGTCGTCATGGTTCGTCCTATATACGAGGTTGGATCAGGGGCCTAGTCGGTCAAGGCCATGACACCCTCGGTGATGGGCGTGCAGTTCACGCATCGGGGCATCTCCGGGGCGGTCTCGAGCGAGATGTCCTCCGTCCGGATGTTGTAGACCGCCAGGTCCTCCAGCCTGGCGCCGGGCCGAGCCTCCAAGGCGCGGCTCGACGCCTGTACCTCGGAGTGCGAGCCGGGGATGCCAGCCTTTCTCGACCATCCCTCCGGGTAGTTCGCAGGCGCCGGGTGGAGCGCCTGATTGTCCGCGGCGACCTTCAGGGTCCTGCTCGCCAGGGGCTCCTTCAGGGACGTGGGGACGACTCCCGTGTTCTGCCCGTAGAAGACCTGCCCCGTGCAGGTGTCCATGACCAATGACAGACAGGGGCCACGCTGCCTCGCGCCATCCCCGACCCGAAGCTTCGTGCCATCGTCGAGGATCGCCATCCGATCCCCCGCCTCGTAGGCGACGCGCATGCGCCCCCAGGCATCCTGAGCCAACGCGGCCAGCTTCTCCCGGATGGCGCCTTCCGACAGCTTCGGCCCTGGAGCGACGTTCGGCTCCGGCGCGGCGGGGGTTGGCTCCTTGGGCGTCGCCCCTCCATCGGTCTGGCTTCCCTCGCCCTCGTGCCGCGCGGCCTGCGCCATCAGATACGGCAGCTGGCTCGACGGCGGACCGAAGGAGACCCCGGTCGCCGTTGCCGTCATCGCCCTCGACGAGCCCACGCTCCCGGTCGCGAATTCCGTTCGGGGGAACGACGGCGGGCGCCCGGAGGGCACCAGCTCGAGGACTTGCATCGCCGTCGTATTGGCCCAGTGGAAGGCCTGATACGTGTCCCGCATCGCGGGCTCGAGGTTGTCGCCCGAGGCATTGGGGTGCAGCGCGCCCAGCACGCCCATGGAGGCCGCGATGCCGGTCCTCGCGTATTCGTTGGCCAGGATGCTCTTGCGGGCCGCGGCGGTCGTCTTGTTCCCCGACCGGTAATACGCCATCGCATTCTGGAAGAACTTGCAGCCCTGGTAGTTCGCGCGGTAGCGGGAGCTGAAGTCCGCGAGGTCCTGCTTGTTGTTCAGCAGGACGTCGTCGACCAGCCCGACGTAGCAGGCGCCAGCGGTGTCTCGGATTCCCTTCTCACTGGGGACCAGGTCGCTCCACGAGAAGAGCCCATACGGATCCGTGTAGCGCAAGGGATTGCCTCGCGAGTACAGCCACGGATTCAGCTCGGTCGGCGCGCGCAGGTAGACTTGCGCGCCCATCGGGTCCAGGGAGAGGAACTGCCCCGTCGCGCCGTCGTACCAGCGCTGCTGCGCATACGTCAGCCGCGTCTCGGAGTCCCACGAGTGTCCCGTGTAGCCGATGCTCGGCTGAGCGGCGGTTGGCGCCGTATTGCCTTGGGGGGCGCCCCAGGCATCGAACAGGCTGACCGACAGCGTGCCGGTGGCCCCCAGCCGGGCCACCGCGCTTCCCAACCCGTCCGCCAGGATCCGCTCGCTGCCCGCCGCGACCGTGACACCCGCGGCGCGCTGGTACAGCGTCCCGCCCGTCACTCCCGGGAGCTGCTCCTCGATGAGCGCTCCGCCGCTCCACAGGTAGCGCGTCGTCTCGGGCGTCGTGCCGACCTTCGTTCGGGCGCGGCGCAGGCCCGCGTAGTCGTACTGGTAGGTCACCTGGTCGATGACCGTGCCCGCCTTCTTCTCCGCCTCGACGAGCCGGCCCGCCGCGTCGAAGTGGAAGAACTGTTCCACGCCTCCGCGGGTCTCACGCACCCGCCGCCCGGCCCGGTCCGTCGTGAACTCCGCCACCAGGGCGTTCAACCCGTTCCGGATCTCCTTCAGCCCGCCCAGCTCATCGAAGCCGTACGTCAGATGGTCCGGTGGCAGCGCGTTCGCCGCGCCGAACCCTTGCGGCCCCAGCCCGCCGGCGTATCCCGTGAGCGCCTTCTCCTCGCGCCGAGCCCCATCCGGCGCGA
>Ga0164243_10014775_pt1 | contig 10850 bp, 14 predicted proteins | sample OricompcompostOP_FD_108781 | JGI IMG/M metagenome (GOLD analysis project Ga0164243, IMG submission 108781) | Organic Plus compost microbial communities from Emeryville, California, USA - Original compost - Organic plus compost (OP) | ecosystem: Engineered > Solid waste > Mixed feedstock >...
GATCAACATATGGCTCGCTCTCTCTCCGTCGAGAGGGTGGTCTAGAACATGTTCAAATGTCCCCGGAAATTGCTCCATGCCACATGGCAAATGCAACTATCCCATGCGCACAATGTTCACCATCTTCGAACACACCGCGCCGAGATGTGTGGGGTAAGATGTTTAACTGAGAAAGACACCTGAGAAAGACACACAAAACCCTAGTGAAGCGGTGGCCCCAGACCACGAGCCAGAACAGATCAATCAAATGCGACGGGGGGTGCAGGGGGAAAAGAAAACCGACAAAGTGAATAAAAAGGTTCAGCGGCGTGTTCGAGCTGTGGGGTAAAAAAAAAAAAAGCACGAGACTCCCGAGTTCAAAAGGGTTTCAATGTGAAGCTCGGCGACAGACTTTCGGTAATGGACCTCGGGTCATTGGCAGGAGCGAGTTTGGGTGACGTCAAGCTATTTTTTCCGAGGGAAGAAGAGCTGCGTTTGAGTGCGCTGAGATCTCACAAGCGACGGACCTTGGCAGTTCAGCGGTCTGTAGTCTAATACTTGGGTACCTCCAGGCCACTATGGAGCTGGCTGGGCGTCCTCTGTACATGCACTCCGTTGAAAATTGGGGTCACCTGATAAGTGTCCTTCAGTTGTCAGATCTAATTCGGACTCTGCGATTGGCCAAGTCTCTCTCACATGCGAAATTCTATTGGAGGTTATCAGGTCCATACCCCGTGGGCGCCTTCCCTCTGGTTTGGGGAAGGATCCCGTGGAAGAAATTGAATGGGATGTTTCCTTTTGGGGGGTACTTGCCATACTCTTGTCCCCTGGAGCAATGTATAAGTACATTCTCGGCGACTCTTTTAGGTGACAAAGCATGTGATTGTTCGACTGCAGCACTCTTTCCCCTTTGCCGACAAGCCCCCGGCCTCACGTCTCCAGCAGTCCCAGCGTCCCATTTGAAGTCGCATCGAACGGTCTAGGTCCTTAAATGGGAATGTCAGCACCTTGACCACGATTTCATTCAAATCTCCCCATCTTCCCCCAACTCCAGTCCTAATTATTTTCCTCCCCGACCTGCTCCCTTCTTTCATCTCTCTCTCCATCATTCTTAAAATCGTATATTTATTTCTTGTTTTCGTTTCGCTTTGTGTGTGCTGAAGCGAAAATCCCAATCTCATCTCATTCCTATCTGGCCTCGGCTCATCTAACACGCCCTCCCCCCACCAACCTCCCATCACAATGTCCAAGGTATTCACCGCGAGCGAGGTCGCTCAGCATAAGACCGCGAAGGACCTCTTCATTACCATTGACGGCGATGTCTACGATCTGACCAACTTCCAAGATGACCATCCTGGTGAGCAGCTTTTTTTTCCCCCGATTTTCGCGTTTTGGGACAGCTCCGGAAGGGAGCTAGATTTCCCACTCACGCCCACCCCACTTGCATGACCCAACTTGGAAAGTGCCGAGGTCTAACTTTTCGGCGCGATACGCCGCACCCAACAACAGGTGGCAAGAAGATCCTCCTCCGAGTCGCTGGCAAGGATGCCTCTAAGATGTTCTGGAAGTACCACGGCGAGGCTGTCCTGAAGAAGTACAAGCCCAAGCTCCAGGTCGGCTCCCTCGACACCAAGAAGGCTGCCGCGCCTGCCCCCGCCGCTGCTGCTCCCGCTCCCGCTCCCAAGCCTGCGCCCGCTGCCGCGCCCGCGAAGCCCGCGGAGAAGAAGGCCGAGGCTGCTCCCTCCGAGGCTCTAGAACCCTACGGCAGCCTCATCCCTTTTGCCGACCCCAACTGGTACCAGGGCGTAAGTAGTACTCTCCTTCCACTCAACAGACAGCCGCGGCTCCTGCAGCCACAATTTCTTGCTGCGGAGCTTGAATGGCGACACAACAAAAGATTAATGGGCCCTCCTGTCCCTCCCGCCGTGCCATTTACAAACCCCGGCATTATTAGTGGACGCTAAGCTAACTAGGTGCATACCACAGTACCACTCCCCTTACTTCAACGAAACCCATGCTGCCCTCCGTGCCGAGGTTCGTGAGTGGGTCGAGTCCGCCATTGAGCCCTATGTCACCGAGTGGGATGAGAACAGGCTGGTCGATCCCGAAATCTACAAGGAGATGGGCCGCCGAGGCTACCTCGCCGGTCTCCTCGGTGTACACTACCCCACCCAGTACACCGGCGGCAAGTCGGTCAAGAGCGTGCCCCCCGAGAAGTGGGATCTCTTCCACGAGCTGGTCATCACCGATGAGATCTGCCGCGCTGCCTCCGGTGGTCTCGTCTGGAACCTCATCGGCGGTTTCGGAATCGGATGCCCTCCCCTCCTCAAGTTCGGCAAGAAGAGCCTCGTCGACCGCATCCTCCCCGGTATCCTGTCCGGTGACAAGAGGATCTGCCTCGCCATCACTGAGCCCGATGCGGGTAGCGACGTCGCCGGCCTCAATTGCGAGGCTAAGCTCAGCGCCGACGGCAAGCACTACATCGTCAACGGTGAGAAGAAGTGGATCACCAACGGTATCTGGAGCGACTACTTCACCACCGCCGTGCGCACCGGCGGTCCCGGCATGAACGGCGTCAGTCTTCTCCTCATCGAGAGGAGCTTCGGCGGTGTCAGCACCCGCAAGATGGACTGCCAGGGTGTCTGGTCGTCGGGCACCACCTACATCACCTTCGAGGACGTCAAGGTTCCTGTTGAGAACTTGATTGGCAAGGAGAATCAGGGCTTCCGAGGTAGGCTTTCCATCCTTCATTGATGTGCTTTGAAACTTTCGTCTAACATTCTATAGTGATCATGACCAACTTCAACCACGAGCGTATCGGCATCATCATCCAGGCCCTCCGCTTCTCCCGCGTGTGCTACGAGGAGTCCGTCAAGTACGCTTCCAAGAGGAAGACCTTCGGCAAGAAGCTCATCGAGCACCCCGTCATCCGCCTCAAGCTCGCCCACATGGCCCGCCAGATCGAGGCCTCTTACTCGTGGCTTGAGAACCTCCTGTTCCAGTGCCAGCAGATGGGTGACACCGAGGCCATGTTGAAGCTTGGCGGTGCCATTGCCTCTCTCAAGGCCCAGGCCACCGTGACCTTCGAGTTCTGCGCCCGCGAGGCCAGCCAGATCTTCGGCGGTCTCAGCTACTCCCGCGGTGGCCAGGGTGGTAAGGTGGAGAGGCTGTACAGGGACGTTAGGGCGTACGCCATTCCCGGCGGTAGCGAGGAGATTATGTTGGATCTCAGCATAAGGCAAAGCATGAGGGTGCACAAGGCTTTGGGCATGAAGCTGTAAGATGTTGAGCGGAAATCTTTTGTTTTCTCACCCTTTTGTTTAACGTCTTTGCACTGTGACCCTTCCACCCTCTCCTTTGTATTAGCTTCTTGTTCTTCCTCCCTTTTGTGTACTATTGGGTTTGATGAAGAAGGGAGCATCATATATTTTTCTTTTATTTAACTCTCTGTTATGGGGAATTTTTTGCATAGATAGATTGCCTAAGTGCTATGAATACGGAAATCATTTATGCGTTCATTCAAATCGTTTTGCCCACATAGGATTCGTAAATCGAAAAGGAAAGACTACCCTTTGGTACACCAAATCCTCGGTATGAATATGTTTCTCCTCATAAACATGAGATCGTCGATGTCTCGAGGGGACTTGGGTGCAATGTCGTGATGAAGACTGGTGATTGAAGACCATCAATCCCCTCTGCAAGGACGCCCCTGCCGGACTGCAATGCGAAGTACCTCGGGACAAGGTACCTCGTATGATTGAAGTGGGTCGGGTTTGTCAGCCAAGACGGACTCCCCGGATTACGTCATGTCCCAACGGGACTCTCGAAGTTACTTGGAACTGGCAACATGTGAGTACCCTGCTGCTTGCTCCAGTTGAGCACATGAGGGAGATGGGAAGTCGGACTGGAGGGTCCTGATCGATAAGTTGATAGGAGAGTTTGATTGGCCTTGGTTACTTATTACTACTTCGTATGAATCTAAAGTAGTTTATTAGGGTACAAAGGCTCTTCTGAGAACTCGAGCGACTTGGACAAGACTCAGTATCGAACCTGCCTTTCATATGCTTGATATGGCTGATACATGAATATGTACATGTTGATTGGAGGAAGCCGCGAACAAACGTCGATCATTCCCTAAACTCTTTTTATTTTGGCTGCCTGCAACAAGTCCCTCCTTCCCCTAATAACACGACCTCATGCCACCCACAACATCTACACAAACAACTGCTCTTGCAAACGACTTCTTTTCCCAACTTCGATCGCATTCCATTGAGCGCGCGATCTTCCAGGATTGCTAGAGTCATTGCGCTTAGTTCTCTTCGTTGACAAAAGGGATATTAACGACGCCATCGTACGATAAGGACCCCGCGCTATCGACTCACCTGTGATATATCAAGACGACCAGGCCCGACAGACTGTTGAGTCGCCTCGAGATTGAGAAGCGATAGGTCAATCGAACTGTATCTAGACTTTTCCTGCGCGTCGTTCAGCTCCGACGATTTAATCAACCGAAGCAATTCAACAAGTCGCAGAGCGATCTCATCTCCGATCCATTTAGCTGCCTAGCCCCTCCATCAAAGAGCGCCACCACCATGCCGCAGGCGCAGGCTCCCCAAGCATCCCACCCCATCCTTCTCAACCTTCCCCCTCCTTCCTCGACCCCCGAAACCCCCGACATGCCGTAAGTTTTTAACAAAAATCTAATCCCCCACAGCCGAATTCTCTCTCGTCTTCTTGCTAACGTCTCGTCCGATCCAGCGGCACCCCCACCAGCACAACAACCTCCCTCTCCGCCCTCTCCACAATCGCAATCAAAGATGGCCACCGCGGCCACCTCCCCCCCACCGGCCGCCACGCACACACGCCCTCCACAACCTCCCTCGAAGCCGAGCGCGCCGACCGCATCTCGCGTCTCGCGGGTCTCGAGCGCGTATCGACCCTCCGCACGGCCACTTCGTCTCCCGGGTTGCCGGCTCCGCATGGCCCGACGCCTGCGTATTTCGATGCGCGGGGCCAGCCTGTTGCGATTACGAAGATGAGCACGGTGGGCACGGCGAGTCGCACGGGGAGCTGCAGTGGACGGGAGGATGAGGAGGAGGATGACGATACGCGGACTACGACGGAGCAGGATGAAGATATGTTGAGTTTGGATAATAATTACCGGGAAGGGGGATCGGTGATGAGTCATGATGTGGATGATGAGTTGGCGAATCGCTCCGTGGGTGGGTTCGATGATCGGATGAGCGACGATGGGTCAGCTAGTCTAGTGGGATTCGGCGAAGGGGCGGGAAGCACCATCTCCGGACCCATCTACCAACGCCGTCCCCTCCCCGGAATAGTAGCCTCCGCAGAAGCAGGCACTCGCGCCTTCCTCTTCGAGCGAACATCCTCATCCCTAAGCGAGGGAAGACGCGAAGGCCCCCCTTCCCTGGTGCATAGCGCCAGCGGAGGAGTAGAGACGCCCATCAGCCCGACGGCCGTGCAGGAACGGCGCGCGGCGCGGATGACGAACGGGATTGCTGTGGATGGCGCGGGTGTTACGAGCACCGCGGCGGATGATGATGTTTTTGTCGATACGACGGCAAGGGAGCCCGTGCAGGTTATGCCAAGTTCGCCGAGGAGGCATCGGAAGGGGGGCTCTTCTGGACTGGGTGTGCCGAAGTCGCCGTGAGCGGATGAGAGGAGACGTGACGCGCCGAGAAAGAAGAGGAGGAGAGAGAAGAACAAAAACGAGGATGTCTTGAGGACTTTGGCTCCTCTGTTTGGAGTGCGTGTTGTCTCGAGTTGTTATGCTTTGAAAATATGGGGATGGGTCTTTTTGAACGTGTATTATTGTTTTTGCGGTCCTGGGAAACGGGGATATGGTTTTTGTACGGGATATGGCTAGGTTTCCTGGTTTGGAGTTTCGGACTTGACCTTTTTCTTTCCTTTTTGTTTCTTTCTCTCTTCTTTTATCTCGTCCGTTTTCTTGTCCTTGTTATCGAGTGTTCTGTTCGGGGAGGTTTGGTCCGGAACCAAGTACATGCGGATATGGAAAGTAAGAAGAATCAGTATTAGATATGGATGCTAAGAACTTTTCTTGTTTTCTGCAATTGAAGTTGATTTACTCGGACTAACCTGCTTCAATCGTCCTTAAAGGTTGTATCAAGGGTGGGTTTTGCATCATCTTGTGCAGGGTGGCGGGTTCGGAATGGGGACACAGAACAAGATTAGAACAAGATTGTTCTGAGGAGAGGGATGGGGTTGTCCTCATTGTGGGATTTCTTTTATCTTTTTATTTATTTTTTTCCTCTTCTCAGGCGGGATGGCTCTCTACTTCGCAAACTGCGGCAGATGGAAAGATGTAGAGCGTTTCAAAGATCGACGTGATATATACAGAATAACTATATGTGTGCTCAACAACGATATCTCTTCAAACGAGCAACACAGAACGGAACACATGTTCGAAGAAAGAAGGGATACTTCATGGGACAAAGAGAAACGCAAAAAGATTTTTATTTCACCTCCCAGAAACACCAACAACCCCCCTTTCTAAACAAATCATATGCGAAAAACTTCAGTAAGTCCAGTCCAGTCCACCTCCCGAATACAATAAAACAGAATAGAACAGAACAGAGACAAGGTATATCCAACCAAAAGACAAACAATGCTAAGCGAATGGGTATAACAGAACAGAATAACAAGTACATGCAAGAGTAATGCTCAGAAATAGAAAAGAAGAAAGCAAAAGAAATAAAAGGGCAGAGGGGGGACGGGAGATATGAAAACAAAACACTCCCCATATCATAAAACGTCAACGCTCAGCGGTTTATAAATGCAGCCACAACATCGCTTCATCAAATGCGCATGCTTCACTCCCAATGCCCCCGACGCACCCAACCCGCCCAATGCTTCAAAGTCTCCAACCTCTCCCACTCTCTCACCCCTACGAACACAAAAAGTCCAATCCCACACTTCTGGCAACGCCCTGCCAGTCCCACACGCTCATCCACTCCCCTCGCCCCATGAGCCTCCACACCTCCTCCAACACCTCCAGCACGAGATTGCAATTCCTCAGCCCTGTATATCCCTTGACACACTTGACCGCCGCCCGGATTCGTTCCTGCTGCCCGGGGCTGACACACGCCGTGCCGAGCACGAGGGAGGGTATGAGAAGCAACGTCTGCGCCGGGTCGGACGGCTTAAAACTCTCAATGATGGTAAGCGACTGCTCGATTGCTAGCGTTATACGCGGGTCTTGCATTGGCGCGTTCTGCATCGGTGAAGAAGGAGAAGATAGGCGAGGCTCGTCGCGGTGGTGGAACCTGTCGAATGTGCCATCGCTGTGCGTCGATGCAGGTCTCGGAGACGAAGCCCGGCGCGTCAAAGTCGCCGTGTCGTGGGAATCCGACGTAGACATCGAGGGCGACGGGCAAGAGTGACGCCGGAGCTCGCCCATGTGAGGATCTATGCTGCTCGAGACTGGGCTAGGTGGTGCGTGCGTCTTGTGGTTTGTCGACTCCATCATTCCATCCGGACCTGGAACCCACGGCGTAGGAAGACGGGTACCGTCATTCGGCGGGTAGATAGTCCTAAACAGGTACACCCACATCGTCTGCTTGTAAAGGAGCGACACCCTATCCCTGCTATCACCTGGAGGCCAATGCGGCATCCATTTCCTGATACCCGCCTCGATGTCGGCGGCACGATAAAGGCTCTCATAATCCACCGCAGACTCTGCATTCGCGATTATGTTAGCCCTGATAGTGTTCCGAATGCTAGTAATTCGCCTCATGTAGCCGAACAGTCCATCGGTAACGCCAATAAGCCGCGGTGGATGCAAATGGACCTCTGGAGACCACTCAGCCGAGTTAAGCGTAGGGTCGCAGTGGTGGTGGTGGTGGTGGTGCAGCCCGTAAGAGTTCGAAGGGTACGACACTAGTTCGTCGGCAAAGATGTGATACTCGAAGAATTCCGTAATAAAGCCAAGGAAATTCGGGTCTTCGGGAGGCGAGTGCTGAATCAGACTCTTGTAAGCTTTCAGATGCACCCTGTGCTCGCCTCGTGGGTTTCCTTCGACCAAAGTTTGCAATAAGAGACACAACATCTGGCTGTATCTTGCTGTAAGAATCATCGAATGGTCCGGGTCGGTTTTGTCTCCCGATCTCGAGATATCCTCATAGAAACACTTCATAGACTCCTCGTGGTGGAAATCTGCTCGGTCCTGGAGGGATTTGGCCGTCACATCGGTATTATCTTGGAGAATCTTGGCGCCATAGGGAGTCCCGTAGTCAATGTGCTTGCCGCTCAGAGCCAGGATAGAATGCATGAGTCCTTTGTGGCGTGTGGCGATCTGTAGAACGATGTCTTTGAAGGCATTTCTGTGCTCGCCCTCCACCGTCAAGACGTTGCTAAGGTGGTTGCAATAGTGTTTCCAGAAAATCTTATCTTCCGTCGTCTCTACGGCATGGAACAGAGGCTGCATGGTTATCACAGGAAGGCTCTCCCTGCGGAGTCGAGCTGCAACACAAAACGTTAGAAAATCCCAAACAGGGAATCGGACACAATATCAGAACTCACCTTCCTCAGCCTTCTCCTTCCCACTCTTCCAGATCTGCTTCTCGTGATAACCCTCGCACACAACGGCATTCTTTTCGCAATTCATGCCTTAAAAAAGAAGTTAGATGGATGTCGTGGGGTAGTAACGTATCTACCTATTCACATAGTCCGAGCTTAGGTGGCGGGAGATCGAGGGCACTTACACCTCGGCTTTGCTTCGTCACACTTCTTCTTCCGCTTCCGGCAAGTAATACATCCCGTTTTCGACCGACCCTTGGTGACCTTGTTCGTGTTGGCGACTGGGGTAAGCGGATGCTTCCGAGGACGGCCCCTCGGACGCTTTGTCTTCATCTCATCGATCTTAGGGCTCGCATCAGGCTCCTCATTCGCAGCTGGTAACTGGCTCAAAAGGTTCATGTCGAACTCGTCGACAACCTCCACCTTGGGTACCATCGGGATTCCATCGCACTCGTGCTGCTGGGTCCAGAGAGCGGTGGCTTCATGGCCCGGCTTCTCAAGGCTGTTCGTGCCCCACGAGTTCGTATGAGAGGCTGTAACCGGGCTCATCAACACTGATGATGACGCTTCGCTGTCAGGATCCCGGAGGTCCATACCGGGGCTCACGGGTGACAATTGGCCTGTGTGATTCACTGCAACAGACGCCTGGCCCGACCACCCGCGTGGGGAAGAAGGGGACCGAGGCATGTCAGCCTCGTTGTGGAAGCTCGCGTCCGACGAAATACTGCGACCGCCAGACCAGGAATAAGTGTATTCGGCGTTGGTAATGCTGTCGAGTGGTTCGAATTCAGTCATGTGTTCCTATTGCAAAACGAAAGGCTTGGGGGTTCCGGCCATGAATTATTAGGTTTGCGCGTAACGAAAACTCCACCGATGTTGATGGGACGTGGGAAACTGGTTGCAATATTGCCCGACACCCGTCCACGTTAGAAAGGCTGCCCAGGTCACCGTAGATATACACCTCTCTCGGAGATCGGATAGATGAAGAAAAGTGACGACGGAGGTTCCCGCTTCCAAGTATTTAGGCGACACCGGTTTCGGGGGCGTGGTCCGACTAGTCAGGTTCCAGGTAGTCTCGCGTGGAGAGAGGGATACCGGAGGAGTAGTTAAAGGGCCAAGGAAGACAGGAAGAGGTTCCTTGAAGATTAACAGGCGTAACAAGGTAAATGGATGCCAAGGCGAATGATGGCAAGATGTGCCGGAGAGAGGGAGGGAGAGTGTGTGTGCGTGCGTGCGTGTGTGTGTGTGTGTGGAAAATGGAGGAGGTGAGGAGGGAGGTGACCGTAGAACAAGGAAGTGTAATGTGGGGGGCAAGGCCGAAGAAGGGAGCGGAGCGAGATGTAGGTATTACACCGGCCAACCGAGGTGTCCGCCGATCGAGGAGCAAGGCCGAGTGAAAATGGTGTGTTGATCAAGTCAGTGGGGAGTTGAAACAGATGACCCTCCTTAAAAACAGGACGTGGTATACAGCAAAAGCGCTTCTTGGGCGGCCACGATAAAAGAGGGCACCTTGTGCCTTGTTGACCTGCCCGGCAGGAGAGGGGGGGAACTGTGTGTCGGACTGCCGGGAAAGGAACGTAGATTACTTGGTAGGGGCTGGCTCTGATGGGTATGAAGTAGGCAATATACTTTCGTCCAAAGCCATATAAAATCTTTGAACAGAAAGAAGAGGAGTGGGGGAAGGGGGGGGATTGAGCGGGTCAATATGGGAGCCGAGCCTCTTCCTTCCTAGCTGCATTTACCAACACACATATCCACACACACAATGACAAGCGCGCTGCTCAGGGGCATACACTCACTCACTCACGCACGTACGTCGTACGTCGTACGCACCCACACGCCAGGTGGTGCGCGCAGTAACCTTGATCTCGTTTTCCCACTCAGAGTGAAGGTGCCCCACAAAAAAGGCCAAGGGGAGCTCGAGCTACCAGCCTCTAGCTGATCCGGAGAGGTGGAACAGAGACATGTTGACAAAAAAGATTGTGGAGCGGATCTGGGGGTGGGTAGGATGGCAGCTAGCTGAAGGTTCTCGTTGATGAACAAAACGGGAATAGATTAGTGATGGTTGATGATGGAAGTGGGAGAGAGGGAGGGGTGTGGGGACGAGGAGGATGATCAGCCCGCGGAAACACGACGAAGTAGTCTTTGGCAATGGTTTGATAGGAGAAGAAGGTTTGAAGGTGGAGGGATGAAAAGGGAGAGGAAGTGGGATAGGGAGAGTGTAGAAAAGAGGGGCACGATCGTCCTAGTTAAGAGACCCGGGTGGTCATGGACACACAGGCGCAGACACACACACACACACACACACACATAGA
>Ga0164243_10014777_pt1 | contig 10848 bp, 11 predicted proteins | sample OricompcompostOP_FD_108781 | JGI IMG/M metagenome (GOLD analysis project Ga0164243, IMG submission 108781) | Organic Plus compost microbial communities from Emeryville, California, USA - Original compost - Organic plus compost (OP) | ecosystem: Engineered > Solid waste > Mixed feedstock >...
TCCAGCTCGTACGCCTGTCCGGCCCGGTTCTGGTGCTTGAGCCGACAGCCCCGCTCCCGGACGAGATCGAGCCAGGCCCCACGTCGGCGGGTGTCGAGCCCGGCCCAGGCACCAGGGGCGTCCGGCGGGCCGGCAAGCCAGCGCTCCCATACCGGCCGGGCGTATCCGGGTACGGGAGCGAGGTGGCCGTCGAGTTCCAGATCGATCAGCTCCGGCCCGCGGGAGGACGGCTGCCACGTACGGACTTCGGCTCGCAGCAGCCGACCGGTGAGCGGTTCGCCCCGGGCGTCCCGTATCTCGAGCCGGACCTCCTCCAGGTCCAGCGTGCGCCGGGTGCCCGCAGCCAGTGCCCGCCGTAGCCGATCACTCGGGGCAAGCCCCCGCAGGGCGAGAGGAGGTTCCACTTGGCCGGGCGGCAGGACGCGGGCGAACTCCCGGCAGGAACCCAGCCACCGGTACTCGTCGTGCAGCCGGACGGGCCCCCGGTGCCCCTCGGGCGGACCCAGGCAGTCGTCCAGACCGGTGAGCACAAGACCGTCCGCCCCCGGGTACTGCCCGAGACTCTCCGCGTCCTCCAGCAGCCAGGCGTCGAGCGTCCCGTCCTCCGGCACCAGCCACACCCTGCCACCGACCCAGCCGCGCGGGACCTCAGGTCCATCCGGAACCCAGCCGAACAGCTCGTACGTCCCGCGCGGGGGTTCCCGGAACAATCCCTCCACCTCGGCGCAGACGCCCCAGACGTGGCCGCTTCCTGTGTCCGTCAGCGCGTACCGTCCCTGCCCGCGACGGCCCCTGTCCCCCTGCATGGTGGGAATCATGCCCGGACCAGGAGCAGTCCGTGAAGCTCTTTCGGCACGGCGGGACACCCATCACGGCGGCGTGCTCGGTCTCCGCTTCGGCCATGCGGCCCACCACGTGCCATCCGTCACCGTGGCCATGGCGACCGCCCGTGGCACCTCGGTTCCAGGGGAAGATGAGGGGGGAGCGAAGAGCGTCCACGGGTCCCTCGGGACACGGAGGGCCGGGAGAGAGGGAAGGGATGGGCGAGTTCTGGCCGGTGCCGGAGGTGCTGGGCTTTCTGGCCGGGGACTGGCGGGTCACGCGCTCCGTGCGTGACCTCGCGAGCGGCGACGAGGGCGCCTTCACCGGTACGACGGTCTTCGGGCCGCTGGAGGGCGGCGGACTGCTGCACCACGAGTCCGGTGACTTCGTGTGGCGCGGGGTGGCCCGGCCCGCGGAGCGCACCCTGCGGTTCCTGCCCGGTGCCGCGCCGGGCACGGCCGACGTGCGGTTCGCGGACGGGCGCCCGTTCCACGATCTGGACCTGCGCGAGGGCCGTCACATCGCCGACCACCCCTGCTCGGCCGACCTCTACCGGGGCGACTTCACCGTCCGGGACGCGGACCACTGGCGGACCGTGTGGCGGGTGCGCGGCCCCGCGAAGGACCTGGTGCTCACCACGGACTACGCGCGCGTGGTCTGAGCCGACGTCCCCTCGAGGCGCAGGTTCCAGCGGCCGGCGTGGCCGATGACCGTTGTCGCCGACAGCGGTCTGACATCGATGTTCCAGTACGTCGACGGCGGCGCCTTCAGGGCGTACACCAGCGCGGCCCGGATGACGGAGGGCTCGGCCACCGCGACGATCCGGTCACCGTCCTCCACGGGCCGGGTGTCGAGCCAGCCGCCGACCCGGGAGATGAAGGCGATCAGGGACTCGCCGCCGTGCGGGGTGCCGCGCGGGTCGGCGAGCCAGGCGTCCACCGCGTCGGGCTCCCGGGCCATCGCCTCGCCCAGCGTGAGCCCGCGCCAGCGGCCCATGTCGCAGTCCCGCAGGGCCAGCTGCACCAGCGGGGCGTAGCCGAGGGCGTCGCCGGTGGCGCGACTGCGCGGGGTGGGCGAGCAGTAGCGCAGGTCGGCGGCCGCCAGCGGCAGCAGGTCGCGGGCGACGTGTTGCACCTCGTCCCAGCCGGCCTGGTCCAGCGGCCGGTCGTCCTGGAAGCGCTCGGCGAGCAGCGACGAACTGCGCGCGGCGGCGACGAACGTGACCCGAAGCGACATGCGGTGATGGTGTGACGGGACGGTGACCAGGTCAAGAGGGAGCGTGCCCATGTCACCGACCGTGGACGCGCCCTCACCGCGTGGTCGGGAGCAGCCGGGTGAACCCATACAAAAGAGCCCCGCTACAGGTACAGCGCCATCCAGTGGCCCGGAGTCTCCAGCGGGGCGAAGCCGAGCTTGGCGTACACCCCGTGGGCGTCGTGCGTGGCGAGGAGGATCCGCCGGACGCCGTACGGGCGCAGGTGCTCGCGCACGGTCCCCACGAGGGCGGTCCCGATGCCCTTGCCGCGCACCGACGGGTCGACGTACACGTCGCAGAGCCAGGCGAAGGTGGCCCGGTCGGTGACGACCCGGGCGTACGCGGTCTGCTCCCCCGACGCCGTGTCGTACACCCCGAAGTTCAGCGATCCGTCGATCGCCGCCTCCTGCTTCTCCCGGGGCCGGCCGAGCGCCCAGTAGGCGTCGGTGGACAGCCAGCGGTGCACCCGCTCGCGGTCGAGGCGTGCGGCGTCGGTCGAGATCTCGTAGCCCTCGGCGAGGGGCGGGGTGTCGGTCATGCGCCGACATTCGCAGGGCCCGCACGGCTCCGTCGAGCGTTTTTCATCTGGTGGGATCCGGCCGGCTCGGCGCGGTCACAGCACCTCGTCGCAGGCGGCCCTCAGACGCCGTACGCCCTCCGTGATCTCCCCCGCGCCCGCCACGGCCGCGAAGCTCAACCGGATGTGCGGGGCCGGGGGTTCGGCGCTGAAGTAGGGGCGGCCCGGTGTGATCGCGACTCCGGCGCGCAGGGCCGCCGTGGTCAGGGCGGCCTCGTCGGTGCCGTCGGGCAGGCGCAGCCACAGGTGGTAGCCGCCGGAGGGGATGTGCGGGAGGGCGAGTTCCGGCAGGGACAGCCGCAGGGCGGCGGTCATGGTGTCGCGGCGTGCCTTGAGTTCGGCGGCGACGGCCCGCAGATGCCGGGGCCAGGCGGGCGAGCCGACCAGTTCCACCGCCGCCTCCTGCAACGGCCGCGGCACGAAGAAGCTGTCGACGACCTGGATCGCGCGCAGCCGTTCCAGCACCGGGCCCCGGGCGGCGAGGGCGCTCACCCGGAAGCTGGGCGAGGTCGCCTTGGTCAGCGAGCACACGTGCACGACGACGCCGTCGGGGTCGTCGGCGGCCAGCGGACGCGGCAGCGGCCCGGCGTCCTCGTGCACCAGCCGCCGTACGAAGTCGTCCTCGACGACGAAGGCGCCGGCCGCGCGCGCGATGCGCAGCACCTCACCGCGCCGCTCGGGCGCGAGCAGGGCGCCGGTCGGGTTCTGGAACAGGGGCTGGCACACGAACACCCGGGCGCCGGTGGCCCGGAACGCCTCCGCGAGCAGGGTGGGCCGTACGCCGTCCGCGTCGACCGGCACCGGGACGGGGCGCAGTCCTGCGGCGCGGGCGATGGCGAGCATGCCCGGGTAGGTCGGTGACTCGACGAGGACCGGGGCACCGGGGGGCGCGAGGGCCTTCAGCGCCGTCGTCAGGGCGGACTGGCCGCCCGCGGTGATCAGCACCTCGGCGGCCGTGACCGGGCCGCCCGGCCCGCCGATCCCCCGCGCGAACCACTCGCGCAGCTCGGGCAGGCCCTCCATCGGCGGGCGTCCCCAGGCGCCGGGCCGCCGTCCGGCGCGGGACAGCGCGGCGGCCATCGCGCGTTCGGGCTGGAGCGAGGGGTGCAGATAGCCGCCGTTGAACTCGATCACGCCGTGCGAGGGGGCGGCCAGCGACACCAGCACCCCGGAGGCGTCCACGGAGCGCGGCACGAGGTCGGTGGCGCTGTCCGCGCTGAGCGTCACCTCCTGCCAGGAGGTGTCCCCGGCGGTGGCGGCCGGTGCGGGCCGTTCGGCGCGGAAGGCGCCGGCGCCGGGCCGGGTGACGACGAGCCCCTCGGCGGCCAGCTGGGCGAGGGCCCGGGATACGGTCACCGGGCTCACCCGGAAGCGTTCCACCAGGGCTCTGCTCGACGGCAGCTTTCCACCGGGAGAGTAGCGGTCCAGCTCTCGCCGCAACTGGTTCGCCAGATCAGCCACACTGCTACGCTCTTGCATGAGGACCGAGAATAGCGCTACCGCGCCGAGCCCGATAGCAGTCAGCAGCTCCGCAGACCCGGCCCCTCCCGCCGGCCCGGCGGCTTCCGCCGCTCCGGCCACCCCGGTCGTCCGCGGCACGCTCCAGGCCGGCCTCGGGGTCGCGGCCTTCTCGCTGACCTTCCCCGCCACCGCCTGGGGCCTGGAGGGGTTCGGCCCCTGGTCGCTGGTGGCCGTGCGCAGCGTGCTGGCCGCGCTGATCGCGGGCGGCTGTCTGCTGGCGCTGCGCGTGCCGCTCCCCGCCCGCCGGGACTGGGCGGCGCTCGCGGTGGTCGCGGCGGGCACGGTCCTCGGCTTCCCGCTGCTCACCACGCTCGCTCTCCAGTCGTCCACCACCGCGCACGCGGCCGTGGTCGTCGGTCTGCTGCCGCTGACGACGGCCCTGTTCTCCGCGCTGCGGGTCGGCACCCGCCCGTCACGGACCTTCTGGCTGGCGGCGCTCGCGGGCGCCGCCGCCGTGGTCGCCTTCACCGTGCAGCAGAGCGGCGGCGCGCTGACCACGGCCGACCTGTACCTGTTCGCGGCGCTGCTGGTGTGCGCGGCCGGTTACACCGAGGGCGGCCGGCTGGCCCGGACCATGCCGGGCTGGCAGGTGATCGGCTGGGCGCTGGTGCTGTGCCTGCCGCTGGGCCTGCCCGCCGCGGCGGTGGCGCTGGCGCACGAGCCCGTGCAGTGGACCTGGCACGGCGTGACCGGACTGCTGTGGGTGGCGGCCGGCTCGCAGTTCCTCGGGCTGGTCGTCTGGTACCGGGGCATGGCCGCCGTCGGCATCCCGAAGGCCAGCCAGTTGCAGCTGGCCCAGCCCCTGCTCACACTGGTGTGGTCGGTGCTCCTGCTGGGCGAGCACCTGACGGTGGCCGCGCCCCTCACGGCCGTGGCGGTGCTCGTCTGCATCGCCGTGACCCAGCGGGCACGTGGCTGAGCGGGCCCGTTTCCGGCCCGCCTCCCGCCCCGCCTGGCGCCGTGGACTCAAGACCACGGACCGCTGCTCCCGCATCCGCTGAGGAGGCCCAACCCATGCGCGCAACCGTGGGCGACCAGCTTGTCCAGCACGGCAGGGTGGTCGGACAGCACGACAAGGTCGGCGAGATCGTGGAGATCCTGGGCCCGGAGGGCAATCCTCCGTACCGCGTCCGCTTCGAGGACGGGCACGAGGGTCTGTGCTCCCCCGGCCCCGACACCGAGATCCGCCACCGTCACCAGGAGATGTCCCACTGACCGCGTGCGCCGGCCCGGCGCGAGCCGGCCGGGCCGGTCACACCGGGGGCGCCACGGGCTGCCCGTAGTGGTCCGCGACCACGCGGGAGACCGCCCCGATCGGGTCCGCCGCCACCTCCTTGGCGGCGAAGAAGACGTGGCCGCGCACCTGTGCGTGCTTCCGGGCGAGCGTCAGGTGCCGTGACAGCTCGGCCGGGTCCTGCCAGGCGGCGGGCTGCGCCGGGTCACCCGCCTTGTACAGCGCCTCCCCGACGTACAGCCGTGTCCTGCTGCCCTTCGCCACCGCCGCCCACCACGGCACGAGCTTCGCGTAGTCGGCGGCGGCCAGCCCGATGTTCCAGTACAGCTGCGGGCAGATGTAGTCGATCCAGCCCTCACGCACCCAGGTGCGGGTGTCCGCGTGCAGGTCGTCGTACGTCTGCACGCCCGCGCGGGTGTCGGAGCCTCGGGAGTCGGTGGCGGCGTTGCGCCACACCCCGAACGGGCTGACGCCGAACTGCGCGGTGGGCCTGATCCGTTTGACGGCCGCCGCCATCTCCCGGATCAGCTTGTCGATGTTGTCCCGCCGCCAGGCCGCCCGGACCGGGAAGGCGCCGCCGTACGCGTCGTAGGCGTCGTCGTCGTCGAAGGACTGCCCGGCGACCGGGTACGGGTAGAAGTAGTCGTCGAAGTGGACCGCGTCGACCGCGTACCGCTCGACGGCGTCGAGCATCGCCCGCTGCACGAACGCCCGGACGTCCGGCAGCCCGGGGTTGTAGTAGAGCCGGCCGCCGTACGGCACCACCCAGCCGGGGTTCCTGCGGGCGGGGTGGGAGGCGACGAGCCGGCCGAGGTCGCCGTGGTTGGCGACGCGGTACGGGTTGAACCAGGCGTGCAGCTGCAGTCCGCGCCTGTGGGCCTCTGTGACGGCGGTGCCCAGCGGGTCCCAGCCGGGGTCGCGGCCCTGGGTGCCGGTGAGGACCTGCGACCACGGCTCGTGCGGCGACGGCCACAGGGCGTCCGCCGTGGGGCGCACCTGGAAGATCACGGTGTTGAGGCGGCGCTTCACCGCCGTGTCCAGGTGGGCGAGGAGTTCGGTGCGCTGCTGCTCTGCGGTCAGGCCCTGCCGGGAGGGCCAGTCGCGGTTCGCCACGGTCGCCAGCCACATCCCGCGCATCTCCCGGGTCGCGTGGCGTCGGTCACGGGCGGTCCCGTCCGCGACGGCTGTCCCGGCCGACAGGGCACCGCCCGACGCCACGAGTGCCGACAGGGCGGTGACGGTGAACGCCCGTCGTGACAGCGGTGACTTCCGGTGCAGCATCGTCTTCGTACCTCCCGTGGTGACGCGGTCAAGGACCCCCGTTCCAGGACAGATCCGGACGAACGGGACCGGTCCGGCGTCAGCCTTTCATGAGGCACCCGAACGATCGATCAAGCTGCGCCGAAGGTAACGTGCCCTTTTGGAGCAGGCGCCGAACCACGGCGGACCTGCCGCAGTCGTGGATCAGCGAAGGGGACGATGTGACCGGCATCTCCGGAGATATTGCACGCGTCGGTGTCGTGGGCTGCGGCCAGATGGGGGCGGGCATCGCCGAGGTCTGCGCCCGCTCCGGGCTGGACGTGAAGGTCGCCGAGACCACCGGCGAGGCCCTGGAGATCGGCCGCACCCGGCTGCTCAACTCCCTGGCGAAGGCCGCCGAACGCGGCAAGATCAGCGAGGACGAGCGGGACGCGACGGTGGCGCGGCTGTCCTTCACCACCGACCTCGGCGAGTTCGCCGACCGGGACCTGGTGATCGAGGCCGTCGTCGAGAACGAGCAGGTGAAGACGGAGATCTTCCAGGTGCTCGACCAGGTCGTGACCCGGCCGGACGCCATCCTCGCCTCCAACACCTCCTCGATCCCGCTGGTGAAGCTGGCCGTCGCCACCTCGCGCCCGGACCAGGTCATCGGCGTCCACTTCTTCAACCCGGCGCCGGTGCAGAAGCTGGTCGAGCTGATCCCCGCGCTCACCACCTCCGAGGGCACGATCGCCCGCGCGCAGAACTTCGCCGAGAAGCTGCTCGGCAAGCACGCCATCCGCGCCCAGGACCGCTCGGGCTTCGTGGTGAACGCCCTCCTCATCCCGTACCTCCTCTCCGCGATCCGGATGTTCGAGACCGGCATCGCCAGCCGTGAGGACATCGACAACGGCATGGAGATGGGCTGCGCCCACCCGATGGGCCCGCTGAAGCTGTCCGACCTGATCGGCCTGGACACCGTCGCGTCCGTCGCGCAGAGCATGTACGAGGAGTACAAGGAGCCGCTGTACGCCGCTCCCCCGCTGCTCCAGCGCATGGTCGACGCGGGCCGGCTCGGCCGGAAGACCGGCTCGGGCTTCTACGCCTACAGCTGACGGCCTCCGACCGACGGCCTCCACGCCCCTGGCTGATTACTGACCGTCAGATTCCGGTCATGCACGCGGGCCCGGCACCGGGAAAGGTGCCGGGCCCGCGCGTTTCGCACCCGGTGTGCGCCCCGGGCCCGCATATGCCGTCCGCACACGCTCCCCACGCGTCCACCAGGCGAGTTCACTGTGCTGCGCATGCCAGGGATGGAAGACGACTGCGGAAAGGAGCGGACACGTGACCGCCGATCCCGAGCATCCCGCCGTTCAGGGGGAACTCGCAGAGTTACGACGCCGGCTCGACGTCGCCTACGCCCGTGTGGAGGGCGGGCTGACTCTGCTGACGCACCGCACCGAGGAGAGCGCCAAGGAGCTGGACGAGCTCGGCTCCCGCATCACGACACTGGAACACGCGCGCTGGCCGCTGCCCGCGGTCGCCGCCCTCGTCGCCGTGGGCGCCCTGATCGTGGCGATCTGGCAGGCCGTCGGGCACTGAGGGCCGTCCCGGCGGAAGGCGTCTCAGGGGGCGCGCCAGGGCAGGTCCGCGCGCCGGCCCGAGGCGTCCTGCCCCAGCCGGAGATGGTGCAGCAGCAGTAACGCGGCCGCCATGTTGGCGGCCGGGACCTCCCCTCGGGCGACCATGTCGGGAACGAGCTTGAGGGGGACCCACTCCCGGCGGTCCGACTCGAAGTCGTCCACCGGATGCCCGACGTACTCTCCCTCCTCGGCCCAGTAGATGTGGTGCCGGGCGTCGGTGAGCCCGTTGGAGGGCTCCACGCTCATCAGGTGGTGCAGGGGTCCCGGCCGCCAGCCGGTCTCCTCCTCCAGTTCGCGGGCGGCCGCGCGGGCGATGTCCTCACCGTCCTCGACGACGCCCGCCGCGAGTTCCCATCCCCAGCTGTCGGTGATGAAGCGGTGGCGCCACAGCAGGAGGACCTCGTTGGCCTCGTTGACCACGGTGGCCACGGCGACCGGCCGCAGCCGTATCAGGAAGTGGTCCAGGTGCCGGCCGTCGGGCAGCTCCACGTCTGCCAGATTGACGGTGAACCAGCGGTTTTCATACACAGTTTGTTCGTTCTGTTTCGTCCACTGCACGGTTCTGCCACCTTCCGTCGAGTAAGTGGCAATATCGCAGCAGCGACCCGAAGTTGTTCCGGAGAGCGGGCGAGGTCTAGAGCGGTACGCGCAGTGCCCCGTCGATGAGTGCCGCGGCCTCGGAGGTCCCCGCGCAGCCGCTGCGCACCAGGTGTTCGCGCACCGCCCGGAGTCTGTCGCGCAGCCGCTGCGACTCCATTCCGCGCGCCTGTTCGGCCATCTGCACGGCGATGGCCACGGCGTTGTCCGCGTTGCCCTGGCGCAGTTCGATCGTGCTCAGCATGGCCAGCCGGTGCACCCGGCCCCGGTCGTGCGCGGGATTGTCCACGGCCGCCGCGGCGTGCTCGCGGGCGGCCGCGACCTCCCCGAGGCTCAGCAGCGCCTCCGCCACCTGGACGTTGACGAGGCCGGGCTGGACATAGCCCGTCTCGTCGGGTTCGTAGCCGCGCCGGATGCGTTCGGCGGCCTGCTCGGCACGCCGGATGCAGGACAACGCGCTCGTACCGTCCCCGAGGTGGGCGTACGCCTTCGCCTGCATCGCGTACAGATCGGAGGCGAGCGCCGGGGTGATGTGCTTGCCGGCGGCCCGCAGCGCGGCCTCGGCGAAGGCGACCGCCTGGCGGAACTCCCGCATGAACAGCGCCTGGTTGACGAGCAGCGCGATCACATACGCGCCGAGTCCCCGGTCCCCGCTGGCCTTGGCCAGCCGCAGCGCCTGGTGGAAGTAGCGCTGCGCCAGCCCGTGCGCGTCCGAGTCGTACGCGCAGATCCCGGCGATGGCCACCAACCCGCCGGTGGCGCGGTGCAGCTGACGGCCCGTCGCGTCGGTGTAGCTGCCGCGCAGCAGCGGGGCGGCCTCCGCGTTGAGGAAGCCGACGATCCGGGTGCGCGTCGCCATGCCGCCGGCCTTGCGGTACATCTGCTCGTAGTGGGCGCGCGCGGACCGCAGCATCTCGATGTCGGCGGCGGTGACCCGGTGCCGGCCGCCGCGTGAGACGTCGACGTCCTCGGGCGGGTTCTCCCACTCCCACACCGGCATGACGGCCGGCGTGCCGGTGACCGCGGGGGCGCCCAGGATGTGCGGGCGCTGCTGCTCGTCGGAGCGCCACAGCGCGGTGGCCCGCTCGACGAAACCGGACAGCGAGGTGGTGTGCGCGGCCGACTGCTCGCCCGGCACGCCGAGCCCGATGTCGTCGAGGGTGACCGTGCGGTGCAGCCGCGCGGCGAGCACCTCGCAGATCAGGTCCGGGACCTGCCCGCGCGGGCGCTGCCCCTTCAACCACCGGGCGACGGCCGTGTGTTCGTATCTCAGGGCGAGCCCGCGCGCCCGTCCCGCCTGGTTCACGTGTGCGGCCAGCCCCGCGTGCGAGATCCCCGCCTCGTCGAGGATCGCGTCGAGCAGAGTGTTGGGCTGCATGGATGCCCCCCGGGTGGCTCGGTGCCGACAGACTAGTGCGAACCGGTTCACACGGGGTGTGAACGGAGTGCGCGAATCCGTAGGGTGCGCGCGCTGTCGCGGAGAGTTTCCTACCGGTTGACTGAAATGCCTCGCAAGAGGCCGGCCGGGCCGCCGGCTCCCCCTCGTACAGTGCGGCGGCCCGCTTCCGCGCCGTCCGCCCGGCTGCCTGCCCGACACTCCGTGGCGGGGCGGACGGCGCGCCGACGGCCGGTCAGGGCGCGGCGGAACCGCCCGTGTCGGTGGCCCGTGCCCGCACGGGGCCGCAGGACACACGCGCCCGGTCGTTGCGCAGGACGACGAGGGCGACGTCGTCCGCCGGGCGGCCCCGGGTGTGCCGCAGGAGCGCGGAGAAGAGGAGGCGCAGCGTGGTCTCGGGAGCGGCCGGGAGACGGCCCGCCAGACCGGTCAGGGTCGCGTGCAGCGGAAAGAACCGGCCGGCTGCGTCCCGTGCGTCCTCCACACCGTCCGTGTACAGGACGAGCACGTCCCCCGGCAGGAACGCGCCGCACCGCACCGGGACCAGGTCGCCCGGGAGCGGGA
>Ga0164243_10014778_pt1 | contig 10847 bp, 7 predicted proteins | sample OricompcompostOP_FD_108781 | JGI IMG/M metagenome (GOLD analysis project Ga0164243, IMG submission 108781) | Organic Plus compost microbial communities from Emeryville, California, USA - Original compost - Organic plus compost (OP) | ecosystem: Engineered > Solid waste > Mixed feedstock >...
GAGGTTGATGCCGATGCCGATTGCCTGGTTATTGATAATCTTCGGGGTGATATACATGCTGAGGTCATCCGAAATATCAAATTGTTTGAGGTGGGCAAAAACGGTTGCATCCACGATATTCAGACCGTATGCCAAAGCAAAAACTAGTACCGAGTAATCGACATATTGCCGGTAGGCGTCCCGGAGGTAAACGAGATCCGAATTCGTATATTTGAAATCATCTGTATAATTCGGGTTGCCTTGGTTGGCGATCCGCATCCGGTACGCGTCCCTATAAAGCTTGTAATTATCGAGGTTCGATATAAAGAAACCCGCGCTGATACCCAGGGCGGCATACACGATCGGTATTTTCCAGTATTCCCGGTTATAAGCCTGGCCCATGCCCGGTAGAACCGCGCTGTAAAATGCTGCTTTCCCGGGATCATGTTCGCCTTTCGGGTTCAGTTTAACTTTAGCCTTTACGGAAGAGTCCGGTTGGATCGAATTGATAATTAAAGACGTGTCAACTACCGGTTGCGATAAAGTATCCCTCAACTTTGCCGTATTGGCCAAATCGATAGAATCTTGCATTATCTTGGCCTTGCGTGCCGAATCCATTCTCTGTGCCTGTGCCTGCCCTGTAATTAAAAGTATCATCAACAGGGAAAAACCCCATTGGATGAATTTTTTTTGCATCCTTTGAGCCTTATTTTTCACCGTATAAAGATATTTTTTCCAGGATACTCTCCAGTTCTTCATCTGAATAGAATTCGATCTGGATGTTTCCTTTCCCGTTCTTGCTCCTATCTAGTTTAACTTTCGTTGCAAAATGGGAAGCCAGTTTATCTTCGATCCTCTTGTATGCCGGTGGTAAGCCAGGGAGGGTCTTTTTTTCATTACCCTTATTGGCGGCCTGGTGCATCCTGCGCACGAGCTCTTCGGTTTGACGAACGGACAAGCCGTTTTTCGTGATTTCGTTATAAACAAAAAGTTGCTTGTCAACGTTTTCGATGCTGATCAAAGCCCTTGCGTGCCCCATTGAAATTGTCCCGTTCCTAACGGCCACCTGGATGTCTGGGGGCAGTTTTAACAGGCGCATATAATTCGTAACGGTGCTGCGTTCTTTCCCCATCCGGTCGGCCACCTGTTCTTGCGTAAATACACATTCGTCCATTAGCCTCTTATAACTCAAGGCTATCTCGATAGCATTCAAGTTTTCACGCTGCAAATTTTCGAGCAAAGCCAGCTCCAATAATTCTTGGTCGTTGGCTTGGCGGATGTATGCCGGGATATCTTTCAAGCCGGCCATCTTACTGGCGCGGAGCCTTCTTTCACCGGCAATCAGTTGGAACTTTTTTCCTACCCTGGCAACGGTGATCGGTTGGATCACGTCGTGCAGTTTAATAGAATGACTCAATTCCTGTAATGCCTGTTCATCAAAATCCCTACGGGGTTGCTTCGGGTTGACATCGATATCCTTCAGCGGGATGCGCTCGATACCGGTTGCAGTGGCAACAATTTGTTTGTCCAATGCACTTGAAGTTTGTTTCAACTCGGTATCGATGTTTTGTAACAGCGAGCGGATACCTTTACCCAACGCCGCTTTCTTATTCGGATTGGTCATCTTTGGAAACTAGAATTTTATCTTTGTTTTGGATCTTGGTGAAATCGTGCTTTTGCAATATTTCCTTGGCCAAGTTAAGGTAGTTGATGGCTCCCGTGCTGGAAGCATCGTACATGATAACGGATTTACCGAAGCTCGGCGCTTCGCCCAGCTTGGTATTCCTGTGTATGATGGTATTGAATACGCTTTCTTCGAAATGCTGTTTTACTTCATCCACCACCTGGTTGCTGAGTCGTAGCCTGCCATCGTACATGGTCATCAGGATACCTTCAATTTCCAAGTCGGTATTTAGCCTGCTTTGAACGATCTTGATGGTATTGAGTAATTTACCCAGTCCTTCCAAGGCGAAGAATTCACATTGTACCGGGATAATTACCGAGTTGGCAGCCACCAGGGCATTCACGGTAATTAAACCGAGGGAAGGGGAGCAGTCGAGAATTACGAAATCGTAATCATCTTTCACCGAATCGATCACCTGCTTCATCACGCGCTCGCGGTTGGGATGGTTGATCAGTTCCAGCTCTGCACCGACTAAGTCAATGTGCGAAGGTAAAACCTTTAAGTTCGGTGTATCGGACTCCAGGACTACATCTTTAGCTTGCACATCGTTGACCATACAATCGTACAGGCTTTGTTGAACATTCCGAAGGTCAAATCCCAAACCCGTGGTGCTATTAGCCTGGGGGTCAGCATCTACGAGCAATGTCTTGTATTCCAGTACTGCTAGGCTGCTGGCCAGGTTAATAGCGCTGGTCGTTTTACCGACGCCCCCTTTCTGATTGGCGATTGCTATAATTCTTGCCATTGTATATTATAAGTGTTCAAAGTTAAAAGGACGATCACACGTCTATTGTTTCCCCGATTCCAGGTAATATCAGCTCTAAGCCGGCTTCTTTAAATGCTTGTACCGCTTTTGCATGATCTATTTTGATATAGCCGAATGTATCGTAATGTACCCCGACAATTTTATTACATTGAATCATCTTGGCCGCTTCAATGGCATCATCAATCCCCATCGTGAAGTTATCACCAATCGGTAAGATGGCAAAACCCAGTTCGGCATATTTGGGAACCAATTGCATATCCAGCGTTAACGCGGTATCTCCACTGAAATAAAACGTTCCGTCCGTGGTTTTGAATATAAATCCCATCGGGCTCCCGCCGTAAGAACCATCAGGTAACCCGCTGGAGTGCTGTGCCGCGGTACATTTCACCGTACCGAAGCTGAAATTCCATTGCCCGCCGGTATTCATCGGGTGGGCTTTCTCAATTCCCTGTTTCAGTGTCCACATCACGATCTCGTAGTTCGAAACGACTTTCGCACCGGTGCGCTTCGCTAAACTAACCAGGTCGGCTACATGATCTTCATGACCGTGGGAAACAAAAATATAATCAGCCTCAATGCTCGAAATATCAATTTTTTTTGCCAACTCGTTCGGAGTAATAAATGGGTCGAATAAAATTTTCTTTCCCTGGATATCTACATTGAAACAAGAATGGCCATAATAGGTAAGCTTCATATTGTAAAAATAGTTTATAATTACCCAATCGGACAAAAATACAACGAATACCCAAAATTCAGGCCAAGGAGATCGTATTATTTATTCACAATGGAAAACGGTTCTCAACCGGGTTTCAATATTCAAAGATTGGTTATCAATGCACATAGCCCTCTTACATTCTTGAATAATCGATACTTTTGCAAGTAATATACAATTTTTTTTGAGCTCATCCGTCTTCTCATGACACGAAAGGAAAGGCCCGGGTTGAATTTAACTTTTCAAATCAACTCCAAGCATTTAATTTCGATCATTTTAGGAACCAATATTCTGATTATTAATGCGCCAAGGACTTAATTACTGGTTGATCGTTTTAGTATTATTGATTATAGATCTGTACGTTTTCATGGCCGTGCGGGCCGTGGTTAGGAACAGGTCTGAACGTACCAAGAGAATTGTATATTTTGCTTACTGGGGATTTGCTGCGATCGTGTATATCGTGATGCTGACATTTAATTTTAAATCGGTGCATTGGGAGCAACATCCAGAAGCCCGCAGCTACGTGATCAGCTTGGTGATGGGGCAATTTTTTGCGAAGGCAATCGCGATCTTATTTATGATCGTTGATGACCTTAGGAGGTTTATTATTTGGTCCATCGATCGTTTCAAGCGTTTCCGAACACCGAGGGAGCAGCAGCAGCTCAGGGAAGGTATCAGCCGCTCGAAATTCATTACCAGCCTGGGCTTGTTAATGGGTGGCGGCATGTTTGCAACCTTGGCTTATGGTTTTTCAAACAAGTATAATTATCATATCCGCAGGGTGAAACTGCATTTCTCTAACTTACCCAAGGCTTTTAAAGGACTTAAGATCGTCCAAGTATCAGATATCCATTCCGGCAGCTTTAATAATAAACAAGCCGTTGAGCGCGGTGTTGCCATGATCAATGCGCAGAAGGCAGATTTGATCCTCTTTACCGGTGATTTGGTAAATGATCGTGCCGTTGAAATGGAGCATTATATGGATGTTTTTAACAAGATCCAAGCGCCGATGGGCGTATATTCAACCCTTGGAAATCATGATTACGGTGATTATTACCCTTGGCCCGATTATGATCAATTCCACCACAGCCGCCAGAAGGAAGCCAACTTGCAGCAAGTTAAGGATACGCATGCCGAACTTGGCTGGCGATTGATGATGAATGAAAATATCATCTTTGAGCGGGGTGAAGATAAAATAGCCCTGGTAGGTATCGAAAATTGGAGTGTCAATCACCGATTCCCGCGGAAAGGTGATATGCCGAAGGCCATGGCAGGTACGGAAGGTATTCCGTTTAAAATATTAATGTCGCATGATCCTTCGCATTGGGACGCCCAAGTGAGGCCGGAGTATCCCGATGTGGATCTGACGCTTGCCGGGCATACCCATGGAATGCAATTCGGCATCGAGATACCATATTTTAAATGGAGTCCCGCCCAATATCTTTATAAACAATGGGCCGGATTATATAAAGAAAATAAACAAATGCTATATGTTAACCGCGGTTTCGGATTTTTAGGCTATCCCGGCAGGGTAGGTATCCTACCGGAAATTACGGTGATCGAATTGGCTTAAGAGCGTGTTCCGCGCTCCAATGTCGGTGTTCCGGGCTCCAACACTGCTGTTCTGAACTCTGAAGTTGATGCCCCGGTTACTCCAATGGCTTGGGTACTCGGGCTAAAAAGTGCTTAAACTTGCAAGTTTTCCCGGTTTACCCCAATACTCCCACATCTGCTTAAATACGATTGAAAGTTAATCATCTCGGAAAGCACATTAAAAATAGTTATGAATTAAATTTTTTGTAATATAAAATTACTTGTTAATATATACCTTGTGTAAATATTAGCCCCATTCTAGACAGCTTCATTAATTCTTAGCATGAATTTTGTAAAATCTTAACAAATCAAAGAATTATGTCTAAGTGACTGGGGGTGGAACAGTATTTATTCGTCTTAATTACAAACAAAGGATTAAACTATTTTTTTTATGAAAAAACTATTCATCGCCGCGTTGCTGATGTCTGTAGTAGCCATATCTACAGTTAATGCCCAAAGATTTGTTAGATTCGGTATCAAGGGTGGAGCCAATATCCAGCAATTGGATGCAGACGGTTTCGAAAACGGTTTTAAATGGGGCTACCATTTGGGTGGCTTGGTCCAGGTGAATATCGCCAAAGGTTTCGGTGTTCAAGGCGAGGTTATCTTCTCGGAATCCAAACAAAGAACGACGAACCAGTTCTCAACCATTTATCAAACGGATCCTACATCAGACGATATAGACGTTAAACTGAATTACCTCAGTATTCCCATCTTAGCTAACATTCCGATCGCTATGAACCAAAGGCTGAAATTGCAAGTTGGTCCGCAATACAGCATCTTGCTTAGCAAAAAAGATAACCTTTGGCAAAATGGTAAAAATGCATTCAAAAGCGGTGATTTCGCCGTGGTTGGAGGACTTTGGTTACAATTGCCGATCGTTAACTTAAGCGCCCGTTACGGTATCGGTTTAAATGATATCAACGATCTAACAGACACAAAAAGTTGGAAAAATCAAACTATCCAGCTGGGTGTAGGCGTCACGTTATAAGATGTCTTCACAACACCTCTTTAATTTATAAGAAAATATTTATAAGCGTTTCACTTGGTATTATAGCAATTTGCCAAGTGAAACGCTTTTTTTAGCTATCTTTCGCCCGGTTTAATAGTTCAATCCTATTGGCATCAAAGTTGTCAATATAGTATAAAACCATAAAAGAAGACTTCTAGTTATGTTGACTGACAGCTTGTCTTTTAGGCTTTAAATTAATCAGATGAATAAATTTTTTTTAGGAAACTCGGAGGAAGAGATGGAATTTATGCCATTGATTCCCTTGGGAGAAGATAGCGAGAATGAGGATGATGGGCAACTTCCCGATGAATTAGCCCTCTTACCATTAAGAAATACAGTTTTGTTCCCCGGTGTTGTAATTCCAATTACCGTTGGTAGGGACAAGTCCATCAAGGCTGTAAACGATGCTTATAAAGCTGACAAATTGGTAGGTGTCGTAGCGCAAAAAGACAGTAATGTAGAAGAACCTACGGTTGCTGATTTATCAGATGTTGGTACCATAGCCAAAATCGTGAAATTAATTAAGATGCCCGATGGCGGTACCACGGTCATTATACAAGGTAAAAAACGCTTTAAAATCACTGAAATCATCTCGGAGGAGCCATATTTTAAAATGAAATACGACCTCTTAGCTGATATCCCCACAGAAAACCAGGAAGAATTTGATGCTTACATCTCTTCCATCAAGGATCTGGCCAGCCAAATCATCGCTTTATCCCCCAATATCCCTTCCGAGGCCAGCATGATCTTGAAGAATATCGAAAATGCATCTTTCTTGATCCATTTCGTTTCTTCTAACCTGAATAGCGACCTGAAGGATAAGCAGAAATTGCTGGAAACGAACCAGTTGCATATCAGGGCTGAATTATTGCTCAGGCTGCTACAAACAGAATTGCAACTGGCAGAGCTGAAAAACAAGATCACCAATAAAACCAAGGCTGACCTCGATAAACAACAAAGGGAATATTTCTTACAGCAACAGCTTAAATCGATCAAGGAAGAGCTGGGTGGTGATACGAACGACCGCGAGCTGCGCGAAATGAAACGCAAAGCGGAAGACAAAAAATGGTCGGAGCAAGCGAAAGAAGCCTTTAATAAAGGCATTGAAAAGTTGGAAAGGATGCATCCCAGCACACCGGATTACTCGGTTGTGTACAATCACCTGGACCTGATGCTTGATTTACCTTGGGCCGACTATACAAAAGATGTATATGATCTGAAGAAAGCCAAGAAAATCTTGGATCATGATCATTACGGTATGGATCGTATCAAGGAAAGGATCTTGGAATATTTGGCCGTACTGAAGCTGAAAGGCGATATGAAATCCCCGATCTTATGTTTCGTTGGTCCCCCGGGGATCGGTAAAACATCCCTCGGAAGATCTATCGCTAACGCCATCGGAAGGAAATACGTGCGCTTGAGCCTGGGTGGCTTACATGATGAAAGCGAGATCCGCGGTCACCGCAAAACATATATCGGTGCTATGCCCGGAAGAATTTTGCAATCGATCCGCAAGGTCAAAACTTCTAACCCGGTAATGATTTTGGATGAGATCGATAAGATCGGCAGTGATTTTAGGGGAGATCCGGGTTCTGCTTTATTAGAAGTACTCGACCCTGAACAGAACAATACTTTCTACGATAATTACCTCGAATTGGAATACGATTTGAGCAAAGTGTTGTTTATCGCTACGGCCAATAATATTAATAATATCCATCCCGCTTTAAGGGATCGCTTGGAAATTATCGACCTGAGCGGCTATTCGATCGAAGAAAAAGTTGAAATTGCCAAGCGGCACTTGATACCCAAGCAAAAAGAAGCCCATGGTCTCGATAAAGTGAAATTTACCTTCACGAAAGCCGGTATTGAAAAGTTAATTGCGGATTATACCCGTGAAAGTGGTGTGCGGGAACTGGATCGCCAGTTTGCTGCCATCATGAGGGCGATCGCGAAAAAAGTTGCGATGGAAGAAAAAGTGCCCAGCTCGATAACCGATGAAATCGTCGGGGAGATACTCGGTAAACCCAGGTACAGCAACGAGATGTACAAGGTAGGTTATCCGCCGGGAGTGGCCGTAGGATTGGCTTGGACTTATGTTGGCGGTGATATCTTGACGATTGAATCCAGCTTGGCAGAAGGGAAAGGTGAGGTGAAGTTGACCGGGAACCTGGGTAACGTGATGAAAGAATCTGCCGCGACAGCCTTAAGTTATTTACAATCCAATGCCAAGAAATATCATATTGATTCTAAGTTATTTGCAACGAAAAATATTCACGTCCACGTGCCGGAAGGAGCCGTGCCCAAGGATGGCCCAAGTGCGGGGATTACCATGGTTACAGCCTTGGCTTCCGTATTAACAGGCAGGAAGGTGAAGCCTTACTTGGCCATGACAGGAGAAATTACCCTCAGGGGGCAAGTTTTACCTGTTGGCGGGATCAAGGAAAAAATCCTGGCTGCGAAAAGGGCAGGTATCAAGGAAATCGTGCTTTGCTGGCAAAATGAAAAGGATGTAAAAGAAATTAACCCGGCTTATATCAAGGGGGTGAAATTTCATTATGTAAAAGAAATGAACCAAGTGCTCGAAACTGCGTTATTAAAGAAATAGCGGTACGAGCAGCTAATCTTGGCAAAGCCTGTACACATTCATGTTGATTGTTTTAAGGGTTTGAGTAGAGCCATCTTGTTCAAAACAGGATGGCTTTATTCTTTTAATAATCAATAAGATACGTAGGTCGAAAATATTTGTTGCTCCCCGTTTCCCCCAGGATATTCCATTGAATATTAAATTAAATCAGTATTTTTCATAATGATCCGGTTAAAATAAAACCGGGAATTTTCTGAAAAAATTGTAAAACCCTTACAGATGCCAGGAATAAGTGAAACGGTGATAGAACCCAAGCCGATTATTACGATAAAAAATTTGAGAAAATCATACGGTAATAAGGAAATTTTGAAAGGAATTTCGTTCGATGTATTTGCCGGGCAGGTAATTGGTTATATCGGGCCTAACGGCGCCGGGAAATCTACCACGGTGAAAATCCTGATCGGGCTGCTATCCGATTATGAAGGCGAAATCATCATCGATGGGATGAATTTGAAGGATGATACGGTAGCCTTGAAAAAGAAGGTGGGGTACATTCCTGAAAATGCTGAAATATACGATGTCTTGACGCCGATGGAATACTTGTATTTCGTTGGACGTTTGTATTATATGGAAGATGCCAAGATCGAGGAACGCGCCATCAAGATGTTAACAGCATTCGGGCTTTTTGAAAACCGCCACGACCGCATGGATACATTTTCCAAGGGCATGCGTCAAAAGGTATTAATCATTTCTGGTTTAATACATAATCCGCAAATTGTATTCTTCGATGAGCCTTTAAGTGGATTAGATGCTAACGCTGTAATCATTTTCAAAGAAATCATGTCCTTGCTGAAAAAGGAAGGTAAAACCATCTTTTATTGCAGTCATATGATGGATGTAGTTGAGAAGGTATCTGACCGTATCCTGTTAATCAATGATGGAAAAATTATTGCCGATGGCAGTTTTAGCCAGTTGAAGCAACAGGAAGGAGATACGCTTGAAAAAATATTCGCGCATCTCACCGGAAAGGACAACCTTTCTTCTGTAGCAGATGACTTTATGGATGCCTTTAATTGATGGAACCTTTAACCCGACCGTATGAACGCTATCATATTATCGCTTTTGTCTGTCCTGAATCCCGTTTGGAGGAAGATGGGGGTAGATATTTACCAGCTAAATGAAATCTTGAGAATAAAGTTGATCATGGATAACCGCCGCCCGGCTTACCGGTTGATGGGCGGCAATAGTGGTAAAACAAAAGAAGTCAACTACGCTACATTGTTTACGATGGGCGTTTCATTGCTGATGGGCCTATTGTTTTTACTCATCTTCAAATTTATAACAGACCCGGTGATGCAATTGCTCATCTTCTTCAGTGCTTTCGTAAGCATGATGGCCATTACCCTGATCTCAGATTTTACACAAGTACTATTAGATGTAAAAGATAATTATATCATTTTACCGCGACCAGTCAATGACAGGACGGTTTTAGTCGCCCGCCTATTACATATTTTTATACATATTTCTACGGTGGTATTTCCTTTGGCATGCCCTACCTTGGTGTATTTGGCTATAAACAGGAAATCATTTTTCGTCGCGGTAGTTTTTTTCTTATTAGTTGTATTGATCAGTTTATTTACCCTCTTCCTGGTCAATGCATTGTACCTGGTGATGATGAAATTCTTGACGCCTACGCGGTTCAAGGAGATCATTAGTTCCATACAGGTAGTCTTTTCAATCTTGATTTTTGCTTCTTACTATTTAATTCCGCGTTTGGTAGAGAAGGATATCAGCATGACGGTGGATGATTACCCTTTTTTATATTTCCTACCACCAACCTGGTTTGCAGGCGCCTTTAAATTTTTAGTTTATGGAGATCATTCAGTATTGTTATGGGTATGTTTTATTTTAGCTTTGCTGGTGCCCATCATCAGTATATGGATAGTTATAAAATATTTTGCGCCGAGCTTCAATAAAAACATAAGCAGTTTACAAGGGGATACGGAACGAAATAAATCGAAGTTGAAAAAGTTGAAAGGAGAAGGACAAACATTCGCCCAACGATTGAGCCGATGGCTTTCCAAGGATCACCTCGAAAAGGCAGGTTTCGATTTTACATGGCTGGTAAGTGGCAGGAGTAGGGAATTTAGATTGAAAGTATATCCTTCCTTTGGTTATGTACTGGTGTACTTTGTCGTACTGATATTACCGGGGAGCCGCGGTGGTAATTTGATGCAGGCTTTACAAGATCTACCGAGTACGAACAGTTATATTTTATTGATCTACATTTCGAGTTTCGTTTTTATTACGGCCGCATCAACATTGCCATATTCTGAAAAGTTCCAGTCTGCCTGGGTATTTTTCAGTAGCCCCGTTCAAAAGCCCGGCGCGATAATGGCAGGCGCATTCAAATCATTGTTCGTAAAATATTTTTTACCGTTTTATTTAATGATCGTGGTATTATCATTAAGCGTTTGGGGCGTTAAGATTTTGCCGAACCTGCTATTGGGTATTATC
>Ga0164243_10014780_pt1 | contig 10847 bp, 6 predicted proteins | sample OricompcompostOP_FD_108781 | JGI IMG/M metagenome (GOLD analysis project Ga0164243, IMG submission 108781) | Organic Plus compost microbial communities from Emeryville, California, USA - Original compost - Organic plus compost (OP) | ecosystem: Engineered > Solid waste > Mixed feedstock >...
CCTGCCCTTCCTCGGCTCGCGGCGCAGCGGGCGCGCCCGACACTCCGGGCTCAGCCGGACCCCGTACGACCGGGGATGCGTACGGATCGGCCGAGACGGCCGAAGGCGTGCGCCCGCCCACCGCCTCCGCTCCGCCGGTCCCGCCGGCCGGATACCTGCTTCCCGGCGCCCCTCCGTCCGGTCCGGCGCCGGGCACGGGCCCCTGCGCCGGCACCGCCATAGCGCCCGCTCCGGAAGCGGAGGAGAGTCCCGGCACGGGCGCAAGCACTGAAGCGGCAGCGGATGCGGAGCCGGGAGCCGACGCGGACGCGGACGCAGAAGCGGAAGCGGAAGCAGGGGCTGAGGCGGACCGGGCCTTGGACCGGGACAGGAACCGGAACACCGACCGCGCCCTCGACCCCGTAGCGGACTTCGACTCCGATCCGGGCGCCGGGACCGACATCGGCTCTCCCGTAGCGACCGGCCCCGAACCCCGCCCGGTCCCCGCCTCCGGCCCCGAGGCCGGGGCCGATGCCGGCGCCGGCCACGTCTCCGTCGTCCGGCCGGCGGCCGTGCCCTCGGCGTCGGCCGCCGCCTTCGGGGAAGAGAGGGCGGCGTCGGCGCCGGACGCGCAGACGGCCATGACCTCGTCCAGCGCCTCCGGCAGGCCCGCCGCACCGCGCCGTGCGGACTCGCGGACGGTGCGGGCCCAGGCGCCGGGGAGCCCGGCGGCTGCCGCGTCGGCCAGTTCACGCACCGCCTGGGCGACCATCGGGCGCGCGGCACGCGGCTGCTGGAGCGTCTCACGGGGGCGCCGGACGGGCGCGCCCGTGACCGTCTCGCCGACCGCCTCGTCGCGGTCGCTGCCCGGCCGGGAGGTGTACCAGCGCAAGGCGCGCACCCAGGGAGTGCCGGCGGAGCGTTCGGCCTGGCGCAGCCAGGCGCGTTCGGCCGCCTGACCGGCCGCGGCGGCACCGACGGCGAGCGCCAGCCGGTCCTCGAAGTCCTCGCGGGCGGTCTCGGTCAGTCTGGCCGGGCCGTCCACCGCGCCGGGCCCGGGGTCGGCGTAGACGGGGCGCAGCCGTTCCATGGCCCCGTCCAGGTCGGCGGTCAGCCGCAGGACGGCGGCGCGCCGCTGGGCGACGAACTCGCCCAGTTCCTCGCGCAGGACGTCGATGCCCTCGTAGGTGAGAGCGGACGCGGACAGCACGACGGCACCGGGTTCGCCGTGCTCGCCCAGTGCCATACCGTCCTCGTCCAGCAGGCGGCGCAGGTCGTGCAGGACCGCGTCCACACCGTCCCGGGTGAGCCGGTCGATCTGGTTGAGGACGACGAAGGTGACCTCCGCGTGTCCGGCCAGCCGGCGCAGGTAGTCCTCGTGCAGGACGGCGTCCGCGTACTTCTCCGGGTCGACGACCCACACGACGGCGTCGACCAGTTCCAGCAGCCGGTCCACCTGTTCGCGGTGGCCCGGTGCGACCGAGTCGAGGTCGGGCAGGTCGATCAGGACGAGGCCGCCCAGGGCGCTGTCCCGAGTGCGGTGACGGGCGTGCTGCGGGATGCCGAGCCGGTCGAGGAGCCCGTCGGGACCGCCGTCGCTGTCCCGGCCCGCTTCCCAGGTGCACGCCACCGGGGCGGCGGTGGTCGGCCGGCGCATGCCGACTTCGGAGAGACGCGCCCCGGTCAGAGCGTTGAACAGCGAGGACTTCCCGCTCCCGGTGGCGCCCGCCACGGCGACGGTGGTGTACGCACGGGGCAGCCCCCTGCGGGCCGTCGCCTCGTCCAGCACGCGGCCCGCCTCGGCCAGCACCTCGGGGTCGAGCCGGGTGTGGGACAGTCCGACGAGCTCCCGCAGCGCACCGAGCCGCTGCCGCAGCCGGTGCTCTCCTTCGTCCCGGCGCGCGTCCCGCTGGGCGTCCGTGCCGACGTCCCGCCAGATGTCACGTTCGGCGTCCCGCCACACGTCGTCCCGGTCCGCGTCCCGGTCCGCGTCCCGGTCAGCGTCCCGGCCTGCGTCCTGGTCTGCCTCCCGCGCGGCGTCCGCGCCGGTGTCCCGGGCGGCGTACTGCGCGGCCTCCCTTACGGCGTCCCGGGCGCCCTCCTGCGCGGTCTGCGCGTCGTCATGCTGCACGTCGTCATGGACGGCGACGGGGTCCTGCTGCTCCTCCGGAGCGGTGGCCTTCTCCACGGCCTCCGCCTCAACGGGCTGCTGGACGGCAGTGCCGTCGGCGCCTTCCGGATCCGCCGACGGGCCGCCGGGGCCCTCCCCGGAGTACGGGTCCTCCGGCCAGACGGTGCTGCGCCATGGAGGCGCGAACCCGGAACCGGTGACCGGGCGGTCGGCAGTACGCTCCGGCCCCTCCTCGCCCGGGGAGTGGCTGCGCGGGCCGGGCGTCCAGGGCTCCGCCTCGGACTCCCGCCGGCCACCGTGCTCGGCGGGCGCCGTACGGTCCACGCGGGCCCGGCGCGCGATGATGCCGTCGTCCCAGACGAACTCCGGCTCGGTCGCGCAGGCGTGCGCGTGCTCCCGTTCCTGCTCCGGGACCCGCCCCTGCTCGGGAGTGCGCCCCTGCGTGGCTGCCCGGTCCCCTTCGGGAAGGTGCTCACTCCCGGCCGCGCGCTCCTGTTCGGAGGGGCTCTCCTGCGCGCTGTCGTCCCCCGTGGGACGTGGTACCGCGTTCGCCGCGGCCTCCGCCTGCTGGTGCGGTACGTGCACCACAGGACGCGGTGACGCCTCAGCGGACGATTCGCCGCTGTCCGCCCTGTCAGCGGTTTCTCCGCTGTCCGGGCTCTGCCCACCGTCCGCGCTGCCCGCCCTGTGCGCCGTTTCTCCGGCGTCCGGGACGTCGCCGACGCACGTGCCGTCCGCCGCTCCCGCAGGCGTCTTGGTGGGCCCTGTGCCCTCGTCCGCATCGGTGCGGTGACTCATGTCAGCCGGACGGTCAACGCGGGGCCTGTCCGTCACTGTCGTATCCGCAACGGCGTCCCGCTCGGACACGGCCGTTTCACTCCCGGGGGTCAAGCGGGCCCCACCATCAGGGCCGGGCGAAACCGGCGCACTGGCCGGCACGGCCGTTCCACTGCTGTGCACTGCTCCAGCAGCCCCCATGGGGTTGCTCTCGGCTCCCGTGCTGTGCCCCTCACTGTCCGAGCGGCGCGCGACAGGCGAGTCGCCCGCGTCTTCCGGAGCGCTCGCCGTCACGGCGGGGGTCGCGCCCACAGCCGCACCCGGCGGCAGGTGCTGGCCGGACGACCGAGGCTGACCGGACGCCAATGACTGACCGGACGACAGGGACGGGCCAGCAGCCAGGTGCCGGTCCGACGACGGAGGCTGATCCGACGACAGGGGCTCGCCGGACGACAGAAGCCGCTCCGACGACAGGGGCTGCGGCAAGGACCGATCCGGCGACACGGACGGATCCGGCGGCAGGGGCTGACCGGACGGCAGGGACCGGTCAGGCGAGAGGTGCTGGCCGGCGGACAAAGACTGGCCCGACGACAGAGGCGGGTCGGCAGCCAGGTACTCGCCGGACGACACGGGCTGTCCGGCAACCAAGTGCTCGCCGGACGACAAGGACTGGTCCGCAGCCAAGTGCTCGCCGGACGACACGGGCTGGCCGGCAACCAAGTGCTCGCCGGACGGCAAGGGCTGGTCGGCAGACAGCCGCTCGCCGGACGACAAAGGCTGCTCCGACGACGGACGCGGGTCGGCAGACGACTGCTGGTCCGGCGCCGGCGGCTCGGTGAGGTCGAGTTCGAGCTGGCCGTCGACGGGGTCGGTCCAGGCGTCGGGCCAGTTGCCGGTCCAGCGCTCGGGCGGCTCGCCCGGGCCTCCGGCGCTGCCGGCGGTGGCGTCGGTGGTGGTCACTGCGGTCACCTCTCCGTGTGCGCGCTTTGGAGGCCGCGCGTGCTGTGGTGCAGGCCGAGCGGGGTGCGGGTCGGCGGGAGATCACTGGGCGGCACGTCCGGGGTCTGTGCCCCGTACGGCCGGTGGGGCGGGCGCAGCCGCCGGCTGGTGTCGAGTTTTTCCAGTGCGGAGAACGCGGCGACCAGTTCCACCTGCGGTTCGGGGCCGGTGCGGAACTCCTCCAGCGGTGCGAGGCGCAGATCGCGTTCGCCGCACAGGATCCGGTCGATGCACGCGTCCAGCAGGTCGGCGCACTGGGTGCGCAGTTCGTCGGCGCTCTCGTCGCCGAGCAGGTCGGCCAGGGCGTCGTCCGCGCCGTCGGTGTGCGGGCCGCCCAGGAGGGCGGCTGCGACGAGCCCTGCGACGTGTTCCGTGTCGCCGTCGGGGGCGGCGGCGCGGCCCGCAGCGCGTGCCTCCTCGTCGGCGAGTTCTTCGACGCAGCGGCGCCAGCGGCGCACCATGACGCCGATCCGGCCGGCCGCCTCGCCGCGTTCGGTCCCGTCGTACGCGGCGGGCGGGACGCACCGGTCGAGGTGCGGGGTGGCGCGTCGGAGTTCGGCGACGCGTTCGTCGGCGGCGGCGACGGCGCCGGTCAGCAGGGCGGCGAGTCCGTCGGCGAAGGCGTCGAACAGTTCTTCGCCGTCGCTGTCGGCGGGGAAGCAGCGCCAGTGTTCGGCGGCGTCACCGGCCAGCAGCTCGCCTTCGGCGATACGGGCGCGCAGCCGGTTGCCCGCCGACTCGTAGGCGTTCTCCACCTGCTGTGCGAGGCGTGTCGCCGCCGCGTGCTGGGCGGCGGAGGCGGCGGCGAGGGCGGCGACGCGGGGGCGGAGCGAGGCCAGTGCCCCGGCCGCCGTGCGGGTGGCGGCGGCGTACCTGGTCTCGGCATCGGCGGCGCGGCTCTCCAGCCAGTCGCGCAGCCCGCTGACGGCGGAGACGGGGAGCAGTCCGGAGCCGCCCGCCGATTCGGGCAGCTCGGGGACGGTGAAGCGGGGCACGTCGCCGAGGCCCTCCTGCTCCAGCAGCAGCGCGTACTGGGCCGCGACCTCGGGGGCCACCTGGTGCGGTACGCGGTCCAGGACGGTCGCGAGGGTGACGTCGTACTCCTTGGCGCTGCGCAGCAGGTGCCAGGGCACGGCGTCGCCGTAGCGGGCCGCGGTGGTGACGAGTACCCAGATGTCGGCGGCGCAGATCAGTTCGGCCGCCAGGTCGCGGTTGTGGGCGACGAGGGAGTCGACGTCGGGGGCGTCGAGGAGGGCGAGGCCGGGCGGCAGTCCGCTGTCGGTCTCGATGCGCAGGGCGTTCCGTGGTTCATCACGGTCGGCGTCCCAGTCGGTGTCCCATTCCGCGCCGGTGTCCCACTCCGCGCCGGCACGGGGGTCCCAAGCGGTTCCGGAACCGGAGCCCCACTCCGTCCCCCGGCCGCCGTCCCACTCCCCTCCTGGGCCCGGGTGCCAGGCGGGGGCGTGACCGGGGCCGTTCCGGGGGCCGGGGTCGGGTTCCCAGCCGTTGCCGTGCCCGGGGTCCCAGTGCCCGGCCGGGGGACGGCCCTGGGCGTGGTCGGGGCCCCACCGGCGGCTGCGGCCGGCGTGGCCGCCGTTCCGGGTGCCGTCCCGGTCGCCGGGGAGGCCCGGCCCGGATCCCCAGTCCTCGGCCGCGTCGCGGGCGGCGGCGGGCCGGCCGGAGCCGCTTCTGCCCGGCTCGTGGGTGCCGGGCGGGTCCTGTCTGGGCACCCACACCCGCTCCAGGCGGGGCAGTACGCGGGGGCCGACGAACCAGGGCCGGTCGTCCGGATGGCAGACCAGCACGGGGGTGCGTGTCGTGGGCCGCAGTACGCCCGCCTCACTGACCCGGCGCCCCACCAGCGAGTTGACCAGCGTCGACTTGCCCGCGCCCGTGGAACCGCCGATCACCGCGAGCAGCGGTGCCTCGGGGGTGCGGACGCGCGGGACGAGGTAGTCGTCGAGCTGATCGAGCAGCTCGTCCCGCGAACGGCGGGCACGTTCGGCGCCCGGCAACGGAAGGGGGAAGCGCGCGGCAGCCACGCGCTCGCGCAGTGCGGTGAGCGCGCTCAGCAGTTCAAGCCGTACGTCCAAGATCGCCACATGGGGCAGAATGCCCAATTTTGCTCCACTTTTGAAGCGTATTCGCGGGCAAGGGCGGGGAAAATAGACGCTTTCGGTGACCGATGGGCTCTTTTGCCCCATTCGCACCGCATGTACCAGCTGCCACCCGGCCGCACCCATAACGACTGCGCAACACCCGCACCGCGCGCCGCCAAAACCGCTGCATGAATCGCACCAGCCTGCGATTATCGGGACCGCTTCACGGAACCTCCACAAGGCGTCGCGGACGTGAAGCAAGCAGGACGAGCCACCCGTCCCCCTATCCTTGACCCCGCCGTGGTCACTCCGGGGGCGGCGAGCTCGCCCACCGCAACGGAGACCGGCCCCCGTAGCTCAGTGGATAGAGCAGGCGCCTTCTAAGCGCTTGGCCGCAGGTTCGAGTCCTGCCGGGGGCGCCACCGGCCCACCATCGGCCGGGCCGCGTTCCAGCAGTTCGGAGCGGGTTCCACCCGCACTGAACGCTGCACACGAGGACACCTCGACGAACGCCGAAGCCCGGCCGGCACCGGCCACAACCGGGCCTCCACGGGCACCTGCCCCCTGTGCACCCCCGGTCGCTCCCCGTCCGCACCTCTCCGAGGAAGCCGACCCGGCACGCGGAAGTGGCCCCACCGGTGGGCAGCGGACGACTCGAAGACGTACCCAGCAGTCCACCTGCCGCCCCCCTACTGCGTGACATCGGGCGCAGCACGCCGGCTGTACCGGCGCGCCGCTACCTGGCGCCCGCGCAGCCACCCCGACAGGCGGGGCTCCTCGATTCAGCCATTCGGTTAGACATATGTGACGACAGTCACACGCACCGACGAACTGACAACTCACACATGCACGGCCCCGCCTCGCGCACTCCGTCCCTCAGCTCGCCGAAAGACGGCTTCTTCACGCACCCCTCCCCCACACTCCCGTGCGTTCCTTCGGAAAGTGCAAGCCGGCGGGCGGCAGGTCGCTGACGCGGCCACCTCCCACGGGGCCGGGGTGCCGATCCCCGAACCGTGCTCGGTGCACGCGGCCACCGGCGAGCGGCGCCAGTCACCTCCCTCGTCAGCGGCGACGAGCGCCCCCGTGCACGTGCCGTTCAGGACGCAGTTGCTTTCGGCTCTGCGAGCAGAAGGGATGCGGGTACCGGAAGAGGCGACGGTCGCCGTCGAGCTGGAGCACCTGCGCGGCGTGACCGAGGCAGGTTTCGCGCGGCTGAGCGGGCGCTTGGACGTGGTGCTGGAGCGCACCGACCATGTGGATGGCCCCGCCGAGTGGTGCCGGCGGGGCCACTATGCGGGGACAGGCGGCACTTCACCATCACCGACGCGGACGTCCGGAACCTGGGGCCAGCCCCGCGCGTGCGGGGAGCACGCGACCCGCAGGTCGGCGATGTCCTGATCGTGGGGACCAACCCCGCGCGTGCGGGGAGCACTGATTCCTCGGATCACCTTGGGAACAGAGCGGGGGACCAACCCCGCGCGTGCGGGGAGCACCGGTGACGCGTTGATGGGGGACGGCCTGCCGCGGGACCAACCCCGCGCGTGCGGGGAGCACAGGAGCTGACCAGCAGCGTTTCGCCAGTCGAGGGCTGATTCTAACCACTTCCCACGACTCGGACCTTCCGGGCGTTCTCCCATTAGGAGTCGAAACCCTGCCGAAGGGTGTCAGCTGGGCCACTGCGAGGGCTGGTCAGCCTCCAGTCCGACGAGCCCTTTATCCAAAGGGTGAGCCTCCGGTATGACGATCCGGCCTGTCTGTGGATACCCCGCTCCGGGTACCTCGCGTCCTGCCCTACGGTCCCGGGAACCGGATCATGGAGGTGGGTAGATGAACGCGGACCGACGCCGTGTGGACTGGGGCCGGTGGGCGCTGCTGGTGGCTGTGCACAGCTGGTCGTGGATCTGGCAGGCGCCGTCGCCCGGTAGGCGGATCAGGCGGCGCCGCCGGACCAGAGGTTGGGGCCGCCGCCGCGCCACTCGATCGCCCCTCGTCTTCGACTTCTCCGGCTGGTCAGCTCAGCCGGAGGCGGTGCAGCATCAGCAGTGCGGCCACGGCGTTGGCCGAGCGCACTTCGCCTCGGCTGATCATGTCGGGCACAGCGCGCAGCGGTACCCATTCACGGCGCTGCGACTCGAAGTCGTCTTGCGGGTCGCCGACCAGCTCGGCTGTGTCGGACCAGTAGACGCGGTGGTGGGAGGTGGAGATGCCGGGCATGGGGTCCACCGTCAGCAGCAGCCGCATGGGCCCGGGCCGCCATCCGGTCTCTTCCTCGAACTCGCGGGCCGCCGCCGCTGCTGGGTCCTCGCCCTCGCCGGTACCGCCGGACGGCAGTTCCCAGCCCCAGGCCCCGGTGATGAAGCGGTGCCGCCACAGCAGCAGCACCTCGTTGCGTTCGTTGACGACGGTCGCGACGGCTACGGGCCGCAGCCGGATGACCGTATGGTCCAGGTGCCGGCCGTCGGGCAGCTCCACATCGGCCATGTTCACCTGGACCCAGCGGTTCTCGTAGACGGTGCGTTCGCCGAGGTTCTGCCACACGGACACGCTGCTGCCTCTCGTCGGGATTCCCATCCCAACACACGGCTACAGCGGCAGGTCCAAGGCGTCGTCGATGCGCTCCACCACGTCGTGCACGCTGCTGCTCTTGGTAGCGGTCAGGGACCGGCGCACCTTCGCGAGCCGGTCGGTGAGGCGCCGCGACTCCATGCCCTCCATGGTCTTCAGCATCGTCTCCGCCGTGCCCACGGCGCGGTCCACTTCCCCGGCCTTGACCTGGCAGTCGGCGAGAGTGGCCAGGCGGTGCACCCGCCCGCGCGCATGGGTCTGCACGTCCACGGCCTCGGCGGCGTAGACCTGGGCCGGGCCCATGTCGCCGATGCGCATCAGGGCGTCGGCCATGTTCGATTCGAGGAGGCCGGGCTGGACGTATCCGGTCTCGGCTGGTTCCTCGTCTGCGCGGATGCGCCCGGCCGCCGTCTCGGCCAGAGCCATGCACCGCCGGGAGGAGGCCGCGTCACCCATCCGCGAGTACGCCTTGGCCTGCATGGCGTGCAGGTCGCAGGCGAGCGCGTGGGAGATGGCGTGCCCGGCGGTGCGCAGTCCGGCTTCGGCGAAGGCCACGGCTTGCCGGTGGTCGCCCATGTAGAGCGCCTGATTGACCAGCAGCGCGATCACGTAGCCACCGAACGCCCTGTCCCCCGAGGCTTTCGCCAAGCGCAGCGCCTGGTGGAAGTAACGCTGCGCGAGCCCTTGGGTATCGGAGTCGTAGGCGCAGATGCCGGCGATGGCGACCAGGCCGCCGGTGGCGCGGTGCAGTTCCCGTCCGATGGCATCGCTGTAGGAGCCATGGATGAGCGGGGCGGTGTCCGACACGAGGAACGCTGTCACGCGGCTTCGGGTGACGACTCCGCCGACCTTGCGGTACATCTGCTCGTAATGGGAGCGCGCAGCGCGCAGGCACGCCACGTCTGTGGCACGGACTCGCAGACTGCCCTGCCGGGACACATCGGTGTCTTCCGGGGGGTTCTCCCACTCCCATACCGGGCCGACGGCGGGCAGACCGGTGATGACGGGGGCTTGCCGCACGTCTCCCCTCATTTGCTGGTCGCCGCGCCACAGAGCGGTGGTGCGCTGGAGGAACCCGTCGAGAGACGTTGCCGCGGGCGAGGGTTGGGTGGGGTTGCCCATGCCGATGTCGTCCAGCGTAAGGCGGCGGCCGAGCCGCTCGGAGAGAACGTCGGCGATGATGTCGGGGACGATGCCGCGCGGGCGCTGCCCCTTGAGCCATCGGATAACCGAACTGTGGTCGTAGCGCATGGCCTTCCCACGTCTTGCACCGGCCTGATTGACCCGCACGGCCAGCCCCAGACGGGACATGCCTGCCTCCGCGAGGAGCGCGTCCAGAAGCGTGTTGGGCTCCATCTGTTGTCCCCCACTCGATGAGGTGCTCCGAGCGTAGCGGGAGACGGGACACACACTGTGTGAAACGGGCACCGACAACCGGTCCGGTCGCACAATGCCGCTGGTGGGGGACGTCGGGAGATCGTGCTGCCATGGCTCAAGATCAGCGAAGAGAGCTGTACGAAAACGGTGACTGTGTGGTGGATGAAAGCACCGCCACGCGCACGACGCCGCCGTGGACTGCGCGGGTCCTCCACGTATGGCCGAACGGCAGGTGCCAGCTCATCACGCCCACCGGCTACGCGTGGACCGCCGCCCCCGGCGACCTGCGGCCGGCCACCGACGCCGAGCGCGCCGCCTACGACGCCCAGGTACGCGGCATCCAGCGGGAACGGGACGCGCTCTACCGGCAGTTGCGCGGGGGTACCCGATCGTGAGCCGTATGACGATCCGCGTCTCCCGCGACTCGGGCCTTACGTGGACACGCGAACGCACTGTGAAGGGCGAGGGGTCACCTCCGGTGTGGGTGCCGTGCCCGCCGTGCCGGTGCCCGCGCTGCACGAAGGAGCGGGGCCGTGACCGCACCTGACCCCGCGATCGCTTCGGTGCGGGCCGCGCTGGAGCGGGACCTGACCCCCTGCTCGGGCTGCGGACAGATGCCCCGCCTGGACGTGACCACCACACCCGTGGCCGGAGACCCGCCGTCGATCATCAGCGTCACCCCGCACTGCGCCTGCCCACCCAGGACCTACCCGACCAAGGAGACCGACGATGGCTGAGCGCACGACCCGCAGCCTCACCCTCGTCCGCCACGTCCGGTGGAAGCTGCACATCGTCGGCCACCACGACGCCGCCAGTTCCCCGTTCCTGGCGAGCAGCTGGCGGGCCAGCAGCGCGCAGGACCGCGCCGACGCCCTCGCCTGCCTCGCCCGGGACGCACGGAACCGCGCCCTCCCCCGGGC
>Ga0164243_10014781_pt1 | contig 10846 bp, 9 predicted proteins | sample OricompcompostOP_FD_108781 | JGI IMG/M metagenome (GOLD analysis project Ga0164243, IMG submission 108781) | Organic Plus compost microbial communities from Emeryville, California, USA - Original compost - Organic plus compost (OP) | ecosystem: Engineered > Solid waste > Mixed feedstock >...
CGGCGACGATGTAATCGGCGAAAAGCGGCTTCTTGCCGCCAATGAACGGTTGAAATTTCAGCATGTTGCGCAAGGATTCGAGCGACGCTCGAAAGCCGGCCAACCCGGCGTCCCTGTCCGCAATGACCTCCTCCAGCGGCTTGCCGAAACGCTCCTCGCGATTGGCGCGGAAATAGATCTGGTCCTTCGGGTCCAGCATGTCGTGAATATCGACCACAGCAGCCGAAACGATGAAGGGATGCACCTGCGTGAGGGTCCAACGCTCGACAAATCGCGCAGCAGCTCTGCCCCCATCACCGCCGAAGAGCGAGGGCCGGTTCGGATAGCTGTCCTCCAGATATTCGGCGATCGCAAAGGAATCCACCACCACACTGTTGCCGTTGCGGATCACCGGAACGGTCCTGGACACCCCCTCTTCCACTCGCGGTATCTCGGTGAAGCGCGTCGGGATCGATTTGAAGTCCAGTCCCTTATGGGCAAGCGCGAAGGCCGCCTTCCAGCAATGGGGGCTGAAAGGACGTCCCGTGTCGCTGCCGACGAGGTCATAAAGCTGAATAGTCATTATGCTCCTTTCTGCCTCCTGTGGCGCGGTGCATAATCGACGGGCAATAGGACAAAGTGAAGCCATGAAAGAGCATTTCAAGATGATGGCGGCCTATAACACATGGGCCAACAGGCGCATTTATGATGCTGCCGCCGATCTGAGCGACGAGGAATGCGGCCGGGATGTGGGTGCTTTCTTCAGGTCGATGATGGGCACGCTCAACCACATCCTGGTCGCCGACCGCATCTGGATGGAACGCTTCACCGGGGAAGGTAATGCGCCGAGGAGGCTGGATGCCATCCTTCATCCTGATCTGTCTGCTCTCAGGTCGGCGCGTGAGAAGGAAGATCGACGGATCGCCAGCTGGATAGAGGGCCTGGAGGAATCAACCCTCGCAGGATCGATCGCCTATACGACCGTGACCAATTCTCAGCGCGTGTCTCAGCGACTGGCGCCCACCCTCAGCCATTTCTTCAACCACCAGACACATCATCGCGGCCAAGCCCACATGATCCTGTCCGTTTTGGGGAAGGAGCCGCCGTCGCTCGACCTCGCGTATTTCCAGAGGATGCCGGAGGGGCAGGATTTCGCGTAACAGGATTAATGCAATCCGGTCAAACCCAGCAGGTCCTCCAGTTCGTCATCTATGTCTATATTGGTGCGCATAGCGGTCTCGATGTGTATGATCAGATCAAATATACACATCGCAAACCTGCCATACAACGGCCGGCTCCTGGGCCGGCTCTTGCTTTCCCGCCTAGGCTCGGCCACAAGCGCGCAATGCTTACGATCTCCGATCTTTCGCTGCGCATTGCCGGCAGGCTTCTGCTCGATCATGCCTCGCTGACCCTGCCCGCCGGGACCAAGGCGGGGCTGGTCGGCCGCAACGGCACGGGCAAAACCACGCTTTTCCGCGCCATCACGGGCGATCTGGCACCCGAGACCGGATCGATCACGCTGCCGAAGAACACACGCATCGGCCAGGTGGCGCAGGAGGCGCCCGGCACCGAGGAACCGCTGATCGAGATCGTGCTGAAGGCCGATACGGAACGGCTCTCCCTCATGTGCGAAGCCGAAACGGCAACCGATGCTCATCGGATTGCCGAAATCCAGACGCGCCTTGCCGACATAGACGCCCACTCGGCAGAAGCACGCGCCGCCTCGATCCTGGCCGGCCTCGGTTTTGACGCCGAGGCGCAGAAGCGGCCGGCCTCATCCTTTTCGGGCGGCTGGCGCATGCGCGTCGCGCTGGCGGCAGTGCTGTTCGCCGAGCCGGATCTGCTCCTGCTCGACGAGCCGACCAACTATCTCGATCTCGAAGGCACGCTCTGGCTGGAAAGCTATGTGGCGCGCTATCCGCACACGGTGCTGCTCATCAGCCACGACCGTGACCTCCTCAATCGCGCGGTCTCATCCATAGTCCATCTGGAGCGGCAGAAGCTGACCTTCTGGCGCGGCGGTTATGACCAGTTCGAGCGTCAATATGCCGAGCGCGCCGAGCTTCAGGAGAAGATGCGCATCAGGCAGGAAGCTCAGCGCAAGCATATGGAATCCTTTGTCGAGCGCTTCCGCTACAAGGCATCCAAGGCGCGGCAGGCACAATCCCGCCTGAAGGCGCTGGAGAAGCTGAAGCCGATCGCAGCAGCCGTAAACGAGACGGTGGCGCCCTTCCGCTTTCCCGATCCGGAAAAGGCAGTCGCCTCCCCGATCATCGCGATCGATCGCGGCGCGGTTGGCTACGCCCCGGGTAAACCGGTCCTGAAGAATCTTTCACTCAGGATCGACAACGACGACCGCATCGCGCTGCTCGGCGCCAACGGCAATGGCAAGTCGACCTTCGCCAAGCTGCTTGCCGGAAGGCTGAACCTCGAAGCCGGCACCATGACCATAGCGCCCGGGCTCAAGGTCTCCATCTTCGCCCAGCACCAGCTGGACGATCTGCGCCCGGAGGAGAACGCCTATCAGCACGTGCGGCGGTTGATGCCCGACGCGCCGGAATCGAGAGTGCGCTCCAAGGTGGCCCAGTTCGGCCTGACGACCGAAAAGATGAATACGCCGGCCAAGGATCTTTCAGGCGGCGAAAAGGCGCGCCTGCTGATGGGGCTCGCTGCCTTCGAAGGGCCGAACCTCTTCATCCTCGACGAGCCGACGAACCATCTCGACATCGATTCGCGCGAGGCGTTGATGCATGCGCTGAACGATTTTGATGGGGCGGTCATCCTCATCAGCCATGACAGGCATCTGATCGAAGCCACCGCAGACCGGCTCTGGTTGGTGCGAGACGGCACCGTGCAGCCTTTCGACGGAGACCTTTCCGATTACCGGCAACAGATCACAGGCGGCGCCTCCGAGCGGCGCGAGCGCAAGGAAACGGACAAGATTTCCAAGGCCGACAAGCGGCGCGACGCAGCCAGGAAACGTGCCGCACTTGAACCTCTGGCCAAGCAGATCAAGGCTACCGAGGGTCTGATCGAGCGCACCCGCAAGCGGATCGAGGGAATAGAAGCCCAGCTTGCCGATCCGTCCCTTTATGAAAAAGATCCTGGCCGCGCTTCCGCCCTTGCCAAGGAACGTTCCGACCTTTCCAATGCGCTGAGCCGGCATGAGGAAATGTGGCTCGACCTGTCGGCCCGTTATGAAGAGGAGGCGGCCGAATGACGATCCGGGTTGAAAAACAAGGCGAAATCACGATCGTTACTATCGACCGGCCCGAGGCGCGCAATGCCGTCAGCCCGGAAATGGCCGACGGGCTCTTCAAGGCCTTCACCGCCTTCGACCGGGACGAAAACAGCAAGGTTGCGATACTGACGGGTGTCTCTGGCGCCTTCTGTGCCGGCTTCGACCTGAAATTCGCCGCCGAGGGCATAGACGAGAAATGGTTCGCCGAGCACGATCTGGATTCAGGCTTCGACGGCCGTGACGACCAGCCGCGCAAGGGGCCGATGGGGCCGACACGGCTTCAGCTTTCCAAGCCGGTGATCGCCGCCATCTCCGGGCCGGCGGTCGCGGGCGGCATGGAGCTGGCGCTGTGGTGCGATCTGCGCGTGATGGAACGGTCGGCCTATATGGGCGTCTATTGCCGGCGCTGGGGGGTGCCGCTCATCGACGGCGGCACGGTACGGCTGCCGCGCATTGTCGGCCATGGGCGCGCGATGGACCTCATCCTCACGGGTCGCAGGGTCGACGCCGAGGAGTGCTTGGCCATCGGCCTTGCCAATCGCATGGTGGAGGACGGATCGGCGCTCGAAACCGCTCTCGAACTTGCGGCCGAGCTCGTCCGCTTCCCGCAGGCCTGCATGCGCGCCGACCGGCTTTCGGCTATCCGGCAATGGTCACTCGATGTGCCTTCCGCGCTGGTGAACGAGTGGAAAAGCGCCGAGACCTTCCGAGCCGAGGGCATTGCGGGAGCCGCGCGCTTCGCCGGCGGCAAGGGACGCTCCGGCGATTTCGACGAAATCTAAGATGACGACTGCTGGCAGGAAACTCACCAGCACCCTCTTCCCTGCCCATAACGAAATTTGACCGTTGCGTATGACTGGCTGGTTTTCGCCGGCAGATGCCTTTCAAGCTTTTGTTTTTCAATCAGTTTCCATCGCAGAAGGTTTTTGGTGAGTTTTAAGGTTCACAGACACGCCCTAAAGGCGTACTCTCACATTGTTACGGTAAGAAATACAAATGTGATAAGGGGAAATGACATGTCCGAAGGAAAAAGCTTTCCACAGCGTTGGGAGGAGTATCGCCCGACCAAGGCGCTCTGGCTGTGGTCCTGTGCAGGTTGTGCGGTTGCGACCATGCTGATCGGCTTCACGGTCGGCGGCTGGGTCACTGGCGGAACAGCCAATGAAATGGTCGAAAATGCCTCGGACGATGCCCGCGCCGGGCTTGTCGCGTCCCTTTGCGTCGACAAATTCCTGGCAACCGCCAATGCCGCGGATCGTCTGGCCGAGCTCAAAGAAGTGAGTTCGTGGAAGCGGGATGACGTGATCAAAGATGGCGGCTTCACCAAGATCGCAGGCCTCGAAGACGAGATTTCCGGAGCAGCCGATATGTGTGCTGACAGGCTCGCGGCCCTGGACGAGGTACCGGCGCAAGTCGTCGCGCCGGATGAATCCACGGTGAAAACCACAACCTCGGACGGCTAGATACCCCGGTCATCTCCGCCGGCATCTATGCTCCAGAGGCAGAATGCCCTCCGGATTCTGTCCGGAGGGCATTTTCGTTGCGCCGGATGACGCGGCTATTCAGGGGCAACGGGTCAGCTCGACCTTTGCGCCGTCGCGATCGAGATAGGTGAGCGCCAGCGCATTCTCGCTCTCCAGATTTAGCCGAATACGCTCGGAAGACGTCGTGCCCTCTCCGGTGCAAGTGAGGGTGGCTGTCCAGGCCCCTTCCCCTTCGACTGCCACCTGCATGTCGCAGATATTCTCGCGTCCCTCGAACTGGCCTTCGGAAAGAGTGATCGGAGTCCCTTCTCCTTCGCCGGAGCACCAGGCCGGGTCGGCTGCCCAGCTTCCATAAAATGATGGGTTCGAAGGAGAAGCAGAGCTTTCTTCCATCGGTGTGCGGGTCGCCGGCGCAGGCGCCTCGCTTCCACCATCGGTGCAGGCGGAAAGAGCCGCAGCGGCTGCTCCCCAAAGAAGAACCAGCCGAAAATTCATAAGAACTTCAGCATGTTTCAGCCCTTGCGTTCCCACCGACGGTCCGGGCCCTGCTGCCAATAGGTCACGGTATGGCCCGCGGCCTTCATCGCCTTCCACTGTGCTCGCGCGGCTTCCACCTGGGCCGTGTCGTGTCCGTCGAACATGAAGACGGCGCGGTCATAACCTTCCATGCTGCCGGGCTCGGCTCCTTCCACGAGGAAGCGGATCTTCGCGCCATTGGCGCTGCCGGTGCCGGTTGTGAGCAGGACCGGTTGCTCCTCCGGATGAGCTTCGCGGTCGCTGGCATGGGCAAGGAAGGAATCGTCGCGATAGGTCCACAGCCGCGCGTCGAGCGCATCGCGGCGCTCTTCGCTGACCGTCTGGATCGCCACCCGCCAGCCGCGGTCGAGGCTCTTCTCGACCAGCGGCGGAAGAGCCTCTTCCAGGGTCGACTCGGTCAGATGGTAGAAGAGGACCTCCACCCTTCGATCCTACCCCTCGTAATTGTCCACCACGAGCCGATCCAGAAGGCGCACGCCGAAGCCCGAAGCCCAGGATTGGTTGATCTCCGAAGAGGGAGAGCCCATTGCCGTCCCGGCGACATCGAGATGCGCCCACGGGGTGCCGTCAACGAAGCGCTGCAGGAACTGCGCCGCCGTGATGGCGCCTGCATTGCGGCCGCCGATATTCTTCATATCGGCATTCTTGGAATCGATCAGCTTGTCGTATTCGGGCCCGAGGGGCATACGCCAAACCTTCTCGGCGGTGGCGGTTCCGGCCGCCGTCAGGCGCGCGGCCAGTTCGTCATTGTTGGAGAACATGCCGGCATGGGCATTGCCAAGCGCGACGATTATGGCGCCCGTAAGCGTGGCCAGATTGACCATGAATTGCGGCTTGAACTCCTGGTTGCAGTACCAGAGGAGATCCGCCAGCACCAGACGGCCTTCCGCGTCCGTGTTCAGCACCTCGATCGTCTGCCCGGACATGGAGGTGACGATGTCGCCAGGACGCTGCGCGTTGCCATCCGGCATGTTTTCCACAAGGCCGATGATGCCGACGGCGTTGGTCTTCGCCTTGCGGGCGGCCAGCGCATGCATGACGCCCAGCACCGCCGCCGCACCGCCCATGTCGCCCTTCATGTCCTCCATGCCGGCGGCGGGCTTGATGGAGATGCCGCCCGTATCGAAGACGACGCCCTTGCCGACGAAGGCGACGGGCTTTTGCTTGGACTTGCCGCCGTTCCATTGCATGACGGCGACACGGGGCGGCCGCGCCGATCCCTGCGCCACACCGAGAAGCGCGCCCATGCCAAGCTTCTTCAGTTCCTTCTCGGTCAGTATATCGACCTTCACGCCGAGTTTTTCGAGGTCCCTGGCGCGCTCGGCAAATTCGACAGGGCCCAGGATGTTGGCGGGCTCGTTCACCACGTCGCGCGCCAGGAAAACGCCGCCCGCGACAGCCTCGGCCGTCGCGAAGGCCCGCTTGGCGGCAGCCGGGTCGGCGCAATGGATCGTATATTTGACGGGCTTGCCTGATGACGGCTTGTCCTCGCCGTTGCCGTTTTCCTTTCGCGTCTTGTATTTGTCGAAACTGTAGGAACGAAGGAGGATGCCGAGAGCGACATTCGCCGCATCCTCGGCCTTCACCTCGGCTCCATTCACAGACAGCGCCAGCGTGATTTCGGTGGCGTTGCGCACCGCGCCGGCCACGGCTCCCCCGATCCTCAGCCAGGCCTGCTCATCGAGCTTGTCGATCGATCCGGTCCCCACCACGATCAACCGGTCGAACTCGGCGCCAGCGGGCGCAAGGATGTCCAGCGTCTTTCCGAGCTTTCCCGAAAAACCGCTCGTCCTGCAAGCCCGCGGCAACACATCGCCAGGGTCGTAGACCTTACCGGTATCCTCCAAAGTGGCCCCTTCCGGCACGAGGACGGCAACGCTCCCCTTCTTGGGAGCGGCAAATTTGGCAAAGGCAATGGATGGTCTTTCGGTCATGATTTCCTGCAATTCGTTCGTGATTGGAGTCGGGCGATCTTGGGGCTTTTACGAAGTTTGGCAAGGGATTGAAACGTGCGCGCCATCCATCAACCGTACAAAGGAGCAATCAATTCGGCGTTAACCGAGTTTCTTTTTGCTTTCTTAGCCATTCCGGCTGAAACTCGCGCAGGGACGGAATGAGCGGAAATGACGCATTTGACCCTGTCTTCTCTTATGCGAGCAGGGCCGGTGTGGCATATGCCGCATCTCAGCCATGAAAGCACGGAACAAAGCAGCACATGAAAGTAGTCGAACTCTACATCATGCGCCGCACTTTCGGGATTTTCCTGGCAACGCTGGTCTGGGTGCTCGCCATCGTATGGACCACGCAGGTCCTGAACCGTATCGATCTGGTGACCGACAGCGGCCAATCCGCGGCGACATTCTTTCTTGTGGCCGCTCTCGTGCTCCCGGCGGTCATTCCAATCGTCATGCCTTTCGCCATCGGCATCGCAGTCGCCCATACGCTGGCGACAATGAACACCGATTCGGAACTGGTGGTCATCAGTGCCGCCGGCGGACCGCGCACCACGATCATCCGGCCGATCATGATCATCGCCATATTGGCGAGCCTGGTTTCCTTCTCCGTCCATAACCTGTTGGAGCCCTATTCGCGCCAGGCCTTCCGCGAACTGATTGCCGGTTCGCGCGCCGACCTGATCAGCACCGTGCTGCAGGAAGGCAGCTTTCAGAAAGTGGACGACGGTCTTTTCGTGCAGATCGGACAACACTTGCCGGACGGACAGCTCGGCGGGATCTTCGTTGCCGATTCCCGCGAGGAGAATGTCGAGTTGATCTATCACGCCAAGCGGGGCGCAACCGTCGAGCATAACGGCGGCAGCGTGCTTGTCATGCAGGATGGCGTGGTTCAGCGCAAAGCGCAGAACGGCGACATCTCGATCATCCATTTCGATGCCTATGCCTTCGATCTCTCGCAATTCGAAAGCAGCGCCGACGGTGAACCGAGGCTCTTTCCGAAAGATCGCAGCCTGGCCTATCTGCTCGATCCTGATCCCAACGACCGCATCTTTCAGCGCAACCCGCAGCGATACCGGGCCGAGTTGCATCTTCGCCTTTCCGATTGGCTCTATCCGATAGTATTCGCGTTGATCGGGCTGGCGGTTGCCGGCGATGCGCGTTCGTTCCGCGAAGCACGAATGCATCCGATGCTCACCACGCTGTCCATCGCGCTCGTCGTGCGCTGGGCTGGCTTCTATGCCGGCAATGAAGCCGAGACAGTGCCTTTCTTCTCATTCGTGCTTTATGCGGTGCCCGTCCTTGCCGCCATCGTGGCAATGGGCTTCATTGCCACCGGCAAGGTGATGGAGCTCCCAGTTAGCTGGACCGAGAAGTTTGCCACTCAGTTCCAGAAGATCAGCGACAGGCTTTTGCGTCTGCGTCTGAGGCTGGCAGCCATGCGCCGGCGCGCAGCAAGGGGGCGCGCATGATAGGGCTTACCCTCGGCCGCTATTTCTTCCGACGCTATGTGATGATCACAATATGGAATTCCATCGGCATCGCGGCTCTGGTCTTCATCGTCAATTTCACCGAGATTTCCGGCCGATCGGGCGCCCTTCCCGGCTATTCGGCGAACTGGGCGCTGAAGCTTGCGGCACTTCAATTGCCCTTCATCATGCTGCAGGCGGTGCCGTTCATCGGTCTGATATCTGCCATCGTCACCCTGATCAGCCTCAACCGCAAATACGAACTGGTGATCGCCCGCTCGGCTGGCATCTCGGCATGGCAGTTCCTGACGCCGATCGCCGCCGGCGCCTTTGCCTTCGGTCTGCTTGCGATCTTCGTCCTCAATCCGATAGCCGCCGCCGGCTTCGCGACGGCGCAGAACCTCGAAAGCGAAGTGCGTGGTGCCCAGTCCAGGGCGAATGAGAACGCTGCGCAATGGCTCAAACAGCGCACGAACGAAGGCGAGACGATCATCGGCGCAAAATCAGTGCTGCAGCAGGGGCTCGTGCTCGCGGGCGCCAGCTTCTTCCGCATCGATGACGAGGGTAACATCGCCGAAAGGCTGGATGCCGAACGGGCTAGGCTGCGTGACGGCTACTGGGAACTGAGCAAGGTTTCGCGTCTCGTCGAAGGCCAGTTGGCCGAGGCGATAGAAACCGTCCGCATCAAGACGAATCTGCGTCCGGAATTCGTCGAGGAGCGGATCGCCGGACCGGAATCGGTGTCGATCTTCGAACTGCCGGCGAAGATCGATGTCGCACGGTCTCTTGGCCTGCGTGCCAATGCCTTCGCCATGCATTTCCACTCGCTTGTGGCACTGCCGCCGCTGCTGGTGGCGATGACCCTGATCGCAGCCACGGTGTCGATGAGATTTGCCCGGATGGGGCAATCGGTAACCATGATTCTGGGTGGAATCCTCGCAGGCTTTCTGCTTTATGTCGTCTCTGTTTTGGTCCAGGCCTTCGGCACCGCGGGATTCGTCCCGCCGGTGGTGGCGGCCTGGACTCCAGTCGTAGTGGCGATGTTTTTTGGGGTGACATTCCTTTTGTATAAGGAGGATGGTTAGTGGGGAACGCGGTAACCGGTAGCCGCAAAACCATCCGCGTTACGCGTCTTCTGGGCGCGTCGGCGCTTGTATGCGTATTTTGTTTCGCAGTCGCTTCCGTTCCAACGGTCGCGCAGACCATCAATCTGGAAGAACGGGACGTGCCGCAGGACGCACAGATGCTCCTGGAATCGGATACGCTCGTCTATGACAATGACCGCAACACGATCATGGCCGTCGGCGGCGTCCAGATCGAATATGGCGGCAATCGTCTCGTTGCCCAGAGGGTCACCTACGACCGCAATACCTCGCGTCTGATTGCCAGCGGCAATGTCGAGATCGTCGAAAAGGACGGTAACCGCATCTATGCCGACGAGATCGATGTCACCGACGACTTCCGCGATGGCTTCGTCAACACGCTGAGGGTTGAAAGCGTCGACAAGACCTATTTCGCCGCCGAGAGCGCCAAGCGCGAAGGCGGTACGGTGACGACCTTCAACAACGGTGTCTATACCGCCTGCGAGCCTTGCGAGGAAAAGCCTGACAGGCCGCCCATCTGGCGTGTCAAGGCAAGAAAGATCATCTGGAACGGGCAGACCAAGACGGTTCGCTTCGAGAAGGCGAATTTCGAATTCTTCGGCATGCCGCTCGCCTATCTGCCCTTCTTCGAGATCGCCGACCCGACGGTGAAGCGGAAGTCGGGCTTCCTCTTCCCAAGCTTCGAGCAGAGCAGCGAGACAGGCTTCGGTGTCCGCGTGCCCTATTATTTCGCGCTTTCGCCCACCTACGATCTCACTGTGGCCGTTACCGGCTTCATAAAACAGGGCTTTCTCGGCGAGGCCGAGTGGCGGCAGCAGTTCGACAATGGAAGCTACAGCCTCAAGATCGCCGGTATTTCGCAGCGCGATCCGGAGGCTTTCGACCGCAATCGCGTCAATTCCTCCGTGACCGATCGCGGGATGATCGGCACCAAGGGCGAATTCAAGATCAATCCGCGCTGGGCCTTCGGCTGGGACATCCTCGCCCAAACCGATCAGAACTTCTCCTATACCTATGGTATTGAAGGTTATTCCGATCTCGTCCATCGCTCGGAAATCTACCTGACCGGCCTGAACGA
>Ga0164243_10014782_pt1 | contig 10846 bp, 6 predicted proteins | sample OricompcompostOP_FD_108781 | JGI IMG/M metagenome (GOLD analysis project Ga0164243, IMG submission 108781) | Organic Plus compost microbial communities from Emeryville, California, USA - Original compost - Organic plus compost (OP) | ecosystem: Engineered > Solid waste > Mixed feedstock >...
CGCCGTCGCCGGCGAACGGGACCCAGTTCTTCTCCGCGGCGCCGTCGCCGGACAGCAGCCGGACCCGCTCGATCCGCTCCTCCTCGAGCGACAGCAGCGCCATCCGCGGCCGCGGCTCGGCGCTGCGGTCGACGACCGTCGCGAGCGCGTGCCAGCGGCCGCCGTGGCGGACCAGCCGGCAGTCCTCGTAGCCGAGCACGTCGGTGGCGCCGCGCGGCGGGCCGTCGGCGCGGTCGGTCAGCGGGGCGGTCGCGGTGACGGCCAGCGAGCCGTCGAGCCGCACGAGGTAGTTGAGCGTGCGGATCGCCCCGTCGGCGTCGAAGACGCGGTAGCGGTCGCGCTCGAGCGCGAAGTTGACCGTCCGCACGATCATCCGGAAACCGTCGCCGTCGGCGGCGATCGACGGGTTGCAGCAGGGCCAGTCGGGCTCGACCTCGAGCTGCAGCTCGCCGATCCGCACGCTCGGCGCGAGCTGCGCCAGCAGCGGCTCGCCGTCTGCCGCGACGGCCCGCTCGGCCGGCGCGGGCGTGACCGCCGCCGGTTGCGCCGCGACCGCGTCCGGGCGCGCCGACGTGGCGACGGCGACGGCGACCGGCTCGCCGCGCTCGTGGAGCGTCCGCAGCGCGATCTCGCGGTTGCCGCGCGCCGACTCGGCGTAGGCCGGCGGCAGGACGTCCTCGGCCAGGAGCGCCTCGGTCAGCTCCAGCGACTCGGCCGGCCGGCCGACCCACCAGGCGGCGACGGAGCGCTCGAACCGCAGGCGCCACGCGTAGACGTCGCGGTGGACGAAGAGGACGTCGCGCTGCGGATAGCCGAGCGCCATGCCGCGCGCCGCGGCGCGGTAGGCGGTCGCCCACCAGCCCTGCTCGCGGCCGATCCGCGCGAGGTCGCAGAGCGGCTCGGCGCGATGCGGCGCCAGCTCGCACGCCGACAGCAGCAGGCGCGCGCCGGCGACCGGGTCCTCGAGCGCCCGCAGCAGCCCGGCCTGGTAGGCGGCGTAGAAGCGCTCCTCCCACCAGCCGCCGACCGCGACACGCCGCTCGTACAGCGCCGCCGCGCGCTCGCGGTCGCCGAGGTCGCGGACGGTCTGGGCGAGGTAGAAGAGGGTGCGCGGGTCGTCCGGTCTGCGCCGCAGCTCGGCCTCCAGCAGCCGCTGGTCGCGCTCGAACTTGTCGCTGCGGGCGCCGCCGTCGGCGAAGTGGACGACGGTCAGCGCCTCCAGCAGCTGCGGCTCCAACGGCGCGTCGTCGCGGGTCAGGTACTCGTGCGTCGCGCCCTCGTAGCGCCACCGCAGGTCGCCGCGCACCAGCCGCGGGTTGGCGTAGTCGAGCTCGCCGTCGGTGCGCAGCGCGTAGGCGTCGGCGGTCAACGGCGGCAGCGGCGCGTCACGGCGGAGCGTCATGTCGGCGTCGAGCAGCAGCAGGTAGTCGGCGCTGCCGCGCGCGAGCGCCATCAGCTCGCTGCGGTTGTGGCCGAAGTCGACCCACGGTCTGCGGTGGAGCGTGCCGGGCAGGTCGCCCAGCAGCCGCTCGATCAGCTCCGGTGTGCCGTCGACCGAGCCGGTGTCGACGATCGTCCAGTGGCCGACCAGGTCGCGCACCGAGTCGACCAGCCGGCCGATCGTCTCCGACTCGTCGCGCACGATCATGCAGAGACCGATCGTGGGGCGCGCGGACACGCCGCGATCATACGGCCGAGGGCTTCGGGCGGGAAAGACGCAGATGTCTACCGGAGTGAAATAAGCTCGCGCCGTCACGCCGGGACCGTCCCGTCCGGCGGGCCGTCGAGAAGGAGAGACGAGAGCATGGACGCTGGTCGGCGCATCGACGTCGAGGCCATCGCACGCCGCATCGCCGACGCCGTCGGCGATGGCGCCGTCGTACGCCTGCACGCACCCCGCGACGGCATGCTGCGGACGGCCGCGATCGCCCACCGCTTGCCGGCCGCGGTCGCCGGCGCGGACTGCCCTGACCTCGGTGACCGTGAGAGCTGGTCGGCGCACGTGCTGCGCAGCGGGCGGCCGGTGCGGCTGGCGCGGGTGCGGCCGACGCCGCAGGCGCGCCGCCGGCTCGCCGGCTGCCACGTCGAGGAGCGCGTCGGCGCGGTCGTGATCGTGCCGCTGCGGCTCGACGGCGCGGTCGTCGGGACCGTGACGGCCTTCCGCGAGCCCGGCGCCGTCCCGTACTCGCTGCGCGAGCAGCTGCTGGTCGAGTCGGTGCTCGGCAGAGCGCTGCGGGCGATGGAGGCGGCGCGGACCGGGGCAGAGGGCGAGCTGGGCGAGCTGGCCGCGCTACGGCGCAGCGACGCGGCCGTCTGGGCGACCGACCTCAGCGGCCGGACGCTGTTCGTCACGCCCGCGATGAGCGAGCTGCTGGCGCTGCCGGCCGCAGACGTCGTCGGCCTGCCGATGACCGACTTCGTCGACGTGCCGCCGCTGTCGCTGACCGGCATGGTCCCCGACGAGCCCGAGCGCGGCGACCGCCGCCTGCTGCGCGCGGACGGGTCGCAGCTGTGGCTGCAGACCAGCTCGACGCCGCTCGTCGGCGCCGACGGCCGCCGTTGCGGCACCGTCACGACGGCGGTCGACGTGACGGCGCGCAAGACGACCGAGGTGGCGTTGCGGATGCGGCTCGACGCGACGCGCGGCCTGCTCCGGCTCGTCAGCGAGGTGCTGCGCGGCCGCGACCGCGGCGAGCTGCTGACGGTCGCGGTCGCGGCCGCGGCCGAGCTGCTCGACGCCTGGCGGGTCGCCGTCTTCGAGCTGGACGAGGAGGGGATGCTGCGGCTGCGCGCCGGTCACGGCTGGCCGCGCGGCGCGACCGCACGGCGCGAGCTGCCGGCACTCCGCTCGCCGGCCGCGCTGGCGCTGCGCTCCGACGAGCCGTTGGTCGTGCGCGACCTGTCGAGATGGGAGCGGCTCGTGCGCGGCGAGAGCGTCGGCGAGGAGGTCCAGAGCGGCTGCTGGATCGGGATCGGCGGGCAAGGTGTGCTCGCGGTGCTGGAGCGGGAGCCGCGCGACTTCCGCGCCGAGGAGGTCGACCTGCTCGTCTCGCTGGCGGAGGCGCTGACCGCGTGCATGCCGGCGCCGGCATGTCGCGCGCCCGCGCGCCCGCGGCGGCTCGCCGCAGCGCCGGGCGCGGCCGCGCCCGAGCCGGTCGCCTGACCGGCAGCTGCCGGCGCGGACCGGCGGTCACGGGCCGAGCGGGCGGTCGGCCGGTCCGGCCCGCCGCGCGAGCCGCGCGCCTACCTTCTCGCTGCTCTGCGCCCGCTGCGGCGCGGCGGGACCGGAATGCCGTCGTCGCTCGTGACGGCGGTCGCGGCACGCGGTCTGCGGCCGCTGCGGCGCGGAGGGATCGCGGTGGCGGAGGCGGGTGCGGCGCCGGCGTGCGACGGCTCGCTCTCCTCTGCGCGCAGCCGTTCCATCTCCGCGACGGCCGCCTCGTGGCCGAGGAACGGCATCATCGCCCAGTACATGAGCTCCGGCAGCAGCCGCGGCAGCTCGTCGATCGTGCCGCGCAGGACGCGGCCGTAGACGATCTCGTACATGCCGCCGGTGACCGCCTCGGCGGTCAGGCCCGGCAGCGCGCGGGGCGCGTCGGCGCGGCCGGCGTCGAGCAGGTAGTAGAAGCCGCGCACCGCGGCGTCGCGGCGGGCGAGCGCCCGCGGGCCGACGGCGTGGACGTCGACGATGCACAGCCGCGTCAGGTCAGGGTGGTCGGCGAGGAAGCCGAGGAAGGCGGTCAGGGCGGCGCGGATCGCGTCGACCCAGTCGTCCTCTGACTCGAACGCATGCGTGACGCCGCCCATCAGCATCGAGACGGAGGCGTCGTAGGCGGCGAGGAACGCCTCCTCCTTGTCGGCGAAGTGCTCGTAGAAGGTCTTGCGCGACACCCCCGAGCGGGCGATCAGGTCGGTGACGCGCGTCTCCGGATAGCCCTGCTCGGCGACGCAGGCGACGAGCGCGTCGAGGATCCGCTCGCGCTGCGACTGCGCGACGAACTCGCGCGAGAGGCCGTGGCGGCCGGCTGGGAGCTGCTGTCCCGGCCGTTGTGTCCAAGGTGCTGGTGTCATGAGCCCGTGCGCCCCATTCTCCTCACGGTCGCCCATGCTACAGAAACTCACTGTTTCTGTTTTCGGTGCATCGCGCATCCCGCCGAACGGGCCCCCGCGCACGTCCGGGCCGCCGGTCGTCAGGCGTCACCGTCGTCGACAAGTTGGCCGAGACCGGCGTCCATCAGCTCGTCGAGCAGCTCCGGCAGCGACTCGGTCTCGCCGCGCGCGACGCGTGTGTAGAGGATCCCGAAGATGCCGCCGGCGATCGCCTCGCTGACCAGCGACGGGGCCGAGTCGCCGCGCGCCTCCTCGCGCGGGAACTCGATGAAGCGCGCGAAGTCGAGGATCGCGGCGTCGCGCCGCTCGCGCGCGGCCGGCCCGGCGGCCAGCACTTCGACGATGCAGACGCGCGCCAGTCCGGGCTCGGCTGCGCAGCAGTCCAGAAACGCGCGCAGGCCCGCCTCGACCCGCTCCCGCAGCGTCCGCCACTGGCCGCCCTGGTGGTATGCGGCGCCGACCAGCATCCGAACGCGCAGCAGCGTCGCGTCGTAGGCCTGCGCGAAGCAGTCCTCTCTGTTCTCGAACAGCTCGTAGAACGTCTTGCGCGACATGCCGGCGCGTCTGAGGACGTGCGCGACGGAGGTGTCGGCGTAGCCGCGCTCGCCGACCTCGGCCAGCATCGCGGCGAAGAACCGCTCGCGCTTGGCGACGACCGCGAAGTCGGGCGGTTCGAGGTCGCCGGAGAAGACGTTGTCTGGAGCTGGGGCCATCTGCATGGCGCGAGGTTAGAGCGTTGCTGCCCGCTTGACAACCAGAAACTCATCGTCATATGGTTCCGGTGAAAGCCCTGTTCTACCGGTGGTAAGCGGCGATACGAGCGGGTTCTCTCGTCAGTATCCGTGGCCGCGGTGGACCGGTCGTCTGACGTGGTGGCCGGCCGCTCGCCTGCGCAGGTCGGCGATCGACTTCGTCACGTCGTCGGCGAGCGCCTCGGCCAGCTCGCGCGTCTGGTTGACCTTCACGAGCATCCGCATGATCTGCTGGTCGTCGTTGTCGGGCGGCAGCATGTAGGCCGGCACCATCCAGCCGCGCCGCTGGGCCAGCTCGCCGACGAGGTCTGTGGCGGTGAACGGCTCCTCCTCGCGCACGCGCGAGATCACCAGCGGCAGGCGCGGCTCGTCGTCGTGGAACAGCTCGAGCGCCTCCTCCTCGCCCAGCCGCGCGCGCAGCGCCTCGGCGTTCTTGTCCATCGTGCGCACCAGCGAGGCGTAGCCCTGCCGGCCGAAGCGGACGAAGTTGTAGTACTGCGCGAGGATGAACGCCGAGCTGCCGGAGAAGTTGAGCGTGAAGGTCGCGTCGCGCTCGCCGAGGTAGTCCTCGTAGAAGACGAGCTGCTCGGGCAGCTGGTGCTCGTCGCGGAAGACGAGCCAGCCCACGCCCGGGTAGACGAGCCCGAACTTGTGGCCCGAGACGTTGACCGACTTGACCGACTCCAGCCGGAAGTCCCACTCGAACTGCGGGTGGCTGAACGGGAAGACGAAGCCGCCGCTGGCGGCGTCGACGTGCATCGGCACGTCGAGCCCCCTGCCGCGCAGGTCTCTCAGGTGGGCGTCGATCAGCGCGACGTCGTCGCACTCGCCGGTGAAGGTCGTCCCGACGACGGCGACGACGCCGATCGTGTTCTCGTCGATCAGCGGCCCCAGCTCCTCGGGCCCGACGGTCGTGCGCCCGCGCGGCAGGTTCGCCTGGCGTGGCTCGACGTCGAAGTAGCGGCAGAACTTGTCCCACACGACGTGGACGTCGGCGCCGTAGACGAGGTTGGGGCGGTCGGTCGGCTTGCCGGCCGCGGCGCGCGCGTTTCTCCAGCGCCACTTCATCGCCAGCGCCCCGAGCATCACCGCCTCCGAGGAGCCGGCCGTCGCGGTGCCGGGCGCCTCCGGCTGGCCCTCGCCGTGGAAGAGGTGGTGGAGCATCCGCACGCAGCGGTTGGCGATCTCGGCCGTGCGCGGGTACTCGGCGTGGTCGATCCAGTTGCGGTGGAGGTTGGCGTCGATCACGACCCTCGCCTCCGGCTCCATGAAGGTCGTCACGAAGGTCGCGAGGTTCTTCGCCGGGTCACCGTCGAGCAGCATCTCCGACTGCACCAGCGCAAGCGCGACGCGTGGGTCGCGGCTGTGCTCCGGCAGCTCGCGCACCGGCGCCAGCTCGGTGAAGTACCGCTCGGCGAAGTTGACCTCCCGCCCGTCGTCGGTCCGCTCGTCCAGCATCAGGCCGTCCCTCCTGCTCGCGTGGCGATGGCGCGACGGTACCGGAGCGCGACGACGCAGGCGTGACGGGCTTGCCGCGGCGGGCGGTCACACGCGCGCCAGCACCGCCGCCGTCACGCGGTCGTCGATCGAGCTGACCGGCGCCTCGCGGCCGACCCAGCCCTCGCCGCCGAACCAGCGCGTGAAGATCCGCTCCGCGGTGCGGGTCGCGATCGCCTGGTTGGTCAGCGTCGGGTTCGGGCCGCCCAGGGCGTTGGCGAGCGCCGCGTTGTCGGCGACGAAGAGACGGTCGACCCAGCGCGCCTCGGCATGCGCGTCGAGCACCGAGTCGGCCGGGTCGGCGCCCATCCGCAGCGTCGAATGGACGTGCAGCGGCAGCGGCGAGAAGTCGATCCGCACGACCTTCCGCGCCCCGGCCGCGCGCAGGATCCGCGCCGCGCGGTCGTTGAGGAACTCGCGGTTGGCGAGCGTGCGGGCGGTCCGTCTGCGGTGCTCGAAGACGACCTTCGGGATCGGCCCGTGCTCGTCGGGCGGGTACAGCGAGCGCACGACGCGGTTGTGCGCCTCGACGTCGTCGTCGGTCAGCACGAGCACGTTGACGAGCCGGTCGACGTCGGCCAGCAGCTCCTTCAGCTCGGCGCCGTAGACGCGGCCGGCCCTGCCGTCCCAGCTGCCGGTCGGACCGCGGCCGTTGTCGTAGACGCCGCGCACGCCGCTGTCGCTGAAGCCGGTCGCGAACCCCGTCAGCGCCGGCGGCAGGCCGACCTGCTCGAGCGCGCCGCGGCCGGGGAAGTCGGCCCGCGCCGAGGAGGAGGCGCCCTTCGAGTTGCCGGTGTAGTCGTCGAAGACGCCGATCACCCAGTCGATGAAGTGGTCGGTGTAGCCGCGTCCGACCCAGCCGTTGGGGTCGGGCAGGCCGCTGTTGAGCCACAGCCGCGGCCCCTCGGTGCAGCCGGCGCTCAGCACGACCACCCGCGCGGTCTCCTCGTGCGTCTCGTCCGTCCGCGTGTCGCGCCAGCGGACGCCGCGCGCGACCGTCCGGCCGCCGGCCTGCTCGGTCAGGATCCGCGTCGCGAAGGCGTTCGGCAGCAGCGTCGCGGCACGCCCCTGCGGCGCCCAGGCGTCGGCGGTCAGCAGCATCGGCACGTAGGAGTTGTCGGTCGAGCGCTTCGCCTTCAGGTTGCGCGGCGCCCGGCGCGGCTCGAAGCAGCCCTGGAAGCAGAAGCCGCAGAACGTGCAGCCGCGCGCCTCGGGATGGAGCAGCCTCGCCGGGTCGCTGGTGCGGCCGGCCGTCCCCTCTGGCTGGAGGATCGCGTTCTCCTGCGGGCGGAAGCTGTCGCGCAGGACGTCCTTGGTCGCGTTGACCGGCAGCCCGATCCCCTCGCAGCCGCGGAAGAAGACGGCCTCCTTCGTCCCCATCGCCGCCGTCTGCACCGGCAGCGTCTGCTCGACCCACTCGTAGTAGGGCAGCAGGTCGCGGTAGCCGAACGGGAAGCGGTGGGCGACGTCGTAGGCGGCGGCGTCGGGCCCGTCGTAGTCGGCGAAGACGCCCGGCATCGCGCGCGGCGAGTTGGCGAAGTAGTGCTGCGTCGTGCCGCCGACGCCGGCCAGCTGCCAGACGAACGAGTTCTGCGGCAGCTCGCGGAACCACGGCGGCGTCTCCCAGCGGTCGTCCGGGCCGAAGCGGAAGTAGCCGTCGGCGGGGTTGTTGCAGTCGTTCTCGTAGCGCGACCACTGCGTCTCGGGGTCGTCGTAGTGCGGCCCCGCCTCCAGCAGCAGCACGTCGAGCCCGCGCGCCGCGAGCTCCTTCGCGACGACCGGCCCGCCGCCGCCCGCCCCGACCACGATCACGTCTCGCATCACGCCCCCTCGTACTCCGGCGCGGTGTCCACCGCGCGGCGGTCCTGGTAGTAGCCGATCAGCTCCGGCCAGCCGTCGGCCGGCGTCGTGCGGCCCGGCATGTAGCGGCTGGCCTCCCAGCCGACCGGCCGTCTCGTCGCCCGGCGCGTCGCTCTGTCGAAGACGCCGTACTCGCTGTAGGCGGCGAACGACGTGAGCGTCAGCAGCACGTTGCCGACGAAGCGCAGCAGCCCCGAGGCGCTCTCGCGCAGCGGCTCGGGGGCGTTGGCGTCGATCAGCGCGACGAGCGCCGGGGCGGCCTGCTCGATCCGCTGGAAGGCGAGGCCCTTCTCGTGCCAGCTGAGGTTGGCGAACGGCGAGCTGGCGATCGGCCCGGCGACCGCGGAGGTGCGCACCTGCGTGGCGGCGAAGTTGACCAGCAGCGCGAGCGGCAGGGCGGCCGGCAGCGTGCGGTCGTTGCGCAGCACCAGCTCGAGCGCGTCGTCGAGCGTGGCGCCGACCAGCTCGAGCGCTCTCAGCAGGCCGCCGAGCAGCGTCGACGGGATCGGCACGTCGTCGACCGCGGTCGAGAAGGCGGCCGTGAGCGCCTGCACGTAGCTGTCCGGCCAGGCGATGTAGACGTCGACCGTGTGCATGAGCAGCTCGGGCGCCCTCGCCGCGACCGCCCCCGGCGTCGCGCTCGTGACGCCCTGGACGACCGAGTAGCGGTCCGGCCCCGGCACGCTGAAGGCGGCCAGACCGGCGAACGTGTCGCGCGCGAGCAGCTGCAGCGCCGGCTCGGCGACCTGTTCGAGCAGCCATTCGAGGCGCTCCGGCACGTTCGCGCGCGCGCTGCCGGGCCAGATGCCGGCGACCGCCGCCCCCGCCCCCAGCATGCCGGTGCGCAGCAGCAGCTCGCGCCGGCTGATCGACGGGCCGCGCGCGGGCCCGCCACGGTTCCCCTGTTGCATGGCGGCGACTCCTACCCGGCCGCCGGCGGGCCAAACCGGATTCCGGTCTCGCAGGCGCAGGACGCCCTCCGGAGGGCTCGTGGAAATTTCGCTGAAACTTCTTCAGCGAACTGGTACGGTGTCGCGGCGTCGGCGGATTGCGTCCGTCGACGGGACGACGAGGAGAGGGCATGAGAGCTCGAAGCAGAGCCGCGCTGGCGCTCGCCGGAGCGGTGGTCGTCGCTGCGCCGGCAGCGGCTCAGGCGGCCGCGCGACCGGCCGCCGACACGGTCTTGCGAAACGGCTACGTGCGCACGGTCGACGCGCGTGACAGTGTCAGAGCGGCGCTCGCCGTGCGCGACGGCACGATCGTCTACGTCGGCTCCGACAAGGGCGCGCGGGCGTGGATCGGCAAGCGCACGAAGGTCGTGAACCTGCGCGGCAAGATGGTGATGCCGGGCCTCCATGACGGCCACACCCACACGCTGGCGGGCGGCGCGGCGATCAACGCCTGCAACCTCGACTACGCGCCGCTGACGGTCGCGCAGTTCCAGCAGGCGATCCAGGGCTGCCTCGACCGCAGCAGCGACAAGGAGCCCGACGGCTGGCTGGTCGTCAGCGGCTGGTACCGGCAGGCGATGCAGCCGGCCGGCACCGACGCGACGCGCGCGACGCTCGACGCGCTCAGAACGAGCCGGCCGATCGTCGTCAACTCCTCGGACGGGCACACCAACCTGGCCAACTCCAAGGCGCTCCAGCTCGCCGGCATCACGGCGCAGACCGCCGACCCCGACGGGGGCCAGATCATCCGCGACGCCTCCGGTGAGCCGACCGGCATCCTCGAGGACTCGGCCGGCGGCCTCGTCGACCGGCTGGTCCCGCCGCCGACCGCGGCAGAGGACCTTGCGGCGGCACGGGCGGCGCTCGACGCCTTCCGCAGACAGGGCGTCACCAGCTTCATGGACCAGTTCTCCAACGACGCGACCGCGCGGGCGTTCGAGACGCTGCGCAAGCGCGGGCAGCTGACCGCGCGCGTCGCGCTCGCGCCCGGCATCAGCCAGTCGGCCGTCACCGACCCGGCGAAGGCGGTCGCACCGGTCTTCGCGATGCGACGCAGATGGGAGACCGGCCCGATCGTCGCGAGACCCGGTCTGCGCGTCCGCAACGTCGGCGAGCTGACGCAGGACGGGGTCCTGCAGGCGCCGGCGCAGACCGCGTCGTTTCTGGAGCCGTACTTCGTCAACGCCGGCACCGAGGAGCGCCCCAACTGGGTGCCGGGCACCAACCGCGGCCCCGACCCCTACTGGACGACCGAGCAGCTCGCCGACGTGACGACGCTGCTGCTCAGACGAGGGATCTCGCCGGAGGTCCACGCGATCGGCGACCGCGCCGTCCGCCACACGCTCGACGCCTTCGCGATCGCGCGCAAGCGCAGCGGCAGCAGGCTGCCGCTGTCGATCTCGCACGCCGAGTCGGTCCATCCCCGCGACGTCCCGCGCTTCAAGCGGCTCGACGTCGCCCCGGCGATGGCCTTCCAGTGGGCCAAGCCGGCGTTCGACTCGATCGACGCCGCGAAGGAGCAGCTCGGCCCCGAGCGGTTCGCGCGCACCGAGCCGATCGGCACGCTCTGGAACGCCGGCGCGCGCGTCGCGGTCGGCTCCGACTGGCCGGTCGACCCGCTCAACGAGTGGCTGCTGCTGCAGGTCGGCGTGACGCGCGAGAACCCCGACGGCGGCA
>Ga0164243_10014783_pt1 | contig 10845 bp, 9 predicted proteins | sample OricompcompostOP_FD_108781 | JGI IMG/M metagenome (GOLD analysis project Ga0164243, IMG submission 108781) | Organic Plus compost microbial communities from Emeryville, California, USA - Original compost - Organic plus compost (OP) | ecosystem: Engineered > Solid waste > Mixed feedstock >...
CTGATGGTCGAGAGTCTCGTCCCAGTAGAAGTGGTCACCAGCGCTCTGCATCTGGTCCAGGCTGGCCTTGAGGCCATTGATGGGGAACACGACCCAGTTGTCCGTGGCCCAGAAGTCGTGGATCATGCACGGCCACGGCGCCTTGAACCAGACCTCGTCCGAGAGCCTGCCGTTTTTGTCGACTGTGAAGGAGCAGATGTCGGGAGATGCATCTCCCGCAGCTTCGTATCCGTATGAAACCAACTCTCCCGTCGCGGAATCCGCTTTGGGGTGGGCGGTATGCGTAGGACAACGGAGGGTGCCGTGATAGTCGATGTAGCCGAGAGTTTCAAGGGTGATGGGGTCTAGCTCCATGGGTCGTGCATCCTCCTTAAGGACCATCAGTTTGTTGTCGTGAAATACGACGTGGGTGTTGGCCGTTGTCCCCTTGAGGACGTTCTGAACGCGCGGGTCATCGGTGTATTTGTTCCGATACCTGCCGAAGAGCGCGCGTCTGGCTTTACGCTCAGCAATCAGCTTAGGCGTCTGCACATAACGCTGCTTGAAGTCGACATGGCCATCCTTGATGTAGAACGAGCTCACGTTGCCGTCGCCGTTCAAGGGGATTTCGGTATCTGCAAAGATGGGTGGAAATGCATGGTCGGGCTGGACACGGTAGAATGCACCATGTATCGTGCTAGGGATCTCGCCGATGACCTCGAGCTCGTAGACGTCTGCTTCGAACCGCAGGTGGTCTTCGTTCCACTTGCTCATGGCATATTGCTTGGGAAAGCGTGTTCCCCCACTGCTTGGAACTCCCGGGACGACGTGGGCCATGGTAGAGAAGGATTTATTTGCGACAAACTGGAAGATGCTTTCGCTTTTTGGGGGGCTCTTAGGAACAAACGATACCCAGAACTGAATCTTGAAAATTCGAAACTTATATCGATAGTATCGTGTCTTGGCCGAGACTCTCAATGTCTAAAAACTTTACCACCGACACTTCCACCTCAAAGCGTCGTCATCCGGAATTCCGAAGTGGGCGGGTCTCCAACCCCACCCCCGCCAGGAGAGTCTCTCTCGGTGGGGAGCAATTAGCTCTCCCCCACCAAACCCACAATGGCCTGATCGATGATATATCGACACACGGGTGCCACCTGGTGTGAATGCTTCAACAGCTATTGACGACTTGGGTAGCGAAACTCGTTGCCGGGGCGGTCGGCGTGGTTTGTCATCAGCTTTTTCATTCTTTAGCAGGCAAAAATCCGCAACGTCTTGACGGGCTGGCGCTTCAGGTGCTCGAGATCATTTCCCCTTACAGACACCAAACTAGACCAGACTAGACCAGAAAATCACAATCGCCGAAATGGTTCAGTGGTATACAGATCCCAAGCTCCAGTCGCATCACGACCATGCGTTCGGGACCAGGAAGCCAGGGACTCGCACCCTTCCCCCCGGCCATGACGAGGCTAGCTTTCAGCGTGCCCTAGGCGAGTTTAGAGCCATTGTCGGTGAGGAGAACGTGGTGGCCGATGAAGGTCTGGTAAATTTCCGGGACCCGTATCCCTTGTTTGAGGAAGGATTCGAAGCATCTGCCGGACTGTGGTGCGTCTCTCCAAATTTGGCTCATTTTTTGCTGGAATGATAATCCGCTGAAACAATCCCCAGTCCAGAGTCTGTTGAAGAGATCCAGGCGATTCTCAAAGTGGCCAACCAGCACCAAGTTCCGCTTTGGGTCTGTTCGCAGGGAAAGAATTTCGGGTACAATACTCAAGGAAGCCCAATCCACGAATCAATTGTTGACAAATGTCGCAGATACGGTGGCCCCGCGCCTCGAGTTGCTGGCTCGGTGGTACTCTCTCTTCAGCGGATGAAGCACATCCTGGAAGTCAACGAGAAGCTTGCCTACATCGTGGTTGAGCCAGGAGTAACCTTCTTCGATGTTTGCGATCATCTAATTGAGAATAACATCGATCTCTGGATGTCCGTCCCGGCTCTTGGTTGGGGAAGTGTTCTGGGCAATGTATGGCAACTTTCCTCTCAAGTTGCTCTTTCCTACTAACTCATGCCGCCCCCCTTCTTCAGACTTTGGATCGCGGCCACGGTTACACAATCTCCGGAGATCGCCAGCACTTTATCGGCAGCTTAGAAGTGGTGCTTCCGTCAGGAGACATCCTCCGGACGGGCCAGTGGGCTGTGCCTAATTCTCCCAGCGCCCACGCCTGCTCCAATAGCTTCGGCCCTCAAGTCGATGGCCTCTTCTTGCAGAGCAACTTGGGCATCGTTACAAAGATGGCAGTGGCCCTTGATGCGGCTCCAGCGTCATTTATGGACGTCAAGATCCACTGTCCCGAAATCGGCGACCTCGCGCCGCTCATCGACATGCTTCAGCAACTAGACCGGGAAGGCATCACGCAGAGCCATGGTATGATTACTAACATCAATCACTTCGCTTCCCATGATGCGCTCAAGCATGAGCAGCAGAGCGTTCCAGGGCCGCTGACTCCCGAGAGTATCGCTGCTTTAAAGCAAAAGTACAACACGGGGTATTGGCGTTGCGTGCTGGCCCTATATGGACCAAAACAACTGGTGCTCGCCCGTTGGGCTAGGATAAAGGAGGTCGTTCGACCGACGCTTCCCCACGCATGGGTGGAGAACACGCTCTACGAAGGGGAAGACGGTAAGCCTGTGGATAACCGCAAGATCGGAACGTTGGCTGCGGGTGTTCCGTCAATGCTCGCCGTCAAGCTGGCAGATTACAATCTCCCCGCCGACGGAAGTGGAGCGGGTGCACACATCGACACAACTCTCATCCTACCGTGTGAGGGACAGACGGTTTTGACCTGGTTCAGGAAGGCGAAGGCCATCATGGAGGAGCAAGAGGTCGATCCGTTCGTTGGCTGTCACGTTTTCTCAAAATATATCCTCTTCGTCCAAGAATATGTCTTTGATAAGACCAACCCCAAGCAGCGCGAAGGTGGTCGCAAGATAGTCAAGGCATTGCTCGCCGAGGCAGAGAAAAATGGCTTTGCCAATTACCGATCTCATGTACAGCACATGGGTAAGTCTCTTCTAGCCGTCCTTGAAAGAAAGGCTTCCTAAGAGACACTGCCAGATGACGTCCAGAACTTGTATGGGTTCAACGGCCATATTTATAGAAGATTCGTCGAGACTCTCAAGGTGGGTCGCGTTCCCCAGCATGGAAAGTCACACTCTCTGATTCTCCGTTGTTAGGCTGCTTTAGATCCAAATGGTATCATATCCCCCGGAAAGCAGGGCATCTGGCCGCCTAAGACCCTAGTTCAACTTCCTCCGCGTAAGCTCTAGGAGTTCTCTTGAGGACTCTCTGGGAGATATTGCGGTTCGAAGGGTGAGAGCTGCATATCTTGTATGCGGAATGCATTTTATAATTAGTATATATCACAAGTAGCGTTTATAAGAAACAATAATTCTTCCCTCTTTACTTCCATTACACATGTCGATTTGCTGAGACATCTCGTTCAACTCTTAGGAGTAGGGACGTATGGACATGCTTCAACGATGTCCCTCCACGAGTGCAAATCCGGACCTAGAGTAGCCCTGCTGTCACAACGGCCTCGTCTTCAGTAAATCGGATGCCTACCCTCGCTCAGTCTGATCAATATCGGTAAGGAGTTGCCGGGTTGCCGCTTGGACGCGAGCCGTTCCTTTCGAGAGATCCTCTAGTTTGCCTGCCATGTTCACATTTCCTCTCTTCATTGTCCACGTGGCATTGGGCAAATTCTTCTATTGTAAATACTATTATGGGCTATCATTTCCCCATAGACCTATCTATGAGGGTTGCGAGGAAGAGAAACAAATAGGAACCACCACCCTCTGCATCTAGGCCAAGTATTTAGCAAACCATCTAACCATCTGATCTTCTGCTTGATCAGCCATTTCCTTCTCAACCCTATCATCGGGGTTACCTCGAACAGCGAAACCGTGTTTTGCATTCGGGATAATCACCACCTCGCTGTCAACGTCTTTCTTCCCGTCAAGAATCTCGGCCGCTTGCTGAACCTTGGGTAGAGGCATAGCAAAGTCGATATCGCCAATGCACATGCTGTAGGGGAGTCTGATTTCTTCGATATCTTGGGGAACTTTTATCTTACTCGGATGGGCAGTGTAAGCCGCATCGATGAGGGTCTTGCCATTGCGCGCCAAGTCACCGTGAGCTAGCCGTGTGGCGCTGTATGCTCCCCAACAGAAGCCCACAACGCCGATTTTGGAATTTGCCCCTTCGTTGCAGCGCAAGTCGTCTAAAAAGTTTCGGATGCCAGGGTAGCGCTTCTCGACGTTGTTCCGAATCGTGCAGGGCAAGAAGACGACTAGGGCTTTCAAAACCAACCACCTGGTCTTCGATGTCAGTGTCATTAGGAACATGCGGTGGTGTAATTAGAACGTACGGTTTTACTAGCCACCCCCATAGACCCCGTTCATTGAGAATCCTGTCAATAACCTTCTTTATCGACGGAGGTGCGGCAGTTCCTGTGACTTTTAGCAACCAGACCCCGCCCAGAAAGAAAACGATGCGCGGGCTCACCATGCATGAAGTCTGGGATGTACACCTTGCAGCCAGTCCGCTCAGCGTATGAATCGGCCAGTCTGCGCAGATTGGTGGTGTTCCATCCAAAGATGTCAGAAAGGACAACGATCAGCTCCTTCGCTGTACGTCCTTCGGCCTGCGGCTCTGTAACGTAGACATCGTAGCCGTGGAGCTTGATCTCTCGCCCACTAGCGGGGCCGGGATGGTCATGCCCCCTGTAGCAGTCGACACACGCCATTTCGATCCTGGAAAATGCCAACTGGAAAAGCTCAAAGGCGAAGCTTGATACACAAGTAAACTCAGCAGACCAGAACAAACTAAACAAATGAACAAATGTGTCTTTTTTTGAAGGCGTTATTTCGTCAACTCGGTGGCTGGTCGGGCTACCCTGTCAAGCCAGGTACCTTTCTTTGTCGGTGGCGCTCAGCTTAAGGCTTAATGCATCCAAAGTGGGACGCAACACACCAAATTTCGTACCTACAATATGATGAAGTCGGTGATCCAATTGACCAGCTGTGTGTGTATACATTTGGGAAAAAAGAAAATCAAAAATTTTGTCTGGTGCTTGTAGTTGTATAGTTGCATCCATTTCTGGTGGGATGGGACAGCTTTTTTACCATTATTGCACTGTTGCCTGAATTTCAGGGCCCAAATTCTAGTGCTTCGTCGCTGAATGATGGTGATAATTCCCGCCGCATCCAGTGGGCCTTAATATCTCAGGCACATGTTGCCATCCAACACCAATCTCCGTGACACCCTTAGGCCGAGCCGATTAGAAAGCTCCTGTCAGATGCAGCAACCGCATAAATATCACAGATATGCGGCTAAAAACGGTGATTCGATTGAATAGTGGTATATGTGTATCGAGGTATGAGGGAAGGCCAAAATACAGGAACAGGGGTGCCAATAGGGGGTGCCAATAGGGGTAATCTTGGCTGCTGGAATACCAGGCACATATTGCCGTTCAACAGCTCCCCACCTTACCCAGGTGGGGACCCGGCATTCTTGGCGGCTCCCGGTGGCAACTCAACATAACCCAACTCAACGTAGCCGTCAACTGCCCCACCGCGAATGCCGGGTCCCCACCTGGTAAGGTGGGGAGCTGCTGAACCGCTGCCGTTGCAGAGGATCATTCAGTCACCATCTCCCAGAGCTAGGGGGATTCTCTTGAAGTGGACCGGATATGATGGTCGTGGATTACTCGGGTGCGCAGCGGAAACCCTAAGTTATTGTCTCTCTTTTGAAGAAAAGAGCCCCAGAGGCTGTGTCTAGGTAGTTTAGCAGCTTCAACGATGGAGTGGACCAAGAGATGCTATGTAATTGCAAACACGGGACATTCTTGAGACTCGAGATTATTGCAAGCCATCAGAGTTAAATCTCCGTAGACATCTGCCAGCAGCAGAGAACTAGCTAACTGCAATAAGAGCAGTGGAGTTGCAATAGAACAGTTCCAAACATTACTAAGGGTTAGGGGCTATGTTGGTGTAGACCCGGAATCCATTCGTCTTCGCCTGATGGAAGGCCTCGTGATGATCTTCTAAACTATATACCTTGTGTGTCGACCCTCCACGCTTCCCGAGCTTGAGAACCCCCGATTGGACCATCTTGATGGTCAGATCGATCCCAAACCGTGAGACAATCACCTTGCCAATAATTTTGAGGTTCTGGTGCATAACGAGAGTGTAAGGCACCGCAATAGTTCCAGACGGAGCTCCGCTGAGGACGACCCTCCCTTCTGGTCGCACGGCGCGTATAGCAGCTGAGAAATACGGTGAGCCCGTCAGAGCGCCCGATGCCCAGTCGTTGTATACCTCGGCACCGCGTCCGTCGGGGCTAGCCTTGCGGATCGCGGCCGCATCGGCTTCATCATCGCCGGTCATGACGACGTAGCTGAAACGTTCGTGGTGTTCCAGCTGCTTCGCTAAACGCTCAAGGCTGTCTTTGTTGCGACCAATTGCAATGACATTGGCTCCCAGGGCGAGGGCCAAGTCGGACGTGATGCCACCGAAGGTACCAGTGGCAGGGCCAACGATAATTGTCTCGCCCGCCCGCAGCTCGGCTGCTTCGCATAATGCACCGGCCGAAATAGTGTAGAACGATATCTCATGAAGGTCCGCGGGGGTGTAGCCAAACTGGTTGCACAGTCGGTCCTCATTCAGGATGAAGACATTCTCAAGCGGGACCTTCTGATACTGCTGAAGTGACCCATCTCGCCATTCGCCCTGCATAAGCTTGATGCCTCTGGACCCCTCTCCGCCATGGTGACCCTGAATGATGCAGACATCTGGGTCGTCTCGCGCAGAAATGGGAGCTGAGAAGAAGACCAGGTCGCCGGGCTTCGTAAGGACAGCGTCTGGCCCAACGGCGTGCACTCGGCCGATATGGCTAGGGTGCGGCACCAATGGGAGGGTGAGGTTGAACACGGGTAGTCTTCCCTGGTGGATGTCTTCGGCGTAGGGGAAGACGACGGTGTTGAGGACCTTGACGACAACTGAGCCTGCCGTTGCCTCAGGGACGGGAAGGTCAACGAGCTCTAGGGGTTTATCGAATGAAGAGAGCCATAGTGCGCTGTTCCTAATAGGGGCGTGAGAATTCATCTTGAAGTAGGTGAGAGTCGAAAATCGTACAGGGAATAAACTAGAAAAAAAATACAGGGCATGGACGAAGGGCAACGGCGGCCGTGCATATCTATGCCCTGCAGCTACCACTCTACTACCCTTTCCGGACATTCACCATCACGAGGGGTTCTCAGGGCGGCATTGTGGGTAGGGTGGGATCGCGGGCTACTCCCCGCACCTGCGCCATTCCTCCCACTTCTGACGGATATGCCACCTAGCCACGTTTACCGAACGCCGCAACGAAAAAAATAGGTGGATATGAATGGCTAGTAACGGGCCTTAAGTGATGGATGGCCGACGGTGGTTTGGGGGAGGTGTGCCTTGCCGCTACTTTTAGATTATTACAATTCAATCCCCGGATAACCTCAACCGTACTCCTAATCTCACTAGGTGTACAACAATCTTTAGAGTAGAGGAAGCCGTTTCCTGGTCATTATACGGCGGATATTCGACTAGAAACGTAACAATTAAGCACCCTGTTCCATTCCATCAAAGTAGTCGAGATTCCCGTGGATGCTAAAACTCGAAGGGCCTACTTCCCTTACATGCACTCTATCGAACAATGCCGTCCAGGCTTCCTTCTCATGGCCACGCATTCCGACGAGGACAAGCCTTGCTTGCTATTAAAGGCGACGTACATCTCTAGCAAGAGCTCGTTCACGATGCTCACGCTGTTGGGAACGGCGGCGAACACAAGCGCCCACAACATCTCGAGAGATCGTACATGTCTAGTAAGTAGCCCACGCTTCTTGGTGGTAGACTCGTAGCCGCATGGGTGGCTTGGGAATGGGTGGCTTGGGCATGGAGCACGCCGAGCACGTCAGGCTGTGGGCCGTTGTACCTGTGCTATCGAGCATAGCACTAGTTGCATACTCATAAAACCCGCTTTGTATTAGTTTGCTTTGGTTGATTGGCATTTTGATCCATTATTAGTTGTGTTCAGTTCCCAAAAGGGGGAAATACTCGTCCGAATGCAAGTGGGCATGGACGGACTAGGTACATAGACTTTGGCCTTAAAAAGATGTCAACAGGCAGCCCAACCGACGTATTCATCGTTAGAAAAGATCGGAAGAAAATTCACATGTGAAGGACAGCCGGAGTACTTCTGCGATTCCTGAGGGACCGGCGCCATCTGTGAAGAAGCCACGGTGGGTACGGAGATATAAGGAATCTACCCGCTCCGTCTGCTGGTGAACCCACGGACGCCACCCCGCCTAGCCACCAAAGTTGCTCAGTACAAAACAACCACAACCTATTGTTACACATTACACATTCTAGTCCATGGCTTTAAATCTTTTAATCAAAAAAGCCAGTTTTTGAGATACAGAAGAAGGCCCTATTAGAAAAGGCAGGTTAGCAAATACTCAAGTTCACGTCTCGTCAGGTGTGTCGGGGAAAGAATGCAGAGCTCTCACATTTCCATACAGAACTGTCCCCAAGCATCTCGTGGCACACAGAAAGAGGCAAAGCTGCCCGCCGGTCTTGCACATCCATCCGCAGCTCCTCAACTTCCGCACAGCCCTCATCTATCAATTCGCTTAGGATAATCCGCGACTCCACTTGAGGGAGACGCGAATGTGCGAACTGAAGATACCAGCACAACAGCAGACCTTGTCATTCGTTAGTCCAAAGGCCAAGACGCGAAGGCTCAAACGCAAACAAGATACACACCGCCCTCATAAATGCTAATCGCAGATTCGGGGCCGAATTGTGAAGGTCCGACTTTTCGTATGTATTTTAAGCCCAACTGACAGTCAAATCGAAATTGGTCCGCTGCACGAATCAGCGCCTTGTAAAGCTCAGGTGAACTCGCCTCATCTAAAACGGTCGAGATCTCTTCTGGCCTATCCAAGGCAGCCGGAGACGAGAGAAATTTCTTCATAATCGCCAAAGGAATGCTCCCGTATAGATGGTAAAAGACCGAGTTCAATAGAGACTTGGCACATTGCAAGATCGGCTCCGGAGCCAGACCGGAGGCCGCTTCCTTAATGCGGCGGTTCAACATGTCGTCAAGTATCTGGACTGATCCTGCCATCTCCCGGCCAAGGTTCGCGTACAGCTCCGGGTGGTGCGCACTTGTGAGTATCTCAAACTGACACACGCGGTAGAGTATTGTGGATACAACTGTGACGAGCCCGAATTCGCTGACGGGCAAGTCAAGTGCTCGATTAGCATAAATACTTTTCAATGCATCGTTGCTGTAGAGGACCTGCGTAGGGGGTTCCCAGCTAGCCTCGTCCTTGAGCCATTCCGCGGTAGTCGAAGGGAGAGCAAATCTGGCTTCGATGACTGGGGACACCAAAAATAGTTCTCTTTCGTTCGACCCAATAGCTGCTCCAAGGAGGATTGTACTGGAGATACATCTTGGATCGTGTTAGCGTGGAATTTGAGGCCTCTAGAGCAAGGTGCAGTATGGGTCATAGGTACCTATTGATACACTCTTGGTGTACCCAGTCTTCATACGTCGTTACCGGGTACGCCTTGAGGTCGCCAAGTGCTTCCTGCGCCCTCTTCAGACACGCGACGTCAATATTCAGTAGCCAGGCAAAGACTAGCACCAGGTGGGGGAACATGCCATTACAGAATGTGGGAATATTTGGGCCACACGCCCCTCTACTCCGCAATGCACCGCAAAATAGCTTAAGAGCAAATACGTCTGGAGCATCCAGGTTTGGGACTCGTTGTCGGTCGCCCAGAGCGCAGTCATTCGTTCATGCTGTGGATTCGTTAACTAAAAGTAAAGCACACTCCTCTGAGGGTCTTGACTTACCTCGAGCATGAGCTGTATAGCGACGGCGTGCACCGAGACAGCAGTGGAATACTCGCTCAGATAAGTTGCGCCGCATGCCATCGTAGCAAGCAGAAGGGGCGCTACACGGGCAAACCGTCAAACCTAGCACGCGCCATCATCATCGGTCATGAGACTTACATGGTACCGTAGCGATATCAAACGTTGGTTCGTGCACAACGGGTATGTGCGGGGATACGTGCTCGAAGAAGGCTTTCACGAACCGTTGCATCGCGTATTTAGACCGGAGCCGAAGAGAAGCGAGTATGTGAGCCGGATACTTGGCAATATTTGCCAATGCGCTTGCAAATTTATCGTCGCCCACAACTAGAGTACACGTACGCCCAACAACCCCTCCGTTGTGGCCGAAATCCGGTAAACTAGGTCTTGGTGGCTCCGGGACCAAAGGTGGAAACTCACCGATGTTATCGTCTTGCATTTCATGCAGGAGATCCTGGGCATTTGGTAGTAGCGTGTCTAGGTCGATGATTTCCGAAAGATTTCCGAGGTCTGGTTGGGCAAACTGACCAGAGAAGTTCCAAGGATTGTCTTGAAGATAGGAAGGAAATAAGTGTGTGTCCGAGGTGAGGAGGCTATCAAGCGGACCCTCCTGGCTTCCTGGAGATCCCTCTAACTCGTTGTTTGCTGGAGATCCATGGGGCTCTTCGGTCGCATCGTTGCGTTCTTCTGAGTTCTGATCGTTCCCTCGTGTTGCAGCAGTAGATGATGCCCGCACGAAGCTATTTCTCCGTTCGGTTGACGCGGAAGCCTCGGAGTGAGAACTCCTCCGGCGCCTGCCTCGGCAGCCAGCCGCGTTTCCGTTAGGGGCTCTTGGATGGAAGTTTCTGGTGTGACGAATGATGACATCCTTACGCGATGACGCTACAGGGCAG
>Ga0164243_10014784_pt1 | contig 10844 bp, 9 predicted proteins | sample OricompcompostOP_FD_108781 | JGI IMG/M metagenome (GOLD analysis project Ga0164243, IMG submission 108781) | Organic Plus compost microbial communities from Emeryville, California, USA - Original compost - Organic plus compost (OP) | ecosystem: Engineered > Solid waste > Mixed feedstock >...
CCCTCGGTCGCGAAGCCGCCCATGATGTCGAGCGCCCACTCGTCGCCGGCGAAGATGCCTCGGCCGGCGGCCGAGGCGACGAGCAGCGCGCCGGAGGCGGCGCCGAGCTCGCGGAGCTCCGCCTTCGCGCCGTGCGCCCCGCGACCGCCCAGGATGACGGGGCGCTGCGCGGCGGCGAGGAGCTCGACGAGCCCCGCGACCGCCTCGGGCGAGGCGCCCGCGGGGAGGATCGGCTGCGGCGCGGGGACGAGCGATGGATCCCAGTCGACGAGCTCCTCCTGGATGTCGACGGGGACCGAGAGGACGACGGGCTGCCGCCGCCGGGCGGCCGCATGCACCGCGTCCGCCGCGTCGGCGATCGCGGTGCGCGCCGTGCGGATGCGGAGCGCGAGCGCGCCGACGGCCGCCGCCGCGGCGTCCTGGTCCATCGCGAAGTTCGAGACGGTGTCACCGACTGCGACGTCGCCCGCGAGCACGAGCACGCGGCTGTGCGCCTTCGCCGCCTCGAGCAGCCCGGTGAGCGAGTTCGTGAAGCCGCCACCCTGATGGACCGAGACGACGGCGACCCGGCCGGTGAGGCGGCTCCAGGCGTCGGCCATGCACGCCGCGCCCATCTCGTGCCGCGCCTGGACGAAGCCGACGCCCGCTCGCACGAGCGCGTTCGTCATGTGGAAGTTCCCGCTCCCGACGACGCCGAAGGCACGTCCGGCGCCGGCCGCGGCGATGGTTCGGCCGATCGCCTCGGCCACGGTGATCCGCTCTGACACTCTGTCGACCGTATGACATGATGACCCGAGCAGGCAATGCCCGGATATGGTGAGCACCGTGACAGCGTCGTCATCGGCAGTGGCCATCATCGGAGGCGGCTTCGGCGGCATCGCCGCGGCGGTCAACCTGCTGCGGCGGGGGATCGACGACTTCACGATCTTCGAGGCCGGCGAACATCCCGGCGGGACCTGGTGGCACAACCGCTATCCCGGCTGCGAGGTCGACATTCCGAGCCTGTGCTACTCGTTCTCGTTCATCGACTACGACTGGCCGTCCACGCACGGCAGCCGCGACGAGCTGCTGCGCTACACCGACGCGGTCGTCGAGCGATTCGGCCTGCTGCCGCACTTCCGGCTCGGCACGAGGATCGACTCGATCGAATGGCTCGACGAGGAGGACCTCTGGCTCGTCACGCCCCGCGGCGGCGCGCCGCAGCGGTTCCGCTTCGTCATCAGCGCGCTCGGCCTGCTCAGCGACCCGAAGATCCCCGACTGGCCCGGTCTCGCCGACTTCGAGGGGGTCGCCTTCCACACCCAGCACTGGGACGAGGCCCCGGACCTCCGCGGCAGACGGGTCGCCGTCGTCGGGACCGGATCGACGGCGGTCCAGGTCGTCCCCGCCATCGCCGAGGACGCCGCGCACGTCACGGTCTTCCAGCGCCAGCCCGGCTGGGTGCTCCCGAAGGGCGAGCGGCCGTACACCGAGGCGGAGCGCGAGCGGTACCGCCGCAGCCCGTGGCGCTTCCGCATCGACCGCTGGAGGGCGTTCCACGAGGCGTTCAAGCCGAAGCACTTCCAGGCCGGGACGGCGGACAACGCCGCGGCGCAGGCGGCCTGCCGGGCGTTCATCGAGGAGTCGATCGAGGACCCGGCGATCCGCGCCGCGGTCACGCCGGCCTATCCGTGGGGCTGCAAGCGGCCGGTGTTCTCGACGACGTTCTACCCCTCGCTCAACCGAGCGAACGTGACGCTCGTGCCGAAGGCGGTCGCACGGGTGACCCAGCGGGGCGTCGTCGACGCCGACGGGGTCGAGCACGAGGCCGACGTGCTCATCCTCAGCACCGGCTTCCAGCCGACGAGGTTCCTCTCGACGCTGCGGGTCACGGGCCCCGGCGGCCTCGACCTCCACGAGGCGTGGGGCGAGCGGCCGACCGCCTACCTCGGCATCACCGTGCCGGGCTTTCCGAACCTCTTCATCTGCTACGGCCCGAACACGAACGGCGGCTACGCGATCACGAGCATGCTCGAGCGCCAGGCCGAGGTCGCCGCCCGAGCGATCCGGACGGCGATCCGGCGCGGCGCGACCGTCGACACGAGCCCCGAGGCGACGCGCCGCTGGACGGCCTGGGTCGAGCGGATGATCGACGAGCACATGTCCGCCGGCAACGACCCCGGCTGCACGAACTACTACCACTCCGCCTCCGGCGCGAACGTCACGCAGTGGCCGCTCAGCGCGTTCCAGTACTGGCGGGTGACCCGCTTCCCCGCGCCGGGCGCGTTCCGCTTCGGCCCCTGAACCCGCCTCCCCTCCCCCGGAAAAGTTGCGATTCCCCGGCCGGAACGGCCACGAAGCGGCCCGGAATCGCAACATTTCCGGAAGGGCGGGGCGGCGTCAGGCGAGGGCCCGGGAGATGCCCGCCGCGGCCTCGCGGAGGACCTCGATGTGCGGGAAGGGCGGCGCGCCGTCGTTCGGCACGACGACGCCGATCCCGCCGAACACCCGGCCCTGAGGACCGAGCACCGGCACGGCGATGCCGCGCGAGTCCGGATGGATGTGCCCGTCGGTCACGGAGAACCCGTCCGCTCGGACGCGCCGCAGCTCCAGGCGCAGCGCGGCGGCGTCGGTGATCGTCCGGTCCGTGAACGCGCGCATCCCGGCCGCGACGACCGCCTCGACGGTCTCCGCCCCGGCGTGCGCGAGCATGGCGAGCCCGATGCTCGAGGCGTGGAGCGGGATCCGGCCCCCGACGACGGTGTGGTTGATCGCCGAGTCGCGGGCGGAGAACCGCTCGATGTAGAGCACGTCGGTCCCCGCGAGCACGCCGAGCTGCGCATGCTGCCGCACGACGGCATGGACCTGCGCGAGGAACGGCCGCGCCGTCTCCCGCAGGCCCAGCGCGCCCGGCGTGCGGGAGGCGAGCTCGTAGAGCCGCACGCCGAGCCGATACGTCCGGTCCTCGGGCCACCGCTCGACGAGGCCCTCCCGCTCGAGTTCGGCGAGGAGCCGGTGCGCCGTGGAGGGCGGAAGGCCCGCGCGTCCGGCGACCTCGCGGAGCGTGAGGAACGGATGTCTCGTCTCGAACGCCCCGAGGACCCGGAGGTGCCGGTGCAGCGCCGATTCCCCGGCCGAGGCGCGCGCCATGACCCCAGGCTACCCCCGCATTCATTTCAACGGAATCGCGATCCCGCCGGGTGGCGGCGGGAGCGTAGCGTCGCCGACATGACGACGAAGTCACTGCAGCAGGCCCTCGACGAGGTCGGCAGCGCGCCGCGCCTCCTCCGCGACAACGCCGCCCGAGCGTTCACCTTCCCGGTCCAGCCCGAGTTCTCGAACTGGCGCAGCGAGCAGGCCGCGTGGCGCGACTCCTGCGCGCTCCTCGACCAGTCGCAGCACATGACCGACCTGTTCATCACCGGCCCCGACGCGACCCGGATGCTCCAGCACCTCAGCACGAACACCGCGGCCGGCTACGAGCCGGGCCGCGCGCGCCAGTTCGTCGCGACCGACCCCGGCGGCCACGTCATCGGCGACGGCATCCTGTTCCACCACGGCGAGAACGACTTCGACCTCGTCGGCATGTGGATGCCGACCGACTGGGTCCACTACCACTGCACGACGGGCGAGTGGGACGTCGAGGTCGTCCGTGACGACAACGCCTTCGCCCGCAGGGGCGACCCCGTGCTGTTCCGCTACGAGCTCCAGGGGCCGACCGCGCTCGAAATCGTCGAGAAGGCGACGGGGCAGCCGGCGCCCGACCTCAGGTTCTTCCACCAGGGCAGGGTGACGATCGCCGGGGTCGAGGTCGGCGTCCTCCGGCACGGCATGGCCGGCCAGCCGGGATTCGAGTTCTGGGGCCCGTGGAGCGAGCAGCCGCGCGTCCTCGACGCGCTGCTCGCGGCGGGCGAGGAGTTCGGCCTCACCCGTGCGGGCTCCCGCGCCTACTCGACCGCGAACCTCGCGAACGGCTGGGTTCCCTCGCCGTTCCCGGCGCTCTTCGACGAGCGGCTCCGGAGCTACCGGGAGTGGCTCCCGCTCGAGCGGGCCGGCTCGACGGGCGGATCGTTCTACTCCGAGCGGGTCGAGGACTACTACACGACGCCGTACGAGCTCGGGCTCGAGCGCTCGGTCCGCTTCGACCACGACTTCATCGGCCGCGAGGCCCTCGAGGCGGTTGACCGCGACGCCCAGCGCCGCCGCGTCACGCTCGTGTGGAACGACGACGACGTCGCCGGCGTGTTCCGCTCGCAGCTCCACCCCGACGGGCTCCCGGCGAAGTTCATCGAGCTGCCGAAGTCCCGCTACGCGCTGTACCAGACCGACCGCGTGCTCGTGAACGGCGAGGACGTCGGCATCTCGATGGACGTCGGCTACCTTGCGAACGAGAAGGCCTTCGTCTCGCTCGCGACGATCGACCCCGCGTTCGCCGAGACCGGCACCGAGGTCACGGTGATCTGGGGCGAGGAGCCGAACAGCGCGAAGGGCACGGTCGAGCCGCACCGGCAGGTGGAGATCCGGGCGAGCGTCGCGCCGGCGCCGTTCCACGAGTACGCTCGGGCCGGATACCGCGCCGACTAGGCGCGATTGTCGACAATCCCTGCAACCGTTCGTAGGATTCCGGGACGGGGGAACGATCCCCCGGCATGCAGTGCGGCACGCGACGAAGGGTCCGATATGGCGGCGAGATTGACGCTCGAGGGCGTCAACCTCCAATTCGGCGGCGTCCACGTCCTCGAGGACGTCGGCTTCGACGTCGCGCCGGGCACGATCCTCGGACTCGTCGGGCCGAACGGGGCGGGCAAGACGAGCCTGTTCAACTGCATCAGCGGCCACTACCGCCCGTCGAGCGGCTCCATCCGCATCGACGGCGCCGAGGTCCTCGGCAAGGCGCCCGCGAAGCTCATCCGGCACGGGCTCGCGCGGACGTTCCAGCACCCCGCGCTCCAGCTCACCGCGAGCGTGCTCGACAACGTCGTGCTCGGCGCGACGGCCCGGCTGCCCGGCGACCCGCTGTCCTGGGCGCTGCACCTCCCGTTCACCGCCCGGGCCGAGCGCGCGGCCCGCGCGGAGGCCCGCGCGCTCCTCGAGGAGCAGGGCCTCGGCTGGGCTGCCGACCTCCCCGCCGACGAGCTCTCCCACGGCCTGCACAAGGCGATCGAGCTGTGCCGCGCGCAGATGCTCCACCCGAGCCTCCTCCTCCTCGACGAGCCGGCGGCCGGCCTGCCGCACGGCGAGATCGAGCAGCTCATCGCCACGGTGCGGCGGCTGCGCGACGAGAAGGACATGACGGTCGTCGTCGTCGAGCACAACATGGGCCTCATCTCCGCGCTCACCGACCACGTCGTCGTCCTCGACCACGGCCGCAAGCTCATGGAGGGCACGGCGGCGCAGGCGCAGGCCGATCCGCGGGTCATCGAGGCCTATCTGGGGGCGCCCGATGCCGCTGCTTGAGCTCACCGACGTCACCGCGTCCTATGGCCCCGTCCAGGTCCTCGACGGCGTCTCGCTCGACGTCCCCGAGGGCGGCGCCGTCGGCATCCTCGGCGCGAACGGCGCGGGCAAGACGACGACGCTCCGCGCGATCAGCGGCACCGTCCGCGCCGGCGGCCGCATCGTCTTCGACGGCCGGAGCATCCGAGGCATGCGGCCGGAGCAGGTCGCCGCCCTCGGCATCGCCCACGTCCCGGAGGGCCGCGGCACGCTCGGGAACCTCACGGTCCGGGAGAACCTCATGGTCGGCGCCTTCCTCCGCCGGGACCGCCGGCAGATCGCCGAGGACATCGACTTCCTGCTCGACCTGTTCCCGAACCTCCGCAGCCGCATCCGCTCGAACGCCTCGGCGCTGTCCGGCGGCGAGCAGCAGATGCTCGCGGTCTCCCGGGCGTTCATGGCGAAGCCGCGGCTCCTCATCCTCGACGAGCCGTCGCTCGGCCTCGCCCCGAGCACCGCGAAGGACGTCTACGCCGCGATCGCCCGGCTGCGCCGCGAGTCCGGCATCGCGATGCTCGTTGTCGAGCAGAATGCGAATCTCGCGTTCTCCGTCGTCGACTCCGTCACCGTCCTCGAGACCGGGCGCAGCGTCCTCAGCGGCTCGACGGCGGAGCTCAAGGGCAACGACGACATCCGCAGGGCGTATCTGGGGGCATGACCGTGGCGACGTTCATCCAGCTCATCGTCGAGGGCCTCGGCACCGGGGCCGTCTACGCGGCGCTCGCGCTCGCGATCGTCCTCGTCAACCAGGCGACCGGGATCGTCAACTTCGCGCAGGGCGGCATGGCCGTGCTCAGCGCGTACATCGCGCTCGTCCTCGTCAACCTGTTCGCGCCGGCGACGGGCACCGCCGCGGCGCTCGTCCTCGCGATCATCCTCGCCGCCGCGATCTCCTTCGTCCTCGGCGCGCTCGTCGAGCGGCTCATCATCCGGCGGTTCGAGGGCGGCGACCCCGACACCGCCGTCGTCGCGACGATCGGCCTGCTCACGCTCATCACGGGCATCTGCGGGATCGTCTGGTCGTACAACTACCTGCCGTTCCCCTGGTTCTTCTCCACCGGCGACGCGTTCCGCGTCGGCGGGGTGACGATCAGCTGGTGGGCGCTCACCTCGATCCTCGTCATCGTCATCGTCATGGTGCTGCTCCAGCTGCTCTTCCGCGGCACGAAGCTCGGCCTCGCGCTGCGCGCCGTCGCCGACAACCCGCAGTCGGCCGCCCTCTCCGGGCTCCGGGTCGGCGGCCTGCTCATGATCGGCTGGGGCTTCGCCGCCGTGCTCGGCTCGATCGCCGGGGCGATCGTCGCGCCGAAGCTCCAGCTCGCGCCGAACATGCTCGAGGAGGCGCTCGTCTACGCCCTCGCCGCGGTCATCATCGGGGGCCTCGACAGCCCGATCGGCGCCGTCGTCGCCGCCTTCGGCGTCTCGGTCCTGGAGAACCTCGCCGCCGTGTACCTCGCGACGATCCCGGGCACGAGCATCCCCTTCATCGGCCACGACCTCAAGATCGTCGTCCCCTTCGTCCTGCTCTTCCTCGTCCTCGTCATCCGGCCGCAGGGCCTCTTCGGGCGGAAGTCGGTGGTCCGGGTATGAGCTGGTACCGCAGCGCCTGGTTCCGCTGGATCGTCGCGGTCGTCGTCATCGTCGTCCTCGCCGTCCTCCCGCTCGTCGCCGACCCGTTCGCGAACCAGATCATCGCGAAGATCGCGACGTTCGCCGTCGCCGTCCTCGGGCTCAACGTCGTCATGGGCTATGCGGGGCAGGTCTCGCTCGGCCAGATCTTCTTCGTCGGCCTCGGCGCCTACGCCGCGGCGGCGGTCATCCTCTCCGACTGGGGGAAGGCGCTCGGCTTCGGCGGCATCGTCATCGCATTCGTCCTCGCCGTCGCCGTCCCCGGCGTCGCCGGCCTGCTCGTCGGGCTCGCCGCGGCTCGGCTGCGGGGCCTCGCGATCGCCATGGTCACCATCGCGCTCCCGCTCGTCGGCGTGCCGCTCGCGAAGCGGTTCTCCGACCTCACGGGCGGGGCGCAGGGCGAGTCCGTGCGGTTCTCGAAGGCGCCGGCCTGGTCGGGGCTCTACGACGACCAGTGGCAGTACTACGTGTGCGTCGTCATCGCCGCCGTGGTGTTCGCGCTCGTGTTCTTCCTCGTCCGCGGCAAGTACGGCCGCGCCTTCGCCATCGTCAAGTCGAACGAGCACGTCGCCGGCGCGATGGGCGTCTCCCCGTACCGGACGAAGGTCCTCGCGATGACCGTCGCCGCGATGGTCGGCGGCGTCGCCGGCTTCCTGTTCCTCGTCGTCAACCAGTACACCTCGCCGGACACGATGGGCTTCGGGCACTCGATCGAGCTCGTCATCTCGACGATCGTCGGCGGCGCGGGAAGCATCGTCGGCTCGATCATCGGCGGCGTCTACTACGTGCTCCTGCCGCTGCTCGCGAACCAGATCTCGCAGGCGACCGGCTACAACACGCAGAACGTCATCGAGGGCGTCGTCATCCTCCTCGCCCTCTTCCTCCTCCCCGGAGGCCTCGCCAGTCTTCCGCGGGTCATCCGCCGCCTCGCGCGGCGGCGCCGCGGACACCGCGTCGCGGGCGGCACTGCCGCCGCTCCGACGAACCCAAACACCAAGTAAGGAGTGGCATCACCATGAGAATGACCAGCACCGGACGGCGGTCGATGGCGATCGCCGCGTCGGTCGGGGTCCTCGCGCTCGCCCTTGCGGGCTGCTCGCGAGGCGGCTCCACGGGCGGCGAGACGTCGACCTCCTCGGCGCCATCCCCGGGCATCACCGACACGACGCTCACCTTCGGCATCACGACCCCGCTCACCGGCGGCACCGCTGGCCCCGGCAACTGCACGGCGGACGGCGCCATCGCGTACTTCGGCGCCGTCAACGACGCCGGCGGCGTGAAGTTCGGCGACGGCAAGACCCGCAAGATCGAGATCAAGACGTACGACGACCAGTACGTCGCGGCGAACGCGCTGACGAACTTCCAGCAGATGCAGGCCGACGGCGTGTTCGCGGCCGGCCTCGGCCTCGGCACCCCGACGAACCAGGCGTGGCGCGAGGCGGCGATCGACGCGCAGTTCCCGCAGGTCCTCGTCATGACCGGCGACCCGACGTTCAGCGACCAGACGAAGAGCCCCTGGCAGCTCGGCCTCGTGCCGACCTACCAGATGGAGGGCGAGGCGCTCGGGAAGCTCCTGACGACCGACGGGAAGCCGCACAAGGTCGCGATCCTGTCCCAGAACGACGACTACGGCAAGGGCTACGTCGAGGGCTTCAAGGACGGCATCGCGGGCTCGTCGAACGTGACGGTCGTCCAGGAGCTCACCTACGAGGTCCCGGCCGGCGGCGCGGCGGCGGACGTGTCGAGCCAGATCACCCAGCTCGCGGCGAGCGGGGCCGACGTCCTGCTCAACGCGGTGTCGATCACCCCGACCGTGATCAACGAGCTCAAGCAGATGGTGTCGATCGGCTGGACGCCGAACCTCCTGCTCCCGTCGAACACGAACAGCCCCGGCGGCATCCTCCTGCAGGACGGCGTCAACGCGGCGGCGTTCCCGGGGATCTACACGACCGCGTTCTCCGCGGCCGCGGCGTCGCCGACGTTCGCCACGCTCGACGGCGGCCAGGACTTCCTGGACGACATCGCGAAGTACACGAAGCAGCAGGGCGTCCCGGCGTTCCCGCACTGCGTGTGGAGCTGGATCGGGGCGCAGATCCTCGAGCAGGCGTTCGAGAAGATGACCGAGCCGACGCGCGAGAGCTTCATGACCGCGCTCCGGAGCATCTCGGGCTTCACCCCGACGCTCATGCTCGAGGGCACGTCGATCGACACGACGACCGACGGCCACCCGGCCGTCAACGCCGTCGTGACGCAGAAGTTCAACGGCAAGGGCTACGCGGACGCCGACTCGCTCGGCTGATCCCGTCCCGCGGCGGAGGCCGGCCCCTCGGGGGCCGGCCTCCGTGCTGGTTGAGCCTGTCGAAGCCAGCCCCCGCACCCGCTGGTTGAGCCTGTCGAAACCAGCCGCGCGAGGAACTACTCCACCCGCCGCAGCAGCCCCGCCACATCCTCCAGATGCTCCCGCGTCGCCCGCTCCGCCCCCTCCGGGTCCCCCGCGAGCACGGCGTCGATGATCGCGAGGTGCTGCGCGAGCGAGGCCTGCGCCCGCCCGGGCGCGAACGCGAGCCGGAACTGGTGCCGCGCCGACTGCGCCTGGAGGCGCTCGAGCAGCCGCGTCGCGGTGACGTGGGCGCTGTACTCGCGCAGCCGCTCGTCGAGCTCCTGGATGAGCCGCGAGTAGCGGACGATGTCGCCGCCATCGACGGCGGCGACGAGCGCGGTGCGCAGCTCGACGAGCTCGTCCGCCTCCTCCTCGCCGAGGTGCTCGGCGGCCTTGCGCGCGCAGAGCGCCTCGAGGCCCGCGCGCGCCTCGACGATCTCGATCGCCTCCTCCACGGAGATCGAGCGCACCCGGGCGCCGCGATTCGGCAGGCGCTCGACGAGGCCCTCGTGCGCGAGGTCGATGAGCGCGAGCCGCACCGCCGCGCGGCTCGCGTCGAAGCGGGCGGTGAGATCGGCCTCGACGAGCCGCCGCCCCGCGGCGAACTCGCCCGAGAGGATCGCGTCGCGGATCCGACGCGTGAGGTCGTGCTCGGCCACGTCGAGAACGCTATCCCAGCCGGTGCGCCCGGCGCCGCACCGGGCTAGCATCGTGCCAGTCACTCACAGAGAGGTGCAGCATGACGGAGACGATCGCCCCGGTCACCACGGGGCTGTACATCAACGGCGAGGCGCGCCAGACCGCGGAGACGCTCGCCATCGCCGATCCCGCGAAGCCGGGGATCGTCGTCGGCCGCGCGGCCGCCGCCTCGAAGGCCGACGTCGCCGACGCGATCGCCGCCGCGAAGGCCGCGTTCCCCGCGTGGTCCGCGCTCACCCCGCAGGAGCGGGCGGCGCAGATGGCCGAGGCGATCAAGGGCATCGCCGAGGCGCGCGACGAGGACGCCGCGATCCTCTCGCAGGAGAACGGCAAGATCCGCATGGAGGCCTGGGTCGACTCGCTCGTCTTCGAGATCCGGTGGAACCTCGCGCTCGCGCTCGCCGACGAGGTCGACAAGGGCAAGGTGCTCTCCCCCGCGCCCGGCATTCCCGTCGAGACGACGGTCGAGTACCAGCCGCTCGGCGTCGTGACGATCATCGTGCCGTTCAACTGGCCGATCGCGATCCTCGGCGCATCACTCCCGCACGCGCTGCTCGCCGGCAACACCGCGATCGTCAAGCCGCCGCCCACCGCGCCGCTCGCGACGACCCGGGTCGTCCAGCGCGTCGCCGAGCAGCTCCCGCCCGGCGTCCTCAACGTC
>Ga0164243_10014785_pt1 | contig 10844 bp, 10 predicted proteins | sample OricompcompostOP_FD_108781 | JGI IMG/M metagenome (GOLD analysis project Ga0164243, IMG submission 108781) | Organic Plus compost microbial communities from Emeryville, California, USA - Original compost - Organic plus compost (OP) | ecosystem: Engineered > Solid waste > Mixed feedstock >...
GTTGAGCTCGCTTCCGGTAAAAGAGCAGGTGTCATCTGGCACTGTTCGGACGGCGGTCGTGCATTCACAAGGGTTGCGAAGGGATGCAATCAAGCGCATCGCGCGAAAGGCGAGCAGAAAAGCCCTGTTGAATCTTGCAATGGCTGGATGCCTGCTGTCTGCTACAGTGGAGACAGCAACCGAGGGCTGTTTGCATGCCAGACGGTGCAAAGAGGCGCTCTTCCTTGTTTGTGTATTTCTGGTCAGGAGGTAAGCAAAGTCGGAAAATGGTACACATGCGAGTAAAATCGAAGGCTCTCCCGAAACCTGTCACACGTCCCGCTGTTATCCCTGGCCTGCGTGATTTACGCCATATACCTCATCGCTATCGGCGGCTATTGCCTCTACAGGTGATGCAGAAATATCAATGTGCGGTGATTGGAAAAGAGGGGAAGCTATTGACGGTTGCGGTGGTAGCTCAGCCAAAGGTTGATTTATATGGATTTATCTATCGGTTAACGGGCTGTGCGCCATTCTTTGTGTTGATTGACCCGTTCCGTATGCATCTTTTGCTCCAACGGGTTGAACGCTTTGAGCGGCAACGCACGCGCCTGGTCGATCCCTATTCTCCCTATCATCCGCTTCGTGTGCGTCCGCTCTTCTCCCTGCTTCCCTGCCATCTCTCAAAGTAGGAGAAGAGCTGATCTTACGCGCCTCCGCGTCCCAGGATCATCACCGGGATCGTCAGGATGATCAGCTTCAGATCCTGCCAGATTGACTGCATTTGAAGGTATTCGATATCCATTTCAATCATGTCTTGAAAGGAGACACGAGAACGTCCGTAGACCTGCCAGGTGCCAGTACAACCCGGTTTGCCACAGAGGCGGAGCCATTCTCGTTCGGTGTACATCTCGACCTCATAGGGCAGGGGAGGCCGTGGGCCAACCAGCGACATTTCACCGCGTAGTACGTTCCAGAACTGTGGCAGTTCATCGAGGCTCGTCTTGCGGATAATGCGCCCGACGCGGGTTACGCGTGGATCATTACGGAACTTGTAAGCGAGAGATGGATCACCGGAGGTGTCGAGTTTGCCACCGTTCATAAAGAGTTTGATCTTCTCTTTGTGGATGTTCTGGTCACTGTCTACATACATAGATCGGAATTTGAGCATCTCGAAGACACGGCCATCCTGTCCGATGCGTTTTTGTCGGAAAAAGACCGGTCCTTCTGAGTCAAGCTTGATGCAGATGGCGATCAAAATGACGACGAACAGGAGAAGAGGGGCTGCAAGCAATGTAATCACAATATCCAGAAGCCGCTTTACTTTGAGATACGTAGGATTAAATGTGATAATACTGGCCTGTTCTTGCTGCAATACAGCCATACGGTTCGTTCCTCCCTCGGTGGCATCATGAGATCCGGGTTCCTTATGTCATCTTACCGCGCCTCGGTGTATAACTGGTGAGAAAATGTATGGAGATATGGTAAAAAGTAGGGGCTTTGGTGGAAATACGTCGATATGGGGCCTGGCCGGAAGTTCTTTCTCATGCTGAATAGCGGGGAGCGGCTCAGACAGCAGGCATCTCTTTTCTTCCGGTTTGCTTTTATGGGGAGAATGGCGCATTCTGTCCTTTCCTGTTGGATAGGTTGGAAGCGTGCAGACGGAAATGGAGAACGCAGCGATCAGTGTCAAGTCTTCTCAACTCTGATTGGGTAGATTTACCTATCTTCTACCTGTTTGAGCATCTCTCTGCTACTCTCGTGTGCTACAGTTGCGATAGAAACAAATCAACCCTGTTGAACTAGCTAAAGGAGTGAAAGGTAAGTGCCTTCTCTGAAAGTGCCTCTTGTTGATTTACGCGCACAGTATATGACGCTCAAAGGTGAGATTTTGCGTGCGTTTGAAGAGGTTCTGGATAGCATGCAGCTCTTTCTTGGGCCCAGGACACAGGCCTTTGAGGAACAGTTTGCGGCATTCTGTGGCTGTCGCTATGGTGTCGGCAACTCGTCCGGTACCGAGGCTCTGGCCCTGGCGCTTCGTGCTTGCGATATTGGCCCGGGTGATGAAGTCATCACCGTTTCCAACACCTTTATCGCAACCGTTGAGGCCATCGCACAGGTGGGAGCTACGCCAGTTTTTGTGGATGTTGATCCAGAAACCTATTTAATGGACTGGCGTCAATTGGAGCGGGTGGTAACGCCGCGCACGCGGGCACTTCTACCCGTGCATCTTTATGGGCACGCGGTGGAAATGGGACCCGTTATGGAGTTTGCCCGTTCCCATAACTTACGTGTGATCGAAGATGCCTCACAGGCGCATGGTGCCACCTATCAGGGGCAGCGCGTGGGCAGCTTTGGTGATATAGCCTGTTTCAGTCTGTATTTCAGTAAGAATATCGGTGCCTTTGGTGAGGCGGGTATCTGCACGACCAATGATGCTGAGCTGGCGGCGAAAATGCGGATGTTGCGCGATCATGGCTCGCGGGTGAAGTATCATCATGATCTGATCGGGGGAAACTGGCGCATGGATGAACTACAGGCGGCTGCGCTGCTGGTCAAGCTCCCTCACCTTGAGCGCTGGAACGAAGCGCGCCAGGTCCATGCTCGTGCCTATACCGAACAGTTGCGTGATGTGGTGGAAGCAGTCCCGGTAGAGCGACCGTGGGGAACGCATGTGTTTTGCTACTATGTCGTTCAGGTTCCGCAGCGTGATCGCTTCCGTGAGGCGTTGGAGCAGGAAGGAATCGGCACGAATATTCATTATCCCATCCCGATTCATCTCCAGCCATGTTGTGCCCGCTATGGTTATCAGCGTGGGTCGTTGCCGGTGACGGAAGCCGCTGCTGAGCGCATTGTCTCTTTACCGATGTACCCGGAACTGACCCCGGAACAGAGGCAAATGGTTATTGATGCTGTGAAGCGAAATGTCTCTTTGTTGGCCGCTCAAGCATAAACACGCCCCTCTCTCGTACAGATGAACAGGTTTGTGGGGAACTGGACGGGGAACATGTGGAAGGAGCTTTCATGCGCGTTCATGGAACAACCGCTCGCGGAGACGCGACCATGAAAAGAGGTGAAGTCCTTCTTGCTCTCGTCAAGGAGAGGCTTGTAACAGTCTGCTGAGGATTGTAGCACAGACACATACAGAAACAAACGGACACAGTATTGAGAAATGCGAGCAAGGCTCATGTATGCCTCTACGTAGAAAGGCATGGGGGTGAACTGCACATCCTTCTCCTCTCTGATATGAAGGCCGCAGGAACTATGTGAAAGCAGGCGAGACTCATGGCTCTGCATATAGTCCTGTTTTTACCTGCCAAACCGTTTGTGACGGAACCGGGTAAGCAATCTTCTCTTGAAATGGTGCTTTCACAATATGTCTATTCATATTGGGAGAAGGATGAAAAGCGAAAAGTGACAGTGAATACCCATACTTGACTGCATTTCTGAGGAACGTTTACAACACACACAAAAGAAGGATTATGTGTGAGATGGCGAAGTTGCGCTTTGGTGTCATTGGTTGGGGCTACTGGGGGCCAAAAATTGCGCGTAATCTGGACAGCTTGCCACAGGCCTCTGTGGCGATGGTTGCTGATCTGGATGAGCGCCGTCTTGCCCCCATACATGCTCATCAGCCCTGGATACATACAACGACAGATGTCGAGGAGTTATTGCATTCCGATGTTGATGCTGTGGTGGTTGCCACCCCGGTAAAAACACATTATCGGCTGGCTAAAGAGGCTTTATTGTGTGGCAAGCATGTCCTTGTAGAGAAACCTCTTACGGCCAGTGTGGCCGAGGCTGAAGAGCTTGTTGCTCTGGCAAAGGAGATGAACTGTGTGCTGATGGTCGGGCATACGTTTGAGTATAGCCCTGCCGTGAATGAGTTACGCAAACTGGTGCAGGCCGGAGAGCTCGGACGCATTTACTGTGTGGAAACCGAACGGCTGAATCTGGGGCTATTCCGCAATGATATCAATGTGATCTGGGATCTGGCACCGCACGATGTTTCAATTCTATTGTACCTCTTCGGGCAGCTTCCAGAGCAGGTCAAGGTACAGGCGCACGCTCACCTTCAGGCAAATATTCATGATATTGCGCATATCGATCTTGGGTTCGCCGATGGAATGACCTCTCACATTCATGTCAGTTGGTTACATCCTTGCAAGGTGCGGCGCGTGACTATTATCGGTGACGCTCGTATGGTTGTCTATGATGATACCAACCCTGCTGAGATGATTAAGGTCTACAACAAAGGGGCCGATGTCCATGCGGACCCGGTCGTCTCCTATCGCTATGGCGCGATTACGATTCCCCATATTGACTGGATTGAGCCGCTGCGATTGGAGTGCGAAGACTTTGTGAACTCGATTCTGAAGGGGACATCCCCACGGGCGAGTGGTGAAGTAGGGGTTGCGGTTGTGCGGGTACTTGAGGCAGCGCAGGAGGCGTTACGACAACAAGCAGCCTCGATGAGCGTCAGTGTTTCCTGATCGCCGAATTTCATGAAACCTCCTGAAAGCCTCGGTGCTCTCAGGAGGTACCTCGGAAAGATGCTTATCCTGCCAGCAGGCTTGCTGGTGACTGCATTGAGGCAAGAGTGCGTGCTAGTCCGTCCTCAAAGCGCACACTCGGGTGATAGTTGATGAGCTCTCTGGCTTTGCTGATATCTGCCAGACTGTTACGCACATCTCCCGGGCGAGCCGGACGATACTCTGCTTCTATCTCTCGATTCAGCAGCTTTCCGGCAATGCAGAGCATCGTATTCAGTGAGATACTCTCTCCAAGACCGATGTTCAGCACTTCTCCTACTGCACGGGGCGCTATCGCGGCTTGCAGGTTCGCCTGAACAACGTTCTCAATATAGGTAAAATCGCGTGTTTGTTCCCCATCGCCGAAAATAACAGGCCGCCTGCCTGTCAGAATTGAGGCTAGAAAACGCGGGACCACGGCAGCATATTCCGCATAGGGATCTTGCCGGGGGCCAAATACATTGAAGTAGCGTAAAGATACGGTTTCCAGCCCATAGATACGTGTAAACACATGGCAGAGCGTCTCGCCTGCCAGTTTGTGTGCTGCATAAGGCGAGATTGGCTCAGGGCGCATATGCTCCTGTTTGGGGAGCTGTGGCGCGTTGCCATAGATCGATGATGAGCTTGCGTAGACAACACGCCTGACACCAGAATCTCGGGCGGCAATCAAGACGTTCTGGGTGCCATTGACATTGATTTCCAGGGAGGCAGTTGGGGCGATGACAGAGCGTGGTACCGAGGCCAATGCTGCCTGATGAAAAATAATCTCGATGCCCTCCGTTGCTTTTTTGAGTGCATCGAGATCACGTATGTCTCCCTGAATGAATTCCACATCGTCGAAGCGCTGCCGCAACAAGGTGAGATTCTCGGCCTTGCCAACATCGAGGCTGTCAAAGATCCTGACTGCTTCACCTCGTTCGAGCAGCGTTTCCGCAATATGTGAACCAATAAAGCCAGCTCCACCGGTAATCAGATATCTGGTCATGAAAATATGGCCGCACACTTGTTCAAGGTGCGCCTCCCCCTTTCTAGTGGATACCTCGAAATTGCCGTAGATGCATACCGGTAATTCGGTATCTACGCATTATGGCGTGTCTCTATCACGCTCATTTGTCTATTACTGTAACAGATTTTTTCGTGCGTGTATATATATATCGGTCAATAAGAGGATAACTGAGAGGGGATTGTGACCGGCTTTGTTGAGTTTATGTATTCAGTTTTTTTGATAGGCTAGACTGTCACCATATCTTTTTCTGGAGCGGCATCGCTCAATGCTTCTATGTTGAAGAGCTGGCGATAGCCGTGAAGCAATGGTTCTCGGGTTTTCTCCCAACAAAGCTGCTGGCGAATCCGCTGGCGGCCATAGGCTCCCAGTGCCTCGCGCAAAGCTGCATCTTCAAGCAGGTGTTCGATACAGGCGGCGAACTCTTCAACGCGGTTCGGTGTGGCATAGAGAGCCGCTTCCTGAGCGGAAAAGCGGGTTTCCGGGAGATCAAATGCCACCACGGGTACCCCCATTGCCATATATTCCATTGTTTTCAGCATGGTGCTCTGGTCGTTCAGTTGGTTGCTCGGATCGGGAGAAAGGCCAATATCTGTCACGGCAAGATAGCGCAACATCTCAGGCCGGGGCAGCCAGCCGGTAAAGTGAACGAAGGCTTCTAGCTGAAGCTCATGCATCAGGTGTTTGAGTCGGGGAAGCTGTTCACCTTCTCCCATCAGGACAAGCAGGAGATCGCGCCGTTGATAGCGATGCACCAGTGTGTGGAGCGCATGGAGCACATATTCGACTCCATCTTGAGACCCCATCACTCCTACATATGAGAGCAGAAAGCGCTGTCCCTGCTTTCGGGCGGGCTCACGCGGAATATCAGTATAGTGGGCAAGCTCTGGGCCATTGCGCACCACAATCACCTTCTGCGGTGCGCAGGCTCCGCGCCTGATTGCCTGCCGCTTCTGTGACTCATTCGTTGTCAACACGAGATCGGCAGTGCGATAGGACCACTTTTCCAGTTGCAACAGGATATGATACAGGAACTTCATGCGCCCACCGAACTTGACTCGAAACATTTCCGGCGCCAGATCATGCTGATCGAAAATATATTTCTTGCCGAAGAGCTTGTAGAACAGACCGATTGCGAAAAAGGTATCGGGTGGGTTGGCGGCGTGGATGACATCAAAGCCATGCTTGCGCCAGACAACCAGACTCAGCCAGAAGGTCAGCAGCATCGAGACCAGATACTCCATTATGAAGCCGAGCGCTGTTTCCTGCTGGGGTTGGGCATAGCGATAGATGTGAATGTTGTCTATGCACTCATAGCTGGCCTGATCACGTGTCCTGCCTTTCGGGCAGATCACGCTGACCAGAAAGCCATGTTGCTGGAGCGTCTTCGCCTCGCGCCAGACGCGGGGATCAGAGGGAACTGAGAGGTTTTCTACCAGCATCAGCACTTTGGGAAGCTGTCTCATCGCTTGCCTCCCTCAACGCTGAAAAAGCGTACCCGGAGCCTCTGCGCTCGCTTTTGCTCCTTGTGACGAATGGCTCGGGTATAGAGCGCAAGCACATCTTTGGCAATGGTCATGTGATTGAGATGACAGATATCTTCGCGTCCGCTGGTGCGCTCAGGGTGGCGCAGAGCCTTTGCCAGTCCATCAGCCAGCGACTCTGCATTATGCTCACAGACGCTACAGCCCGCAGTCCGACCGATCACCTCGGCCACATCCCCCACGCGGGTTGCAACAACCGGGACATTGCAGGCCATCGCTTCCTTGACAACATTGGGTGATCCTTCCTGCACCGAGGGCAGAATCAGCGCGTTACTGGCGTTGATATAGCGCGTCACCTCTGTTTGCGGCAGCCCATTCGCGACGACCAGTTCTGCTTCAAGCCCGGTCTTCTCGCGCAAGCGTTTGATGGCCTGTTGCGCCAGTGCGTAATTCTTGACGGGGATCTCAGGGTTATTGGCGAAGACAACATAGAAACGGTCAGGATCCCATCCCAGGGCCCGGCGTGCCTCTTCACGCGGAATCGGTTGAAAGAGCTCGAAGTTGATCCCATCAGGAATCACGACCGCGTCGGCAAAGCGAGAGGCGCGTTTCATCTCCTCTGTCTTCACGGTGACCGCATCGACGTGCTTGCAGAGCCAGCGGCTGACGGCGACAACAAACAGGCTCTTCTTACTATGGCCTCCCCGTGGGGTGACGGTGCCAAGCAGATCGTCGCCCAGATATGCGGCAACAACGGGCGTGGTCCACTGTAAACGAGCCAGCAGACACCAGAGACCGTAGTGACCATTGATGATATCGTAGCGACCTGTCAGCGTCTTCAAAAAGACCTGGAGCGCGGTCGAAATATAGCGTATCGGCGTTGGCAGGGCGGGGTCAGGGTGAATGATATCAACCTGATGTCCAAGCGCCTCCAATGCATCTACCCAGGCCTTGATAAAGGTGCCTTTATGGGGCCGCGCGGGGGTCGGGTAGATGCCAGTGACCATAAGAATGCGGTAAGGCGATGCGTTGAGTGCAGACACGAATTACTACCCCTTCAATTGACATTAAGAGAGACTGACAGCGACCTTCTGATCTTCAGCAAGCAACTCCTCGACCGAGAGTTCGGGCTTTTCCAGCTTCGGGCTATCGATAAAGATGCGGAACCAGAGTTCCAGGCTGGCAAGCGTGAACAGTTGTGCCTGATAGTTGGTGCGCCCTTCAAGGTGCTCGCGGAGCATTCTGGCAATGAACTCCTCATTGAAATAGCCTCGGCTGCACAGGCGATCGGAGAGCAGCAACTGTGTAATCAGGTTGCGCTGGCCACCCCGGAACCAGATGCCGGTGGGCACATTGAACCCCATTTTCTTTCGGGTCAGGATGGGATGCGGCAGGAAATCGGTAAAGGCTTTTTTCAACAGATATTTGGCGCGGAACGGCTTGATTTTGTTATGTGAAGGGATGCTGGCGGCATATTCCATCAGGTGATAGTCCAGCAGGGGAATCCGTGACTCTAGCGAGGCTGCCATTGTCATCTTGTCGCCCTTCATCAGCAGGTTGTCCGGGAGCCAGATCCTGGTATCGAGATAGAGCATCGCCGACAGGTCATCGCGTTGCGGGTTCTTGCTCAACCAGCGCTGGAAGGCCCTCGCTGCATCCATATTGATGGAACTCAGGACGTGCTTGCTGAGCAGCTCATTTTTCATGGGCCCGTTAAAGATTCCGAACCAGGACATCCAGCGTTGTGGAGCAGGCTGTGAAAGGGTGCGAGCCGTGTTTTTCAGCTTGCGCATGCTATAGGGGAGCCTGTCAAGAAGCTGCTGGATGACGTTATCGCGTACGACCCGTGGCAGGATATGGTAATACTGGGCGATCCAGTCAACGACATATTTGGGATAGCCCGCGAAGAGCTCGTCCCCTCCCTCGCCTGAAAGCACGACCTTGACGTACTGGCGTGCCAATCTGGAGATAAGATAGACGCCCAGATCAGAGGGCTCGCTGACCGGCTCGTCTCGGTGCCAGGTGAGCAGGGGCCAGTATTGCGTCATATCAGAGGATTTCACCACCAGCTCATGATGGTCGGTACCAAAGTGACGGGCGACCAGCCGCGCATAGGGAAGCTCGCTATAGTCGGGGTGATCGAAGCCAACGGCAAAGGTTTTCACCTTCTGGTTGGTTAGCTTGCTCATAATGCCGGTGATAATGCTTGAATCGACGCCACCGCTGAGCATCGCGCCTACCGGCACATCCGCCATCATCCGCTCTTCGACGGCACGCCAGATATGGGCACGGATGCCCTGAATATAGTCTTCCTCGGCCTGCTGTTCGATCTTGCCGAACTGATAATCCCAGTAGCAGTTTTCCTGAAGGGTATCGTGCTCATACAGCAGCCAGTGCCCGGGTTGCACCTTATAGATATTGGCGAAGAGCGTCTCTGGGCCTGGCACATAGCGCACGCTGAGAAAATCTGCCATTGCCTGTATATCGGGCTCGCGTTTGACGCCAGGATGTGCCAGCAGCGCCTTGATCTCCGAGCCAAAGACAAGTGTCCCGTTGACATGTGTATAGTACAGCGGCTTTTTTCCTGCACGATCACGCGCCAGCAGCAGCCGCTTGCGGGGAGCATCCCAGAGCGCGAGCCCGAACATGCCATGTAGCCGGGTGAAGCAATCGAGTCCATATTCCTCATAGGCATGAATGATTGTTTCTGAATCACTGCTGGTACTGAAGCGATGTCCTTTCTCGATGAGCTCTTTGCGGAGCTCCTGATAGTTCCAGATCTCGCCATTGAAGACAAGCCAGATCTCTCCCGTCTCGTTGCACATTGGTTGGTGGCCGCCCTCAAGGTCAATAATGCTGAGGCGGGCAAAACCGAGCCCGAGGGGCCCATCCAGGTGATAGCCGGTGTCATCGGGGCCCCGGTGGTGAATAAGCTGTGTCATATGCTCTATGATCGCTTGTGAGGCCGGTTCACCGCTGCTTCCGTTGTAGTATCCACAAATTCCGCACATAGTTTCGCTCTCCTCATAAGCCCTGGATGGGGCCTGTTGCTTTCTACCGTTTCGCCGATATCATTTCGTCATACATTTTTAAATAGGTATGGGTGATAAGATCCAGGGAATAGTGCTGTTCAATTCGTTTCCTGGCCGCCTGACCGTAGCGCTTGAGTTTCTCGGGGTCTTGAAGCAGATCAAGAATAGCCTCAGCAAGGGCATGATAATCGTCGACCGGGATCAGGCGACCATTGATCTCATCCTGAATGATGTCCTCACTGCCACTGACACGCGTTGCGATGCAGGGTAGGCCCGAGGCCATTGCTTCAAGCACTGCGTTTGGCATTCCCTCCCAGCGTGAGGGGAGAATGGAAAGGGCTCCACGATGGAGCTGTTGCGGTATATCGCTCCGTGCCCCGGCGAACTCGACGCTCTCCTGCACCTTAAGGGCCCGGGCCAGCTCGGTGAGCTGCCGGTGCAGTGGACCATCGCCGAAGACGATCAGCCGGGTGTCGGGGCGCTGCGCCTGCACCAGCTTCCACGCCTGAAGCAAGACATCAATACCTTTTTCATACCGCATTTGGGCGACACAGACAACTGTTCGGGACTTTTCAGGCAGCTCTTTTTCTGCCGGATGGAAGCGTTGTATATCGACGCCGCTCGGAATAAGGTGCGTATTGGGCAGGGCGAAATGATTCTCTTTGAGATAGTTCCACATACGTGAACTGGTAATAATAACTCTGGCATTGACCGTTTTCAGCAATTGATAGGCCAAAAGGACAAAGGGCCGCCCCAAACGTACCAGGCCTTCGAGATCCCCGTTGATCCAGTTCTGGTTATCCAGATGCAGACA
>Ga0164243_10014786_pt1 | contig 10843 bp, 13 predicted proteins | sample OricompcompostOP_FD_108781 | JGI IMG/M metagenome (GOLD analysis project Ga0164243, IMG submission 108781) | Organic Plus compost microbial communities from Emeryville, California, USA - Original compost - Organic plus compost (OP) | ecosystem: Engineered > Solid waste > Mixed feedstock >...
CAGGTCTGCAACGGCGGCAAGCGGTTCGTGGTCGTCGACGAGCTGTACGACGACTTCGTGGCTCGGTTCACCGAGAAGCTCCTCGCCGCCTCCGAGGGCTCGCCGCTGTCGTCGGAGACCGCGGCGGAGAACCTGGAGAAGCAGGTCGCCCAGGCCGTCGAGGGCGGCGCGAAGCTCACCAGCGCCGGCGAGCGCAAGGGCGCCTTCTACCCCGCCGGCGTGCTGTCCGGGATCGAGCCGGGCAACCCGGCGTACCACCAGGAGCTGTTCGGCCCCGTCGCGATGGTCTTCCGGGCCGCCGACGAGGCCGACGCGGTGCGCATCGCCAACGACACCCCCTACGGCCTGGGCTCCTACGTCTTCTCCACCGACCCCGAGCAGGCGCAGCGCGTCGCCGACCAGATCGAGGCCGGCATGGTCTTCGTCAACGGCGTCGGCCTCGACGCGGCGGAACTGCCCTTCGGCGGCATCAAGCGGTCCGGGTTCGGTCGCGAGCTGGGTCGCTACGGCATGGAGGAGTTCGTCAACAAGAAGCTGATCCGCACCGTCTGAGGCCTGCGGTTTGGGACCAAACCGTGCAGATCACCCTCGGAACGGTGCAGTCTCTGCCCAATCCGAGGGTGGTCTGACCAGTCCTCGCTCCAGTCCTCACTCCTGCGGCGGACACAGGCAGAACGGGTGCCCGTCGGGGTCGAGCATGACCCGCCATGCCCCGCCCGCGCTGGCCGCCGGCTGGGAGTCCGCGACGCTCGCGCCGAGCGCCACGGCGTGCTCGGTGGCGGCCTCGAGGTCGGGCACCCGGAAGTCGAGGTGGAACTGCTGCGGGTGCTCCTGGCCGGGCCACTGGGGGCGGGTGTAGTCGGCGACGGTCTGGAAGTTGAAGGTGGTGCCGAGCACGGACGCGGAGGCGTAGCCGTACTCGGGGTACTCGCCGGTCACCTCGCCGCCGGTGAGGTCGGCGTAGAACCGGGCGAGCGCGGCGGCGTCGGCGGAGTCGATGGTGACGGCGATGAGCTCGGTGACGGGAGTGGTCATGCCCGCCACCATGCCCGCCGCCACCGACACCGGTCTTGAAAGAATCCGACACATGCCCCGGCTGCCCGACGGCCCGCTCGGCGTGGTGGAGCCCGCGCACCTGCGAGACGCGCGCGGCTTCAGCCCGTCGCTGCGCCGCTACGCGCCGCCTCCGGAGCTCGCCGACGTCGTACGCCGCTTCTGGGTGCCGGTGTGGTCGCTGCCGGCGGGGGAGACGTCGGTGCAGCGGGTGCTGCAGTACCCGGTGTGCCAGGTGGTGGTCGGTCCCGAGGACGCCCAGCTCGTCGGCCCGCACACCGGCCTCAGCACCGAAGCGCTGCGTGACACCGGGTGGGCGGTGGGCGTGATGTTGCAGCCGGCCGCCGGGCTGGCGCTGGCCGGTGCGCCGGTCGTCGAGCTGACCGACCGGCGTCGCGACCTGGCCGAGGTCGGCTGTCTCGACGCCGCGGCGCTGACGCAGGCCGTCCGGTCCGCGCTCGGTGACGACCCGGCCGCGATCGCCCGCCAGCGCGCGGCGTGCGCCATCGTGGCCGAGGCGCTCGAGGTGCTGGCGCCGGTCGACGAGGAGGGGCGCCTGGTCAACGCGATCGTCGAGTACGTCGAGGGCGAGCGCGAGGTGCAGCGCGTGTCGCAGGTGTGTGCGAAGTTCGGCATCGGTGAGCGGGCGCTGCAACGGCTCGCCCGTCGGCGGATCGGGCTGTCCCCGAAGTGGCTGATCCAGCGGAGGCGGCTCCACGACGCCGCCGACCTGCTCCGCCGCGGCGAGCAGCTCGACCTGGCGCGGATCGCGGCGGAGCTCGGCTACGCCGACCAGGCGCACCTCACCCGGGACTTCCGCCGAGCCACCGGGCTCACGCCCGGCGAGTTCATCGCGGAGCCGCGGGCGTGAGGGCGAGCTCCAGCAGCGGCAGCACCCGGCCCGGCACCGATCCGGACGGCACGGTGCCGACCCGGACGGCGCCGGCGGCGCGATAGAACGCCTCGGCGTTCGGGTCGGCGTCGATGCCCAGGACGGTGAAGCCCTCCGCCCGGGCCGTGTCGACCAGCCGGTCGAGGAGGGCGCGGCCGATCCCGCGGCCGACGGCGTCGGGGTCCACGAACAGCATCCCCAGCGCGCCCCGCGGCGGCTGGCCCTCGAGGGTGCCGAAGCCGACGATCCGCCCGTCCACCTCGGCGACCACGGTCCGCCGCGCGGCCAGCTCGTCGTCGTGCAGGGTGAGCTCGTCGCGGCAGGCCTCGAGGAAGTCCGCGTCGTAGCCCCAGTGTCCCTTCGAGCGCACGGCGAGTTCCGAGAGCAGCGCCGCCTCACCGGGCGCCGCCGGTCGCAGCCGGGTCACCGGAGCTCCCGCAGATAGCACAGCATCCGGTAGTCGGCGCCGGGCTCGATGTTGGTGAAGCCGTGGCGCTCGTAGAACCGGCGCGTGTCGACGTCGACCTCGTCGACGTTGATGTGCATCTCGATCGCCCCCCGCTGCTCGACCTCGGCGAGCGCCCGGGTGAGCAGCGCGGTGCCGATGCCGCGATCGCGCAGGCCGGGCACGACGTAGAGCTCCTCGAGCTGGGCGAGCGGCCCGTCGCCGTACGGCGTGGGCCGGAGGGTGAGATAGCCGAACCCGGTCGCCTCGCCGGTGGCCGGAGCCTCGGCGAGCACGACGAGCACGTCCGGCCGGGCCAGCAGCGAGGCGAACCGCTCGCCCAGGTCGGCGGCGCTCGGCGTGGGCGCGTCGAACTCGGTGTTGAAGTCGAAGAGCAGCCCGCCGACGACGAACGCGTCGGCGGGGGTGGCGAGCCGGACACCGGGCGGACTGGTCATGGGGTCCATGCTCCGATCATGGCGGGTCCGGCACAGCGGGCGTCCCGGGAGTGCACGCCGCGCGCGCGTCGACCGGTCGCGTCGCAGCAGCGCTCGGCCCGCGTGTGCTGACACAGTGGGCCTGCACGCGTCGTACCGAAGGAGAACCCGTGGGCCTCAATCCCGTCGCTGACGTCCTCAAGCGCGCCGACAAGGTGCTCAAGAGCGCCGAGGTCGCGCTCGGCAACGTCGACACCACCCTCGGCACCGTCGGCACGACGCTCGCCGACGTCGACGCCAAGCTCTCCACGGTGGACACCACCCTGGCCGAGACCCGCGCGGTGCTGGGTCAGGTCGAGCAGCTGCTCGGCGATCTCAACGACAAGCTCGTCCTGCTCGACGAGGTCCCGGACCTGAAGGCGAAGCTGGACGCGGTGCTGGCGGCGGTCCGCGCGGGCTGACTGCGCCGCCCACCGGTTGACAGCGGGCACTCCGCACCTTCTAAATAGAAGGCGTGACCATTTTAGAGCCGCAATGGCGCCCGCGGGTCGTCACCGAGGGCCCGACGATCGATCGCACCGGCGCCCAGCGGGCGGCCGTCGACCTGCTCACCGCGCTCGGCCTCGACCTGAGCGTCGAGCACCTCGCCGACACCCCGCGGCGGATGGTCGACGCGCTGGTGGAGCTCACTTCGCCGGGTGAGTTCGAGCTGACGACCTTCCCCAACGACGACGAGTACGACGAGCTGGTGCTGGTCGAGGACATCCCGGTCCAGTCGCTGTGCGAGCACCACATGCTGCCGTTCGTCGGGGTGGCGCACGTGGGCTATCTGCCCGGGGCGCGGATCCTCGGGCTGTCGAAGTTCGCGCGCATGGTCGACCACCACGCCCGCCGCCCGCAGACCCAGGAGCGGCTCACGAAGCGGATCGCCGACCACCTGCAGCGGGCGCTCGAGCCGCGCGGCGTCGGCGTGGTCATCGACGCGCAGCACACCTGCATGAGCCTGCGCGGCGCGCGGGCCACGGGGACGCGGACCCTCACCTCCGCGCTGTTCGGGCAGCTGCGCGACGACGCCCGCAGCCGCGCGGAGTTCCTCGACCTGACCCGTGGACGGAGGTGACGCGGCGATGAACGTCGTGGTGATCGGCGCCGGCCTGGCCGCAGCGAGCGCGGTCGCGGAGCTGCGCGAGCAGGGGCACTCCGGCGACATCGTCGTGCTGGGCGAGGAGCAGTACGTCCCCTACGAGCGGCCGCCGCTGTCCAAGGGGCTGCTGCTGGGCTCGACCGAGCCCGACGCGGCCTTCGTCCACGACCACGCGTGGTACGACGAGCACCAGGTCGACCTGCGCGTCGGCACCCGCGTCACCGGGATCGACCTCGACCGCGGCCACGTCCTCGTCGGCGGGAGCGAGCTCTCCTACGACCGGCTGCTGATCGCCACCGGCGCCGCGCCCCGCCGGCTCGCCGCCGCGGACAGCTCCGGCGCGCCGGTGCTCTCGCTCCGCACCCTCGACGACGCCCTCGCCCTCCGCGACCGGCTCACCGACGGCAGCCGGGTGGCGATCGTCGGCCTCGAGGTGGCCTCGGCCGCCCGCCAGCGCGGTGCCGAGGTGACCGTCCTCGAGGCGGCCCCGCTGCCGCTGCACCGTGTCCTGGGCGAGGAGGTCGCGACCGTGTTCGCCGACCTGCACCGTCATCACGGCGTCGACCTGCGCCTCGGCGTCGAGATCACCGGTGTGGAGCACGCCGACGGCCGTGCCGTCGTCCACGCCGCCGGCGCCGAGCCGGTCGTCGCGGACCTCCTCCTCGTCGCCATCGGCGTCACGCCGAGCGCCACCGTCGCCGCCGACGCCGGGCTGCCCGTCGACAACGGCGTGCTCGTCGACGCCTGGCTGCGCACCGCCGACCCCCACGTCTTCGCCGCGGGCGACGTCGCCCACCACGACCATCCCGTCCTCGGCACCCGGATCCGCGTCGAGCACTGGGACACCGCGATCCACCAGGGCCGTCACGCCGCCCGGGTGATGCTCGGCGCCGACGAGCCCTACACCCGTCTGCCGTACTTCTTCACCGACCAGTACGACCTGGGCATGGAGTACGTCGGGCACGTCGGCCCCGAGGGCTACGACGAGCTGGTGGTCCGCGGAGACCTGGCCGCCCGCGACGCCAGCGTGCTGTGGCTGCGCGGAGACCGGGTGCTCGCCGGGATGCACCTCAACGACTGGGATGCCATCGAGCCTCTCCGTGCCGTGGTCGGCGGCCCGGCGGGCGACGCCGTGCGGGATCCGTCGGTGCCGCTTGCCGACCTGGGCTGAGCATGACCCGGAGCGGTCCGGCGATGCGGCCGAGACTGGTCTGACCACCCCTCGATTGGGCAGAGACTGCATGCCGGAGGCCGGAATCTGCACGGTTTGGTCCCAAACCGCAGCACTTCCGCAGCCCGCCCCACCCCCTCAGCTCACCCCGCGTGATGCCGCGCATGCAGCGCGCGGACCCGCTCGGCGTACTCCTCGACCGGACCGTCGACCTCGAGCCCGGGGGCGACCTCGGTGATCCGCAACGGGGCGACGGGGGCGGGTGGGACGCCGAGCTCGCCCAGCCACTGGACGAGCTGGGGGGTGGACGTGGCGAAGACGATCCGGCCGAGACCGGCCCAGGCGTGGGCGGCGGCGCACATCGCGCAGTGCTTGCCGGAGGTGTAGACCGTCAGCGCGGCGCGCTCGGCGGGTGGGACCTGGGCGGCGGCCTACAGCGCGATGGCGAGCTCGGGATGCCGGGTCCGGTCGCCGCCGCTGACGTGGTTGTGGTCCTCCATGAGCACCTGTCCGTCGGCGGCGACGAGCAGCGAGCCGAACGGCTCGTCGCCGGCCGCCACGGCGGCCTCGGCGAGCTCGACGCAGCGGTCGAGGTGGCGGCGGTCCTCGGCGGAGATGGTCATCGGCAGTCCTTCCGGTTCGCTGGGGAGTGGAGACGGACCCGGCGCCCGCCTCAGGCCCGGATGATCCGACGCTCGATCGCCGCGGCGACCGCGCCGGCGCGGGTGTCGACGCCGAGCTTGGTGTAGATATGCGACAGGTGCGACTTCACCGTCGCCTCGGAGACGAAGAGCTCGCGCGCCATCTCCTTGTTGCCCAGGCCGCGGGAGAGCAGCTCGAGCACCTCCACCTCGCGCTCGGTCATCGTGGTGGCGCCCGGCGTCGTACGCCGCACCAGGGTCGCGGCGACCGACGGGGCGAGCACGGTCTCGCCGCGCGCGGTCGCCCGGATCCCGGCGAAGAGCTCCTCGGGCGGCGCGTCCTTGAGCAGGTAGCCCCGCGCCCCGGCCTCGAGCGCGCGCAGGATGTCGGACTCGGTGTCGTAGGTGGTCAGCACGAGCACCTCCGGCGGCTCGGGCAGCGCGCGCAGCGCGGAGGTCACCTCGGCGCCGCCTGCCTCGCCGTCGCCCAGGCTCAGGTCCATCAGCACGACGTCGGGCCGCTCCGCGGTCACCACGGCGACCGCCCGCTCCAACCCGTCGGCCTCCGCCACGACCGACAGGTCCTCCTGACCGTCGACCAGCGCACGCAGCCCGGCGCGGACGACCGGGTGGTCGTCGACGAGCACGATCCGGATCACCGGCTCCCCTCCCCGCGCACCGGGAAGCGGACCGACACCGTCGTCCCCTCGCCCGGCGCGCTCTCGATGTCGGCGTGGCCGCCCAGGGCCTCCGCCCGGTCCCGGATGCCGGCCAGGCCGCGCCCGCGGCTGCCGGCCGGGCGCACCTGTCCCGGGTCGAAGCCCCGGCCGTCGTCGCGCACGTCGAGCATGATCTCGTCCAGGAGATAGGTCAGGGTGAGCGCGACCCGCCCGGCCCCCGCGTGCTCGCGGACGTTGGCCAGGGCGCCGCGCGCGGTGCGCACGAGTGCGGCCGCGACCTCGGCGGGTACGACGACCGGCTCGCCCTCGACGCGGACCTCGACCTCCATCCGGCCGGGATCGGCCTGCTCGGCGACCCGGCGCAGCGCGTCCGGGAGGGCGGCCGCGGTGGCGGCGAGATCCGGCGGAGCGAGATCGCGCACGACCCGGCGTACCTCGTCGAGCCCGTCGCGGGCGGTCGCCGCGGCGGTCCGCACCTGGTCGCGCGCCGCTGCCGGCTGGCTGTCCCAGGCCCGCTCGGCGGCCTGGAGCAGGAGGTTGATGCTCGACAGGCCCTGGCCCACGGAGTCGTGGATCTCCCGGGAGAGCCGGGTGCGCTCGGCCAGGGCGCCGGTGCGGTGCTGCTCCTCGGCCAGCTCCGCCTGGGCCTCGACCAACCGGTCGAGCAGCTCCTGGCGCGCGCGCGACTCGAGGTCGAGCGCCCGGTAGGCGAGGACGGTGACCAGGCCGACGCCGATCGGTCCGGCGACCTGGACCGGATCGAACCCGTCGGTGATCCGCTGCCAGGCCGTGGTCAGCAGCACCGTCATCACCACGACGGTCCCCACCGCCCACGGGAACGGCAGCACCTGCAGCACGGCGAACGCCACCGGCACGGCGCACCAGGCGAAGGAGGGTGCGACGGCGGTGAGCGCACCCCACAGCACCACCATGCCGGTCACCCACACCGAGGGCCACCAGCTGCGGTCGGCCATCAGCCCCCGGGTCGCGTACGCGAGGCCGAGCACGCTCGCCCCCGCCAGCACCGAGATCCCGGTCGCGTCGAGGGCGTGCCGGTCGACATAGCGCACCGCACAGGTGACGAGCAGGACGACCAGCACCCCCAGCAGCCACCCGTCGAGCCGGTTCGCCGGCGCGAGGATGCCGTGCTCGCCGGGCCGTCGCGGCCCGAGCGAGGCCGGCGACAGGGAGGACAGGGAGGGCAGGGACATGGTGGGCCCACCCTAGGGAGCAACGGGCGGCGGCGGCATCAACCAATCGGCTATCGAGGGCTAGCCGCCTGCCCGACGTACGGCGGCCGCCACCGGGGGCAGGCTGGGATCAGCAACCGGCTCCACCACCACCCAGGAGAGATGATGAAGCGCAAGACCATCGCCAGCACGCTGCTCGCCGCGACCGCGGTCAGCACCCTCGGCGCCGCGGTCGGCACCGCCACCCCGGCCTTCGCCGACCGCGACCACGGTCGCGCCGCGAGCTACCTGCTCGCCGGCGACCCCGTCGACGCGGCCAACCCGGCCGGCTCGAAGTTCGAGGGCATCGGCGCCGACGAGAAGCGCGGCTGCTTCTACGTCAGCGAGGTCACCGGCGGCGAGATCCACCGCGGCAAGGTCGGCACCGCGCAGACCCGCGAGTGGCTCGCCGGGCACGGCACCGACGGCCGGTTCACCGCCCGCGGCGTCACCGTCGACGACAAGGGCCGCGTCTACATCGCCGGCGGCCCCAACGGCATCAACGACGCCGGCGCCAACGGCATCGCCAACCCCGGCACCGACAACCCCTCGCGGCCCGACCTGTGGGTCTACTCCAAGTCGGGCGAGCTCCTCGCCGCGCTGCAGATCCCCGGCAAGCCGGTATTCCTCAACGACGTCGCGATCGGCCCGGACGGCGCGGCGTACTTCACCAACTCCAAGGACGCCGAGATCTACCGGGTCGCCAAGGGCAAGGGTGGCTGGAGCGTGAAGCGGTGGGCCGACGCCACCGCCACGATCGCCGTCCAGCCCGGCTTCAACCTCGGCGGCATCGTCGTGAGCGAGGACGACAAGGCGCTCGTCGTGGCGCAGGGCAACACCGGCAAGCTGTGGCGCTTCTCGCTGAAGACCCGCAAGGCCACGCCCGTCAAGACCGGCGGCGTCGACCTGACCGACGCCGACGGCCTGGTCCTGCAGGGCAACAAGCTCACCGTCGTGCGCAACTTCAAGAAGCAGATCGCGACGCTGCGCCTGTCCGCCGACGGCCGCAAGGCCAAGCTCATCCGCCAGCGCGCGTCCTCGCCGGACCGCGTGCTGACCACCGCCAAGGAGATCCGCGGCCAGATCCTCTACGTCGACAGCAAGTTCGACGAGCAGATCGCCTCGGGCCCCTACGAGGTCATCGCGGACCCGACACGATGAGCCGCCGACCCCGAGTCCTGCGGGTCGTCGGGGTCGCCGCCCTCCCGCTCGCGCTCGTCCTGGGCGCGTGCGGGCCGGGGGCCGAGGACGCCGCGCCGCGTCGGTCGCCCGACGCGACGACCGCCGGTCCCTCGGGCTCCGCCGGCACCCCCTCCGGCGCGGCTCCCGCCGCGTCGGAGGGCGCCGACCTCCCGCAGGCCGAGCTCGACCAGCGCCTGCGGGACGCGGCGTGGGCGAACGATCTCGGTCGGGCCCGCCGGCTGGTGCGGCAGGGAGCCGACGTCAACGCCAAGGACGACACCGAGCAGTCGGCGTACCTCATCGCCACCAGCGAGGGCCATCTCGGCCTCCTCCGGCTCGCCCTCCGGCGCGGCGCGAAGATCGACGACAAGGACAGCTTCGACGGCACCGGCCTGATCCGGGCCGCCGAACGCGGCCACGCCCTCGTCGTCGGCGAGCTGCTGCGAGCCGGGATCGACCGCGACCACGTCAACCGGATCGGCTACCAGGCGATCCACGAGGCGGTCTGGCTCGGCGAGGACACGGCGCCCTACGCGACCACCGTCCGGGTGCTCGCCGCCGGAGGCGTCCAGCTCGACGAGGTCTCGCCGTCGGCGGGGCTGACCCCGTTGCAGATGGCCCGCGAACGCGGGTACGACGGCCTGGAGAGGATCCTGAGGAACGTGACGACCGCCGAGAAGCCCGCCGACGCCGACGCTGCGCTGTTGCGCGCGGCCCGCACCGGCGACGCCGACGCCGTCGCCCTCGCCCTGCGGGCCGGTGCCGACATCGAGGCTCGCGACGACCACCGACGCACCGCGCTGCTGCTCGCGGCGACCTACGACCACGTCGCCGTCGCGCGGGTCCTGGTCGCGATGGGCGCCGACCCCGACGCCCTCGACGACCGTCACGACACCCCGTGGCTGGTCACCGGCGTGACCGGCAGCGTCGCGATGCTCGAGGCGCTGCTCCCGGCGAACCCGGACCTGACGATCGAGAACCGCTACGGCGGCCTGTCGCCGATCCCGGCCGGCGAGCGCGGCCACGTCGACTACATCCGGCGGGTGGTGCGGACCGACGTCGACATCGACCACGTCAACGACCTCGGCTGGACCGCGCTGCTGGAGGCGATCATCCTCGGCGACGGCAGCGCCCGCTACCAGGAGATCGTGCGGATCCTCCTCGACGCCGGTGCCGATCCCACCATCGCCGACCACGACGGCGTGAGTGCGCTGGAGCACGCCGAGCGCAAGGGGTACGACGAGATCGCGCGCCTGCTGCGCCGCTGAGCGAGCTGAGCCCCGGGCGTCCCGTGACCCGCTGAGCGGCTCAGTCCGGCGCGAGCGACCCGGCGGGCAGGCCGAGCTCGGTCTCGGCGACCGAGCGCACCATGTCGGCGATCGCCGCGCGGCGGTCGTCGACGCTGGTGTTCACGTAGGCGCTGGTGCCGTCGATCGCGACCAGGATCCGCGCCGCCGCGGCCCACGGATCGGCGGCTGTGAAGCGGTCGCCGGCGGCGCCGGCCGCGATGATCTCCTCCAGTCGGCGGCACCACAGCAGCTCCTGGGCCACGACGTGCTCGTGGAGCACCGGCCGATAGCGCGACAGGTGCCGCGCGTTGAGCCAGAGCCGGCTGACGTTGTCGAACTCGCTGCTCGCGATCAGCCCGAAGAACGACCGGAAGGTCCCGACGGGGTCGTCGAGCCCGCTCTCGGGGAGGAGGCCATCGAGCTCGGCCATCGTCGCGTGGGTGAACGCCTCGGCGACGAGGTGGTCGGCCGCGGGGAAGTAGTGCCCGACGAGACCGGGCTGGACGTCGAGCTCGTCGGCGACGCGGCGCAGGGTGATGCACTCGAGACCGTCGGTGAGACCGACCTGCGCGGCCGTGGCGAGGATCTCCTGGCGGCGCTCGGCCGCGGCCTTGCGGACCCGTTTGGTGGCGGCACCCCTTGACGACATGCGGGCCATGTTATTGAATGCGTGACCAACA
>Ga0164243_10014788_pt1 | contig 10843 bp, 14 predicted proteins | sample OricompcompostOP_FD_108781 | JGI IMG/M metagenome (GOLD analysis project Ga0164243, IMG submission 108781) | Organic Plus compost microbial communities from Emeryville, California, USA - Original compost - Organic plus compost (OP) | ecosystem: Engineered > Solid waste > Mixed feedstock >...
CGCCAAGCGGAAGATCCGCATCGCCAACGGCTCCGGCACGCAAGTGCAGGACGTCAACAAGCTGATCAAGATGCATCAGGAAATGTCGAAGGCGATGAAGCAGATCAAGAAGATGGGCGGCATCAAGGGCCTGGGCGCGCTGTTCGGCAAGGGTGGCCTGGGCGCCGCCATGCCCGGCCTTGGCGGTCCGGGAGCGGGCGGCGGCCTGCCGGGACTGGGCGGTGGTGGCGGCGCGCCCGATCTCTCACAGTTTCTCAAGAAGTAAGTTTCAGCGTTTGAAGGAAAGGTAGAAATCACATGGCAATTGCACTCCGTCTGTCGCGCGGCGGCGCGAAGAAGCGGCCCTATTACCGCATCGTCGTGGCCGACAGCCGTTCGCCCCGCGACGGCAAGTACCTCGAGCAGGTCGGCACCTATAATCCGCTGCTCGCCAAGGATGATGAGAACCGCGTCCGCCTGACCGAAGACCGCGTCCGCTATTGGCTGGGCGTCGGCGCGCAGCCGACCGACCGCGTCGCGCGCATGCTCGACAAGGCCGGCATCAAGGAGCGCACGGCCACCAACAACCCGCAGAAGGGTGAGCCCGGCCAGAAGGCCAAGGATCGCTCCGAAGAAAGGGCTGCCAAGCTTGCCGAGGCCGAGGAAGCCGCCAATGCTCCGGTTGAGGAAGCCGCTGCCGAAGCACCAGCTGAAGAGGCTGCCCCCGAATCTCCGGTTGAAGAAGCTGCCCCCGAGGCTCCGGCTGAGGACGTCAACGAGGCCACGCCCGACAGCGATGCCGGCGATGCCGGTGAAACCGCGGGCGAAAGCGCCCAGGAAAACGCGGAAGGCTAAGGCTTGTCGGACCGTCCTGTCACGCTCGCCGCCATCACTGGCGCGCATGGCGTGACAGGTGAGGTTCGCCTGAAGCTTTTCGGAGAAGGCTTGGCGGCGCTCAAGCGCTACCGCGCCTTCAACGATTCCAGCCTGACGTTGGCCAAGCTGCGCGATGACGGAAAGGGCGGTGCCATCGCGCGCTTCGCCGAAGTGGCCGACCGGACTGCTGCCGAGAAGCTGCGCGGCACGGCGCTGACCGTTCCGCGCTCGTCATTGCCGCCGCTGGACGATGGCGAATATTATCATGCGGACCTGATCGGCTTGGCGGCAGTTTCCACCACCGGCGAAGACCTTGGCCGCTGCATCGCGGTCGAGAATTTCGGCGCGGGCGACATCCTCGAGATCGAACGGCCCGACGGAAAGCGCTTCATGGTGCCGATGCGCGAGGAAGCAGTGCCGGATTGGAGAGGCGAGAGGCTGCTGATCGAAGCGGTCTATGTCGAGCCATGACTTTTGCTGCCACAGTCCTCACCCTCTATCCTGAGATGTTCCCCGGACCGCTCGGCGTCAGCCTTGCGGGCCGGGCTCTGGCCGAGGGCAAATGGTCGCTCGATGTCGTGCAGATCCGCGATTTCGCCATCGACAAGCACCGCACCGTCGACGACACGCCGGCTGGTGGCGGGGCGGGAATGGTGCTGCGGGTCGACGTGCTGGCGGCTGCCGTTGATCACGCATTGGAGCGCCATCCGGATTGTCCCGTCCTTGCCATGACGCCGCGTGGCAGGCCGTTGACGCAGGAGCGGGTGCGCACGCTGGCGGCGGGGCCGGGCGTGACCGTGCTCTGCGGCCGCTTCGAGGGCTTCGACGAGCGGATCTTTGCCGGACGTCGGGTGGAGGAAGTCGCCATGGGCGACATCGTGCTTTCGGGCGGCGAACCTGGCGCGATCATGCTTCTTGACGCTTGCATTCGCCTGCTTCCCGGCGTAATGGGCGCGCCTTCCAGTGGTTGCGAGGAATCGTTCGAGCACGGTCTCCTCGAATATCCGCACTATACCCGGCCCGTCGAATGGGAAGGGCGCACGATCCCTGAAGTGCTGCGATCGGGGGATCATGCGAAGATCGCTGCCTGGCGGAAACAACAGGCGGAGGATGATACTCGGTCACGCAGACCGGACCTTTGGGAGCGCCATACCGGTGCTCGGGTTCAGCCTGCCTCTGGCGCGCGGCATGAAACGAAGGACCAGGGCACATGAACCTGATTCAGCAGATCGAGGCCGAGGAAATCGCCAAGGCCGCCAAGGATGTTCCCGATTTCCGTCCCGGCGATACGCTGCGTGTCGGCGTGAAGGTCGTCGAAGGCGAGCGTAGCCGTGTGCAGAACTACGAAGGCGTCTGCATCGCTCGTTCGAACAAGGGCATCGGTTCGAACTTCACCGTTCGCAAGATCTCTTTCGGTGAGGGCGTCGAGCGCGTCTTCCCGCTCTATTCGCCGAACATCGATTCGATCACCGTCGTCCGCAAGGGCGTGGTGCGTCGTGCGAAGCTCTATTACCTGCGCGGCCGGACCGGCAAACGTGCCCGTATTGCCGAGCGTCGCGATATTAAACCCGGCGCCGAAGCTGGCCAGGAATGAGCAGAGACTGACGATCTAGGATCAGTCTGCAGACAGACCGAAGAGGCCGGCTCCAGCAAGCGGAGACCGGCCTTTTCCTTATCGAGGGAACGTGAAGATGGGTTACCGGGTAGTCGTCGTGGGCGCGACGGGCAATGTTGGCCGTGAGATGCTCAATGTTCTGGCCGAGCGGGAATTTCCCTGTGACGAGATCGCGGCCGTCGCTTCGCCGCGCTCGACCGGCACCGAAATCGAGTTCGGCGACACCGGGCGTATGCTCAAGGTCAAGAACATCGAGCATTTCGACTTCACCGGCTGGGACGTCGCGCTGTTTGCCGCGGGTTCGGGCCCGACCAAGGAATATGCTCCCAAGGCCGCGGCCGCGGGCTGTGTGGTGATCGACAACTCGTCGCTCTACCGCATGGACCCCGACGTGCCGCTGATCGTGCCCGAGGTGAACCCGGACGCGATCGACGGCTATACGAAGAAGAACATCATCGCCAATCCCAACTGCTCGACCGCGCGGATGGTCGTGGCGTTGAAGCCGCTGCACGACGCGGCGACGATCAAGCGCGTGGTCGTGGCGACCTATCAGTCGACCTCGGGCGCCGGCAAGGTCGGCATGGACGAGCTTTTCGAGCAAAGCCGCGCGATCTTCGTGGGCGACCCGGTCGAGCCGAAGAAGTTCCCCAAGCAGATCGCCTTCAACGTCATTCCCCACATCGATGTCTTCCTGGACGACGGCTCGACCAAGGAAGAGTGGAAGATGGTGGTCGAGACCAAGAAGATCCTCGATTCGAAGATCAAGATTATCGCCACCTGCGTGCGCGTGCCGGTGTTCGTGGGACACTCGGAAGCCATCAATCTCGAATTCGAGAAGGAGCTATCGGCCGAGAAGGCGCAGAATATCCTGCGTGAAGCGCCGGGCTGCATGCTCATCGACAAGCGTGAGGACGGCGGTTACGTCACCCCCGTCGAATGCGTCGGTGACGGGGCCACCTTCATCAGCCGCGTGCGCGAGGATTCGACAGTGGAGAACGGCCTGGCGCTGTGGTGCGTCTCGGACAACCTGCGTAAGGGCGCTGCGCTCAATGCCGTGCAGATCGCCGAGCTTCTCGGCCGCCGGCACTTGAAGAAGGCCTAAGGGACATGGCGGGCCCGGCGAGATGATCGCCGGGCCCGTTCTTCATTCAGCGCGAGCCTTCTGCTGCTGCCTGCTCTTCGGCGAGGGCATCGCGTGCGGCCTGGGCTTCAGCTGCCGATGCCGCGGCCGAACGTTCGGCATAGACGGCGCGGGCGTTGGCGTCCGCGGCCCGCTGATGGGCCGCCTCGGCCTCGTCGTTGGCGATCTGCGCAGTTGCGCGTTCATCGGTCATCGCCTGCTGCTCGTTTTGCTAAAGCTGGCCGATGGCTGCGTCCGCCAGGCTCTGCGCGCGGATCGCGGCATCAATCGACTCGGCGTTGCGGTCCGCTGCGAGATATTCGCGAGCGGAGGCCAGCGCTGCGCGCGCATTGGCCGCGTCGGTCGGAAGCTCGGTCCTTGCGCCCATGGTTTCGGCCGTTTGGATCTTGGCTTCCGCCGCGGCAATGGCTGCGCGGGCACGATCTTCCTTGCCGGCATAGGCAGGGGTGGTGATCAGGGCGAGGGCGCTCGCGGCGAGCACCGGGTTCAGGAAGTTGCGTAACATGGCATTCTCCTTGACTAAGTCCGAATGCCCTCCCTGATCGATCAACCCGCCTGGTGTGGCCCGTGTTCCGCCCTTGTACTCGCTTCGTCGCGGGTTGCGCTTCGCCTTGTCCCGCAAGAGCCGCGAAGCCAGGAAGGATTGGCACGATCTTGCCGCAGGCGCTAAAATGCCGGCTATGAGCAAGACCCTGACCGGTGGCTGCCAATGCGGCCGCGTCCGCTACAGCGCGACGATCGAAAACGACGACGCCTATCTCTGTCACTGCCGCATGTGCCAGCGCGCGACCGGTGGCTTTGCTGCCGCTTTCGTGAATGTGCCGCAGGCCGCGCTGTCCTGGCAGACGGAGGCCGACTGGTATCAAAGCTCGCCGATCGCTCACCGGCCCTTCTGTTCGACCTGCGGTACGCCGCTTGGTTTCGCCTTCCTTGATGGCGAGGGAATCGATCTGATGGTCGGCAGTTTCGATGATCCGGCCGCTTTCGTGCCAAAGCTCCATTCCGGCGCGGAAGGCATGCATGAGGCTTGGCTCGATACTTCGGCGTTGCCGCGCCAGACGAGTGCCGAAACGGAAAGCGTGGCGCGGCGCTGGAAGGCCGCGGGGCTGGAGGTCCCCGAGTGAGCGATCCGCAAACGCAGTTCATCACCGGTCACGGCGGCGCGCGACTTGCCATCCATCGTTTGGGGGAAGGGCGCCCGGTGCTGCTGCTGCACGGGCTTTTTTCCAGCGCTCAGGTCAACTGGATCAAGTTCGGACACGCCGCGAAGCTGGCGGGTGCTGGTTTCGAAGCGATCATGCCCGACCTGCGCGCGCATGGACAAAGCGATGCGCCGCACGATCCTGCCGCATATCCGCCCGATGTGCTGGTCAAGGATGCACGGGCGGTAGTTGAGGCGCTGGGGCTCGACGATTATGACCTGGGCGGCTTCTCGCTAGGGTCGCGGACGGCGGTGCGGTCCGTTCTGGCGGGGCTCAAGCCCCAGCGCCTCGTGCTTGGCGGCATGGGGATCGAAGGGCTCGGCCAATGGGACCGGCGTAGCGCTTTCTTCGTCGGCGCGATCGATCGCTTCGATGAGATCAAGCGCGGCGATCCCGAATACTTGGCCCAGCAGTTCATGAAGACGATGAAAGTGGACCGTGTCGCGGCTCGATTGCTGCTCGGATCGGTAGACGATACCTCCCCCGATGACTTGCAGCATATCACGATGTCGACGCTGGTCGTCTGCGGGGCCGACGATCAGGACAACGGCTCTGCCCCGGCGTTGGCCGAGGCATTGCCCGATGCGCGCTATGTGGAAGTGCCGGGCACTCATATGTCATCGGTGACCCAGCGGCAGTTCGGCCAGGCCATCGTGGATTTCCTCACGGCTTGACCGCGGCTTCGCGTCTCGCCAGCCTGTGCGGTGATCAGGACAGGTTGAAGGGGAAGCCGATGAAACAGCTCGTCTCGCTAGCCGCGCTTGCCGGAGCGCTCGCCGCCACGCCAGCCTCGGCGCAGGATGCGAAAACCGCCGACGCTTTCGTCGCCAAGGCGGAGAAGGACTTCGCCAAGGCTATTGTCGAGGCGGCGCAGGCCGACTGGGTCTACCAGACCTACATTACCCAGGATACCGAGGCGCTGACTGCGCGGGCCGAAGCGACCACCAATGCGCTGATGGTGGCGAACGCGCTGGAAGCGGCCAAGCATGCCAGGACCCCTGGCCTTTCGGGCGACACCGCGCGCAAGCTCAACCGTATGCGCACCGCCATCGTCATGCCGGCGCCGACGCGGCCGGGCGCGGCGGAGGAGATGTCGGTCATCAAGGCGCGCATCCAGGGGATCTACGGCAAGGGGCAGGGGACTCTCGCCGGCAAGCCGATCAACGGATCGGACATCGAGGAAGCGATGGGCACCAATCGCAACCCGACCGAGCTCAAGGAAATGTGGACCAGCTGGCACGACAATGTCGGAAAGCCGATGCGCGCCGACTACGCGAAGCTCGTCACCCTGGCGAACGAGGGCGCCAGGGAACTGGGCTCGCCCGATGCCGGTGCCTTGTGGCGTTCGAACTACGACATGTCGCCCGACGAGTTCGCCGCGCTTACCGAGAAGCTGTGGACCGAAGTGAAGCCGCTCTACGATGCGCTGCACTGCTACACCCGCACCAAGCTCAACGAGAAATACGGCGATGCCGTGCAGTCGAGGACCGGGCCGATCCGCGCCGACCTGCTCGGCAATATGTGGGCGCAGGAGTGGGGCAATATCTACGATATTGTCGCGCCTCCTGGGGCGGGTGACCTAGGTTACGACGTTACCGAGCTGCTCAAGGCCAAAGGCTACGACCCGCTGAAGATGGTGAGGACAGGCGAGGGCTTCTTCAGCTCGCTGGGCTTCGCGCCGCTGCCGAAGACGTTCTGGGAACGGTCGATGTTCGTGAAGCCGGAGGATCGCGAAGTGGTCTGCCACGCTTCGGCCTGGGACATCGACAACATCGAGGACCTGCGCATCAAGATGTGCATCAAGGTGAACGGCGACGATTTCACCACAGTCCATCATGAGCTTGGCCACAACTACTACCAGCGGGCCTACAACACGCAGTCGCCGCTCTATCTCGACGGCGCCAACGACGGCTTCCACGAAGCGATCGGCGATACGATCGCACTGTCGATCACGCCGGAATATCTCGTGCAGATCGGCCTGTTGGACCGCAGCCAGGTGCCGAGCGCCGACAAGGACATCGGCCTGCTGCTGCGCCAGGCGATGGACAAGGTGGCGTTCCTGCCTTTCGGCTTGCTGATCGACCGCTGGCGCTGGCAGGTGTTCTCGGGCGAGATTACGCCGGATAACTACCAGAAAGCCTGGACCGACATGCGCCTGAAGTACCAAGGCATCGTCCCGCCGTCGGAGCGTCCGGCAGATGCCTTCGATCCGGGGGCGAAGTACCATATTCCGGCGGTGGTGCCCTACACGCGCTATTTCCTGGCGCGCATCCTGCAGTTCCAGTTCTACGAGGCGGCGTGCAAGCAGGCCGGCTGGAAAGGACCGCTGCACCGCTGCAGCTTCTACGGCGACAAGAAGGTGGGCGAGAAGCTGAACACCATGCTGGCGATGGGCGCCTCGAAGCCCTGGCCTGACGCGCTGGAGGCATTCACCGGCAGCCGCGAGATCAGCGGCAAGCCGATGATCCGCTATTTCGCGCCGTTGGCGAAGTGGCTGGAAGAGCAGAACCGGGGCAAGACCTGCGGATGGCAATTGGCGGACTAGCGCATTGCTCGCCAGCAAGTCGGGAGCGCATTACATCCGTGATCCGAAACACTCCTTCGCCCGCTCAGCCTGAGAGGGTGTTGGTTGGAATGAGCGGAAAGCGGAGAGCTGGTTGGTTGTCTACGCCGGCTTCCCACCCCAGCGATCACGACCTTCAAGGCAGCCCGTTCGCCGCCGGCTGCATCCCCCGCAAATGCCCGGTTCCCTCCGCGCCCGCGATCAGCGCCGGCTTGGGGCAGTCGGTCTCTATGCGCAGGTAGGAGAGCGCCATGGTCTTGATATACCAGCGGCCGTCGCGCTTGACGTAGGTTTCCAGATAGTGGCCCCAGCCATGGTTCTGGCTGCCGTCCTCCCAGATGTTGTAGTCTTCGAGCACCCAGACGCCGGTGGCGGTGTCGGGGCCGGTGAGGTCGATTTCGGGCATGTGGCCGTGGTGGACGCTCTGCACCAGCGTCAGCGAGCTGGCGTAGGCGGCGAAGTCCTTGCGTCCGTGATACTTCTGGCCGCCGGCGCGAGTCAGATCGACGATGCAATCTTCGGCGAAGACGCCTGCGTAGACTTCCCAATCCTTGCTGTCGAGCGACCGGAAATAGCGGGCCTTCAGCTTCTTGATCTCTTCGACGTCGTCCATTTCACTCTCTCCCGTCACGAACGGCCTTTCCTGCGCTCGCGGCAACGCTATCGGAGGTCGGCGGGATGAGGCAAGCGGCTTAGCGGAATGGAGGTTCATTGAAGGCGCGCAATTTCCGCGAATGAAGGCTGGCTCCTTCCGCGCGCAGCAGGTCGCAGGTGATGACGCCGATCATCAGGTGTGCGCCGATCGCCTGTTCGTAGAAGCGGTTGGCCTGGCCGGGCAGCTTGATCTCGCCATGGAGCGGCTTGTCGGACACGCAGAGCAGCGTTCCGTACGGCACGCGGAAGCGATAGCCCTGCGCGGCGATAGTGGCGCTTTCCATGTCGATCGCCACCGCGCGCGACTGGCTGAAGCGGTGCGCCGAATGGGTGTAGCGCAGTTCCCAGTTGCGGTCGTCGGTCGTGACCACGGTGCCGGTGCGCATCCGTTTCTTGAGGTCCATGCCGCCGGCGCCACTGACCATCTCGGCCGCCTTGGCAAGCGCGAGCTGCACTTCGGCGATCGCTGGGATGGGGATCTCGGGAGGTAAAACGGGGTCGAGCACGTGATCGTCGCGCAGGTAGGCGTGGGCGAGAACGTAGTCCCCGATCCGCTGCGTGTCGCGCAGTCCGCCACAATGGCCGATCATCAACCAGGCTTCCGGCCGCAGTACGGCAAGGTGATCACAGATCGTCTTGGCGTTCGACGGACCGACGCCGATGTTGACCAGAGTGATGCCGTCGCGGCCCGGCGCGACAAGGTGGTAGGCCGGCATCTGGTGGCGGCGCCAGGCGGTGTCGGACAGCCGGCCGCGTGCATTCTCGGTTCGCTTGGTGAGATAGAGGCCGCCGGCGCCGGCCAGCGCGGCGTAGCCGTTCTGGCCTAGCTGCAGGCCTGCCCAGTCCACGAATTCGTCGACATAGCGGTGGTAGTTGGTGAACAGGATGAAGCGCTGGAAATGCTCCGGATCGGTTCCGGTGTAGTGCGCCAGCCGGGCGAGGCTGAAATCGGTGCGCAGCCCGTCGAACAGCGCGAGCGGGACGGCTTGTTCCAGCTGGCCGAGATCGAAGCCATCGGCCAGTTCGTCGCCGATCTGGGCAAGCTCGGTGGTGGGAAAATGCAGCGCCAATTCATTGGGGCTCAATCCGCCAAGCTCGGTGCTGGCGTCGACGACATAGGGGAACGGGATTTCCTGCGCGGACCGGCCCGCTTCGATCTTGATGTCGTAATCGGCGGTGAGAAGGTCGATCTGCTCGGCAAGGTAGTCGGCGAACAGGGCCGGGCGCGTTATCGTGCAGGCATAAGTGCCGCCGCGGCTCAGCCGGCCGAAGGCGCGGGTCACGTCGGGACGGTTCTCATGGCCGGCGTAGTGGACGCGCAGCTCCGGATAGCACCATTCGTTGCCGCTGCGGCGCGAGGTCGGCGGTGGCGTGCCGTTCGTGGCGAAGGCGGTTATGTCGGAGCGGAGGGTTGCGACGGCTTCGTCGTAGATGCGGGTGAGCGCGGCGATGATGGCGTCGGATGATCCCATCGACGGCAAGATAGAACGCCTCTGTGACAAAACAAAGGGGGCGCCGAAGCGCCCCCTCGAATTTTCCAGTCTCGTAGCCGGTATCAGGCCTCGGCTTCGTCCTCGTCCTTGGCCGGAGCGGCCTGTTCGGCCGGAGCTTCGGTTTCGTCTGTCGGAAGCTCGCCCGGTTCGGCGCTGGGATCGAAGGCTTCGATGAAGCCGCTCGTTTCCTGTTCGAACATCGCGGCCATGACGTCCACGCCCTGCGCCTGCAGGTCGGCTTCGTCGGGCGAACGGGCGACGTTCACCTTGACGTTGACCGAGACTTCCGGGTGCAGCGCGACGCGCACGTCGAACACGCCGATCGTCTTGATCGGGCGTTCGAGGACGATCATCGACTTGGTGACGTTGGCGCCGTCTTCGTTCAGTGCATCGACGATGTCGCGAACCGAGACCGAGCCGTAGAGCTGGCCCGAGTTCGACGAAGCGCGGATCAGCACCACGCTCTTGCCGTCGACGTCCTTGGCGTGACCTTCTGCGTCAGTGCGGCGCGAGGCGTTGTCAGCCTCGATCTTCGCACGGTTGGCTTCGAAGACCTTGCGGTTGGCTTCGTTGGCGCGCAGCGCCTTCTTGTTCGGCAGCAGGTAGTTGCGCGCGTAGCCGTCCTTGACGTTGACGACGTCGCCGATCGTGCCGAGCTTCTCGATACGCTCGAGGAGGATGATTTCCATGAGTCCGCCCTCCTTACTTCACGATGTAGGGCAGCAGGCCCAGATGGCGCGAGCGCTTGATCGCCTGGCTCAGCTCACGCTGCTTCTTGGCGGAAACGGCGGTGATGCGGCTGGGTACGATCTTGCCGCGTTCGGACATGAAGCCCTGCAGCAGGCGCACGTCCTTGTAATCGATGGCGGGCGCGTTCTTGCCCGAGAAGGGGCAGGACTTGCGGCGGCGGAAAAATGCACGTGCCATGGATCAAGCCTCCTCGCGTTCGCGGCGGCCGCGGCGTTCGCGGTCGCTCTTGCGCATCTGCACCGACGGTCCGGTCTCATGCTCGTCGACGCGGACGGTCATGTAACGGATGACGTCTTCGTTGATCGACGTCTGGCGCTCCAGCTCGGCGACGACGCCGGCGGGGGCATCGATATTGAGCAGGACGAAATGCGCCTTGCGGTTACGCTTGATCTTGTAGGCGAGATTTTTGAGGCCCCAGGTCTCGGTCTTGGTGACCTTGCCCTCGTTGCTCTCGACGATCTCGGTGGCGGCGGCGGCCAGGGCGTCAACTTGCGCCTGGCTCAGATCCTGGCGGGCCAGGAACACGTGCTCGTAAAGCGGCACGGCGGCTTCCTTTATCTGTCTAACCGA
>Ga0164243_10014789_pt1 | contig 10842 bp, 11 predicted proteins | sample OricompcompostOP_FD_108781 | JGI IMG/M metagenome (GOLD analysis project Ga0164243, IMG submission 108781) | Organic Plus compost microbial communities from Emeryville, California, USA - Original compost - Organic plus compost (OP) | ecosystem: Engineered > Solid waste > Mixed feedstock >...
ACCGGCTCACCGTGTCCAGTGTGGACAAGTTCCCCCGGATGACCGACTACGTGGTGCCGGCCGGGGTGCGCATCGGCGACGCCGACCGGGTCCGGCTCGGCGCCCACCTCGCCGCGGGCACCACGGTGATGCACGAGGGCTTCGTGAACTTCAACGCGGGCACCCTCGGCGCCAGCATGGTCGAGGGCCGGATCTCTGCCGGGGTCGTCGTCGGCGACGGCTCCGACGTGGGCGGCGGCGCCTCGATCATGGGCACCCTCTCCGGCGGCGGCAAGCAGGTGATCTCGATCGGTGAGCGCTGCCTGCTCGGTGCCAATGCGGGCATCGGCATCTCGCTGGGCGACGACTGTGTCGTCGAGGCCGGCTGTTACGTCACCGCCGGCACCAAGGTGACCCTCCCGGACGGCAGGATCGTCAAGGCCGGGGAGCTCTCCGGCGCGTCCAACATCCTCTTCCGCCGCAACTCGGTCACCGGCGCCATCGAAGCAGTGCCGTGGAAGGACGAGGGCATCGCCCTCAACGCCGACCTCCACGCGCACAACTGACCGGACCGCCCGCAACGGCCCTGCCCCGACCATGAAGAAGCTCGGCATCGCCGTCGTGGTGATCGCCGTCCTCGCGGTCGTGGCCACCGTGGCCCTCAAGAAGCTCACCCACACCATCGACACACTGCTGCCGGACCCGGAGCAGTGCACCGCGAGCGTCGGCGGCCACACGGCGACGCTCACTCCCGAGCAGGCCGGCAACGCCGCCCTGATCACGGCGATCGCGGTACGCCGCGGGCTGCCGGCACGCGCCGCGACGATCGCCATCGCCACCGCCATGCAGGAGTCGAAGCTCTACAACCTGACCACCGGCGACCGGGACTCGCTGGGTCTGTTCCAACAACGACCCTCGCAGGGCTGGGGCACCCGCACACAGATCCTCGACCCGGTGCATGCGACCAATGCCTTCTACGACGCGCTGGTCAAGATCGACGGCTACCAGACGATGGTGATCACCGAGGCGGCGCAGCGGGTGCAGCGCTCCGGCTATCCGGAGGCCTACGCCCAGCACGAGCCCGATGGCCGGGCCCTCGCCTCCGCGCTCACCGGGTACTCGACCCATGCCTTCGGCTGCCGCCTGGACGTGCCCCAGGCGGGCAGCGGCAAACCGCGGGCCCTGCGTCGTGAGCTGACCCGTCTCTACGGCGACCTGATCGGTACGCCGACCGTGCGCGGCTCGACGATGACGGTCCCGATCCCGGCCGGCGGCACCGGGCCGCGCAACGGCTGGTCGGCGGCCCAGTATCTCGTGGCGCAGGCCGACCGATTCGGCATCCGCTCGGTCTCCTACGCCGGTCGGCGCTGGTCGGCCGGCAAGAGCGACGCCTGGCACACCGGCACCGCGAGCGTGCGCCGGATCACCGTGACGCTTGGGTAATGGGGCCCGGGTGCTCGGGTGCTCGGGTGCTCGGGACAGTTTCGTGCGCGAGCCGGTCGGCGCGCGGAGTCACTCAGAGCGTGAGTCGCTCCACGGCCGCATCCACCCGCTCGTCGGTCGCGGTGAACGCCACCCGCACGTGCTGGCGGCCGGCGGCACCGTAGAACTCGCCGGGTGCGACCAGAATTCCGCGCTCGGCCAACCAGGCGACGGTCGCCCAGCAGTCTTCGCCACCGGTCGACTGACGCCGCGCCCAGAGATAGAGCGACCCTTCGGAGTGGTCGATGGCGAACCCCGCGTGCGCGAGCGCCTTCTCAAGCTTGGCTCGGCGGGCGGCGTACCGGGCGTGCTGCTCCTTGGCGTGCTGGTCGTCGTTCAGCGCGGCGATCATGGCGCGCTGCTGCGGCTCCGGCATGATCAGGCCGAGGTTCTTGCGGACGGCGAGCAGTTCGCCGATCACTGCCGAGTCACCAGCGACGAAGGCGCAGCGGTAGCCGGCGAGGTTGGACCGCTTGGAGAGAGAGTGCACCGCCAGGATGCCCTCGTGGGAGCCGCCGCACACGCTCGGGTGGAGCACCGAGACGGGCTCGGCCTCCCAGGCGCACTCGATGTAGCACTCGTCGGAGACGAGGAGTGTCCCGCGTTGACGGCACCAGTCGACGACCTTCTTGAGGTGCTCGACCGGCAGCACTTTTCCGGTCGGGTTCGACGGACTGTTGATCCACAGGACCTTGGGCACCGCCGGGCCGATCGCGGTCAGGCTGTCGGCAGCGAGGGTGCGCGCACCGACGAGCGCCGCACCAACCTCGTAGGTCGGATAGGCCAACTCCGGGAAGACGACCAAGTCACCCTTGCCGACCCCGAGGTGGAGCGGCAATTGGCCGACCAGTTCCTTGGACCCGATCAGCGGGATCACCCCGTCGAGACCGAGGTCGGTCACACCATGGTTGCGCGCCAGCCAGTCGATCGCAGCCTGGCGGGTCGGGACGTTGCCGATCGTGACCGGGTAGCCGGGCGCGTCCGCGGCCTCCCGCAGGGCCTCCTGAACGACCTGCGGGGTCGGGTCGACCGGCGTACCGATCGAGAGGTCCACAATCCCTCCGGGGTGCCGCCGCGCCATCTCGGCGTACGGCGGCAACTTGTCCCAAGGGAAGTCGGGGAGCCTCTCGGAGACCTTCATGGTCGCGTTCCGCGGTGGTGTCGAGACGGTCGCTCGGCGACCTCTTCAACCACCGATCAGTGGTCCTGGTTCTGCGGCTCGAGCGCGGCGATCATCGGCGCGTCCTTATCGATCTCGCCCATCTTGGCGGCACCGCCCGGAGATCCGAGGTCATCGAAGAAGTGCACGTTGGCGTCGTAGTACTCCTTCCACTGCTCCGGGGTGTCATCCTCGTAGAAGATCGCCTCCACCGGGCAGACCGGCTCGCAGGCGCCGCAGTCGACGCACTCGTCGGGGTGGATGTAAAGCATCCGCTTGCCCTCGTAGATGCAGTCGACGGGACACTCGTCGACGCAGGCCCGGTCTTTCACATCGACACACGGCTGCGCAATGACGTAGGTCATTCGGGTCCTCCATCTGGGGAACCCACCCGAGCTCGGGGTTCGGGGGGTTCGGCGGGTCACGTAGGAGACCCAGCCTAATATCCCCGGGTGCCCGCTCATCTTCTGGGACCGCATGTCGTCGGCCAGCGCGTCGTCGTCCGCCGTGTGCTAGTAGGCGAGACCGGCCCGACCGGCGGCCCCGCCTTCACCGACGTACTCGGGATCTGCGAGTCGTGGGCCGACGGGGTGGCCGTGATCCGGCCCGAGTCGGGACCGCCGGTGGAGATCCCGATCGAGCTGATCGTCTCCGGCAAGCCGGTCCCGCCGCGGGCCTCGGCGCGGCAGCGGATCTCTGTCCGAGATGCCGAACTGCACACTGCAGCGCTGACGCGCGGTATCGAGATCAGCACGCTCGGCGAGTGGCAGTTCCGGTACGAGCCTGCACCGGCCGGCCGCGTACGCTCCCGCTTCAACTCGTGTCTGGCGATGGGCTCGCCCGGGTTGGCCATCGACGAAGCGCTTACCGCGGTCGTCGAGTTCTACGCCGCCCGCGGACGCACCCCGCAGGTCCAGGTCGAGGCCGGTTCCGCTATCGACGCCGAGATCCGATCGGCCGGTTGGCGGCCGGTGCCCGGCAAGGACTCGGTCTTCATGCTCGGATCGCTCGCCCAGGTACGCCGCCGACTGCCCACAGCGCCGCCACGCTTGGCAGTCACGGCCGACGGCCCGTACCTCGCGGTGCACACGTCCGAGGCCTCCGGCGACGCCGGTCTCGATGGCGACTGGATCGGGCTGCACGGCCTCGTCGTCGACCCCGGTCACCGCCGCACGGGACTCGCGCGCGCGGTCATCGCCGCGCTCCTCGAGGCGGGCGCCGAGCAGGGTGCGACCACGGTCTGGCTCCACGTCGAAACCACGAACGCCCCCGCGCTTGCGCTCTACGACTCACTCGGCTTCGCCGAGCACCACCGCTGCCGGTACTACGCGACGGACTGATCCGGCTCACCCCGCCTTGCAGTCGACCTCGTCTTGCGGGATGTAGGTCGTGTGGAACTTCTCGGACCTGGCGACAGCCGACGAGCCGGGCCTGTGGAAGTAGCGCCACACGTCGATCGAGAAGCCGTTCGCACCGGAGGTGTTCTCGCAGTTGCCGGTGAGCTTCTGCGACTTGTAGGGGGTGACGGCATACGGGGCGCCGGTCTTGGTGGTGATGTCCCAGCGCTTGGTCGAATACATCGATACCGTCACCGACCCTTGCGCCGAGGGTGTCGACGGCGCGACGACAGCATGCACGAGCACGCCGTAGGGGCTGTCGTTCTTGAACTTCAGGTCGACACTCGGCCAGGCCACCGTCGCCTCGCGCCCGATCGGATAACGAGAGATGTAGAGGGAGTGTGGCTTGTGCTCGACGTCTTGCAGACCGGCGAAGAACATCGCGTTGAAGGTGGTCGTGGCGAGCTGGGAGACGCCGCCGCCGAGGTCGGACTTGAAGACGCCGTTCTGGATGGTCCAGCCATCGGTGAAGCCGTTGGCCCGGGTGCGCTCGCCCACGATCTTGTTGAGGGAGAAGGTCTCCCCCGGCTTGAGGACAGTGCCGTCGATCAGCCTGGCCGCGCGACCGATGTTGACGTTGCGGTACTCGGCGTAGGGGAAGTGCGTGGTGAAGGTCGAGACCCGCTTCTTGATCCGGAGCCGGCGCGCGTCGGCGGTGGTGAACGACGGCTCCTTCACGGTCGCTTTCACCGCCGCCTTGCGTTTCCCCTGGGACCGGGTGACGAGCTCGAGCAGCACCCGCTCGACCTGCGCGGGTTCGTAGGAGACCCCGGGTTTTGCGGGGATCACCCGCGGCCTGCCCTTCACCAGTCGGACCGTCGCGTCGACCGGTGCGGTGCGGTCCGCGGCAAGTGCCCGATCCAGGACTCTGCGCAGGGTCGTCGCGTCGACGACTGGGGCGAGCTCGCCGCCCTTCGCCACCAGGCTGATCGCCTTGGCGAACTGTTGCGGACGAAGCAGCACCGGCGACTTGCCGAAGACCAGGGTCACCGGTCCGGTCATCGCCGGGTTGGCGAAGTCGTCGACGGCCTTCTGCACGTCGTCGGCATCGATCGTCGGTGAGACCTCGTGGAGGGTCAGCCCGACCTGCCGATCGCCCGAGGAGAGGTACGCCGAGCGCAGCGCACGGTCGAGCTCGCCCACGTCGACCGCCTTGCCCACGACCGGATCGGTGACTGCGACCCGGGTACTGGTGAGCCGCACCGCGCCGTCCTTGGCCGGGCTGCCCGCCTGCGCGTCGATCCGCCGAGCGAGTGCCGCCAGCTTGGCGTCGTCGGTACGGACGACCGGCTCGAGGTCGCCGCCGTCGGTGTAGTGGTTCCACAGATCCACCGGATTCCACGTCCGCACCGCCGCACCGCCGGCCACGGTCGCGTCGGCGTCCAGCGAGAGCCCCGCGTCGGCAGGGTCGACGGCGATGCGCTTGCCGCCGACGACGACCGTGATCGGCCGCGCCATCCGGCCGGCGAGCCCTGCCTGGAGCGCTCTCGCCGCCTGATCGGGTGTCTTGTCGCCTACGTCGATGCCGGCGACCTTGGTGCCATGACGCAGCTTGTCCCCGGCCAGCTCGTAGGCCGCGACCCAGCTGCCGCCCACGAGCACGGCGAGCACCACGACGACGGCCAGCACCGCGCGGCCGCCGAGGCGCTCCTTGCGCGGCCGCTTCGGCTGACCCGGGGTCTGGTCCGGGTGGCTGCGCGAGGACTCGGGAAGCATGCGGAGAGCCTAGAGACCAGCCCGCGACCAGTCAGCGACGCGCCGAGCGTGGCCTGACCGGGAGGGTCGCCAGCGCGAGGATCACCAGCGCCACGGCCAGTGCGAGGAACAGGTAACCGGGGACGTCGCTGGCGATCGCGTAGTCCCCCTCCGGACGTGGCACCACCGCCAGCGCAACCGCGACGACCCAGCCGGCGGCATAGGCCACCCGTTGAAGACCGGGCCGCAATGCAAGCACGCCGGCAATGGCGGCACCGACCGCCAGGAGCAGACCCCACCAGCGCGCATGGACCGCCACCGCGGCGATCCCGACGATGAAGCCGACGGCGATGAGGCTGACGGCGCCCGCCGCCTTGCCGATCACCGGGCTCAGGAACCCGCCAGGCCGGCGAAGAGATCGGTCTCGAACCCCTGCGGACCGACCGGACCGAGGGTACCCTTCGCGATCCGATAGTGCTCGACGCCCCAGATGTGGTTGCCGATGTTGTTGGAAAGCGCGAAGAACGGGCCGTCGACGGTGATCTGAGTGGGGTAGGCGCGCATCGCCGCCATCTTGGCCTCGGCATAGCCGGTGGCGTCGATCTCGGCGGCGAGGTCGACATCCGGCGTGGTCATGGGAAGCGGTCCCTCGGGGTCGAGACCCTCGAAGGTCGTGGTGTCTCCCGCCGCGCGGACCGCCCGCAGACCGTCGCGCATGCGGTTCTCCGACATGGCGGTCCAGTAGATCTTGGCGATGTCCCACGGATCGCCGAGGTCCTTGCGATAGGACGGTACGGCGGCGAGTTGGGCGGCGTACATCGCCACCCGGTGGGCCTGGATGTGGTCCGGGTGACCGTAGCCGCCGAACTGGTCGTAGGTGACCAGCACCTGTGGTCGCACCTCGCGGACAATCTCGACCAGATGGCTGGCGGCCTCGGTGAGATCGGCGTGCCAGAAGGCGTTGTCGTGGATGGTGTCAGCCGGGATCGCATAGCCATCCGGATGCCACTGCATGCCGGAGTCTCGGTAGGTGCCGAAGCCACCGAGCCAGCGGTGGTCCGTGACGCCGAGGACGGTCATCGCCGCCGCGATCTCGCCCTTGCGGTACTCGCCGAGCCGGTCTTCGTGGTCGGCCGCCAAATGCTCGAGCTCCGGCACCAGGATCTCGCCCATCTCGCCGGCTGTGCAGGTCACCAGGGTGACGCCGCGGCCCTCGGCGGCGTACTTCGCCATCGTGGCACCCGTGCCGATCGTCTCGTCGTCAGGGTGCGCGTGGACCAGGAGCAGGCGCTCGGCCGGCGTCAGAGAGCTGTCCGTCACAGATCAGATTCTAGGGTGTGGTGATCAATGCCATGGCCTGCTGCACCGCGCTTGACCCGTCTGGGCGCGGCCGGCAGATCCAGCGGCTCGGGTGCCCGAGACTCGTCGGGCTGCTCGTCGGGGACATCGAGCCAGCCGTCGTACTCGTCGACGAACATCTCCACCAAGAAGGCGGGCGCGTCAGTGGTGACCGACCACGGATGGTCCTCGTCGTCGTCCTCGCCCTGATAGCGCTCACGACCCACCTCGGCCGCCCACCCGTCGCCGCGCAGCCGATCGGCGACCGCACGGGCGGCGTACTCCTCGAAGAAGATGGCGTGGACCCGGACCTCCGGATCCGGTGCGTCGGGTGCGAGGAGGTGGCGGATCGGCGCGAGGAACGGCCGATCCGGCGCCAACCAGTCCACCTCGTCGAGCTCGTCGGCCCGCAGCCAGCGCACCCGATCGTGGGCGCTGCCGCCCCCTCCGTCCTGATCCCGCGGGCGGGCTTCACCAGCGGTGATCCGCGCGGTCGAGGCGCGTAGCACCCGTCGCTCGTCGATCAGGGCCTCACCGGGCAGCCAGTCGAGCACGTCGATGAGACAGCCCAGCTCCTCGCCGATCTCGCGGATCAGCGCGGCCTCGGGGCGTTCCCCGGGCTCGACCTTTCCTCCCGGCAGCTCCCAGCGTCCTGCCGTCTCGGCAGGGCGGGTACGCCGCGCGGCGAGCACCTGGTCACCCTTGACGGAGAGGATCGCGGCCGCCACCACCATCGTCGGTTCGCTCACGACAGGATTATCCACCGCGGCTCCAGCCCGTGGATTCGCCTGCCACCCGGGCCACGAGGACGGCGAGCACTACTGCGAGGAGCATCGGAGGCAGCGCGGAGACATCGGTCCGGGTGAGTTCGAGCGTCAACACGACCGCAGTGAGCGCGGCCCGCTGCGTCACGGCCAGGAAGGCAGCCGCTCCCACCATGGCGTAATCGAGGCTCGATCCACCCGACCACAGCCGGCCCCAGAGCAGCCCGCCGGCCAGGCCGAGCATGGCACCGGTGGCGAACGAAGGTGTGAGCAGACCGCCGATCGCACCGGTGCGCAGACACAGTGCGGTGGCGATCGGCTTGAGCACCGCGAGCACGGCGGCCAGGTCGAGTCCGACGCTCCCGGTGAACGCGATCTCAGCAGGACCCTTGCCGTTGCCGAGCAGTTCGGGCCGCCACGTCGCCATGGCCCCCAGCAGCGCAAACCCGGCCGGGATCGCGACCGCCGCGAGCGCGCCGCTCGGCGCGTGCGTGCGCGACCACTCCATCAGCCTGGTGAAGGTGAGCGCCAACAGCCCCAGGACGGGCCCCGCCACCAGCGCCCAGCAGAGCACCGGCCAGCTGAAGGCGGCCGACCCGACGACATAGGTGGGATGAGTGGAGAGCACCGGCCAGGCGACCGCGGTCGCGATCAGGCTGGTGAGCAGCGCAGGGACGACGTGTCGGAGTGCGAGCGAGGCGAGCAACAGCTCAAGGGCGAAGATCGCGCCCGCGAGGGGGACGTTGTAGACGGCGGCCAGACCAGCGCCGGCGCCGCAGGCCACGAGCGTACGCCGCTGGCTCGCGGTCACGGCGAGACGCTCGCCGAGCCAGCTCGCCAGCGCGGCTCCGGTCTGGCGGGGGGCGCCCTCGCGGCCGAGTGAGCCCCCGACGCCGACAGCCACGATCTGAAGCACGGCATCGATGACCGTGTGTACGACCGGGAGCCGGGCGGTCCGGTCGCGGAGCGTCCGGGCCACCGAGAGTGCGTCACCGTCGACGTAGCGTCGATGAAGCCACCAGCCGGCGCCGACCACCACGCCGCCGGCACTCACCGCAACCACCCGCCGGAGCCGGGAAGCACGCTCGACGCCGATCAAGAACGTCGCCTCGGTGTAGCCGTAGAGCAGGTGCTGTACGAGGTGGAGCAGCAGGGTCAACAGGATGCCGCCGACCCCGGCGGCGACACCGACGAGAAGCACCGCCACCGGCATCCGCCAGCGTGTCGTCATCTCACTCCTCGACGCCGCTGTCGTCAGCGATCCCGCCCTCCGCGACGTCGAGACGCTCCAGCTGCTCGACAAGCCGCGAGAGCGGGCCGATCGAGGCGACCACGACACGCTGGTCGTCGAGCGCGAGCTCGGCCAGGGCACGGGCCAGCCTGGTCTCGTGAGCAGCGAGCCACTCCTGGAGCCGACTCTTCCCGGCCGGGGTCAGGCTTAGGGTGACCGCGCGCCGGTCCTGGACGCTGGGTCGCCGCTCGACCAAGCCCGCGGTGACGAGCTGTTGCACGAGCGTCGAGACGGTGTTGGCTGCGAGGCGGTGCCGGGCGGCGAGGTCGCTGACCCGGAGGTCGCTCTCCTCATCGAGACGCTGGAGTAGCTCGACCTGCGCCATCGGCAGCGACTCCCACGGCACGTCGCCGCGCACACTGGACCGCAGGATCCGCCGCAGCCGAGTGACCACGTCGGTGAGCTCCCAGGCGTCCACGACTCCAGCCTAGACATACCTCTGTCTCAGAACAATTCTTATCCAGACATAGGATTCACGACGGCAGCCGGACAGGTGTGGCGCCGCGCCCACGCGACCAGTCGAGCTCGAGGTAGGCGCTGCCGAGCCGGAAGGAGTTCACCTCGGAGGGCAAGGTGTCCTCCGGCGCCAGGTCGGCGGCGCCCGACGCCCGATCGGGACCGCCGCAGCCCGGCGAGGCCAGGAGGATAGGACCGCGCGGGGCCCCGACCGGCACGCTCGCGCAGCCCGCCGCGAGCAGACCGATCGCGGCCGTTGCGAGGAGCCTCCTCGCCCGCACCTCATCGGCGACTTGCGGGCGGTCAGCCCAGCCGGGGCAGCCGGGCGAGTTGGCGGCCCTGGGCCACCAGCCGGCCGGTCGAGTCCCACACCTCGCAATCCTCCTCGAACATCCCGCCGGCGAGGTTCCGGGTCGCGTGGCGGACCTTCAGCCAGCCGGGTGCCGGCCGATGGCGAACGTGACAGGTCAATTCCAGCGTCGGCGCCCAGCCCGGCATGCCGAGGTCGAAGGTCACCGGCGGTAGCGCGTCGAGAACCTGCAGCAGCGAGAGCGGGTCGGGCTCACGGTCGTGGTGGCGGAACCAGGCGCTGAACTCGCCGTTGCCGCTCGGCTCGCCGAGCGCCCAGCCGATCTGGTCGGGATGGACCAGGAGGTCGAAGCGATCCAGCATTGGCGCCACCCGGCGGAACTCCTCGGGTGCCATCGAGGTCGGAACGCAACGGTGGCGAGGCGGGAGTTCGGGCTCGCTCGCGGTCACTCGCTGGCGTCCTTCAGCGCCGTCATGGAGCACACCGAGATCGCCGTAGGTCGCCAGCGTGGCCAGCCGGAGATCGTCGCCCTGCCACAGCTCGGCGGCCACCGTGGCCAGCGAGCCTCCGTCGCGACGGAGGCGGACGTGGACCTCGGCCGGGCCGGGGATGCTCGCGCTGCAGTAGTAGGCGCTGATCACGACCGGGTCGGGCTTCCCGGGCAGGTGCTGGCGCAGCGCGTTGCCGATGACGGCGAGGAGGTAGCCACCGTTCACCGCGCCACCCACCATCCAGCCTGCCGCCAGGTCGGCGGCGTACGTCGTGGTGTCGTGGGTCCCGCCGCGCCGGGTCACCGCAATGTCGTGGTCGAGCTCGCTGGTCGGCGGCTCCGTCGCTGGCAGGGTCACGAGTTTCTCCTATGTCAAGCGGCGTCCGCGAGTTCAGTTGCGGCGGTGCTTGACGGGTTGTTCTGCAGGGTGTTGAACACGACTCGTGCGAGTCGTCGCTTGAGTGCTCGGATGGCTTCGGTG
>Ga0164243_10014790_pt1 | contig 10842 bp, 8 predicted proteins | sample OricompcompostOP_FD_108781 | JGI IMG/M metagenome (GOLD analysis project Ga0164243, IMG submission 108781) | Organic Plus compost microbial communities from Emeryville, California, USA - Original compost - Organic plus compost (OP) | ecosystem: Engineered > Solid waste > Mixed feedstock >...
GCGCCGGCGAGCGGGCCGTCGCGCAGCGCCGCGGCGAGCGCGGCCTCGTCGACGATCGGGCCGCGGGCGGTGTTGACCAGGTAGGAGCCGGGGCGCATCGTCGCCAGCCGCTCGGCGTCGAGCAGGTGGCGGGTCTCCGGGGTGAGCGGGCAGTGGAGCGACAGCACGTCGACGGTCGCGACCAGCTCCTCCAGCGGCAGCCGGCGGGCGCCGCCCAGCTCGGCGACGACCTCCGGCGGCGCGTCGCGGCGGCCCGCGTAGGCGATCTCCATCCCGAAGGCGCGAGCGCGCCGGGCGGTCGCGCGGCCGATGTCGCCGAGGCCGACGATCCCGAGCGTGCGGCCCTGCAGGCCGGCGCCGAGCAGGAAGTCGATCCGCCACGACCACGGCTCGCGGGCGCGCACGAGCCGCTCCCCCTCGCCGAGCCGGCGGGTCGCCGCCAGCAGCAGCGCGAGCGCGAGGTCGGCGGTCGCGTCGGTCAGCACGCCGGGCGTGTTGGTGACGCGCACGCCGCGCGCCGCGCAGGCGGCGACGTCGACGTTGTCGTAGCCGACCGCGACGTTCGCGACCGCTCGCAGCCGCGGCCCGGCGGCGTCGAGCAGCGCCGCGTCGACGCGGTCGTGCAGCAGCGTGACGAGCACGTCGGCGCCGGCCGCGGCGGCGCGCAGCTCCTCCGCCGTCGCGGGCCGGTCGTACGGCAGCACCTCGACGTCGGCGACGGCGCGCATCAGGTCGGTCGCCGCCTGCGGGATCTCGCGCGCGACGACGACGCGCCGGGCGGCGCTCATCGCGCCGCCTCCTCGGCGTCGTGGTCGGCCAGCCGCTCGGTCGCCGCCGCCAGGCGGGCGGCGGTCTCGCGCAGGCGCGGGAGGGCCGCGCCGGCGAGGCCGCCGCTGCGCGACAGCGTCGTGCGCGTCGGCATCGTCAGCGACGAGGCCGGCTCGCCGGGGGCGGCCAGCTCACGGATCAGCAGGCCGGCGTCGAGCCGCAGCGCCTCCGCCTCCGTCAGCGGCAGGAAGGTCGTCGTGCCGAAGGCGACCGGCTCCGCACCGGCGAGGACCGTCGCGCTGACCGTCACCGGCACGCGCGGCGACGGCATCCGCACCGTGCAGCGGGAGCCGGCCGGGTCGCCGACCGCCTCGACCTCGCCGCCGGCCGCCTCCCAGGCGACCGTCGCGCCGTCGGGCAGGCCGGTCAGGTCGACGTGGAAGGAGGCTCGCTCCCCCTCCGCCGCGAGCATCCGCCCGCCGCGCGCGGGCAGCGGGCCGACGACCCGCGCCGTCGCGAGCGACAGGCGGTCGAGCACGTTGCGCGTCACGCGGCCGACCGCCTCGTCGTGGACGGCGGCGACCGGCCAGTCGACCGTCGCGCCCTGGAAGACGATCCCGCCGCGCGGGGTCGTGTACACCCCCATCGTCGCGGCGCCGCCGGGACGGAAGCGGAACCAGCGCTCGCCCAGCTCGGCGACGCCGAGGATGAAGAACGACGCGGGCGTCCCCTGGCCGCCGGTCGGGATCGCGAGGCCCTCCTCGCGCGTGAACTCCGCGCCGTCGCACTCGTAGCCGACGAGCGGGTGGGCGGCGTCGGCGCCGAGCACGTCGCCGTCGCGCAGGCCGGTGCCGTCGAAGGCCCAGTGGCCGGCGTGCTGGAGCGTGTAGCCGAGCGGTTCGCGCCAGCCGTCCCACCAGCCGCCGGCGTTGTGGATCGAGACGCCCGTCAGCCCGTTCTCCGGCTCGAAGAAGCGGAACTCGTCGGCCTGCCAGCGACCGCCGTCACGGCTGTGCGGCCCGACCTTCGCGCAGACGATCGCGGTGTCGTCGTCGGCGAAGTGGATGCGGAAGCCGGCGATGTTGCCGCTCAGGAAGGCGACGTTCCCGCCGCGGCGGACGAACGCCTCGACGTGGTCGCGCATCGCGTCGGACCAGTACTCGTCGTGGCCGACGCTCAGCAGCAGCCGCGTCTCGTCGAGCAGCGACGGGTCGCGGTGGAGGTCGAGGTCGGTGCAGACGTCGAACTCGTAGCCGTGCCGCTGGAGCCACGCCATGAACGGCGCGTCCCAGTGCGCGAACGTCTGCCGCCGCGAGGAGCGGTCGTGGGCGTCGGGCGGGTCGTTCGGCGCGCCGCGCCCGCCGGCGCCGCCGCCGGGCCGTCGCGTCGTCACCTTGAAGCCGGGCTGCGGCGCCTCGCCGGACCACTGCGCCTCGCCGTAGAGCGAGCCGTAGCCGGTCGCGTTGTAGGCGTGGAAGGTCGCCCACGACAGCTTGTACAGGATCGGCTGCGGCGAACGCGAGCGCACGACGAAGACCGCCTTCGCCTGATCCCCCGCGGTCGTCGTCACATCCGGCCAGACGACGCTCCCGTCGGCGAGCACCTCGCCGAGCATCGCGACGTAGGCGCCCGCCGGCCAGTCGGCCGGGATCGCGAAGCGGTGCGGCGGCCAGCCCCAGTCCTCCTGGGTCGGCCCCTCCGGCACGTCGGCGCCGGGCAGCTCGCCGCTCCCCAGCGCGCCCATCGGCTCCAGCTCGGCGCCCTGGCGAAAGAAGCGGACGCGGAAGGCCGGCGCGTCGGTCGAGACGCACAGCGTCAACGTCTCGCCGGGCCGGACGGTCGGGTCGTGCGGGTAGGCCCGGATCATGCCGTCGCCCCCGGGAAGTGGCAGCGGACGCGGACGCCGTCGACGAGCTGCTCCTCGGGCTCCTCGGCGGTGCAGCGCGCCTGCGCCGCGGGGCAGCGCGGCGCGAACGGGCAGCCCGGCGGCCGCTCGACCGGCGAGGGCGGCTCGCCGGCGATCCGCGCCAGCCGCTGGCGCACGGCCGCTCCGGCGCCGCCGCCCGCCCGCGCGATCCGGCTGTGGTCGGGGATCGAGCGCAGCAGGCCGCGCGTGTAGGGATGGCGCGGCGCGGCGAAGACCGTCTCGACCGGCCCGGCCTCGACGATCCGCCCGAGGTACATCACCGTCACCGTGCGCGACAGGTAGCGGATCACGCGCAGGTCGTGGGAGATGAAGACGTAGGCGATCCCGAGCCGCTCCTGCAGCTCGACGAGCAGGTTCAGCACCTGCGCCTGGATCGACACGTCGAGCCCCGACGTGACCTCGTCGAAGATCACCACGCGCGGCTCCTGGATCAGGGCGCGCGCGACGCTGATCCGCTGGCGCTGGCCGCCGCTGAACTCCGACGGGTAGCGGTCCAGGTCGCTCGCCCGCAGGCCGACCAGCTCGACCGCCTCCGCGACGCGCGCGCGGCGTGAGCGGCCGTCGCCGAGACCGGCGATCTTGAGCGGGTCCTCCAGCACCGCGCCGATCGACATCTTCGGCGGCAGCGAGCCGTACGGGTCCTGGAAGACGTACTGGACCGAGCGGCGCATCCGCTTCCAGTCGGCGTCGGAGACGACCTCGGCGTCCTCGAAGCGGACCGCGCCGCGGGTCGGGCGCTCCAGCCCGACCATCATCCGCGCGAGCGTCGACTTGCCGCAGCCCGACTCGCCGACGACGCCGACGCAGTCGTCGCCGCCGACCGACAGGCTGACGCCGTCGACCGCGTGCAGCTTCGCGCGCGAGAACATCCCGGTGCGCTGCTCGAACTCCTTCACGAGCCCGTCGACCGCGAGCACCTCAGCCATGCGTGACCCCCTCGCCGCCGGCGGCGGCCGGCACGCGCTCTCCCAGCAGATGACAGCTCGCCGCGCGACCTCCGCCGAGGTCGGTCCAGCGCGGCGCGGTCTCGGCGCAGAGGCCGTCGACCGCGACGTCGCAGCGGGCCGCGAACGGGCAGCCGTCGCCGAGCGCGCCGAGCCGCGGCGCGCTGCCCGGGATGCTCGGCAGCCCGTCGGCGCGGCGGCTCTCCAGCGTCGGCGCCGAGCGCAGCAGCCGCTGCGTGTACGGCTGACGCGGGTCGGCGAGCACCTCGGTCGCCGGACCGACCTCCAGCGCGCGGCCGGCGTACATGATCGTTACGCGGTCGGCGACCGAGGCGACGACGCCGAGGTCGTGGCTGATGAAGACGACGGCGAAGCCGACCTGCTCCTTCAGCTCCAGCAGCAGGTCGATGATCTGCGCCTGGATCGAGACGTCGAGGTTGGTCGTCGGCTCGTCGGCGATCACCAGCTTCGGCCGGCAGGCGAGCGCGAGCGCGATCGAGACGCGCTGGCGCAGGCCGCCCGACAGCTCGAACGGGTAGGCGCCGAGCCGCCGTCTCGCATCCGCGAAGCCGACCTGGTCGAGCACCTCGATCGCGCGGGCGCGCGCCGCGGCGCGGCCGAGGTCCGTGTGGGTGCGGATCACGTCGGTCAGCTGGCGTCCGATCGAGAAGAGTGGGTTGAGCGACGCGGTCGGGTCCTGGAAGACCATCGAGACCTGCGCCCCGCGCACCGCGCGCATCCGCTTCTCCGGCAGCGCGAGCAGGTCGGTGCCGTCGAAGGTCACGCTTCCGCCCGCGATCCGGCCGGGCGGCGGCACGAGCCGCAGCACCGCCCGCGAGCTGATCGACTTGCCCGAGCCCGACTCGCCGACGATGCCGAGGCACTCGCCCGGCGCGACCGCGAAGGAGACGTCGTCGACGACCGCGACCGGGCCGCCGGCCGAGGGGAACTCGACGCGCAGGTTGCGCACGTCCAGCAGCGGCGCACTCATCACGCCTCCCCCAGCCGCGCGCCGAAGCGCTTCTGCAGGCCGTCGGCGACGAGGTTCAGCGAGACGGTCGTCAGCAGGATGCCGACGCCGGGCAGCGTCGAGACCCACCACGCGTCCTTCAGGTAGCGCTGCCCCTCGAGCATGATCCCGCCCCACGACGGGGTCGGCGGCTGGATGCCCATCCCGAGGTAGGAGAGGGTCGCCTCGAAGACGATCATCATCGCCATCTGCATCGCGCCGAGCACGAGGATCGGCGGCAGCAGCGACGGCAGCACGTACTTGCGCGCGATCCGCGGCTTGGAGGCGCCCGCGAGCGTCGCCGCCTTGACGTAGTCCTTCTCGCGCTCCTGCATCGCGGAGCTGCGCACGACGCGCGCGAACGCCGCCCAGCCGGCCAGCACCATCAGCAGGATCAGCACCGGGATCGACGGCGTCAGCACCGACGTCAGGGCGATCGCCAGCAGCACGTACGGGAAGGCGAGCTGGACGTCCACGAGCCGCATCACGACCGTCTCCGCCCACCGGCCGCCGAAGGCGGCGAGCAGGCCGGCGGAGACGCCGACCAGCAGCGCGCCGAGCATGCCGAGCCCGGCGACCAGCAGCGAGACGCGCATGCCGGTGACGATCCGCGACAGCAGGTCGCGGCCGAGCGTGTCGGTCCCGAGCAGGTGACCGGCGCTGCCCGGATCGGCGAGCAGGTTGGCGATGTCCGGCTGCTTGGGGTCGTCGAGCAGCAGCGGGCCCAGCAGCGCGACCAGCACCATCAGCGCGAAGATCGCGGCGCCGACCACGAGCCCGGGCGGCAGCGGGCGCCGCCGCGCGCCGTCGCGCGCGCCGCGCGCCGGCAGCCAGCGACCGGCCTTGACGGCCGTCAGCGGGCCGCCCTCGGGGACGGGGATCAGTCTGCTCATGCCGCACGCTCCGCGAGCCGGATGCGCGGGTCGACGAGCCCGTAGAGCAGGTCGACCGCGAGGTTGACGAAGACGAAGATGCCGGCGGTGACGATCGTGATCCCCTGGATCAGCGGGTAGTCGCGCGAGTCCATCGCGGTCAGCGCCAGCTGACCGATGCCGGGGTAGTTGAAGACCGTCTCGGTGACGATCACGCCGCCGAGCGTGTAGCCCATGTCGACGCCGATCACCGTCAGCAGCGGCAGGAAGGCGCAGCGCAGCGCGTAGACGAAGGCGATCCGCCCCTCGCCGATGCCGAAGGCGCGCGCGGCGCCGACGTGGTCCTGGGCGAGCACCTCGCGCATCGAGGCGCGCAGCACCCGCAGCTGCGTCGGCAGCGTCGCGAGGGCGACGGTCACCGCCGGCAGCACGAGCGCCTTGAGGCCGTCGTCGCCGGAGGCCGGGAACCAGCCGAGGTGGACCGAGAAGACGGTGATCAGCATCAGCCCGACCCAGAAGGTCGGCGCCGACTGGCCGAGCATCGACAGCACGTTGGCGACCCACGCGAACGGCGAGCGCGGGTAGCGCGCCGACAGCACGCCGAGCACGACCGCCATCGCGATCGCGAGCGCGAGCGAGACGGCGGCGAGCTTCAACGTCGCCGGCAGCCGCTCGCCGATCAGCTCCAGCACCGGCTGCTGGTAGCGGAACGAGGTGCCGAGGTCGCCGTGCGGGATCCCCGACAGGAACTGCCACAGCTGGTCGGGCAGCGAGCGGTCGGTGCCGAACAGGCGCCGGTAGCTCTCCAGCACGTCGTCGCGCGCGAAGACCGGGTTGGCGATCTTCGCCGGGTCGCCGGAGGTGAGCCGCAGGATCACGAAGACCGCCAGCGTGATGCAGGCGACCAGCACGAGCGCCTGCGCGACGCGGGAGCCGATGTAGCGCAGCATCGTCAGCTCCCCAGCAGGCGGTGGACCGCGACGGCGCCGGGGGCGCGGCCGGCGCCGGGCACACGGGAGGCGCCGGCCGCGCCGTCGGCGGCGTGCGCGAGGCGCACGAGGAAGGTGTGATGGGCGGTGACCGGGCTCGCCTCGCAGAAGCCGGCCCAGGCGTCGTAGGCCTCCTGCTCGGACGCGCCGGCCGCCTGCCACAGCTCGCGCACGGTCACGCCGGCCGCCTCCAGGCTCTGGCCGTCGCCGACGAGCACGGTCGCGTGCAGCGAGGAGCCGGCGAGCGTCTCGCGCAGCCAGGCGGCGAGCGCCGGCTCCTCCTCGTCGCCGAAGCCCTGCGCCTGCACGAGCGCGCGGCCGCCGGGCGCGAGCAGCCGCTCGACGCCCTCCAGCGCCCGCCGCAGCACCGCGCCGCCGTCGGCGCCGCCGTCGCCGGCCGGCGGCAGCGAGACGCCGTCCGGCGCCGGCAGGCACGGCGGCGTCGCGACGACCAGGTCGAACGGCGCCTCCTCGGCGACCGGCTCCCACAGGTCGCCCTGGCGGATCTCGACGCGCTCCTCCAGCCCGTTGAGCAGGACGTTGAAGCGGGCCGCCGCGGCGACCGCCGGGTCGAGCTCGACGCCGATCGCGGAGCGCGCGTCGGCGAGCGTCGCCAGCAGTCCCGAGCCGGTGCAGAGGTCGAGCATCCGCCCGACCGGGCCGCGCTGGGCGACGAACTGCGCGGTCCAGTAGGAGTCGGGCGAGATCGGCACGTGCGCCTCGCCCGACTCCCAGCCGCGCAGCCACAGCGGCGGCGAGACGGCGAAGCAGCGGTTGAGGTAGCAGACGACGACGAGGCGGCTGCGCAGCCTGCCGGCGCTGCGCTCGAGCAGCCCTCCGGCGAGCAGCCGCGCGAGCGTCTCCTCGCCGAGCGTCTGCCGCGCCTCGGCCGGCTCGACGGCGGCGCCGAGCGTGAAGAGGCGGACGAGCAGCCGCGGCAGCGCCGGCAGGCCGGCGATCGCGTCGCGGATGCGGTGGCCGCTGAACGGCTCCGCGAACGGGCGCGTCAGCGAGCTGCCGCGCAGCAGCGCGGCGATCTCGGCGTAGCCGCTCTCGTCGAGCAGCGTGCGCAGCAGGCGCGCGAGCGCCGGGTCGGCCGCGACGACGGGCGTCGGCGCGACGACCGCGGTGGTCGCCGCGCCGGAGGCAGCGGCGCCGGGCGCGGCGAGGCGGGTGTCGGCGGTCGGCTCCATCGCCTCAGGCCTTCGTCGCCTTCCACAGCAGCGGCTCGCCCTCCAGGGGCGTCCGCTGGTAGCCCTCGACGCGGCGGTTGACCGCCGTGTACCAGACGTCGTCGGAGACATAGATCATCACGTGGTTCTCCCAGAGGTATTGCGCCGCCTGTTCGATCGCGGCGAGGCGGGCTTTGCCCGCGGTCTGACGCTCGCGCTCGATCAGCGCGCTGATCTGCGGGTCGTCCATGTGCATCGCCTGCTGGGCGACGACCGGACGGAAGAACGTCAGCAGGTGGTCGGGGTCCTGCGAGGTCGCGCCGATCGCGTTGAAGGCGAGCGCGTACCTGTTGTAGGAGGCGCGGAAGGCGCCGCTCTCCAGCTCGTGCAGCTCGACCTCGACGCCGACCGCCTCCAGCGCCTCGCGCACGTGGCGGTCGATCTCGCGCTGGTGGGCGAACAGGTTCGCGGAGGCGAGCGTCAGTCGCAGCGGGCGACCGGCCGCCGCGTCCCAGCCGGCCTCGGCGAGCAGCTCGCGCGCCCGCGCCGGGTCGTACGGGAAGGTGCTGCGGCCGGGCTGGAAGCCGATGCTGGAGGCCGGCAGCGACGACAGCGCCGGGGCGTTCAGCTTGAGGATCCGCTTCGCGATCATGCGGCGGTCGATCGCGTGCGCGAGCGCGCGGCGGACGCGCACGTCGCCCAGCGGGCCGTCGTGCTGCGGGATGTAGATGAACTGCGACGCCGGACCGGTCGTCGTGACGTCGAAGCGCTCGTCGCCGGCGATCGCGTCGAGCACCAGCGAGCTGGCGCGCGTGTGGACGTCGATCGCGCCGCTCAGCAGCGCCTCCAAGCGCTCGCGCGGGTCCTCGACGTAGCGCAGCCGCACCTCGGCGACGCCGGGCGCGCCGCGCCAGTGGCGCTCGTTGGCGCGCAGCCGCACGACGCCGCCGTCGTAGCCGGCGAAGGCGAACGGCCCGCTGCCGAGCGGGCGGGCGGCGAAGCGGCCCGGCTCCTCGGCGTCGGCCGCCGGCACGATCGCGGCGATCGCGAGGGCTCGCTCGATCGGCCCGAACGGCTTCGGCGTGACGATCTCCAGCAGGTCGTCGGCGAGCACCTCGACGCGCAGGCCGGGGACGACCTTGGCGGCGAGCAGCAGCCGCGACAGCGGGTCGCCGATCCGCTCCAGGCTCGCCTTCACGTCGCGTGCGGTCAGCGGCGTCCCGTCGGAGAAGCGCACGCCGCCGCGCAGCCGCACGCGCAGCCGCGTCGGCGCCGTCCGGTACCACGTGTGCGCCAGGCCGCCGACGACGCGCCCGTCGGCGTCGTAGGTGACGAGCGTGTCGTAGACCAGCGACCAGACCTGGTTGTCGGCGAGGCCGTTGGCGGCGTGCGGGTCCCAATGGTCGGAGCTGGGCGGCTCGGCGTTGCCGATCGTCAACGTGCCCCGCGGCGCGCGGCCGTGCGCCAACCTGCCGTGGGCGGCGGCGCGCGGGCCCAGCCGGGCCGGTCTCTCCTCGTGGTCGTCCACTGCGGCGACAGTCTCCGAGCGGCCCGGTTCGGCGACAATCGACCCGATGGCCGAGTTGCCGAGGAGGGTTTCGCCACGGCGTCGATGGCCACCGCTGCACGGATCGGGTTCGATGCGGCGCAAGAGAGTGCTCCGGATCGCCGACATCGTCGCGCTGCCGGACGTCGACGTGCGGATCGCGGCCGGGGCAGCCGGCGAGACGAACGCGGTCCGGTGGCTGCACACCTCAGAGCTGGACGACCCGACGACCGCGCTCGAGGGCGGCGAGCTGCTGCTCACGACCGGCCGCGGGCTGGGCGCGACCGCCGAGGCGCAGCGCGCCTACGTCCGCCGTCTGGCCGCCCACGGCGCGGCCGGGCTCGCGCTCGGGCTCGGCGGGCCGTTCGGCGCGCCGCCGGCGGCGCTGCTGGAGGAGGGTGACGCGCTCGCCTTCCCGATCCTCGCCGTCGGCGCGGGGACCTCGTTCGTCGCGCTCGGCCGGCTGGCGCTCGGCCAGCTCGCCGCCGACCCGATCGCCCAAGCCCACGAGGTCCACGAGGAGCTGGTCGAGGCGGTGCTCGGCGGCGCCGGCGCGCGCGACCTGCTGCGGATCCTCGGCGGCGCGCTGCGCGGCTCGCTGCGGCTGACCGACCGTCACGGGGTCGTGCTCGCCGAGCACCACGGCGGCGTCTCGGCGAGCTTCGACGAGGAGGGCGCGCTGGCGCGGCCGGGGGCGCTGGCGCTGCCGGTCGGCGACGGCCCGGCGTCCGCGACGCTCGACGCGCTGCCGGCCGGTGAGCGGTTCGGCGACTACGAGCGGATGGTGCTGCGCCACGGCCAGAACGCGCTGGCGCTGGAGCTGACCCGCCGCCAGGCGGTGCTCGCCGCCGAGCTGCGGCTGGCCGGCGACCTGCTCGACGACCTCGAGCAGGAGCGGCTCGACCAGCGCGAGACGGCGCGGCGACTGGCCGCCTTCGGCCTCGACGCGCAGCGCAGCCACGCGGCGCTCGTCGCGCTCGCCGGCGGCGAGACGAGCGGCGAGCGGCTGCGCGCGACGATCGCGCGCCAGCTCGACCGCCACGCGATGCCGCACCTCTCCAGCGCCCGCCACGACGGCGTCGCCTTCCTCGTCGACGCGCCCAGCGAGGACGGCCTGCTGGCGCTCGCCGAGGCGGTCTCGGCGGGCGCCCCCGGCGCGCGCGTCGCGGTCGGCCGCGCCGCCACCGGCGCCGGCCTCGGCCGCTCGCTGCTGGAGGCGCGCGCCGCGCTCGACGCCTCCAGCGCGGCGGTCGTCTCGTGGCGCGACCTCAGCTCCTTCGAGCTGCTGCTGAGCGTCCCGGTGCCGGTGCTGGAGGCGTTCGTCGACCGCGTGCTGGGGCCGACCGTCCACAACGGCTGGCTGGTCGAGACGCTCAGCGTGCTGCTGGAGAGCGGCTGCAGATGGAAGGACGCCGCCGAGCAGCTCGGCGTCCACCGCCACACGCTGCGCTACCGCATGGACCGCCTCCAAGAGCAGACCGGCCGCCATCCCGACCGTCCCGACCAGCGGATGGAGCTGTGGCTGGCGGTGAAGGCGCTGCAGGCGATCGCGATGCGCGGCGGCGGCTCGTTCGAGGCGCGCACCGACCGCGTCTGAGCGCGGCCGGTGCGACGC
>Ga0164243_10014791_pt1 | contig 10841 bp, 10 predicted proteins | sample OricompcompostOP_FD_108781 | JGI IMG/M metagenome (GOLD analysis project Ga0164243, IMG submission 108781) | Organic Plus compost microbial communities from Emeryville, California, USA - Original compost - Organic plus compost (OP) | ecosystem: Engineered > Solid waste > Mixed feedstock >...
CTTCTCGAGGAACTGATCTACTCGCCCGTTGGCGAGGACGAGGCGGCCTGTGCTGACCAGAACACCCCCGGTGACGAGCGCCCCGTCCTGGGGCAGCAGCACATGGTCGTCATCACGAACCTCCCCGACGCCAAGACTGGCCCAGGTCGGTCGTTCTCTGCGAAGGTCAAGGAGCTCGCTGAGGACTACCCCGAGGTCAAGCTGTACCTGCACGGCTCGTACTCCTACCGCGCAATGTTCGGTAGCGGTGCGTTCGCGGCAGACATCGACCCTCGCACGCCTGCACAGAAGGGCCGGGTCATGCTCCCACCGGGCCGCCTCGTGACGTTCGAGCAGGCTGGGCAGTGGCCGAATTGGGTCTCGATCGTCGGGTTCAAGCCGGTTGAGCTGCAGATCCCTGGCAACCGCTGCGTGTACAACATCAAGTCGGCACTCTGGGCGGCCGAAAACTGGAACAGCGTGGCGAACTTCCGACTGTCTGCTCCGTCAACACCCGCGCCGGTCGACATCACCACCCCGGACTCGCAGTACAAGCCTGCCGAGACGGCGAGCCAGTTCACGACCGCCGACAGCAAGGGCCAGCCGGGCGACAAGCAGCTCTGCGACACCTGCACGCTGGCAAACTCGTGCAAGCACTACCGCGAGGGCAGCGTATGCACCCTTCCGCACGCCACACCCAAGAAGCTGTCCGACATGTTCGGAACTCGCGACGCGGACCTCATCATCGACGGCCTTACCGAGGTGCAGAAGATCACAGCTCGACGCTTCGAGCGAGGCATGGCTCTCGAGGCTGCCGTGGGTGATATCGACCCCGAGGTTACCAAGCTGGCGAACCAGCTCTTCAAGCAGGGCACCGAGCTTGCCAAGCTCAACGACCCCAACCTGCGAGGCGGCGCGAAGGTGCAGGTCAACGTCGGGCAGGCTGGACAGGTTGGGGTGGCGCACGCAGTCAACCCCAAGGAGCTCGTCGCTGGCGCATTCAAGGAGCTGGAGGCTCGCGGCATTCCCCGCGAGAAGATCACAGACGAGATGATCCAGGGACTCCTCGAGGGTCAGCTCGACCCGCAGATGGTTCCCGCTCAGCCGGTGCGTGAGATCGAGGGTCACGTGGTCACGGAAGCGGAGATCGAGGACTGATGGGCACCAGTGGAAATCCCGCAGTCGCGGCCCAGATGGCCGCACTTGCAGCCGAAGCTCGATGGCTCCGAGATCACCCGCAGTTCGAGCAGAAGCCTGCTTCGATCAAGGAGTTCCTCGGGCCGGGCTATCTGGACATCGACGCCAAGGTTCGTCCCGGCATCCGTGCCGCCATGGAGGAGATCTTCGGCGACAAGGTTAACGGCAAGCGCATCGCGAACTACGAAGAGGCGATGGTCACCGGTGGCATCGGTATCGGTAAGACGACTCTTGCGTCGATTGCCCTGCCGTACATGGTCCATTGGGTGATCTGCCTCAAGGACCCGCAGGACTACTTCAACCTCCTGCCAGGTTCGCGCATCGCCTTCATGCAGATGTCAACCTCGGAGGACCAGGCGCTTCAGGTCATCTTTGGCGACATCAAGGCTCGCATCGAGCACAGCGAGTGGTTCGTGAACAACGCACAGTATGACCGCAAGTTCACGAAGCAGATCCGGTTTCCAGGCAAGGACATCTGGATTCTCCCTGGCGACAGCAAGGAAACGACCTTCGAGGGTTACAACATTCTCGGCGGCATCCTCGACGAGATGGATTCGCACACGGTCACGAAGGACAAGGACTATGCTGATGTCGGATTCGACACCATCCAGTCCCGTATCGCTTCGCGCTTCGTGGACGAGGAGACCAACGGACACAAGGGCCTCATCCTCTGTATCGGGCAGATGAAGAAGGGCTCCGGCTTTGCGGCCCGCAAGTACAAGCAGATGCTTGCTAACCCTCGAGCCCACGTGACTCGCATGACGATCTGGGAGTCCCTCGGCTGGGAGCCGCGGCCGGGGCACAAGGGCTTTCTCAAGGAGGACGGCACCCGCGACAGCTTCTGGTACGACCGCAAGCGCAAGATGGTCATTCCGGCTGGTGTGGCGGACAACATTCGGAACGAAGACTTTATCGAGATTCCGAATGCCTACAAGCTCCAGTTCGACAACAATCCCGAGAAGGCTCTTCGCGACCTGGCTGGCATCCCGCCCGAGACCGAGGATCCCTTCATCAGCCTGGTCGACAGGATCGAGGAGTGCCGGACGCGCTGGCACGCTATTCACGGTGACGAGTCGCCGGTTAGCACCGAGCCTACTCGGGTAGAGTTTGCCGACTGGTTCAAGGTGGAGAACGACGCGCGCCGACGTGCCATGCACATCGACATCGCAACCTCTGGCGACGGAGACGCACTTGGCATGGCGATGGGGCACGTCGATCGCCTGGTCGAGTCCGATGACGGCGACCTCAAGCCGCACATCACCATCGACTTCATGGCGCGCATCAAGGTGCCGTCCGGGCAGGAGATCTTGCTGTCCGATGTTCGCAGTGTCATCTACCGCCTGCGCGACGAGCTGGGTTTCCGGCTGTGGACCGTCACGATGGATGGTTTTCAGTCGACTGACACCATGCAGCAGCTTCGGAAGCGTCGATACAAGGCGGACTACCTCTCGGTCGACCGCGACCCGCTCCCCTATGAAGATCTTCGTGAGGCAATCTACGACCGTCGCATCGACTTCCCCAAGTACATGACCTATCGCACCAAGGGGTCGACGGAGCTGGTGGACATCGCGTTCGAGGAACTCACGCGCCTGACCATGGTCGACAAGGGCGTCAAGGGGAAGATCGACCACCCCTCTGACGGAAGCAAGGACGTGGCTGACTGCCTTGCCGGTGTTACGTCTAGCCTCATGGGTGACCGGGTGTACCGCAAGGGTGCGCCCCGGCCGTCGCACGAGCTTACCGACGGGACGGGTGACCCCAATCTGTCGTGGCAGGCGCCGGACCGACCGATGGGCAACCAGCGGTTCCCGAGCGGCCCGTTTGGCGCTGGTTCAGGTGCGCCGATGATGCCGACAACGTCCGGGCTGGACTTCCTCATTCCAGACCGACTCCGGGGCAGGTAAAGTCATTCCGTAGCGGCGGGGCGCGGTGGGTTGGTTCCCCCACTGCGCCCCGTTCGTGTATGGTGCACCAGTGCTACTGCCCTACCGTCGAGGACGGTGACCGGGACTAGCCTACAGAAACAAGGTGCACACGTGACAGGGATTCTGAACCCCCGGACAGGGAAGCCGTTCGCGCCTCTCAACAAGAAGGCCGACCCCCCCAAGACCGGCAACGCCTTCGGTGCCTGGGCGGGCCGCGATGTCGAGTTCATGCAGATGCCCGGCGGCGGCATCGTGCAGTTCGACCTTTCCAAGCTTCGCCTCGAGGACTTCCGCAACATGCGGGACCACTACCAGGTGAACGCCTCGCTGTCGGTGCTGTCGTTCATGCAGCACCAGTCCGACTTCACGATCGAGTGCGAGGACGCCAAGATCCGCAAGTTCTGCGAGGAGCAGATTCGCAACAACTGGACCAGCCTCAATCGGACCCTCTCGCAGTCAAACTGGGCTGGGTACTCGCCTGGTGTTCTGGAGTGGGAGAACGACGGCCCCCGAGTTGTTCTGTCCAAGGTCAAGGACCTGATCCCTGACGAGTGCCGCGTCAACTGGAAGGAAGAGGAGGGCTGGGCTCCTCCGGGCCGCACGAAGCCGAAGTTCAAGACGTACGACGGCATCAAGCAGTTCGGCGCACCCGGCTGGCCGATCCCGGTCGAGAACACTCTCTGGTATCCGCTGCTCATGGAGAATGGCGACTACTACGGCCGCAAGCTCTTGCGCCCCGCGTTCCAGTCGTGGTTCTTCAGCATCCTTGTTCACCTGTTCGCGAACCGCTACTACGAGCGCTTCGGTGAGCCGGTCCCCATCGGCCGAGCCCCGTTCGAGGACACCGTCAACGCTGGCGGGAATGTCGTCAAGGGCAACCAGTACATGCTGGAGGTGCTTCAGCAGCTCCGCAACCGAAGTGTAGTCGTCCTCCCGAACGACAAGACGCAGTTCGGCTCCGAGAGCTCGCTCGACTTCGACTACGAGATCGAGTACCTCGAGTCGCAGATGCGCGGCGCGGACTTCGAGCGTTACATGACGCGACTGGACGAGGAAATCTCCATCGGACTGTTCACGCCGATCCTCCTCCTGCGCACCGCTGATGTCGGCTCGTACAACCTCGGCGTCGGCCACATGCAGATGTACCTGTGGATGCTCAACGCGATGAACGACGATCGCAAGGTCTACATCGACAAGTACCTACTCTCGAAGATGGTCGACTACAACTTCGGCCCGAATGCGCCCCGTGCGAAGATCGCCTTCCGCAAGATGGGCAACACCAACGCGGAGATGCTCAACCAGCTCGTCACGGCGCTCGTGTCGAGCGGCAAGGCCATGCCTGACCTCGAGGAGCTCGGCTCCCTCGCAGGCCTGAGCCTCAAGGAGGTTGAGGAGACGGTCAAGGAGCCGGAGCCTGTCGATCCGAACGCGGAGCCCGACGCGGACCCGGCCGAGGAGGGGGGCGACGGCGGCGACGGCGGCACCGCCCGCGTAAAGGGCGGGGCGCGGACGGGTTCCGCCCGGGCCGTGGTAAAGGAGATCGTCAACCGCGTTCGATCCCAGGTCGAAAGCGCAGACCGCCTGAACATCTTCGACAAGAACCTCGACATCTCGATGGGGTTCAAGCACCGCATGGCTCAGTCTCTGTGCGCACAGGGCATGGAGAACTACGACACTGCCGTGGAGAAGATCTACACCACGATGGACTCGTGGATCGACACCGTTCTCGAATACGGGGCGGACCTCGGGCCGGAGGACTTCATGGCGCTGTTCGAGCGGAAGCTCCAGGCCGAGGTTGACAGTGCCTCGGCGTAGCAGCCACGAGCTGCGATGCTTCTGTCGCCGCAAGCCCCTCCTCGCAACCTATGGTTTGGACGCGAGGGGGAAGCCGTATATCCACGTCAAGGTGTTCAAGCAGGATCGCATCTACGGTGAGATCGTGGTCACCGGCGGTGAGGTCAAGCTGCACTGCCGTGAGTGCCTTCGCTGGCATTCGGTGGTAATGCGAACGCCGCAGAGAGTGGCGCTTGAAGAGGCCTCGCCTCCAATAGCGCTCGCTCGCGAAACCCGACCATCCCTTCCGTTGCGCACACCGCGCCCGACACCCTAGGGTGAGCCAATCATGAAGCGTTCCCACGTGCAGCCGCCTCTCATCCCGCTGAACTTCGTCAGCGGGATCGCACCCGTCCCCTCGGCCATCCGCGAGGAAGCCACCGCCGAGAAGAGCGACTGGTTCCGAATCGAGAACAAGGCGGGCGCGAAGTCGGCCGACATCTACATCTACGACGAGATCGGATACTGGGGCACGGAGGCTGACTCCTTCTCGCGCCAGCTCCGGAACCTCGACGTGGAGCAGATCAACCTGCACATCAACTCGCCCGGCGGGTCGGTGTTCGACGGTGTCGCGATCTACAACAACCTCGTCTCCCACAAGGCCAAGGTGATCGTCTACGTCGACGGCCTGGCCGCGTCTGCCGCCTCGTTCATCGCGCAGGCTGGCGACGAGATCATCATGCTCAAGGGAAGCGTCATGATGATCCACGACGCGAGCGGTCTGGCCTGGGACAACGCGGACGGCATGCGCAAGACTGCCGAGATCCTGGACCTCCTTTCCGACAACATCGCCAGCATCTACGCAGCCCGCGCCGGTGGCAAGTCGTCGGTGTGGCGCGAGATTATGAAGGAGGAGGCCTGGTACAACCCCGACGAAGCGGTCGAGGCTGGCCTGGCTGACAAGGTCAGCGCCAAGGCGGCAGCCCCCAAGCCCTCCGAGGACCTCGAGGAGGAGGTGGACTCGTGGGAGGATCGTTGGGACCTCGCCTCGATGTTCAACCACGCGGGACGCAAGGCCGCCCCGTCGCCGAAGATGATTCGGCAGACCGTCATCAACCGTCTCAGCAAGGAGGAGGCTCTCGTGCCCCCCATCAAGAACACCGAGGAGCCGGTGACCGAGCCGGTCGCGCCCCCCGTCGAGGAGGAGGTCGTGCCGGTCGCTCCCCCCGCCGAGGAGGAGGTCGAGGCTGCCGAGGAGGAGGCCCCGGAGGCTCCCGCCGAGGACGCGGAGCCGGTGCCGCCCACCCCCCTCGAGGGGAACCCGGAGAACAGCGCGCTGTCGCTCGTCGTGAACGGCGTGCGCCACGAGGTCCCCGCCGCCGTCGCGCAGTACGTCAACTCGCTGGAGACCGAGCGTCGGGAGAAGAAGGCCGAGGCGCGCCAGTCGTTCATCGACGGCCTCGCCTCGGTCGGCAAGATCACCGGCCCGCAGGCCGAGAACTTCAAGACCCTCGTCAACGGGTTCACCGACGAGCAGTACGAGCTGTGGGAGTCGACGTGGCAGGACGCCGCGCCGCTCGCCCTGTTCGGCAAGCACGTGAGCGACGGTGACGCGGCGAACGCCGAGGACAACGCGAAGCGCGAGGCGATCAAGGCGCGCTTCGACACGGTCAGCGACATCGTCGCTCACCTCAAGAAGGGTGGCATGACCGAGAACAAGGTCATGGACACCTCGGCGTACAAGGAGATGCAGGACCTCCTCAAGCAGCACCCGGAGCTCGGCGAGCAGTCGGCCTCCTGACCTCCGTCCAACACCAACCAAACCTGACGAGGAGAAAGAGACCTCATGAGCACCTTCGTGAAGGGCGGCGGCACGGCTTCGAGCACGTTCGGCCCCCGCGAGTTCCTCCGTTCCACGAACCCGAAGCCGCAGACCGAGTCGTACACGGTCGCCAAGGGCTCGGTTCCGGCGCAGACGATCACCAACGGCGACGGCAGCACGTCGTCCGTCAAGATCCTCCAGCCGGGCACCGTCATGGCGAAGATCACGAGCGGTCCCGACTCGGGCAAGATCGGCCCGTTCCAGGCGGAGGCTACGGACGGTCGCCAGACGGCCGCCAACATCGTCGGCCTGGAGCTGACCTACCTCCCGTGGCAGCTCAACGAGCGCGACGTCGAGGTCTCGGTCGTCACCAACGGCACTGCGGTGCAGGCCTGGTGCGTCGAGCTGAACGCGGCGGGCGCCGAGATCGCGCTGACCAACACGACCGCCGACGCGATGCGCGGCCTCAAGCGCCTCGACATCAACTTCGCCTGAGTCCAGGCAAGTAACTACCCACCTCGCCTGACAAGGAGCGAACACAAAGATGACCGCAATCGACCGCCTGGTCCGCAAGGAGGTCGCCCTCGGTGCGATCCGCGAGATGCAGCCGCCGGAGCAGTACATCGGCCTGCAGATCGCGCCCTTCCTGGACGTGGCCTCCGACGACGTGATCTTCGACTACATCAAGGGCGGCCTCCAGGACGGCCTGGCCCCCGCTCGCGCCGAGGATGCCGAGGCGGAGCTGGCGCAGAAGGACCAGCTCCTCTACGGTGCCGGTCGCGCCGCGCTGATCGACTGGTCCCTCAAGACCAAGTACACGGCCAGCGACGTGACGCGCTACCGCGAGGACCTGGCCATCCAGGAGCAGCTCCAGGGTGCCGGCGTCCAGCTCAACCTGAACTACAACGGTCGCGCCGCGGCCGAGTTCCAGGCGAAGCTGGCCCGCGACGACCGCAACCGCAAGCGCCGCCTCGACAACCGCATCGAGTGGCTCATCACCCAGGGCTTCGCCACGGGCCAGATCGCCTACAACGACGGCAAGATCAAGTTCTCCGTCAACTACGGCCGTCCGGGCGACCAGCAGGACATCGCCCCCGACGTGCTGTGGGAGGCGACGAACAAGGCGACGATGGACCCCATCGGGGACATCAAGGCGGCTCTCGACCTCATCGAGAACCGCACCGGCGTCCGCCCCTCGCGTGGCGTCCTGTCGCGCAAGGTCGTGGAGCGCATGTGGCTCGCAGACCGCTTCCTGGCGGCGATGGGCATGCCCGTCATCCCCGGCGGCACCACGAACGTGCCCCTCGACCCGAACTACATCCTCCAGGGCTACAGCCCCGAGGCCGCCCTCCGCATCGTGGAGCAGGCCACGGGTGTCTCGTTCACGATCTACGACGGGTTCTACCAGACTCGTCCGCTCGGGAGTGCGACGTACACCAACAACCGCTTCATCGCGGACGACAAGATCATCCTCTACCCCGGCGAGGGGCAGCTCGGGGAGATCGACGACACGGAGATCGGCTTCGCCAAGACGCTGACCTCGCCGCACCCCGAGGGGAACTGGACCCCGGGGTTCTACGAGTGGGAGGACGAGTCCAAGGACCCGTGGCTCCACGTGCGCGGCTCGGGCGTCAAGGCCTTCCCCGTGTTCCCGTACCTCCAGTACACCGCGGTCCTCGACGTTTTCTGACGGGCGAGGGTCAACACTGTGGGGCGTCGGGTAACCGGCGCCCCACAGGACTGCCCACCAGGAGAGAAGGAGTAGGAGCATGGCTCCCAAGTTCAACCCGAACGTGTTCGAGACCGTCAACCCGGACGAGACGACGCTCGACAAGGACGGCTTCGTCGGGGTCGATCCGATCTACCAGAACTTCGCGAACAGCACCGACAAGCCGCTCGGCGACGCGCACAAGGACGCCGAGAAGGCGCACCCGGACCAGGCCGAGAAGTCGGGCGACGACGAGAAGTCCGAGCCCAAGACGGAGGCGAGCAAGTCCGCCGACGACGGCAAGTCCGAGCCCAAGGCGCCGGCGAGCAAGTCCGGCTCCAGCAAGTAGTTCCACCAGAACCTGCAAGAGGAGGAGGCGAGCATGGCTAGCGCCCCGTACAGCGAGGTTAGCGACATGCTGATCGGCAACATGCCGCTTCCCACGTACATCGACCGCGACAAGATTCTCACCGCGGCTCGTGACGAGATCGACACGGCCATCGGGTTCCTGTACGTGACGCCGGTGAACATCGAGGACAGCCCGGATAACCCCCTCGTTCGCCCGGCTCGCCTCCTCCTCAAGCAGATCAGCATTTACCTCAGCTCCGGCCGCACCATCATGGCTGCGGCGACCGGTAGTGGGGACAGTCGGACTCACGCTTACGGTCGCTACCTGGTAAACCAGGGTCTCGAGCTCCTCAAGCAGATCGCTAGCGGTGCGATCATCCTCGAGGGTGCCCCGAAGATCGAGGCCGAGAACCCCGAGCCCACCGGACCGATGATCGCCAACGTTGACGACACGTCCCTCGTGGAGCAGTTCTACAACAACGCGATGACGCCCTTCCCAGGGCAGCCGCGCACCATGCCTTCCAGCCCGTACCACTTCGGGCAGGTGTAACATGCTGGGTATGACGGTCACCGTAGGCGGTGACGTAGAGGCCAGGCTCAACGCACTGGACACCGCAGTCAGCCCCATGGCGCTGATGCGGTTCCTAGGCTTCCAGGTCGACCCGTACATTCGATCCCGTGCGGGAGCCAGGTTCAACTCCGAAGGTGACGACGTGTCGGGCGAGTGGGCACCACTCTCCAGCGCTACGGTTCGCATTCGTGAGAGCCTGGGCTTCCCGGGAGAGCATCCGATCAACCGGCGGACAGGCGAGCTGGAGGACTTCATCACCCAGCACCGTAGCCTCGTCGTTGCCATCGGCGGCGGGGCCAGCCTTGTCGCCCCCGGCTCGCAGCCGACAGGCGAACTGAGGGACAAGCTGGAAAGGGCTCAGCAGGGTGACGACCGGGCACCCGCCCGCCCCGTGCTTGGCATGAACGAACAGGATCTTGCAGCTGTGCTTACCCTGCTGGCGACGCACGTCGTGACATTCGGAGCTGGCGATGATTGACGCGAGTAAGCCGATCTTCCCGAACAACATCGTCCAGGCAATCGCGGACTACGCGCCCTCCCTGGATGAAGAGGTGAACGTGTTCACCCGGCCACTTCAGTCCACAGATCCGCACGTCTCCCTCGGCGTGTTCGCCTCGTACTGGCAGCCCGACTCGGACTCCTACGAGATGCGAGGCTACCCCCTGGGGGGTGGTACACTCGGGTCCGCCCCTCGGGTTCCGACCCTCCAGAGGTACCTCATCTCAGTTCAGGCCATGGTTCAGTCCATGGACAAGGTGGAGGGCCTGAACAAGCACTCCGTGTTCGCGAAGATGGTCCGGGACATGCTTTTGGTCAACCCGGTCCTCGGTGTAACGTTGGCGCAGCTTAGCGTGACCGAGGGTGGCCTCACCGAGCGGACACAACGACGTTGGGTACAGACCCAGCGTTACGCCAGCAACGAGCTCTCTGGTGGTTGGGTTTTCCTGGCTACCATGGAGTTCATGATCGAGACGGAGACAGCCTGATGGCAGTGACCGAGAACGAGCTGCAGGAGAAGCGCCAGACGGTGGCGGACCTGCAGCGCCAGATCAACGAGGAGAAGGCCCAGCGTGTCGAGGTCGTCCGCGCCGCCCAGCGCGACGCCGAGGCCGCGGTTCTGGACGCCGAGATCGCCCGACTCCAGGCGCAGCTCGACGACGAGAAGGTTCGTCGCGAGCACCAGGAGAAGGCCGCTCTCCCGGCCACGCAGGAGGAGTCGTTCAACGCGGGCGCGGGTGTCGCGCAGGCCGAGACGACCACCGGCGAGCCGACGCCGCCCCCCGCCCCGCCGACCCCGGCCAAGGGTGCCGGTAAGGCCGACACCACGAAGGAGAACTGAACATGGGCTTCTCGTCCCAGGCAGGTCAGCTGATTCTCAAGCAGCAGACCACGCCCGGCGTCTACGACCCCGACACGGGTACGTCTGGCGTCGCCGTCAAGCTGCGGTCCGGCTCCTTCGGGACCAACCGCGAGCTGCTCGTCCCGGACCCCGAGATCGGCGGCGGTCGCGACACCGCC
>Ga0164243_10014792_pt1 | contig 10841 bp, 8 predicted proteins | sample OricompcompostOP_FD_108781 | JGI IMG/M metagenome (GOLD analysis project Ga0164243, IMG submission 108781) | Organic Plus compost microbial communities from Emeryville, California, USA - Original compost - Organic plus compost (OP) | ecosystem: Engineered > Solid waste > Mixed feedstock >...
CTCTTATGCGCTCAGCGCATCCGCCAGGCGGATCATGAACGCCGCGCCGCGTTCGATCTGGCTGATCTCGACGTACTCGTCGGGCTGGTGCGCCTGGTCGATGGAGCCGGGGCCGCAGATGATGGTCGAGAAGCCGGCCTCCTGGAACTGGCCCGCCTCCGCCGCATAGGAAACCACCCGGGGAGGACCGTTGTCGCCCGCCAGCCTGCGGGCCAGCCGCTCGGCCTCGCCGTCCAGCTCCGGCGCGAAGGCCGGCGTCTTCGAGCGGCGCTTGACGACCACGCCCGCTTCGGGCGCGCGCGCCTTCAGCTCGGCGTCGAGCGCCTGCGCCTCTTCCAGGAACGGCGACAGCACCGTGTCCGGGTCCATGCCGGGCGGCGTGCGCAGGTCGAAGGCGAAGACGCACTCGCGGGCCAGGATGTTCACCGCCGTGCCGCCGTTGATCTGGCCGACGGTCAGGGTGGCGCCCTTGGGCGTGAAGGGCGAAGCCGGATCGGCCCCACGCTCCAGCCGCCCGGCGAGCTGCGCCAAGCTGTGCATCAGCCGGATCGCGGCCATGTTGGCCGAGACGCCCAGGTGCGGAAGGCTGGAGTGGGCCTCGCGCCCGGTGACGGTCACCCACCAGGTGGAAATGCCCTTGTGGCCGGCCACCGCCTCCATGTTGGTCGGCTCGCCCACCACCACGGCGGCGGGCCGGGGCAGGCGGTCGGCGAGCTGGCGGATCATGTCCGGGGCGCCCAGGCAGCCCACCTCCTCGTCGTAGGAGAAGGCGAGATGCACCGGCCGCTTCAGCCCCCGCGTCGCGAACAGGGGCGCGGCCGCCAGCGCCAGGGCCAGGAAGCCCTTCATGTCGCAGGTCCCGCGGCCGTAGAGGCGGCCGTCCCGCTCGCTCAACACGAAGGGGTCGGTGGACCAGGGCTGACCGTCCACCGGCACCACGTCGGTATGGCCGGAGAGGACCACGCCGCCCGGCGCGTCGGGGCCGATGGAGGCGTAGAGGTTGGCCTTGGTCCCGTCGGCGTTGGGCACGCGGGTCCCGGCGACGCCCAGCTTGGCCAACTCGGTCTCGACGTATTCGATCAGAGCCAGATTCGATCCGCGGGAGGTGGTGTCGAAGCCGACCAGCCGCGCCAGGATCTCGATGGCGCGCCGCGCCAGTTCGTCCGCCTGCTGCGGAATCTCGGGGGTCATGGCGGGAGTGTAGCCTTCCGCCCGCGATCCCGTCACCCTCGGCCTTGCGCCAAGGGCTAGCCCAGCCCCACGCCGCCGCCGGCCTGCAGCACGCCCAGGAGTTCGATGCGGAACGTAAGGGTCGAGCCCGGCGGGATCGGGCCGCCTTCCTGGTCGCCGTAGGCGAGCTTGGAAGGGACGAACAGCAGGAACTCGTCGCCCGGCTTCATCAGCTGGATGCCCTCGATCCAGCCGGGGATCAGCCGGCCGAGGCGGAAGATCACGGGCTGGCCGGTGCGGTAGCTGGAATCGAACACCGTGCCGTCGAGCAGGGTGCCCTCGTAGTGGACCTTGACCTCGTCCTCGGGCCGCGGGTGGACCCCGCCGGCGGGGCCTTCGCGCACCACCTTGTATTGGAGGCCGGAGGCGGTCGTCATGACCCCCGGCTCCATGGCGTTCTTCTTCAGGAAGGCCTCGCCCGCGGCCTGGTTCTTCAGGGCCTCGGGACTGGGCTTGCCCGGCCCGGCCGGCTTGCGGGTGCAGGCGGCGGCCAGCGCCGCCAAGCCTGCGGCCAGCAGGACGCGTCGATGCATCGGTTCCTCCGCTCAGAAGGCGCGCGGCGGATAGCCCGCTTCGCGCAGCGCGTCGACGATCTCCTGGGTGTGGGCGGCGTCGCGGGTCTCGATCATGATGTCGAACTCCGCGCCCTTGGCCGGCACGTCCAGGGCGAGCCGGTTGTGGTTCACCTCGACGATGTTGGCCCCCATCCGCGCCACGATGGCCGAGACGGTGGCCAGGAGGCCGGGCCGGTCGTCGCCGATGATCCGCAGCGACACCAGCCGCTGCGCCCGCACCAGTTCGCGGGTCAGCACCGAGGCGAGTAGGCGCGTGTCGATGTTGCCGCCGGTCAGGATCAGGCCGCACTTCTTGCCCCGGAACTTCTCCGGGTGGGCGAGCAGGGCCGCCAACGAGGCCGCCCCCGCGCCTTCGGCGATGGTCTTCTCCACGTTGCAGTAGAGCGCGACCGCGCGCTCGAAATAGGGCTCCTCGACCAGCACCACGTCGTCGATCAGCGGCCGGGCCACCGAATAGGTCAGGTCGCCGACCTGCTTGACCGCGATGCCCTCGGCGATGGTCTGGCCGCCGACCGCCGCCTGCACGCCCCGCATCCGGGCGGTGAAGGAGGGGTACATGGCCGGCTCGACCCCCACCACCGAAACGCTGTTGGACAGCGTCTTGGCGGCAGTCGCCACGCCCGCGATCAGCCCGCCGCCGCCGATCGGCACCGGCAGCACTTCGAGATCGGGGACCTTGTCGAACATCTCGAGCGCGATGGTCGCCTGCCCGCAGATCACCGCCGGGTCGTTGAACGGGTGCACGAAGGTCAGGCCGCGCTGCTCGCACAGCCGCAGCGCGCTCTCGCCCGCTTCGTCGTAGGTGTCGCCGTCCATCACCACCTCGGCCCCGAAGGCGCGGGTGTGCTCCACCTTCACCATCGGGGTGGTGCGCGGCATGACGATGGTCACGGGAATGCCGAGCCGCGCCCCGTGATAGGCCAGGCCCTGGGCGTGGTTGCCGGCCGAGGCCGCGATCACGCCGCGCTGGCGCTCCTCGGCTGAGAGCTGCAGCAGCTTGTTCAGCGCGCCGCGCTCCTTGTAGGCGGCGGTGAACTGAAGGTTCTCGAACTTGATCCAGACGTCCGCGCCGGTGATCTGGGACAAGGTGCGGGACGGGCGCATCGGGGTGCGCTCGATATGGCCCTTCAGCCGTTCGGCGGCGGCCAATACCTGTTCGAAATCTATGACCATGGCGGGTTCGCGACAGGACCGGGGGTCCAATGAAGGCGCGCAACCTAACGGCGGCGCTCGGTCAGCGCAAACCTCTCCACAGGTCGACTCGTCGCATGGCCTTGCCCGGCCATTGCGAGACCCGCCCCAGCGGCAGGGATTCGGCGGCGCCCCGGACCCGGTACTGGGCCTCGCGCAGCAGCGCGGCCATCTGGCGGGCGCCGACGAAGCCGTGGGCCACCTTGCGCGTGGCGTTGGCGAGCTGGAGCTTGAAACGGTAGTCGCCGGCCCCGAGGTCGAACTCGCGGATATCCTGCCCGCTCGCCCATTGAAGAATGTGGTCGATCAGGATCAGGCCCGGCGAGTAGCGGGAGAACTCGTCGTCGTGGGCGATGAACCAGGCGTGCAGCACGGGGCCCCCGCGCAGGGCGAAGTGGGCCGCCGCCAACGCGCCGTCCACGTGCAGGGTGAAGAGGGCGCCCCCGAACGCCGGGTCGGTGCGCGCATGCAGCCGGCGCAGCAGCTCCAGCGGCCAACCGGCGGCGAAGATGTCGGTCTGGCGCGTCTGCGCGTATTGCTCGCGCTTCCAGGCGACAAGGCGGTCGAAGTCGGCGGCCGAGGGCGAAAGGGCGGTGAAGGCGACGGCGCCGCGCTCCCGCTCCAGCTTGCGGCGCTTTTTGGCCGTGTCCTTCAGGATGTCGCGGCCGCTCGCCCGCCGCTCCGCGGCATAGGCTTCGTAGCCTTCCGAAAGTTCGACGATCTGGCTTTCCGAGAAGCCGCGCATGAACGGCTCGAAGACCGCCTGGCGCGCCAGCAAGTGGTTGAAATCGTAGCGCGCCGCGCCCGCGGCCCGGACCAGCTCGCGTGGATCGAGCTTCAGCTCGGGCCCGCAGACCAGGGCCTGGTAGTCCGACAGCGGCGCGCCTGGCGGCAGGGCCGCGCCCCGGCAAAGCCGCAGGGGCAGGAAACCGACCGGCTCGCCCGCGTCGCCGCGGATCACCACCACGCGGCCGGCGCGGCGGTCGGGTCCGTCGACCTCGGCCAAGGCGCGGGGCCAATGCGGCGAGAGGAACGGATTGGCGAGCGCCGGGTCCCGCGCCTGGAACGCCTCCCATGCGGACAGCTCGCCCTGGGCGAGGTCTTGGGGCTGGACGAGATCGAAGCGCATAGGGAGTAGGCGGCCGGCGGTGAGCTCTGGACCGGAGCCTATCCGCTCCACCTTTCTCCGAGGTTGCCGACCGGCCTTCAGACCGGGTCGAACTCCGCCACCCGATGCCCCGGCGCGACCTCCTCCAGCTTCGGCACATAGGGCTCGGCCAGCGGATCGGCCGGCAGGCGCGAAGGCACGAACCGCAGGGCCGAACGTGGGTCGAGCGGGCTCGGCGGCTCGCCCCTCAGCTTGATGCGCTCGCGGGTGCGCTCCACCTCGGGGTCCGGCACCGGCGCGGCCGAAAGCAGGGCGCGGGTGTAGGGATGCCGCGCGCCCTCGTACAGGGCCTCGGCGTCGGCCTCCTCCATCACCCGGCCGAGATAGAGCACCATCACCCGATGGCTGACCTCGCGCACCACGGCCAGGTCGTGGCTGATGAACATCATCGAAAGCCCCAGGCTCTTCTGCAGCTCGATCAACAGATCGAGGATCTGGGCCCGGATCGAGACGTCGAGCGCCGACACCGCCTCGTCGCAGATGACCAGCTTGGGCCCCAGGATCACGGCGCGGGCGATGCCGACGCGCTGGTTCTGCCCGCCCGACAGCTCGTGCGGGTAGCGGTTGATCATGTCGGGGTTCAGGCCGACGCGCAGCATCATCTCGCGCACCTTGGCCTCGCGCTCGGGCCGGCGCATCCCGGGGCGGAAGACGCTCAGCGGCTCGGCGATGGAGTCGCCGATGGTCATGCGCGGGTCGAGGCTGGCCAGCGGGTCCTGGAAGACGATCTGCAGGTCCTTGCGCGCCTCCCGCACCGCCTTGCGGTCGGCCTCCGTCAGGTCGCGGCCGAGCAGGGTCACGGATCCGGCCGTGGCGGGAATCAGGTTCAGCACGGCGCGGGCCAGGGTCGACTTGCCCGAACCGCTTTCGCCCACCACGCCCAACGTCTCCCCCTGGCGCAGCTGGAAGTCGACGCCGTCGACGGCCCGCAGCTGGCGGGGCTTGCGGAAGGGCCCGGCGTCGATGTCGAACCAGACCTTCACGCCCTTGCCCTCGACCAGCACGGGCGCATCGGCCTGGACAGGCCCCCGCATGGGACGGCCGCCCCGGTCCGCCCGGTCGAGCCTGGGGATCGCGGCCAGGAGGTCGCGGGTGTAGTCGGTCGCCGGGGCCCGGAAGATCTGGTCCACCGGTCCCTCTTCGACGAAGCGGCCGTCCTTCATCACGCACACCCGGTCGGCCAGACGGGCCACCACGCCCATGTCGTGGGTGATGAGCGCCAAGCCTGCGCCGGTCTCGCGCTTGAGCTCGGCCATCAGGTCGAGAATGTCCGCCTGCACCGTCACGTCGAGGGCGGTGGTCGGCTCGTCGGCGATCAGGAGCTCGGGGCCGCAGGCCATGGCGCTGGCGATCATCACCCGCTGGCGCATGCCCCCCGACAGCTCGTGCGGATACTGGCGCAGGCGGCGGGCGGCGTCGGGGATGCGCACCCGCTCAAGCCACTGCCGCGCCCGCTTCGTCGCCTCGGTCCGCGACAGCCCAAGGTGGGCGATCATCGGCTCGGCGATCTGGTCGCCGATGCGCATGTAGGGCGTCAGCGCCGTCAGCGGATCCTGGAAGATCATGGTCATCTTGCAGCCGCGCAGCCGGTTCAGCCGCCTGGCCGGCAGGCCGAGGATGTCCTCGCCCTTGAACCGGACCCGGCCCTCGGCGCGGCCGTTCTGCGCCAGGAGGCCCATGGCGGACATGAAGGTCTGGCTCTTGCCCGAGCCGCTCTCGCCCACCACGGCCAGGCACTCGCCCTTGGCCACCGACAGCGAAACGCCCCGCACCGCCTCCACCTCGCCGTCGTAGGTCGCGAAACGGACGCGCAGGTCCTCGATGGAAAGCACCGGATCGGCCAAGCTCTGCACTCCTCGGACGTCTTCCGCCAACCTGCCCGCGCCCCCTCCGCAGTCAAGGGCCCGGATCGGTAGGCGGCGCCGGCTTGTTCAAGCCAGGAGAGGCGCGAGTCCAGGTGGCGGAGCGGCGCATGCGGTTCACGAGCGAGGTCGACGTCGCAGTGGTGGGCGGCGGAGCCGCCGGACTGGCCGCGGCCCGCCGGCTGACCGAGGCCGGCGCCGGCTGCCTGGTGCTCGAGGCGCGCGACCGCATCGGGGGACGGGCGCATACGGTGGACGCCGGCGGCTTTCCCGTGGACCTGGGTTGCGGCTGGCTGCACTCGGCCGACGTCAACCCCTGGTCGGCGATCGCCCAGCGGCTCGGCCTGACCATCGACCGCACCCCGCCGCCGTGGTTCAGGCAAGCCTTCGACCTCGACTTCACCCCCGAAGCGCAGGCGGCGTTCGGCGCCTGTCTCGCCACGTTCGAGCATCGCCTGGAGAAGGCCGCAGGCCGCCCCGACCAGCCGGCGTCGAACTTCTTCGAGCCGGACAGCCCCTGGAACGCCAGGCTGGACGCCTTTTCGAACTACTACAACGGCGCGCCGTTCGCCGAGATCTCGGCGCACGACTACGCGGCCTACCAGGACCACGAGGTGAACTGGCGCGTGTGCGAGGGCTACGGCGCCGCCATCCGCCTCTATGGCGAAACCGCCCCTGTCGCGCTTCAGACCCCGGTCTGCTGCATCCGTTGGGCCGGCCCGCGCGTGCGGCTGGAGACGCCCGCCGGGATGCTGGAAGCGCATGCGGCGGTCATCACGGTCCCGACCGCCGTCCTGGCCCAGGCCCGGCTCCACTTCGACCCGCCCCTGCCCGAGAAGACGCAGGCCGCCGCCGACCTGCCGCTGGGCCACGTCGAGAAGGTCTTCCTTTCGCTGGCGGAGCCGGAGGCGCTTCCGGCGGATTCGAACCTGGTGGGGCGGCCGGATTCGCCGCGCACCGGCAGCTACCATCTGCGCCCGTTCGGCCGGCCGCTGATCGAGGCCTTCTTCGGCGGAGCCCTGGCCCGGGAGCTGGCCGCCGAAGGGCCGGACGCCTCGGGAGCGTTCGCGATCGACGAGTTGGCGAGCCTCCTCGGCTCGGACTTCCGGCGCAAGCTCGCGCCGCTGGCCGCGTCGGCCTGGACGGCGGCGCCCTGGACAGGCGGGGCCTATTCGCACGCCCGCCCCGGCCGGGCTCCGGCCCGCGCCGTCCTCGCGGCCCCCGTCGCGGGCCGTCTGTTCTTCGCCGGGGAAGCCTGCTCCCGCACGGCCTTCTCCACCGCCCACGGGGCCTACCGGACCGGGATCGAAGCGGCGGAGGCGGCGCTCGCGGCGATTGGCGCGACGACGACGCCAGCCCCGGAACCATCGCCCGGCCCCGGCTCTTGAGCGGCAAGCTGAAGGAGGGCCCCGTGAACCTGCAGATCCGCAATCCCTTGAACCGCGCCATGGACGAGACCCTGAACGCGGAGGGCCGGTCGGGGGCGCACGTGGCGGGCGGCCTGGCCATCCTGGCCGTCGTGGGGCTGGCGGCGGCGGTGGTCGCCTACGGGGCCGCGCCGACCCGGACCAAGCCGCTGGAACGGCTGCGCGAGGCGACGCTGAGGAAGCCCTCGTTCCAGCCCTCGGAACACACCGTGGCCGCCGCTTCCTCCGCCAAATTCGTGCTCTTGGGACTGTCCGGCCTTCGGGTCTGGAACGCGCCGCCCTCGCCGGACCGGGCCCGCGCGCTCGGACTCTGGGGCCTGATCCAGGCGACCCAAGGCTTGTCGGCGCTGATCGGGGCCGGGCAGCAGAGCTTGAAGCTGGCGACGAGCCTCGGCTCGGCCATCGCTGCGCTGGCCTACGCCCGCGAAGCCAAGAAGGTGGACGCCGGAGCGGCGACCATCATCGCCCCCTATGCGAGCTGGGCCGCCTTCGCCAGCCTGGTCGCCGCCGAGATCTGGCGGCGCAACAAGGACCGGCTGGACGTGCGGTAGGCGCCGCGGCGGCGCCGTTCAGCTCCTCCCCTGCGAAGCGGGGGAGGTGGCCGCGAAACGGACGGAGGGGGCTCCAGCGCGCACGCCGGCTGGAAAGTCCCCCTCGTCAGGCTGACGCCTGACAGCTCCCCGCTCCGCAGGGGAGCGAGATCGCCCCTACCAGATGCGCACCCGCGCTTCCGGAGCCAGGTACAGCTTCTCGCCCGGCTTCACCTGATAGGCCGCGTACCAGGGGTCGAGGTTGCGGACCACGGCGGCGCGCTGCTCCGAGGGAGCGTGCGGGTCGGTCAGCAGCCGTTGGCGCAGGTTCTCCTCTCGGTAGTTCCGCCGCCAGACCTGGGCCCAGCCCAGATAGAACCGCTGGTCGCCGGTGAAGCCGTCGATCACCGGCGCCGGCTTGCCCCCGAGCGAGAGCATGTAGGCGTCGTGGGCGGCGGTCAGCCCGGCCAGGTCGGCGATGTTCTCGCCAAGCGTGAGCTGGCCCTGGACGTGCGCGCCGGGCAGCGGTTCGTAGGCGTCGTACTGCTTCACCAGTTGCGCTGTCAGGGCGTTGAACCGCTCCACGTCCTGGGGCGTCCACCAGTCGGTCAGCCGGCCGGCGGCGTCGTATTTCGAGCCCTGGTCGTCGAAGTGGTGGCTCATCTCGTGACCGATCACCGCGCCGATGCCGCCATAGTTCACCGCCGGATCGGCGTTCGGATCGAAGAAGGGCGGCTGAAGGATGGCTGCGGGGAAGACGATCTCGTTGAAGGTGAAGTTGGCGTAGGCGTTCACCTCCATGGGCGTCATGCCCCACTCCGTCCGGTCGACCGGCTTGCCGAGCTTGTCGAGGTTGCGCTGGAATTCGAAGGCCTCGCCCCGCATCACGTCGCCGACCAGGTCGCCGCGACGGACCTCGTAGGCCGAATAGTCGCGCCACTTCTCCGGATAGCCGATCTTGGGGGTGAAGGCGGCCAGCTTGGCGCGGGCCTTCGCGCGGGTCTCGGGCGCCATCCAGCTGAGGGTCTGGAGGCGCGCGTCCATGGCGGCGATGACGTTCTTCACCAGCGCCTCGGCGGCGGCCTTGGTCTCCGGGGTGAAGTGCCTGGCGACGTAGGCCTTGCCGAGCTCCTCGCCCAGCAGCCCCTTGACCAGGATCACGCCCCGCTTCCACCGGTCGGCGTTCTGCGGCGTACCGGACAGCCGCGTCTCGTTGAAGGCGAACTCCGCGTCAACGAACGGCTTCGACAGGTAACCGGCGTAGTCGTTCAGCGTACGGACGATCAGATAGTCCTTCAGCACCGGCAGCGGCGTCTCGGCGAACAGCTTGGCCATGCCGGTGACGGCGCTGGGCTGGGCGACGAGGAAGCTCATGCGGCCCTCGGCCCCGGCGGCGGCCAGATAGGCCTGCCAGTCGAAGCCGGGCGCCTTGGCGTCGAAATCGGCCCGGGTCCAGGGATTGTAGGTCTTGCTGGAGTCCCGGGAATCGATCCGGGTCCAGTGCGCCCGCGCCAGGCCGGTCTCGAAGGCGGCCACCGCCTTGGCCCGCGCGGCCGCATTCGGCTCGCCGGCCAGGGTCAGCAGACGGGCCAGATAGGCTTCGTAGTCGCCGCGGATGCCGGTCATCCGGGCCTCGGCCTGGAGGTAGTAGTCGCGGTCGGGCAGGCCGAGCCCGCCCTGGTAGAATTGCACGACGTAGACGTCGGGGTTCTTGTCGTCCTGGCCGACGGTGAAGGGGAAGGGCTGGTTCACGCCGATGCGCAGGAGACGTCCCATCTCGGCGGCCAGACCGGCCTTGCTCGGCGCCCCCTTGATCGCGTCGATAGTCGGCGCGAGCGGCTTGGCGCCCGCGGCGTCGGCCGCCGCTTCGTCCATGAAGCTGGCGTAGAGGTCCCCGATCTTGGAGCCCGGCGCCCTGGCCGCCTCTTCCAGGATGTCCCGGCTGCGCTGTAGCGACAGCTCGTCGAGGGCGGCGAACAGGCCGAAGTTGGAACGGTCCGGCGGGATCGGGGTGGTCTTGGCCCAGGTCCCGTTGGCGAAGCGGTAGAAGTCGTCACCGGGCTTGGCGGTGCGGTCCATTCCAGCTTCGTCGAAGCCGAAGCGGCCGATTTGGGGCGCGCTTTCGGCGGCGAGCGCGGCGGACGAAAACACCAGGGCCGAAGCGCCGAGGAGGGCGGCGAGGGTGCGCATCGGGGCGACTGCTCCGTACAGGAACGATAGAGCGGGCCTTCTGCCGAACGATGGCGGCGAGTTTCGGGCGGCGGAAACGCAAGAGGGCGCGGCCCAGCGGACCGCGCCCCCAATCTAGGCGCAACTGCGGGCGCGGATCACTCGGCCGCGATCTTGGTCTTGCCGAACTTGGGATCCAGCTCGCCGGCGGCGTAGCGCTTGGCCATGGCGGCGGTGGACAGCGGCTTGATCTTGGAAGCCCAGCCCTCCGCGCCGAACTCCTGGAAGCGCTGGATGCAGACCTTGCGCATGGCTTCCTTGGCGGGCTTCAGATAGGCGCGCGGATCGAACTCGCCCGGCTTCTCGGCGAACACCTTGCGGATGGCGCCGGTGATGGCCATGCGGTTGTCGGTGTCGATGTTGATCTTGCGAACGCCGTGCTTGATGCCGCGCTGGATCTCTTCCACCGGCACGCCCCAGGTCTGGGGCATCTCGCCGCCGTACTTGTTGATCAGGTCCTGCAACTCCTGCGGCACCGAGGAGGAGCCGTGCATCACCAGGTGGGTGTTCGGCAGCCGGCGGTGGATCTCCTCGATCACGTGCATGGCCAGCACCTCGCCGTCCGGCTTGCGCGAGAACTTGTAGGCGCCGTGGCTGGTGCCCATGGCGATCGCCAGGGCGTCCACGCC
>Ga0164243_10014794_pt1 | contig 10841 bp, 10 predicted proteins | sample OricompcompostOP_FD_108781 | JGI IMG/M metagenome (GOLD analysis project Ga0164243, IMG submission 108781) | Organic Plus compost microbial communities from Emeryville, California, USA - Original compost - Organic plus compost (OP) | ecosystem: Engineered > Solid waste > Mixed feedstock >...
ATGGTCGCGCACCTGGCCGATGGCAGTTCGGTCGCGCTCGATTTCCGTGAAAAAGCGCCCATGCGCGCCACGCGCGACATGTACCTCGACGCGCAGGGCAACCTCACCGACAAGTCGCTGATCGGGCACCTCGCGTCGGGCGTGCCCGGCGCGGTTGCGGGACTGTACGCGGCGCACCAGCGCTTCGGGTCGAAGCCGTGGGCCGAAGTCCTTGCACCCGCGATCGCGCTCGCCGAAAACGGATTCACCGTCGACGAACACTTCGCGGCCGTGATCGAAAGCCATCGCGAACGCCTTTCGCAGTTCGCCGGCTCCGCCGCGCTGCTGCTGCCCGACGGCAATCCGCCGGCGCCCGGCACGACCTGGAAGAATCCCGACCTCGCCGCCGTGCTGCGGCGCATCGCGGAACAGGGGCCGGCCGGCTTCTACGAAGGCGAGACCGCGCGGCTCATCGTCGAAGAAATGAATCGCGGCGGCGGCCTCATCACGATGGAAGACCTGAAGCGCTACGAAGCGAAGTGGCGCGACCCGATCATCTTCCAGTACCGCGGCCACTCGATCGTTTCGATGCCGCCCGCATCATCGGGCGGCCTCACGCTCGCGCTCATGGCGAATTTCTCCGAAGGCTTCGACATGCGGAAGCTCGGACACAACTCGCCGGAAGCCCTGCACATCATCACGGAAGCATCGAAGCGCGCATTCGCCGACCGCAATCATTTCCTCGGCGATCCCGACTTCGTGACGATTCCCACGAAGATGCTGCTGTCCGACGACTACGCCCGCCAGCAGCAGCAGACGATTTCGCTGCAGCACGCGACGCCATCCGCCGACATCCGGCCCGGCCTCGGCGTCACGCCCGAGCCCGAACATACCACGCACTTCTCCGTCGTCGACGCACAGGGCAACGCCGTCGCCCTCACGACGACGATCAACGAACTGTTCGGCTCCGCCGTCACCGTCACCGGCGCGGGTTTCCTTCTGAACGATGAGATGGACGACTTCGCCGCACGCCCAGGTTCGCCAAACATGTTCGGTCTCGTGCAGGGCGAAGCCAATGCGATCGAGCCGGAAAAACGCATGCTGTCCGCCATGACGCCGACGATCGTGCTCGGCCGCGACAACAAGCCACTGCTCATCACCGGCGCGCGCGGCGGACCCCGCATCATTTCCGCCGTGTTCCAGATCATCTCGAACGTGCTTGACCACGACATGCCGCTCGACCAGGCGATCACGGCGCCACGTATCCATCACCAGCACCTGCCCGACATCCTGTACTGGGAACCGGGCGTTGAAAATGAGACGATCCGGGCTTTGCAGGCACTCGGACACACGGTCCGTGAACGCGAGGGCTACGTCGGCAGCGCACCGACCATCCTGCGGACAAACCGAGGCTGGGCCGGCGCAGCTGATCCGCGCTCCGGGGGCAAGGCCGCGGGATATTGAGCTCCGGCCGCAGGCCCGGTTTGCCAATCCGGCATACAGCGCCGCACCGATGGCTTGCGCGGGAGACTCCTCCGCCGCACTATGGGAGCCTCCCCCGGCCGTGCCTATCCTCAGGAGACAACATGAATCAGCCTGCGCGTGCAGTCGACCGGGACCACTTCCTCCGAGGCGCCCTCTTCGGAATGGTGCTCATGATCGGCGTCGAAGGCCTGCACTGGATGATCACCGATTCGGCGCACCCCGGTGCGAGCACCCTGCGACGGGTCCTGGTCGTCATCCAGACCGTCGCATCATTCAGCATTGCTGCCTGGCTCTACTACAAGGCCGGTCGGTCATCCGCCGGTCCTGAAGTCGCCGCTTCCGACTAGCTGAGATCGCTGAGTTTAGCTTTCACCGCAGAGCACGCAGGGAGCGCAGAGAAGAAGCCATCACCACAGAGAAATAGCATCAGCCACGGACATCTTCGTCGCTTCTCGACGAGCGTAGGGGTACTTCGAGCATCAGCTTTTTTGCTTATCCTGCCGAAGCACTCGGGCCTGCCCAATACGCTCTGGAAGGAAATAAAAAGAAAAAAATCACCCGATGCCCGCCGCCGGCCGGAGTGTTTCCGCAGCCGCCGAAGGTTCTGTGTGGTGATGGCTTTTCTCCGCGCTCCCTGCGGGCTCTGCGGTGAAATCGGGGTTTTCTGTCTGCCCTGCCTGAAACGTAAAAAAAGGGGCGCCCGGCTCGAAACCGGACGCCCCTCCTCGGACCAGAAGCGAAGATCAGCTGACGGTGCGCGTCACGGAGATCGGCGCGTCCATGCGGACACGCATGGTCGAACCGGACGGCAGGACGACGTCGACGTCGGCGGTGCCCATCGCGATCGCGGTACCGGCGGCGGCGCCGACGGCTGCGCCGGCGATCGTCGACTTGGTGCTCTTGCCGAGGACGCGGCCGAGGATCGCGCCGGCGGCTGCACCCGCGGCGACCTTGCCGGCCTGTTCACCCGTGCTCTGACGCGTCTTGCGCTGCGGGTTGGCCTCGACGACGGTCGCCTCGAGCGGGTAGCTCTTGCCGCCGAAAGCGATCGATTCGAAACCGACGTGCAGCACGCCTTCCTCGCCGACACGGTCGGACTTGTCGACGGCAAGCACGCGGCCGCGCACGGTTGCGCCGGCCGGAACGACCACGTTGCCGCTCGCGTCCATCAGCGGCTCCTGCAGCGTCGCGGTGAACGCATCACCAGGCGCGTTTTCACGCGTCGAAAGCGTCTCATTCAGCGTGATCGCGAACGTCGTCCCTGACGGGACCGTCGAAGTCACTGTGCGCGGACGGCTCGGCGCCGGATCCGGACGGGTCGGCGCCGGCGCCGGCGCCGGTGCCGGGCTCGGATTGCGCGGCCGTGTCGTGTTGCTGCGCGGCGGCGCGGGATCATTCGACGGCGCGGGGCTCACGGCCGTGTCCTCGAAAGTAACCGGGACGCTGTCACCCTGGAGCGCCAGATCGAGTTCGCGCTCGAGTTCGTCTTCCTGGAGCGCTTCGCGGTCGTCACCGCCATCGCCGCACGCAACGGGAACAAAGGCGAGTGGCAACACGAGAAGCATTGCGCCCCATGCATTTCGCTTACGCATAAACCCTCCTCGGGCGTTCACAATGGCTTGTAGAAGCTGGATACGAACCGTAAGTTCTTTCAGGATTGCCGGTTCTGGCAATCGCGCCTTCTGCCGAACAGTGCAACCGGTGTGCCGTCATTGTTCCGGAGCCGGCGCGAACGTGCGGACGGATCGCCCGGCGGTCTGGCCCGATTCCTTCGGCATTCGCAGGTATGCACCACCTCCGCAGTCTCCTGCCGCTATTGAAACCCTACCGCCGGGGAATAGTTGCGGGTCTCGTTCTCGTCGTCCTGGCCAACATCTTCGCCGTCATCTGGCCGACGCTGCTCGGCCGAACGGTAGACGCGCTGGGCCGGCCCGGCGTCACGATGGGGCAGATCTGGCTGTACGCCGGCGCCCTTGTCGCGATTACGGCGCTCGCCGGCCTGGGCCGGTACGGCATGCGGCAGCTGCTGAACGCGATCAGCCGCCGGGTCGAGACGGACCTGCGCGACGCATTTTTTGCGCGCCTGCTGAATCTTGATGCGCAGTTCTACAACGGGATGCGGACCGGCGACCTGATGAGCCGCGCGACCAGCGACATCGGCGCGGTTCGCATGGCCATTGGACCGGCAGTGATGTACCTCGTGAACACGCTCACGTCAACGGTGCTCACGATTGCGTTCATGGCGGCGATCAACGTGCGGCTCATGCTGTACGCGCTGATTCCGCTGATGCTGATCCCGCCGGTCGTCATCGTGTCGGGACGCCTGATCCATCAGCGCTTCGAGCGCATCCAGGACCACCTCGGCGTGTTGTCGACGATGGTGCAGGAGAACCTGAACGGCGTGCGGATCGTGCGCGCGTACGGGCAGGAGAAATCGCAGGAACGCGAGTTCGACGAGCTGAATCGCACGTACCTGCGGAAGAACATGGAAATGACGCAGGTGTCGGCGATCTTCCATCCGCTGCTGACGGCGCTGACATCGCTGGGGATGCTGACGGTGTTGTGGCTGGGCGGGCTGGATGCCATCGCGGGGCGGATCTCGAACGGCGATTTCGTCGCGTTCGGATTCTATGTCGCGATGCTGGCGTGGCCGGTCATCGCGCTCGGCTGGGTGACGAACCTGTTCCAGCGCGGAGCGGCCTCGATGAGCCGCATCAATGCAATCATGCAGACCGAGCCGGCGATTCGCACGCCCGCCGAACCGGTCGTGCTCGAGGCGGTTCGCGGCGAGATCGAATTCCGCAACGTGCAGTTCCGGTATCCGGGCACGAGCCGTCTCGTGCTCGACCACGTGTCGTTCCGCGTGGCGGCGGGGAGCACCGTCGCGATCGTGGGGCCGACGGGCGCCGGCAAATCCACGATCGTATCGCTGCTCGCGCGGCGCTACGATCCGACCGCCGGCGTCATCCTTCTCGACGGCGTGCCACTTCAGGAACTGTCGCTCGATCAGCTGCGCGGCGCCTTCGGCATCGTGATGCAGGACGCGTTTCTGTTTTCGGAAACGATCTCCGAGAACATCGGCATGGGGCTTCCGCCGGGCGCGCTGACGGAACGCCGGATCGCCGATGCCGCGGCGGTCGCGCAGCTCGACGCGACGATCCGCGAACTGCCGCACGGCTACGAAACGCGCCTGGGCGAACGCGGCGTGAACCTCTCGGGCGGCCAGCGCCAGCGTGCGACGCTGGCCCGCGCGATCGCGCGGGATCCGCGCATCCTGATTCTCGACGATGCACTCAGCGCCGTCGACACGCACACCGAAACGCAGATCCTTCAGAATCTGCGTCACGTCCTGGCGAACCGCACCGCGCTCATCATCAGCCACCGCGTGAGCGCAGTCATGGACGCCGACAATATCCTGGTGCTCGACGAAGGTCGCATTGTGGAGCAGGGCCGACACGAGCAACTCATAGCGAGCGGCGGCCTGTACGCATCGCTGCTTCGCAGGCAGCTCCTGGCGGAAGATCTCGGCATCGATAACGAAGTATCGGAGGCGTCGTCATGAGTGCTGCACCCGGACGGATCCTGCTGGTCGAAGACGACCCTCTCCTTCGCGATGCGTTCCAGCTGCTGCTGGAGGACGCCGGCTATGTCGTCGCTGAAGCGGGCTCGGGCACGGAAGCGCTGGCCGCCATCCGGGCGTCCAGCTACGATCTGATACTGCTCGACATGGGTTTGCCGGACATGAACGGTCTCGATGTCGCGCGCGCACTGCGCGCCGATCCGGTCAACGCGGGCATCGTCATCGTTGCGTTGACCGGGCGTGTGGGACCGGAAGAAAAACGCGCGTGCCTGGACGCGGGCTGCAACGCCTACTTCGGAAAGCCGGTCTCGCCGAAGGAACTGCTCCGCAAGCTGCCTTCGCTGCTCAACGCCTGACTCACAGCCTGTCGAGCAGGAACGCCGGCGTGTACCGCGCGAAAAAGGCGGCCAGGCGCGTGAAGCTTCCGCTCACGAGCAGGACGCCTACCACGAGCAGCATCGCGCCCGATACCTTTTCGATCAACGGCAAGGCAAAACGCAGACGTTTCGACGTGTTCAGGAAGCTGCCGGTCATGAGTGCGGCCGCAATGAACGGAACGGCGAGGCCGAGGGAATAAAAGCCCAGGAGGAACAGCGCGGTCCCCGTATTGGCGCGCACGGACGCCAGGGTCAGCACGGTGCCGAGAACCGGTCCGATGCACGGGGTCCAGCCTGCGCCGAAGACGAAGCCCGCGATGCCGGCGCCGAGCAGGCCTGCCGGTTTCGACTGCAGTTGAAGCCGCCGCTCGCGCATGAACGGCGCGATGCGGAAAACACCGAGCAGGTGCAGGCCGAAAATCACGATCAACACGCCGCCGACGCGTGCGATCCAGTCACGATAGAGCTGAAAAAGCTGTCCAAGGAACGTTGCGGCCAGTCCCATGAATAAAAAGACGAGACTGAAGCCGGCGACAAAGACCAGGGCGGGCACCAGGATTGCCTTGCGATCGGCGCCCGCCCGCAGATCGTCCAGGGACATCCCCGTGACAAAGCCGAGGTAACTCGGCACGAGCGGCAGGACACACGGGGAGAGGAATGAAAGCAAACCGGCGAGAAAAGCCACGGCAAACGTAACCGAACCGTCCATGTCGTCTCCAAGCGACAGCGGGTGGCGGCGCCTGCGGCACCGCCTCTACCGCCTGTACTACCGAATAAAGTATTTCCCGTTTCACCGGGAACGGCGACGCCGTCGCGAAGACACGCGCCGCGGGTTCATCGCGATCCAGATCGATGCGCTCGCGCACGAGGACCTCGACCGTGCGATCAAGAGAGGCTACGCCCCGAATCTGCGCAAGCTGATCGAGCGCCACGGCTGGACGCTCCGGCGCTACCCGGCAGGACTGCCGAGTGCCACGCCGGCCGCGCAGGCCGCGATCTTCTTCGGGACGCGGGACCGGATCCCGTCCTTCCGCTGGTACGAGAAGGATAGCGGCCGCGTTCTCGTCGGCTCCAGCGTGCCCGACGTCGAAATCATGCGCAGCCGCCTCCCCCAGGATGGCGTGCTGCGCGGCGGTTCGAGCTTCGTCAATATCTACGATGGCGGCGCGGACCGCGCCGTTTTCACCATTGCCGCGCGCACGCACCAGCCGTTCCTCCAGAAGATGGGCGGGACCCGCGTCGCGCTGCTGCTCCTCCTCAATCCCATCCGCACGCTTCGCATCATCGTCGACAGCGTGTGGGAATACTTCCGTGAAGAATGGCACCGCCTGGTCGGCCAGATCAGGGGCCAATACACCTATTACTGGTGGTACCTGCCGTTCCTGCACATCGCGACCAACGTCGTGCTGCGTGAATTGCAGACGATCGCGGTTCTGCTCGACATCTACGTCGGTTCTCCCGCGATCTACACGACCTACAACGTCTACGACGAATTCGCGCACCACTTCGGGCCCGGCAGCAAGGTCGCCTACAGCAGCGTGCGCGCACTCGACCGACGCATCGGCCAGATCCTGCGCATGCTGCGCCGGCTGCCGGGTCGACCCTACGACCTCTACATTCTCAGCGATCACGGCCAGACGCCGTCGGTGCCGTACCGCGTCGAATTCGGCGAAACGCTCGGAGAAACGATCCGCGAGGCCGCAACACACGGCGTCCTGGTCATGGCCGGCATCGGCGACTACACGCCCGCCGACGAGGACGCGGTCAATTTCCTGATCCGCGAACTCGAGGAAGTCGCGACCTCCAGCCGCGCGGTGCGCAACGCCGGTCTCCGTCTCGGCCGCTGGCTCCGCCACCACTACCAGATCTTCCCGCTCGTCTCCGAGAAGTACGCACGATACGAACACGAAAAAATCGTCGTCACGTACAGTTCATCGCTTGCGCACGTCTATTGGACCGAGCCGAAACGGCCGCTCACGTTCGACGACATCCGGCACGACCCCGACATGCGCGCGCTGTACTACTTCCTGGTCGCCCACAAGGGCATCGGCCCGGTCATCACCCGCATGCTCGACGGCGCACACGTCGAAACCATGCATGGCCGCGCGCTGCTCACGCCGAACGGCGAAATCGAAATCCTCGACGGCGAGGACCCGCTGCTGCATTACGCGCCCGGCCCGGTCCAGCGCCGCGCCATCGCACAACTCGCACAACAGCCCAACAGCGGCGACATCATCCTGTTCGGCGCGTACGACCCCGAACGCAATCTCTGCATCTGCTTCGACGACCAGGTCGGCGCGCACGGCGCGCTCGGCGGCGCACAGGGCTGGCCATTCATCATGGCGCCACCCGGCCTCATCCCCGAGGACTACAACATCGAGGACCCGCTCGACCTGCACCCGCTGTTTCGGCGGTACACGCTGAGTTCCGACGAAGAGGTTGAGGAGGTGCTGTCCCTGGCTTCATCGCCGGACAGGCGCTGATTTTCACCGCGGAGCGCGCAGAAAACGCTGAGATGTTGGCCACGTAATCGTCGTCGCGCTGCACATTGTTTCGGCCGAGGCGCGCTTCGGGATTGGGCCAGGGCGCCTGGACTGCCACAATAAACAATATATCCGCTTACCAACTCCTGATCCCGATCGCGCGCGACGACGGTCTCCGTGGTCAAAGCTTTCAAATGTGCACCGCATGAATCGGAAGGAACGCCTCACCGCTCCCTGCGCGCCCCGCGGTGAATCAGGTTTTCCGCCCCGCGAAACGGTAGCCGATCATCTTGTAGATCAGCTTCGCGACGAGGAAGTCGGGCGCGCTCATGCCCGGAATCGGCGCGAGTTCGACGACATCGGCAGAAACGACGTTGCGTTCCGTGAACACGCGACGCAGCAGCTTCAGCACCGGGTACCACTGCAGGCCGCCGGGCTCGGGCGTGCCGGTCGACGGGACGAGCGATGGATCGAAACAGTCGACATCGAACGTGATGTAGACGTCGTCGCCGAGCTTCGACATGACGTCATCCATCCACGCATCCCCGCTGTGGATGTCGTCGGCGAAGAAGATCGTGATGTCATCGCGCACGCGCTCGAGTTCACGCTCTTCCTTTGTCAGCGCGCGGATTCCCACCGAAACCAGGTTCGCGCGATCGATGATGCGATGCATCACAGAAGCATGCGAATACGGCGATCCCTCGTACTCGCCGCGCAGATCCGTGTGCGCGTCGAACTGCAGAACCGTGAGCCTGCGACTTTCCTTCGCCAGCGCATCCGCCCACGACAGAATCGGCGCGCTGCTCACCGAGTGTTCGCCGCCCAGCGCAATGATGAACCGGTCCGGCGCCGCTTCCCGAACCCGGTCGTACGATTCACGCAACTGCCGGATCGCCTGCTCCGCGCCCGCACCCGTCAACGCCAGCGCCGGCAGCGTGCAGATCCCCACCTCCGATGGCTCCCAGTCCAGCTCCTGATCGTACAGTTCGATGAACCGCGATGCTTCGATGATCGCGCCCGGGCCACCCTGCGTACCACCACCGTAACTCGTCGTCGACTCGTACGGCACCGGCAGAATCACCACGTTCGCCGTCTCGAACTTGCTCGACTCTTCATCAAGCCCCAGGAAATTGTGCGGCAACTCCCAGTGCAGATCCTTCAACCGCGGATGCATTCGTTTTCTCTCGTTTCGAGCAACCCCGCGCCGCCACGCGCACGCCACCGGCGTGCCCGCATACGGCGCAATATTTTCAGCTCACAACATTTCGATCGGGCAGGTCAGGCCCTCCCACCGCAGCGACCGGCCCTGCGCCTGGCAGTCCTTGCAGATGCCGTAGATCGTCAGACGATACCGCGACGGCAGAAAACCCTGCTTTGCCGCGGCTTCCTGGTGCAGCTTCACGAGCTCCGGCGAGTGGATCGCACTCACCTTGCCGCACTCGGTGCACACAAGGTGCTCGCGCACCGGGGGCTGCCCGAACAGGCTCTCGTACCGCTTGAAACCCTCGCCGAAATCATGCTCCGCAACCAGGCCGCTCTTCACCAGCATCTCGAGCGACCGGTAGACCGTCGCCTTGCCGATTCGCTCGCCACGCGCTCGCAGCCGCTGCTCGATGTCCTCGACCGACAGGTTCTCCGACGACCCGAAAACCACCTCCGCCACCACCTCCCGCTGCTGCGTCACCGGCAGCCCCTGGTCTCTCAGGTACCGGCGGAACAGGTGCAGAAATGTACTGAGCTGCTTTTGTTTTTCGGCAGTCGGCATCCGGCGCTCCCTTGTTCGGCGTCCGACGGTTGAGAATGACACTGAGAATAATTCTTTTTTGTGGGCGAGGGCAAGGGCGAGGGTGAGGGCGGGGGCGAGGGGATCGGCTCGGGGACGGGGACGTTGACGTTCACGCGTGGCGGCGGACGGGTCGTGAACGTCCGCGTCCCCGTGCCCTTGAACATCCCCGTCCCCTTGAACGTCCCCCGGAAGGTCGGCGTCCCCGTGAACGTGGACGTCCCCGTGAACGTGAACGTCCCCGGCTATTCCAGGTATGTGTAGCCGGCGAGGCCGGCGATGTAGTCGGCGATGAAGGCGTTGGCCTCGACGCGTGTGATGGGAGCGTTCTGGACCTTTCGGCGGAAGTTGGCGATGAGGTCCTGCACGTTGAACTGGACGTAGTTGAGGACCTCGGTGACGGTGTCGCCGTGGACGAGATCGCCGACTTCGTAGCCATCGTCGGTCATGCGGATGTGAACGGCGTTGGTGTCGCCGAACAGGTTGTGCAGGTCGCCGAGGATTTCCTGGTACGCGCCGGTCAGGAAGATGCCGAGGATGTACGGCTCCGAGTGATCGAACGGGTGCAGTTCGAGGGCGGTTTTGGGTTTTCTCCAGCCGACGAAGTGATCGATCTTGCCATCGGAGTCGCAGGTCATGTCCTGGAGCGTGGCGCGTTTGGTCGGCTCTTCGTCGAGGCGATGAATGGGCATGATCGGGAAAAGCTGATCGATGGCCCACGAGTCGGGCAGCGACTGGAAGAGCGAGAAGTTGCAGAAGTAGCGATCGATGAGGGAGTTGTTGAGCTCGGGGATGATGTCCTCGAGTTCTTCCTCGTGGTTGGCGGCCAGGGCCGCGATGCGATTGAAGATGGCGACGACGAGTCGTTCGGCGATGGCGCGTTCGCGCAGGCTGAGCACGCCGCTGGTGAAGAGCGAGTGCACCTGTTCCTTCGCGAAGGATGTGTCGTGGTACACTTCGCGAAGCCTGCCGCGAAGCCGAAATCCCGATGCCGCACGTCATCTCCGAATCCGGGCGGGCCCTCACCGCGCACCACGCCCTGCTCCTCGTCAACGTCGTCGACATCGAAGCACAGGCGCCCGAACTCCCGGAAGACATCGGCGATGATGATCACCCGATCGTTCACGAACTCGTCGATACCTTCCGCGACCTCG
>Ga0164243_10014795_pt1 | contig 10841 bp, 12 predicted proteins | sample OricompcompostOP_FD_108781 | JGI IMG/M metagenome (GOLD analysis project Ga0164243, IMG submission 108781) | Organic Plus compost microbial communities from Emeryville, California, USA - Original compost - Organic plus compost (OP) | ecosystem: Engineered > Solid waste > Mixed feedstock >...
AACAAACTCAAGCATTTCCGCCGCGTCGCCACCCGCTTCGACAAACTCGCGCGCAACTTTCTTGCCGCAGTAGCCCTGGCCTCGACACGACTATGGCTCAGGACTTATGAGTCCACGACCTAGCTAAAATGTTATCCTCGGGCTTTCAGATCGAGCTGCGCAATGGATCCTCTGCATGAAGCCGAGGATGAGAAGCGGTGAGGCAACGCCCCACCACGCCCGTCATCGCCTCGACGGGGCCATCCACGGCATCTTATCGAGATAGCGGAAGTCGAAGCCGGGCCCGGCGCCCGAGGCTCACGCGACTTACTTCTTCTTCTTGACCTTTTGCGTCAGCGCCGATGCCGCGACGGACTTGGCTTCCTTGCTCGCTTTGGGATCGTGCAGGATTTTCGACGCAGCCGATGCGACTTTCGTTCCCGTCGTTTCCTTCGGGTTCTTCGTCTGCGTCAGCGCCGAAGCGGCAACCGCCTTCTCGGCCTTCGTCGCCGTCTTACTTCTCAGCACCTTCGAAGCGGCAGAGGAAACCTTCTTACCGGTGACTTCGGTCTTCGCCATGGACGTCGCTCCTGATTGCGAGGGCCGCGGAGGCGCGGTCCGACGAGGGCGCACCATGCCAGATTCGAATGCATCGCGGTATCGTATCGAAGGCCAATCTGACGCGATTTTTAGGGCTCCGCGCTCCGATGCTCCGTGGTCGTCGCGAACTCGCCTCTCCACCGAATTGACACCCCGGGCCCAAGAGGCGACAACGCGCCTCCCGAACGACATCAGCGGAGAATCTTTCCCCATGGCCCACGACGCACTCAAATCGACGATCGAGACGGCATGGGAGGCCCGCGACAGCATTTCATTCAGCACCAAGGGGGAAGTCCGCGACGCCGTCGAAACGGCACTTAGCCTCCTGGACAACGGAGAGGCCCGCGTCGCCGAAAAGGTGAACGGCACCTGGACGGTCAACCAATGGCTGAAAAAGGCGGTTCTTTTATCGTTCCGTCTCAATGACATGGAACTGATCTCGGGCGGGCCGGACGGAAGCTTCTTCTGGGATAAGGTGCCTCCGAAGTTTGCGGGCTGGACGGAAGCCGACTTCCGCAAAGGTGGCTTCCGCGTCCTGCCCGGGGCAGTCGTCCGCCGCTCGGCCTACATCGCGCCGGGCGCCGTCGTGCTTCCGGCATTCATCAATCTCGGCGCCTATGTCGATAGCGGAACGATGGTCGACACATGGGCGACGGTCGGAAGCTGTGCCCAGATCGGCAAGAACTGCCACATTTCTGGCGGCGCAGGTATCGGCGGCGTGCTCGAACCGCTTCAGGCCGGGCCTGTCGTGATCGAGGACAACTGCTTCATCGGCGCGCGCGCCGAAGTGGCGGAAGGCGTCGAAGTCGGCGAAGGCTCCGTGTTGTCCATGGGCGTCTACCTCGGCGCGTCGACCACGATCATCGACCGCGCCACGGGCGAGAAATTCTTCGGCAAGGTCCCGCCCTATTCCGTTGTCGTCTCGGGCACCATGCCGGGCAAGCCGTTGCCGAACGGCGAACCGGGGCCGAACCTCTACTGCGCCGTCATCGTCAAGCGCGTGGACCAGAAGACGCGCTCGAAGACCAGCATCAACGAGCTGCTGCGGGATTGAGATTGGCAACGCCCCAGAAACACCGCGTCCATGATCCCATCGAGACATCGAGGGAGACGAGAGTTAAGGCCGCGACATACCGTTGCCTTCCATTGGACAGATCTATAGAAATCCTGGCACAGAATGACCCTCGTTCCCACAGATCCCGTCGCACTGTCGCAGGCGCTCATTCGCTGTCCAAGCGTAACGCCCGACGAGGCGGGTGCGCTGACGCTGTTGCAGAACGTGCTCGAGCCCGCGGGCTTCACGTGTCACCGCCTCGTTTTCTCCGAGCCCGGGACGCCCGACGTCGATAATCTCTATGCCAGACTCGGCTCCGGCCGGCCGCACCTCATGTTCGCTGGACATACCGACGTCGTTCCTGTTGGCAACGAAACGGCTTGGAACGTGCCGCCTTTTGCCGGCGAAGTCCGTGATGGCGTTCTCTACGGCCGTGGCGCCGTCGACATGAAGGGTTGCGTCGCGGCCTTCGTCGCCGCCGCGCTCAAGTACCTCCACCACTATAATGGCCTGCCGCGCGGCTCTTTATCGTTTCTGATCACCGGCGACGAGGAAGGGCCATCGATCAACGGCACGATGAAAGTCCTCGACTGGCTCAAGGCGCGCGACGAGGTCGTCGATGCCTGCCTCGTCGGCGAGCCATCGAACCCGAAAGCTCTGGGTGATGAAATCCGCATCGGGCGGCGCGGCTCGCTGACAATCGATCTCGTGGTCCACGGTAAGCAGGGCCACTCTGCCTATCCGCAGCTTGCGGACAATCCGGTGCCGAAGCTCGCACGCATCATCGACCGCCTCTCGACGACGAAACTCGACGACGGCACGGAAAACTTCCAGCCATCGAACTTGCAGGTCACGGTGATCTCGGTTCCCAACACCGCGACGAATGTCATCCCGGGCCGCGCCGTGGCGCGCGCGAATATTCGCTACAACGATGCCTGGACGCGCCCGAAGATCGAAGATTGGGTGCGCAAGACGACCGCCAGCGCCGCCGCCGAAGTAGACGCCAGATACGATCTCGAATTCTCGGGCACCGGCGATGTCTTCCTGACAAAGCCGGGCTCGCTCGTCTCGACGCTGAAGGAGGCGGTGAAATCCATCACCGGCCGCGTCCCCGCGCTGACGACGGGCGGCGGGACCTCGGACGCGCGTTTCATCAAGGATATCTGTCCCGTCGTCGAATTCGGCCTCGTCAATGCAACGATCCATCAGGTCGACGAGCATACGAGCGTTGCCGACCTCGAAACGCTGACGGCAATCTACGAGCGCTTCATCTCGAACTATTTCCGCAACGGCTGAGCCTTTATTTTGCGGCCGCTATTCCTCTGCGACGAGCCGGGCCGCGAGGTCCCTTAGATACTGTCATCCTCGGGACAAGCCCCGAGGATGACAAGCCATGGATTGATCTGCCCGCTGCTTCACAGATCCGGCGGGGGTGACCGGCCGGCTCCGCGAAGCGGAGTCGCCAGCGCAAAACAAAAAAGGCCGCCGTGACCTCCCGGCGACCTCTTCGAAATGACACTACTTAAAAGACTTAGATCGATTCTTTCAGCTCTTTCGCAGCACGGAAGGCGATCTTTTTCGAAGCCTTGATCTTGATGGCTTCGCCCGTCGCCGGGTTACGGCCCATGCGCGCCGGACGCTTGCGGACCTGGAGAACGCCGAGGCCACCGATGCGGATACGGGCGCCCTTCTTGAGGTGCTTGGAAATTTGAGTCACGAGGTCTTCGAGCAGCGCGATCGACTGCTTCTTCGGAATCTCGTGAGCCTCCGCGAGCGTCGCGGCCATGTGTTTCAACGTAACGGTGTCAATCTTCGCTTTAGCTGGCGCAGCTGCCTTTGCCATTGTCATCCCTCTTCTACGAATGCGAATCGTTTTCCGGTCAAACACTACATCGACGAAGCCCAAAAACATGCCGTTTTGGGGCATTTTTCGAATGAAGCCGGCGAAAAGAGCAGCATTTGTGGCCCGAAAGCAAGCGCGACATAGCGCTTTCGCGCAAAAAAAGACGCCAAAATCGAAGATTTTTGCGTCATTGCGGGACCACGACGCAAAAACCGCGCGAAAAATCAGAGTGTCAGAGCGCTCCCGCCCGAGCCTTCGATGGCTTTTCAGGCCCGCGCGCCTATATTTCCAGCCATGCAACGACCCTTTGTTCATCCGGCCGTCGAAGACATGACGCTCGAGAGCGTGCTGTACGCGCTCGCCGACCCGACGCGCCTCGAAATCGTGAAAAAACTCGCGAGCGGCACGTGTGCCCTGAACTGTTCGACGGCCGCACCGGCCGATCTGCCCAAATCAACGCAATCCCACCATTTCCAGGTACTGCGCGAAGCTGGCCTCATCCGCTCGGAGCGCCGGGGCACGGAAGTCGTCAATGCCCTGCGCTGCACGGAACTCGAAAAGCGCTTCCCCGGCGTCATCGCGTCGATCTTGAAAGCGAGCGAGAAAACGAAAAAACGCTAAATCTCCCGACTTCCGTAAACCGCCCTTTGGCGCCGCATGCATAATGCCTATGTGCAGGACCTGACGCCACGATTCCCCAGGAAGGAAAAAAACATGAGCTACATCGACGGCTTCGTCGCGCCGGTGCCATTCGAGCATCTGAAGGATTACCGCAAACTTTCCAGGCGCGCGGGCAAGATCTGGCGGGAGCACGGCGCGCTTGCCTATGTCGAATGCGTCGGCGACGATGTTCCGTCAGGCAAGCACACGTCGTTCACGAAAGCCGTCAAGTTGAAGGATGGTGAGGTCGTGGTCTTTTCCTGGATTGTCTACAATTCCCGTGCCCATCGCGATGCTGTGGTCAGGAAGGTCATGAGCGATCCGCGGATGCCGCAAGACATGAAAATGAAGGCGTTCGACGCCCGCCGCATGATCTACGGCGGCTTCAAACCGATCATCGAGATGTAATTTCGTCAGCCTCGGAGGAAGCGCGGCAAAGCCGCGTCAGAGGCCGGAGGAGCGGCGCACGCGCCAGCTAAAGGCTCTACCTAAAATGCTTCGAGAGCTTCAGCCCCTGACCCTGATAGTTTGACTTGAGGCCCTGACCGTAGAGCGTCTCGGGCGTTTCGATCATGCGCTCATAGACCAGTCGGCCGATGATCTGCCCGTCTTCGAGAATGAACGGAACCTTGTGCGATCTGACTTCGAGAACGACGCGCGACCCATGGCCGCCCGCTGCCGCGTGCCCGAAGCCCGGGTCCATGAAACCTGCGTAGTGCACACGAAATTCACCGACGAGCGGATTGAACGGCACCATCTCGGCAGCATGCGTCGGCGGCACATGAACGGCTTCTTTCGAGGCCAGAATGTAGAACTGATCCGGATCGAGAATGAGCCGGTGCTTGTCTTTGACGTAAATCGGGTCCCAGTAATCCTCGATCGGATAGACCCCGACCCGATCGACATCGACAACGCCCGTATGCCGCCGCGCACGATAGCCAACGAGCCCGGTATCATCGCCTTTGAGATCGACCGTCAGCGCGATACCGTTCGAAATATCGGCGTCTTCCGCTGAAACCAGTTGCTCCCGCGATTGCAGTTCGCGCAACACGGCATCGCTGTCCGCCGCCAGACCGTTACGAAACCGGATTTGCGATAACCGCGAACCTTTTCGGACGACAATCGGGAAGGTTTGCGGACAGATTTCCGCATAAAGCGGCCCGTGATAGCCACGCGGGATCTGGTCGAAGGCGCCGACGCCATCGGCGATGACGCGCGTGAAGACGTCGAGACGCCCCGTCGAGCTTTTGGGGTTCGCGGAAGCTTCGATATCGACCGGCAGCGCCAGTGCCTCGAGCAGCGGCACGATATAAACGCAGCCTGTCTCGAGAACAGCGCCCTGGCTGAGGCTGATCGCGTGAAGCGCGAGATCGTCGAGCTTGCCTTGCACCCGTCCACCGGGCCGAGGGAGGAAGCTTGCTCGGACGCGATAGGCGACCGCACCAAGTCGCAAATCAAGGCTCGCGGGCTGCACCTGTCCCTCGGCGGCAGGATCGGCCAGCATCACCCCGCCGTCGATGATCATTTGTGAAATCGCTTGCGACGGAAGAATGCCGACGGCGCGCTCGCGCCGCTTCGGCGCAGCTATCGTTTTTTCTGTTTTGTTCATTCGTTTCGGCACAGCCCCTCGGGACTCGTCTAGAGCAGCCCTCATCCTTCGCCAAGAGTGACAATTCCGATCATACACGTATTGCGCCGCAGCCAAGGCCGGCACTTGACGTAATGGAACACCGGCGGTAATCCCGGACCCGATTTCCCGTGGTCCTTTGGCCGGCCGGCTTGCAGCCACGTTAAACAAGTCGCTAAAGAGGCCGTGTGCGCACCCGGTTTCCCGCGCCCGGCCGTTCGACAGCCGGCGCATCGGAACCGGGATTTTTATTGCGCGAGAGGTGCCGCCGATGGCGACTGACGAGAAATTCTCCAACAACAACCCGGCATGGCGCCCGGAAACCGCGCTGGTGCACGCTGGTATCACCCGTTCCCAATGGGGCGAGACCTCGGAAGCTCTGCATCTGACGCAGGGTTTCGTCTATAACAGCGCCGAACAAGCCGAAGCCCGCTTCAAGCAGGAAGATCCCGGCTATCAGTACACACGCTTCGGCAATCCGACGATCTCGATGTTCGAAGATCGCCTGAAGGTTTTCGAAGGCGCCGAGGAATGCCGCGCGACTGCGACTGGCATGGCCGCCGTCACAGCTGCAATCCTGTCATATGTAAAGACCGGCGATCACGTCGTCGCGGCCCGCGCCTTGTTCGGGTCCTGCCGCTACATCGTCGAGACGCTGTGTCCGCGGTTCGGCATCGAGGCCACCCTGATCGACGGCAAGGATCTCGATGCCTGGCGCGCCGCGATCCGGCCCAACACGAAAATGATTTTTTTCGAAACGCCATCGAATCCGAACCTCGAGCTCGTCGATATCGCCGCCGTCAGCAGGATCGCGCGCGAGCACGGCATCATAACCATCGTCGACAATGTCTTCGCGACGCCGATGCTGCAACGTCCGCTGGCGCTCGGCGCCGACGTCGTCGTCTATTCGACTACGAAACATATTGACGGCCAGGGCCGCTGTCTCGGCGGGGCCGTGCTGGGCAAGACGGACTTCATCGGCAAATATGTGCAGGAATGGCTCCGCCAAACCGGACCATCGATGAGCCCATTCAATGCCTGGGTGATGCTGAAGGGCCTCGAAACGCTCTCCGTCCGCGTCAAGGCCCAATGCGCGACGGCCACTCAGATCGCCGATCTCCTCGCTGGTCTCAAGGGCGTCACGCGTGTGATTTACCCCGGCCGCTCCGACCATCCTCAGGCCACGCTCGCGGCGAAACAGATGCCGGGCGGGGGGCAGATGGTCACTTTCGAGGTCGAAGGCGGCAAGCAGGCGGCCTTCCGGTGCCTTAATGCGCTGCGCCTGATCCGCATTTCCAACAATCTAGGCGACGCGAAAAGTCTCGTAACCCATCCGGCCACAACGACGCACTTCAGGCTAACACCCGAGCAACGCTCGGAACTCGGCATTAGTGATGGTATGATTCGACTTTCGATCGGACTTGAAGCCGCAGAAGATTTGGCAGACGATCTCGCCAACGCGGTGAAGGCGATTTCGGGGTGACGGGAGCCATGAGTAAGAGTACGCCGACGACAACGTCGAAACGGGCGGCCCCGGCCGCCTTCCATCCCTATGAAGCAACGACACGCGGCATACGCATTCGTGTCGAACCGCGCTACATGGAAGACCAATCCTCTCCCGAGGACAGCCATTTCGTATGGTCGTATGCCGTCGAGATCGCCAACGACGGCGATGAGACGGTTCAGCTGAAGTCACGGACATGGCGCATTACAGACGCACTCGGACGGACCGAAGAGGTGCGCGGCGCCGGTGTCGTCGGCCAGACGCCTGTGATCGAGCCGGGAAAGGCATTCCATTATACATCGGGCTGCCCGCTGAAAACGCCGCAGGGCATCATGGTTGGCAGCTATCAGATGTCCGACGAAGCCGGCCAGATGTTCGATGTCGCCATTCCCGCGTTCTCGCTCGATAGTCCTTACACTCGACGTAGCATGAACTGACCGGCAAGCCGGCGATGAGCGCAACACAAGGCCCGATTTACACGCCTGTCGAATTGCTCGCTCGCCTGGTGGCTTTCGATACGACGAGTTGCAAGAACAATCTCGGGCTCATCGCCTTCGTCGAAGATTATCTTTCCCGTCACGGCGTCGAGTCGCGCCGCATTGTCAGTGACGACGGCCAGAAGTCGTCGCTCTACGCCACGATTGGTCCCGACCACGGAGGCGGGGTCGCCCTTTCTGGACATACAGATGTCGTTCCCGTCGACGGCCAGAAATGGACGAGCGACCCCTTCGCATTGCGGGCGGAGGACGGCAAGCTCTACGGCCGCGGTGCCGCCGACATGAAGGGATTTCTCGCAGCCGCGCTGGCCTCAGTTCCCGACTACAGGCAACGCAAGCTCAAGAAACCGATCCATCTCGCATTTTCCTACGACGAGGAAATCGGCTGCATTGGAGTTCGCCCGATGATCGCGGAACTCGGCAACGAGCTGCCGAAGCCGCGCATGGTCATCGTCGGCGAACCGACGAGCATGCAGGTTGTCGACGCGCATAAAGGCCCCGTACGCTGGCAGGTCGACATCAAGGGACGTGCAGCGCATTCGAGCATGGCGCATCTCGGGGTCAATGCCGTCACCTATGCCACCCGCCTTATCGGCGAACTCGAGCGTATGGAGCACGAACTCAGGCAGCGCGTCATCGATATCCGCTTCGAGCCGCCCTACTCGACGCTCCAAGTCACCAAGATCGACGGCGGAACGGCAACGAACATCGTCCCGGTAAGCTGCTCATTTACTTTCGACATCCGCGCGCTGCCGGGCCTTGATCCCGACGAGATCGAAACCCGTCTCCGCCGCTTCGCTGAAAAGCGCTGTCTTCCCGAAATGCACGAAATCGCCCCCGAAGCCGACATCTGGATCGAGCGCGTCAATGCGGTCCCCCCATTCGGCGCAGAACGCACGTCCGAGGTCGTTGCGCTCGCGCTGAAGCTCACCGGCCAGAATGAAACCTATGGAGTTTCCTATGGAACGGAGGCGGGCTTGTTCCAGGAAGCCGGCGCCCCCGCGGTCGTCTGCGGGCCGGGCGACATCGCCCAGGCGCACACCGCCGACGAATGGATCGCCGAAAGCCAGATTGCGAAATGCATGGAATTTCTGAACCGCCTCGGCGCCTGGGCCGAAACGTGAGGCTCGTCGGGCCACGAACGGCGCCGAACCGCGCGAAGACCGAAAAACCCAGTCGGCGCCACGAATTAGCTCAAACGCTTAGCCATGTGACTTCCTTGCGACATCTTGTGCGACAAGTTGAGCAAACTCACGACTTTTTTCGCGGACTGCCGTGCTTCCGACCCACTGTTTGGCTTACCAATCTGGCAAGCCGCCGAGCCTCGCAATCATAGAGAAGCGCCGATGTCCAAACGCCTCAACCAGCTGACAGCTTCTGTTTGCGCCATTTCCGCGGCACTGGCTGTGTCCGGATGCTCGACGGCATCCGTGCCGACGATCGGCTCGATCAACCCATTCGGAAGCGGAAACACAATCTCCGAGGTCGATCGCGCCTACCTCCAGGCAGCCGGAAGCTGGGACCTTAATCACGACAGCGTCGTGACCTGCAACGAGTGGAAGTCTTACGCTGAAGATCTCTTCAATGGCGCGGACGCCAACCACGATGACTCCCTCGATGCCACCGAGTGGCAGAACTTGACGAACGTCGACAAGATGTTCGTCACGGCCGATCTCAGATATTTCGACGCCAATGGCGACGGCAAAGTCTCGCGCCAGGAGTTCGTCGACAAACCGAACCCGGCATTCGTTCTGATGGACAAGTCCGGATCATGTAAGCTCGACGCGAACCAGATCGCCAGCGCCCGCTCGAAGACCGAGTATGACTTGTCGGGCACCAAGCCGCAGAACAGCGACCCGCGGGACATGGGCGGTCAGCAGGGGCAGGCGGCAAACGGCGCGCTCGGACGCTAAACCTATCACACTGAAGGGCTAAGCGGCACCTAGCCTCCCGCCTCGCGCAATTCATCGAGCGAGAAGATGTAGCGTTTTGTGCAGAATTCGCACGTCACGGTGATCTGGCCGTTATCATCGAGCATGTCCGAAAGCTCCGCGGCACCGAATGCCAGAAGCACGTTTTCGACCTTCTCTCGGCTGCATCTGCAGAACGCCGACAGCGGAATGACGCGCTCGACTGCAACAGCTTCCTCGTGGAACAACCGCAACAGCAGCCGCTCCACGGTCAGCGCCGGATCGAGAAGCTCGTGATCTTCGACCGTTGCTGCCAGCATCTCGACACGTTTCCAATCGTCGTCGCTGCCTTCGCCTTGCGCATCCGCCGGCGCGCTCAGACTTTGCACCATCAAGCCCCCAGCGCGCCGATGCCAACGCGTTTGCTGCGGCTCCTGGCGTGAACCGACGTAGTGTTCGGCGACGGCCGCCCGGATGAACGTCGGCAGATTTTCGCGTTGCTGAAAGTAAGCCGCGACGGTGCCGGAAAGCGGTGCATTCTCGAACGCGAGCACCCCCTGGTAGCGTTCTTCGCCGGGCCCGGAATCAAGCGTGATCGCCAGATGCCCGTTACCTAGAACCGCCGCTGAATCGGGTCGCACCACGGTTTGTGCAATATCCTGCAATTTCAGAGCGTCGTATCGCGCGTATCCGCGAAGCTTCCCGCTTCCCGCATAATCAGCGACAAGAATGGAAATCGCCCCGTCCGAACGCATCAGAAGATTGAGATTTCCCTCGGGCGGCAGAACCGACCCGCAGAGCGCCGCGAGCGCCAGCGCTTCCGACAGCGCACGCCCGGCGAGATCCGGCATCGCATGTGGCGCCACGATTTGATCGAGCGTAACGCCGAGCCGCACGAGTCGTCCACGGATGTTCGAGTTCTGCGTGCGAAATGCGACGACCACATCATCCGCCGGAATTGAAAGCGGCCCTGTTGGCGCATCAACCGGCATCGGCTTGGCCCTCCATCAGGCGCCGAAGCACCACGCCAGTATGGCCTTTTGGGCGTGCAGGCGATTTTCGGCTTCGTCGAAAATAACCGACTGCGGACCTTCGAGAACGTCTTCCGTCACCTCGTGACCGCGATAGGCCGGCAGGCAATGCATGAAGATCGCGTTCTTCGCTGCT
>Ga0164243_10014796_pt1 | contig 10840 bp, 9 predicted proteins | sample OricompcompostOP_FD_108781 | JGI IMG/M metagenome (GOLD analysis project Ga0164243, IMG submission 108781) | Organic Plus compost microbial communities from Emeryville, California, USA - Original compost - Organic plus compost (OP) | ecosystem: Engineered > Solid waste > Mixed feedstock >...
AGGTCTATGGCTCGCTGGGTGACGACGGCCTCTTCACCGAAATGACGGCTTACGATCCCAGCTCGCCCTATTCGGCGTCCAAGGCTGCGTCTGACCACCTCGCAAAGGCATGGCAGCGCACTTATGGGCTGCCGGTGGTCGTGTCGAATTGCTCCAACAATTATGGACCTTACCACTTCCCGGAAAAGCTGATTCCGCTGACCATTCTCAATGCGTTCGCCGCGCGCCCGTTGCCTGTCTATGGCAAGGGCGAGAACGTGCGTGATTGGCTCTACGTCGACGATCATGCGGCTGCGCTCGACCTGATCGCCGAGCGAGGCCGGCCAGGAGAGACATACAATGTTGGAGGTCGCAACGAGCGGCGGAACATCGATGTAGTCCGGCGAATCTGCGCGGTTCTCGATGATCTGACACCTCACAATACGCCGCGCGAGACCCTGATCGAGTTCGTTGCCGACCGTCCGGGCCACGATGCCCGCTATGCCATCGACGCGACGAAGCTTGAGGCTGAACTGGGCTGGCGCGCTCGGGAAACCTTCGACACCGGCATCGAGAAAACGGTGCGCTGGTATCTCGACAATGAGTGGTGGTGGCATCCCTTGCGCGAGCGTTATGACGGGGAGAGGCTGGGACTGACCAAGGCTGCGCCCCCAACCGCCGGGGCCCTTGCATGAGGATCGCCGTTACGGGCAAGGCGGGACAGGTCGCCACCAGCCTTGTCGAACGCGGCCCGGCCGCGGGGCATGAGGTGATCGCGGTTGGTAGACCCGACCTGGACCTTGTCGATCCGGTTTCGATCATCGGTGCCCTTGAAGCTGCTGCGCCCGATGTCGTGGTTTCGGCCGCGGCCTATACGGCAGTCGACAAGGCGGAGAGCGAGAGCGAACTCGCACATATAGTCAACGGTCGTGGTGGGGGTGCAGTGGCCGAGGCGTCTCGAACTCTCGGCGTGCCGTTGGTCCATATCTCGACCGACTATGTCTTCGATGGTGCGCTTGATCGCCCTTACCTCGAAACCGACCCGACCGGGCCGACCGGCGTATATGGCGCTTCCAAGCTGGCGGGTGAGGAGGCTGCGCGCGCCGCCCACGGTGATAACAGTGCGATCGTACGGGTGGCGTGGGTCTACAGTCCGTTCGGCGGCAACTTCGTGAAGACCATGCTTCGCCTCGCGGCAGATCGGGACGAGGTGTCCGTTGTCGCCGATCAGGTGGGAAATCCCACCAGCGCTCTGGATATCGCCGACGGCATCCTGCGGGCGGCGAGCAATCTTGCCGTCGATGCCGATCCGGCCTTGCGCGGCGTCTTCCATATGACCGCAAGCGGCGAAGCGACCTGGGCGGATTTCGCGGAGGCGATCTTTGCCACGTCTGCCAGGCACGGAGGACCGCGAGCCCATGTGCGGCGGATCACAACGTCCGAATATCCGACTCCGGCCACACGGCCGGCAAATTCGCGGCTCGACGGCGGCTTGGTCGCCGAGCGCCATGGCGTGTCACTGCCCCATTGGCGGAATTCTTTGGAAACGGTGATCACCCGCTTGCTGCCCTACGCAGATTGAGCCGCCGCCAAGCAAGGAGCGAAGACAATGAAGGGCATCGTCCTGGCTGGCGGGAGCGGCACCCGGCTCTATCCGATGACGCTGCCCACGTCGAAGCAGCTTATGTCGGTCTATGACAAGCCGATGATCTACTATCCGCTCAGCACATTGATGCTGGCTGGAATCCGCGAAATTCTGGTCATTTCGACTCCGCGTGACCTGCCGGCGTTCCAGACGCTGCTGGGCGACGGGGCGCAGTGGGGCATGAGCTTCGAATATGCTGTGCAGCCGAGCCCCGATGGACTGGCGCAGGCCTACATCATCGGCGCAGACTTTGTTGCCGGTCAGCAGTCAGCCCTGATCCTCGGCGATAACATCTACTACGGCCATGGTCTGCCTGAACTGCTAAGAAGCGCCGCCTCCCGCAAGGCCGGAGCGAGCGTTTTCGCCTATCACGTCCGCGATCCAGAGCGTTACGGCGTGGTCAGCTTCGACGCGGCGATGAAAGCGGTCTCGATAGAGGAAAAACCCGAACAACCCCGTTCGAACTGGGCGGTCACGGGCCTTTATTTCTACGACGAGCAGGTGATTGACATCGCAGCTAGTCTGAAACCCTCACCCCGGGGGGAGTTGGAGATTACCGACGTCAATCGCGCCTACCTCGAACGTGGTCAATTATCTGTCGAGATTATGGGACGCGGTTATGCGTGGCTCGACACCGGCACGCCCGACAGCCTGCTGGATGCGGCCGAGTTCGTGCGTGTTCTCGAGAAGCGACAGGGTTTCAAGATTGCCAGTCCTGAGGAAATTGCTTTTCGCCAGGGATTCATCGGTACGGCAGAGTTGGAGCAGGCGATCTCCATGCTCGGCAAATCGGATTATGGGCGCTACCTTCACAGGATTCTGCTGGACGGATGACAGGAGGATATCTTCCCGCTATAGGCAAGATCATCGCTTCACTTCTCTTCCGCGTGCCTACGCAGGAACGACATCAAGGCTGGCAACGCGGCAAACTGTGGCGAAAGTCTTGATTCCCTTTCTTGTGATGCTGGTCGGTTCGCTGCTCTTGGATGGAGCAGTGCGGCCTCGGCGGGGACGGCCCAAGCGGTGGCGGGGCATGCTGCTGCATCTGCTGGGTATGACGGCCGTGTTCGGCCTGTGCCTTGCCGGGTCGGGCAATGGGCTGGTCGCGGCTGGCCTATCGATCGCCTTCATGGCGCTGCTTACGACCGTGTCCAATGCCAAGCATGCGATGCTGGGAGAGCCGCTGCTTTTCTCCGATCTCGCGCTGGTCGCAGGGATCTTTCGCCATCCGCGCTTTTATTTCACGGCTATCTCCGTACGTGCGCGCGTCTTGCTGGTAATCGGGGCGCTGGCGCTGCTGCTGGCGCTTGCGTTGCTCTTCGAGGCCCGCCTCGCGCCGCATCTCGTGGGTCTTGGGCTCATGATATTGGCGGTCGCGGCTCTGGTTCTGCTGGTTCGCAGCCGATCGTTCGACGAAGTCGCGCGGACGCCGAATGTCGATGCCGATCTTACCTCCTACGGTTTGATCGCGACGCTGATGCTCTATTGGCTGCGTTGGCGTGGCACACCGGATCCGCCGGTTTGCGCCGCTCTCGCACGCGCGGAAAAAAGCGGGGGGCCTCCTGACATCGTCGTGATCGTACAGTGCGAATCCTTTGCCGATCCTGTCGAACTGACCGGTTCGCCGGATCACACCCTGGACGGTTTGCAGGAGGCGCGGGCTTCCGCCTGGCAGTGGGGAAACCTCGATGTCAGCGGGTTCGGCGCCTATACGATGCGCACGGAATATGGCGTGCTTTTCGGGCGTGGCGAAGCCGCGCTCGGTTTCCGCCGGTACGACCCTTTCCTGACGGCGCATCGCGAAACCTCCTACGCGCTTTCTGCACGGCTCGGGGCGGCTGGCTATCATTGCCTGTTCGTCCATCCGCATGACATGCGCTTCTACGGGCGCGACCGGCTGATGCCGGCAATCGGCTTCGACCGCCTGATCGGTGAGGAAAGCTTTTTGCCGACGCCCCCGGGTGCCGGTCGCTATGTCGACGATAGGACGGTCGGCGCGTCGCTCGGCGAGCTGATCGACAATGCTGCGGAGCCGACGCTCATCTATGCGGTGACGATGGAGAACCACGGTCCTTGGGAGACGGACCGTCTGGCCGGTTCCATCGGCGGGCTGGACGCTTATCTGCACCACCTTCGCAGCAGCGATGCCATGCTGACGGCACTGATCGAGCGTTTGTCCGCGGCGCGGCGGTCCGCGCTGCTTGTCTTTTTCGGCGATCATCGACCGAGCATACCCGGCGTGACCGACCCCGGCGGCCCTCGTCATACGCCTTATGTGATGCAGCGCTTTTCCGCTGAGGGTCAGCTTCTGACCGGTGCGAATTGGCAAGCCGATCTGTCGCCTGACGAACTTCACCACGCCATTCTGCGCTGCATCCGGGAAGATCGCTGAGCTTACGGGATGTCGGCGACGGCTCCGTCAGGCAGATGGAGGCGCGAGTCCGAGCAGCAGCCGGTCCCGCGCTCGCGCCGGAAGCAGGCGATCAAGGAGACGCAGCAGTGCGAAGGGCCAAGGCAGGATAAGATGAGATTTACCTTGAGCCACCGCCTTGGCGATGCGCGCTGCGACATAGGACGGCTGCATCAGGAAGGGTTTGGACGTGGATGTGCTACGGCCGGCGGGAGTTTCTATGAAGCCGGGAGAAACGAGCGTAACCCGTACATCGTATCGCGCCACGGCTATGCGGAGCGCCTGTGAGAAGCGGGCGAGCCCGGCTTTCGATCCGGCATATGCCCCGGCAAATGGCAGCGAGTGGAACGCGGCGGCCGAGCCGATCAGGACGATAGCTCCCCGGCGCCGGGCGGCCATCCGCCGCGCGAGCGCCGCGGCCATGGCCGATGGGGCGATGAAATTAACTTGCCCTAACTGGATGATCTGTTCAGGGCTCTCCGTCAGCTCGCCTTCAGCCTGGACATCGCCCAGGCCGGCGCAGAGCAGCGCCAGGTCGATCGCACCCGCTGCATCCTCCTCCTCGATCGCCGCAATTGCTGCATTGCAATCGACCAGATCGAGCGATCGAATGATCGCATGGGCGCCTGCCTCTCGGCAAGCACTAGCAACCGCTTCTAACTGTTCGACGTTTCGGCCCCATAGCAGTAATGTCCTGTTTGGTGCTGCGTATTCACAAGCGAGCGCAGCACCCAGTCCGCCTGACGCGCCAGTGATGAGAATTCGATTTAACGTTTGCATGATAATGGTCTGACGTGCTGAGATTCTGTTGATGATTTCTGAAAGGTCTCCATTTTATGGCATTGCAGCTTGACAGAAACCATCGAGCGCTGCGCATAGCGTTGCGATGGCACTGCGTCGATGGGGGGCAATACTGGACCTGCTTATGATGAAGGACAGGTCGTGTCCGCAGCGGATAAGATTGTTCCGTAGTGATCAGCTGGAACAGCTAACGCTGGTTTCACCAAAGATGTTCGCCTTGACCTGGTTCGTGGTTCTTGCCCTGGCGCTATATGCCAGCTGGCGTACGGCCAGCCTTGCGGTGTCGATTGGGCTCATATTGCTCGGGCTGCTGATTTGGACGCTGTTCGAATATGTCATGCATCGCTTCATCTTCCATCTGAAACTGAAGTCGAAGCTGGGGCATTGGTTGATCTATCTGGCGCATGGCAACCACCACATTGCCCCGGGCGATGCCTATCGCAACATTATGCCGCCCATTGTCAGCATCACGATCGGCTGCATGGTCTGGGGCGTGTTCGTGGTGCTGGTCGGGCCGGCGGGGTCCGTGCTCTTCCTGGGCTTCGCCATCGGCTATGTGGTTTATGACAGCATCCATTACGCTTGCCACCAGCTGCCCATGCGCAGCCCGCTGCTGCGGCAACTGCGGCGGCACCACATCCGCCATCATTATGGCAAGCGGGAAGGCAACTACGCGATCACAGGGATCTTCTGGGATCGGGTGTTCTGCACCGACGTTCCGGCCAAGGCACGCTGAACCGCCACCGGCTGGGGCGGCACGCCTTATTTCTGCAGAGCGTCGATCCCCTCGCATACGATACCGATGTGATCCGCCCAGGATGGCGGTCGCCATTGCGACAAGCGCTGCATCTGCGCTGCGTGGCGTGGTCCCGCGCGGAAATAATCCAGGATATGCGCCTTCCACGTCGGCCCGTCCAAGGGATCGAGAAAGTCCGGCGCGTCGCCGCCCGCCTCGCGTAACGCGGGAAGGTCGCTGCAGAGCACCGGCGTTCCCACCGACAACGCCTCGGTGACGGGCATGCCATAACCTTCGGCGAAGGACGGAAGCAAAAGCGCGCGTGCGCCTTGCAGCAGCTCGTGCATGCGTCGGTCGGAGCAGCCGTTCAGTTCTTCGACATGCCCCCGCAGCGCAGGGCAGCGCTCCAGCATGTCGACGATCTGCTCGTTCTCCCACCCGCGGCGTCCGACTATGATCAGGCGCGGAATGGTGTCGGCCGCCTGGGTTTCGGCCATGGAGCGCCACAGGTTGAGTAGAAGCAGGTGGTTCTTGCGCGGCTCGATCGTGCCGACGCAAATGAAGTAGGGATCATGCGAATCATTTGCGGGTGACGACGGAGCAATGTCGTGCGTCCCCAGCAGCGCGACGCGCACAGGAATATCGCGGCCTGCCTTTTTCAGCCAGGGCTTGAGCGATTGGCCCGTAGCGTCGGAATTGACGATGATGGAGTCCGCCAGCGCCGTGATCGTCTCTATCCTTCTTTGATGTAGCTTGGCGCCGTTGGGGCGTGCATATTCGGGATATTCGATCGGGATCAGGTCGTGGACCAGGCACAGGAACCGTGCTTGTTCGCGTTCCAATATGCGGCGCATCAAGGCGGGCTTCGTCAGATGATGCGGCGATGCCTGGACATAGACGCTGTCGGTCGAGGGGCGGGGCCTTTTGGGCAGCATGCCGAGCAGCGACGGAAACACTTCCGCAAGCGATCGCTGATCGACGGTCCCATCCTCGCGCGTCCAGCGCTGTTCCATCACATCCAGGAAGCGGAGCACTTTTTCGCGGGGCAACCTGCCGTAGAGGCCGAAGGGGTGCACGGCGGCAAACTGGAGCCGTTCGCCGAAGCGATCGTGCAGGCCGCGCGCATAGGCCATTTCCACCCGGTCCACCCCGCTGGGCGTATGATGTCGAACGCGCGACAGCAGCCGCGAAAGATCGAGGATCACTTCGCCCGCCATCATGCGCCTCCGTTTGCCGTTTGAGCGCCGGTTCTCATGATAGCTGCCTCATCAACCAGCCCTGGAACTGGCGGATGCGCGTGACCCAGCCCAGCCGGTTATGCGCCGCGCCATCGGACATGCGCTGGATCAGGACTTCGGGCGGACAGGGCAATCCCGTAACCGGATCGAGATAGCGCGGGTAGAGGATCAACACCGCCGCAACGAGCTGGTCCAGCGTGAGTTGCCGCCCCCGTCGCTCGGGAACCGGCGCGAGGTCGCGCGTAAGGCCCCAGCCCGAGTAGAAGGGCATGCCGTGGGAGGTCACGTCCCGACCGCGCAGCAATGCTTCGAAGCCGGTCAACGACGTAAGCACATGCACCGCGTCAATGTGTTCGAGCAGCCGGGCCATGTTGCCGCCACGGATGATGCGATCGGCGAAGTCCAGCGCATCTTCATCGCGTACCAAGCCCTTGCGGTGGCCGGCATCCACGTCCGGATGCGGGCGGAACCAGATCTCCGCATCTGGCTCGAGCGCTCGTGTCCGCCGCAAGAGCTCCAGATTGCTGGACAGCCCACCGCCGCCAAGCTGCACCGACATGTCGTCTTCCACCTGGCCGGGCACCAGCACGAGGCTGCGTTGCGGCTGGCGTTGCGGAAACATGTGGTCGCTGTCGCCGCCATACTTGCTGATCCCGGCTGCTAGGATCGTGTGGCGAAGCTGTTCGGCGCGGGCCAGGAGGGATGGCGGAAAGCTAGCCTCGGCCAGCAGCGCTTCGAGATCGCTTGGACCGCCGGGGTCATAGTGGATGCCAAGCCGATCGACGGCGACGGACGACGGAGGCACCAGATTGCTGCCCAGCCCGATCGAGCGGATGAAGCCGTCCTCGACACGTATCAGGGGGACGTGTTTGGCCGACGCTGCGCCGGGCATGTGCGCCGACACACGCGAGGGCCAGACAGCGACCGCGCCGCCCCGCCGTGTCGCATGCCGTATCGCTTGTCGCTCGGACCGAAAGAAATGCAGCGCATGTCGCGGTGTCCAGAGGAAGCGGGCGATTTCCTGGCGCTTCCACCAGCTGAAGCCGCAGGCCGCTATGATGTTCCGGTTGGCCTCGAACGTCCGGCGCCAATCGGCGAGCTGGGCGATTGTCGCTTCGATGCTCGCGTCCTGCCCGGTGAACGGATTGCGATAGCGCACGCGCGACAAGCTTTGAGCGACCTGGGAGCGCAGAAGCGCACCATCTGCGCCGGGCTCGCCGAACCGGCCGGAGGACAAGATATGCAGCGGGCGGTCGGCGATAGAGGCCAGGGCCAGCCATTCATCATCGCCATGGGCCAATAGCCGTATGTCGCGATCGAGCAGGGACCAGGGATCGACCTCGCCGAACAAGGCGCTGCCCGGTTCCACGAGCGACCGTATGGATGTGCGGTTCGCCACGCTTGCCGGCAGAAGCCAAAGCGCCGCGGCGCGTTCTGCATCGCTCAGCGTCGAAAGCAGCGGTCCGATCTCGTCGACTGACTTGGGGCGGATGACGGTCCGCGAGTCCGTCTCGCCGGCAGGAGGCGCCCAGAAGCATCCGCCGACTTGTGCATCGCGGATGGCGGCGAACAGATCGTCGATCTGCTGGGGCGCAAGGCTGGAGGACACCTTGACCGTGCCGCCTTGCGAGACCGCGGCATCGATGCCGGGGAAGGGCGGCGAACGGAGCAGCGGAGCTCCCTTATCCATCGGCGCGACTGGCACGGCGTCAAGCGATCGCATCGTCCGGCCGCGCCGGAGCGAGGGGAGACTTGAGCCCGGCGTTCGCCCAGGGCTGGCCGAGGATGCGGCGGAGCCGGTCGCGCGCTGCCCAGGCGATGGACGCGCGGCGTCGGGCGATTCCGGGCAAGCTCAGCGGATCGAGGCCCGTCCACGGGAGGAACGGATTGCGGCGGCCATAGGCCCAGATCTCGACCCGTGTGGATGGCCGCGCCGATGGACCGCGCGCGTGGAAGCCGGACGTATCGGCGACGACCAGGGTATTGGCCGGAACGGCGAAGGCGCGCGGTTCGGGCAGGCCCAGCGCCGGCAGTTCCTCGCGGCCGACCCGCAACGATCCGCGCGATGAGAGGCGGTCGAGTTCCTTGCGTGCGCGCACGCTGCGGTCCTTTTCCCAGGCCAATCGTTCAGGCGTCATGCGGTGGGAGCCGGGCACGTAGACGAAGGGGCCTTCATCTTCCGCCACGTCGGTCAGGAACAGCCATGCCTTGACGGTCGGGTGGAATGTATCGGCATGAAGCGCGGTCTGCGGATCGGGATCGCTGTCGTTCACGTGCGACAATATGGTCTGGATATATTCGATCGGCTCGCTGTCGAAGCTGCCGACATAGCGCATCAACCCCCGCCATTCGGCGCTCGAGACAAGCGCGGCGACCGCCGGCATGGCGCGGAGCGCATCCGGGGCCAGCGCGATCCGGCGCGTGATGGTGTCGCCTTGCACCATCTCGCGGGCGGGGCCGCGGAAATCGTGCACTTCCCGGCGCAGCGCGGCGAAGGCTTCGGGCGGAAGGAAATCCTGCTTGAGGATGAAGCCGTTGCGTTCGAACTGGGCGCGATCCTCTTCACCGACCAGATGGCGCAGCCGCCGGCGGCGCGACCGGGCGAGCGCCGCGGCAAGGCAGACGCGCCCGACATGCAGCCCCCAGCGGTTGAGCGTCGGGGAGCCGATGACCGGATTGTCGCAGAAGGCCTTGGCGCCTGTCGGGAGTTGCGCGATCCACCAGGGCAACAGCAGGTAGCGGGCAAGCCTCATGCCCCGGCTTTCCTGCAAGATCCTGCCCGATGCAAGCCGTCATTCACGGACGGCGATCCCAGTCCATCAGGCGCAATTTGCCCTGCTCGCGGCCGATCCGGCCATAGGCCCCGGTGCGCAGCTTCAGCGAGGGAAGGTCTGACGCCTGCCTCCGCAGCGCTTCGTCCGCCAGCAGTGCAAAGCGCGCCGCGCCGTTGCTGGTCACGATCAGGACTTGTCCGCGGCCGTCCTGCCACAAGGCGCGCCAGCCTTGCATGCGCCGCGGTGCGTCCACGATCCAGCCAACGGGCGCGTGGGCGTTGGCGTCCCAGGCGGCGAGCGCCTGGTGCCCGATCCTAGCTATCACTTCACTTTCCAGCCGGCCTTCGTCGGGCCCGTGGTCGATCTCCGTCAGCCAGTCGGTCGCTTGCGTGGCCGGCGGGTCTGCCTGGGACGCGAGGATCAGATCCATGGTTCCTCTGGTCCGAAGCAGAGGCGCTGCCATCGCCTGATCGAAGACCGTGCCTTCCGCAGCAAATGCCATGCCGAGCGAGCGGGCCTGATCGCGGCCGCTGGCGACGAGCGGCAGGTCGGTGCGGGCGCCGATTCTGCGGGGTGGCTCACCGACGTCGAAGGTGTTTCCGTGCCGGACGATAGTAACGATCAGGTCCATGACATATGCGGATCGCCCAGCTCGGCGATCAGTCGCTCGGCCATCGCGACATCTTCCGGCGTGTCGATTCCCGACATGGCATGGCGCGGGGGCGCCACTTCCACGGTCAGGATATCTTCGCCGGTTTCCAGGAAACGCAGCTGCTCCAGCCCTTCGAGCACTTCGTAAGGCGTCGGCGCGGTCGCTTCGAAGCGTTGGAGCGCCTCGAAGCGATAGGCATAGAGACCGATATGGCGATAGACCGGCGAAAGCTCCGCGTTTTCCCGCATCCGCGCTTCGTTCCGCATCGCTGGGATCACGACCTTGGAGAACCACAGCGCCCGCCCGTCGGCGCGCCGGGTGCAGGTGGTGCCGCTGAACGGGGACGCGAGCTTGTGCTGGCGGAGAGTATCGAGCGCTTGCCAGGACAGCTGCACGATCGGCGTTGCTACTCCGCAGGGCGATGTCCGCAGGGCCTGGATCAGCGCCGCGATCATGGCCGGGGCGACGAACGGCGCATCCCCCTGCAGATTGACGACGATCGGAGGCGCGACGGCTCGTTGCCGGGTCGCAGCCCAGGCGCGTCCCGAGCCTGAGCTGATCGAGGCATCGGTCAGGACGGCGTCGCAGCCGAGCGATGCGGTATG
>Ga0164243_10014798_pt1 | contig 10839 bp, 5 predicted proteins | sample OricompcompostOP_FD_108781 | JGI IMG/M metagenome (GOLD analysis project Ga0164243, IMG submission 108781) | Organic Plus compost microbial communities from Emeryville, California, USA - Original compost - Organic plus compost (OP) | ecosystem: Engineered > Solid waste > Mixed feedstock >...
CAAGTCGAGACAGCAATACCGCCGCCGGCGGAGTCGCCGGCAAACGCAATAGACGATGCCAGGGCTCCATTGTCCAGAAGCTCACGATAGGCTGCGAGAGCATCCTCAAGAGCCGCAGGGAATGGATGTTCCGGGGCGAGGCGATAATCGAGTGAGACGGATCGGATACCGGTCTTGTCGACCAGGTTCGCGGTAAGGGACATAGCGGTGTAGGGGGAACCCATAATATACGAGCCGCCATGGAAATAAAGAATGATTCCCGGGCGGGTGTCCTGTGCAGGGTCAACGATCACACCGGGCCGATGACCAATGGTCGTCGGCGTGGTCCGCACGCCCGCAGGTACTAACATCGTTGCCATCATGGCAGCAAAGCTCGCGCGCATCTCCTCGACGGTTTGCGGCTTGGCGGGCTTAGGACGCCGCAGCATTTCATCCAATTTCTTACGTTGTTCTCTAGACATATGAATAATCTCCTTCTCTTTTTTTATATCGATTTCTACCGTAAATCTCTCCCAACGATCCGGCGTATTCATAGTGTATAATATGAATGTGACAGAACTTGTCACTATAATCTTTTGGGGGTGAATATTTATGGGGAAGTCGAGGCGCCTGATTGAATTGATGATGGCGGTCAATCGAAAGCGGAAATTCACCGTCAAAGAGCTTGCCGAAGAATTTGGTGTGTCTACCCGAACCATGCTGCGCGATTTGCAGGAGCTGAGTGGAATGGGAGTGCCTTTATACTCTCAAGTTGGTGCAGGAGGCGGATACCATGTTCTGACTGAGCGAAGCCTTCCACCGATCTCATTTACGGAAAATGAGGCATTCTCCATGTTTTTTGCTTCCCATGCCCTTCGACACTTCAGCTCGCTGCCTTTCGAGGCATCTGCAAAATCCGCACTTCGAAAATTTTACAGGTATTTACCGGAAGATGTGAAAAGTCAGATCGACGAGATGCGAAACCGAATTGACTTTTTTACGCATACACGCCCAGAACGTGCTGACTACCTTGAGTTATTGCTCCAAGCGTCCATTAGAAGGTTGCCCGTAACAATCAATTATGGAATTCGAAAGAATGGTACCCATGAAAGAACGATTCAACCCATCGGTATATATGCCCATGAGGGATATTGGTTTTGCCCGGCTTACTGCTATTTCCGAAAAGCTTTCCGATTATTCCGGGTAGATCGGATAGGGTCAGCCGTCTTGGCGGATGCCGAGGCATTAACGCCTACAGTGGATGTTTCTGAGTTGGATTTAACGAACTGGGGACCTCATTTCTACAGCACACGGGAAAGCGTAGATGTTAAAGTGAAACTAACGGCAAAAGGGATTGAGTTATTCCGAGAAAAGAGCTGGATTTTCCCTTGGGGAGAAGTACAAAGTTCCAAGGACGGCACAGGCATACTGGAAATGGGTATCTTTCCGTCCGAAATACCATTCTTTGCTGATTATTTTTTTTCGTTCGGTGCTGAAGCGGTCGTGCTCCTACCGGAAGAGCTAAGAGAAGCGGTCAGAACAAAGCTGGTCCGTGCTCTCGAAGAGTATAAAGTTTAAAACTGCCAGTCTGCCGATTTCACGTTTGTTGGTGGATCTAGATTTCTTTCGCAAGTTAGATGCGGAGAACATTCCGCATGTTTTCTACCCCATATCTTCATGTCCACGGCAATCGATAGAGGTTTGTTGGCCGACTGTGCATATGGAAATCGTGAGGGTCCGCCCGCAATTATAGTATAATAACTTATATGAATAACTGGAGAAAGGGGGAGGAACGTGGCAAGAACGAAGGCTTTTGATACGAATGAGATCCTGCATAAGGCTATGAACATCTTTGGGAATCGCGGCTATGAAGGCACCTCGTTACCGGATTTAATCACTGGACTGGGCATTGCCCGTCAGAGTATATACGATACGTATGGAACGAAGTGGGAGTTGTTTTTCGCAGCAGTCAAGCACTATATGGATCAGAAGAATCAGGAGCTGAGGAAGCATTGTGAAGGGCCTGGAACGGTGGTTGACAAGGTGGAGCTCGTCTTCACTACCATCATTAAGGTCCTAGTGGACCCCGAACAGCGCCTGCAATGCTTCATTATTAGCAGCGCGATCGAGCAGGCCCCTCATAATGAGGAACTGGCTGCTTATTTGCAGGCGAATACCGAACTGTCGGAGCAGATCTTTTACACGATGCTGGAACAAGCGGTGACAGAAGGGGAAATAGGCACGGAGGTGAACATCCGAGACCTTGCCCGTTTCCTCGTGCATGAGCGGATCGCTCTGATAACGTCAGCCAAGCTCGGAATGGATGAGCCGAAGCTGCTTGGCATCATGCAAATGGTGCTGTCCGTCTTCCGGACGATGCAAGGCAGCTAAAAGGTAAGTCTCTTATAGAAGTGAATCCCTGAACCCAAAAGGCTCTCCTAGGGTCATCTTAAACGATGATGACAGGAGAGCCTTTTTTCTCAAAGTGCCTTTTGGTTTTCCATTGAAAACCATGCCTTGTTCGCGAAATGAATTGTTCAAGGGAACGCGGTTCTCGCCCGGTTACGCTTTGCGCAACTAGTATCCGTGCCCGTGTCGGGCATTCGTGAAGTTCTGCATGAAGTAGGAAGGGCGCAGTACGGCCCATTCGGGGGCGTGCTGACGAAGATAATGGTGAACGGCGCCGAAGACGGGTCCATTTTCCGGAATTGAGGCACTGGATAACAGGACGAAGCGCTTAACCGAGGCGTCAAGTGCTCTGCGGATAAAAGGAATCATGACCTCTTCAGGGTGCATACTTGCGGGTGCAACCAAATACACGGCATGAACGTCCTTATTTTTCTGACTGAACAGTCAAATATATTTCGGACCAATCGATCAAAAAGATCGATCTGGGCCATTGGGACGGTTTTTTGTGCTTTCGCTAAAGTGTAATTTTTAACTTTTAACTGGCAGAAAAATGACAGATTTTAATCGGCATAGTAGAATAATAGAGAAATCATGTTTACCAGCAATGAACGGTGTAAAATTATGTCGAGAGAGGGATTTGACCATGTCGGATCAGCATTTGAAACCGGATTCGCAAGAGAGCCAGGTTCAGTCCAAGGAACTGCTCGATGCGCTGATGGCTTTTAAAAAGGGAGATTTTACATACCGCATGCCATACGATCAGACGGGCATCGCCGGAAAAATCGCAGACACCTTTAATGAGATCATGGAAATGCAGGAGAGCCTTGTGTCCGAAATCGATACCGTTGCCAGGGTTGTCGGCAAAGAGGGCAAGCTGTCGCGCAGGTTTTCCCATAAAAATACCGGCGGGTCTTGGGAGGCGGCCGTAGAATCGTTAAACGGTCTTGTCAGTGACCTGATCCAGCCGACCAGCGAGATGGTGCGCGTGATCAACGCGGTTGCCCAGGGCGATTTGCGGCAAAAGGTGGATCTGGAGTTTGAAGGGCGGCCGCTGACCGGCGAGTTCAAAAAGTCCGCAAACAACATCAACAAGATGGTCAACCAGCTGAGCAAGTTTGCTTCCGAAGTGACCCGCGTAGCCAAAGAGGTGGGGACCGAAGGCATTTTGGGCGGTCAAGCCGATGTTGAAGGCGTCTCGGGGACATGGAAGGATCTGACCGACAGCGTGAACGGCATGGCGGCCAATCTGACGAGCCAGGTCCGCAGCATCGCCGAAGTGACGACGGCAGTGGCCAAGGGCGATCTCACCAAGCAGATCACGGTCAATGCCAGCGGCGAAATTTTGGAATTGAAAAATACGATTAATACGATGGTGGAACAGCTGTCGACTTTTGCGTCCGAGGTCACCCGAATGGCCCGTGAGGTCGGCACGGAAGGGAAACTCGGCGGGCAGGCGAACGTCAAAGGCGTGTCCGGCACGTGGAGAGATTTGACGGAGAGCGTCAACGACATGGCCACGAATTTGACGGATCAGGTCCGCAATATTGCGGTCGTTACGACGGCTGTTGCCAACGGGGATTTATCGAAAAAAATTACGGCCAACGTTCAGGGTGAAATTCTGGAACTTAAAAATACGATCAACACGATGGTGGACCAGCTGTCCATGTTCGCTTCCGAAGTGACGAAGATCGCCCGCGAAGTCGGCACCGAGGGCATATTGGGCGGGCAGGCGGAGGTCAGCGGCGTAGCGGGAACATGGCGTGATCTGACCGAAAGCGTCAACTCCATGGCCAGCAATCTGACCAATCAGGTCCGCAACATCGCCGAAGTGACGACAGCGGTGGCGAAGGGCGACTTGTCCAAGCACATTACGGTTAACGCCAAGGGTGAAATTCTCGAGCTGAAAAATACGATCAACACGATGGTGGATCAGCTCAGCACGTTTGCGTCCGAGGTTACCCGCGTGGCCCGCGAGGTCGGAACGCTCGGCATGCTTGGCGGTCAGGCGCAGGTTAAGGGCGTGGCCGGCACGTGGCGCGATTTGACCGAGAACGTCAACTACATGGCCTCGAACCTGACGAACCAGGTGCGCAATATCGCCGTCGTTACGACGGCGGTGGCGAACGGGGACCTGTCGAAGAAGATCACCGCGGACGTTCAGGGCGAAATCCTTGAGCTGAAAAACACGATCAATACGATGGTGGATCAGCTCAGCACGTTTGCATCCGAGGTTACCCGCGTCGCCCGCGAGGTCGGCACCGAAGGGAAGCTCGGCGGGCAGGCCGAGGTCCGGGGCGTCGGCGGCACGTGGAAGGATTTGACCGAAGGCGTCAACAACATGGCCCGCAATCTGACGAATCAGGTGCGGAACATCGCCGAAGTGACGACGGCGGTAGCGAAGGGCGATTTGTCCAAGAAGATTACGGTCGACGTCAAGGGCGAGCTGCTTGAGCTGAAAAACACGATGAACACGATGGTGGACCAGCTCAGCAATTTCGCGTCGGAAGTAACGCGGGTGGCCAGCGAGGTCGGAACAGAAGGCAAGCTCGGCGCCCAGGCGAACGTCAAGGATGTGTCGGGTACCTGGAAGGACCTGACCGATACGGTGAACAACATGACGCGCAACCTGACGATCCAGATGCGGAACATTGCCGGTGTGACCACAGCGGTCGCCAACGGAGATCTGTCCAAGAAAATTACGGTCGACGTCAGCGGCGAGCTGCTGGAGCTGAAAAACACAGTCAATACGATGGTGGACCAGCTGAACTCGTTTGCCTCCGAGGTCACACGTGTCGCCCGCGAAGTCGGAACGGACGGCAAGCTGGGCGGACAGGCACAGGTGAGCGGGGTCGGCGGCATCTGGAAGGATTTGACCGACAACGTTAACATTATGGCGAACAATCTGACGGATCAGGTCCGCGGCATCGCCAAGGTCGTGACCGCCGTGGCGAACGGGAACCTGAAGCAGAAGCTGAACGTGGATGCGAAAGGCGAAATTGCCGAATTGGCCGATACGATCAACAATATGACCGAAACGCTGGATACGTTCGCCGATCAGGTCATTACCGTCGCCCGTGAGGTCGGCGCAGAAGGAAAGCTGGGCGGTCAGGCAAGCGTTCCGGGAGCCGCCGGCACCTGGCGGGATTTGACCGACAATGTCAACTATATGGCGAGCACTTTGACCACGCAGGTCCGTGCAATCACCAATGTGGCTACGGCGGTAGCCAAAGGGGATCTGTCGCGGACGATCGATGTCGCTGCGGCCGGCGAGGTTGCCGCGCTGAAGGACAATGTGAACGAAATGATCCGGAACTTGAAAGAGACGACCCGCATCAATACCGAGCAGGACTGGCTGAAGACCAATCTCGCCAAGTTTTCGAGATTGCTGCAGGGACAGCGCGACCTGTATGCCATCAGCCGCATGATCCTGTCGGAGCTGGCGCCGCTCGTGTCGATGCAGCACGGCGTCTTCTATATCAACGAGCCGGAGAACGACGAACCGGTGCTGACGCTGTTTGCCAGCTACGCCTACCAGAACCGGAAGCATCTGTCGAACCGCTTCCGTGCCGGCGAAGGGCTGGTCGGCCAGTGCCTCGTGGAGAAGCAGCGTATCCTGCTGACGAACGTGCCGCATGATTATGTCATGATATCTTCGGGACTCGGCGAAGCCGTGCCGCTCAATATCGTGCTGCTGCCGATTATTTTCGAGGAGCATGTGCTTGGCGTGCTGGAGCTGGCGTCCTTCCGGGCGTTTACCGAGATCGATCTGGCTTTCCTGGATCAGCTGACCGAATCGATCGGCATCGTCGTGAACACGATGCAGGCCAACCGCCGGACGGAGGAGCTGCTCATGCAGTCGCAGTCCCTGACGGAGGAGCTGCAGAAGCAGCAGATGGAGCTTCAGCATACGAATGAGGAGCTGGAGGACAAGGCGAAGCTGCTCGTCCTGCAAAAGGCCGAGGTCGAGAGCAAAAATCAGGAGGTCGAGGTTGCGAAGCAGTTCCTCGAGGAGAAGGCGGAGCAGCTTGCGCTGACCTCACGCTACAAATCGGAGTTTTTGGCCAATATGTCGCATGAATTAAGAACGCCGCTCAATTCCCTCCTCCTTCTTGCCGAACAGCTTGCGGATAACCCGGATGAGAACTTGAGCGAACATCAGGTCAAATTCGCCAAAACGATCCAGGATTCAGGTCTGGAGCTGCTGAACCTGATCAATGAAATTTTGGATCTGTCCAAAATTGAATCAGGCACCGTAACGCCGGACTTCAGCGAAGTGTCCCTCAAAGCGCTGACGGACAGCCTCGACCGGTCGTTCCGCCCGATGGTGGATAACAGCCTGCTTGAGTTCAGCATCAAGGTGGACCCGGACGTGCCGGATACGGTGGTTACCGATCAGAAGCGGCTGCAGCAGGTGCTCAAAAACCTCCTGTCGAACGCCTTTAAGTTCACGGAGAAGGGCCAGGTTACTTTGGCCCTGCGGCGGGCCAGCGAAGGCTGGAGCAGGGATAACGAATCGCTGAACCAAGCGCCGAACGTGCTGTGCTTCTCGGTCAGCGACACCGGAATCGGCATTCCGGAGGACAAGCAGCAGATCATTTTCGAAGCGTTCCAGCAGGCGGACGGCAGCACGAACCGGGTGTATGGCGGCACGGGGCTCGGATTGGCCATTTCCCGTGAGATCGCCCAATTGCTTGGCGGGGAACTGACGCTATACAGCGTCGTCGGCAAAGGCAGCATTTTCAACCTCTACCTGCCGGTCGACACGGAAATGGGGCCGCAGGAGGAAACGCCGAAATACGTGCCGGAAATCATCGACGTCACGCCGCCGGAGCAGAAGCTGACCTTCAGCCGCAAGGCGGATGACGTGAACGACGACCGGGAGCGGATCGAGCCGGGAGATCGCGTCTTTCTCATCATTGAAGATGACGTGAAGTTTAACGAAATCCTGCTGGAGCTGCTGCACCGGAAGAATATCAAGGCCGTCATCACGACAAAAGGATCCGGCGCACTCGAGCTGGCGAGAAAATACCAGCCGGAGGCGATTACGCTCGATCTGCGCCTCGGCGACATGGACGGCTGGATGGTCATTGAACACTTGAAGAACGACTTGGCAACCCGGCATATTCCGGTCTGCGTCATCACCGTCGAAGAGGATGAAGTTGAACTGCTCCGCAAGGGAGTCTATGAGTATGTCTGCAAGCCGGTCACCAACGAAGACCTCGAGAAGGCGCTGGATCAGCTGAGCCGGTTTGCCGCTGAACATAGCCGCAGCCTGCTGCTGGCCGCAACGCAAGAAGAGCGCTGTCAGGAATGGGCGGCTCTTCTGGGCAGCGAGGACGTGCGGATCGTCATGACGCAGACCGCCCGGGAAGCGCTCGAGACCTTGAAGAATGAGCATTTTGACTGCGTGCTCGCGGATAACGATTTGGAGGATATGAACGTGCTGCAGTTCGTCCGGGAAATGCAGAAAAATCCAAAGAACAAGCATACGCCATTGGTCTTGAACCGGAGCGTCAAATGGAACCATGAGCAGGAGGAGGAGCTGGAAGAGCTGACCAAATCCGCGGTCATCAAAGAGGTCAAGACGCCGGCCCAGATGATCGACGAGACGAGCCTGTTCCTGCACCGCAAGCCGGATGACCTGCCAGAACAGGCGGGAGAGCTTGTGCGCAAGCTGTATCAATCCGACGAGATGATTCAGTATAAAAAGGTTCTGGTAGTGGACGACGACATCCGCAACATTTTTGCCCTGACTACCATCCTGGAGCGTCATCAGATGATGGTTGTTCCTGCCGAAAACGGACACGAGGCTATTCAAATTCTGGAGCAGACGCCGGATATCGAGATCGTGCTGATGGACATCATGATGCCGGTTATGGACGGCTACGAAACGACGCGGGCGATCCGCAGCAAGCCGCAGTTCAAGGATCTCCCGATCATTGCTCTGACCGCCAAGGCGATGAAAGGCGACCGGGAGGAATGCCTGGAAGCCGGCGCATCCGACTACATTACCAAGCCGGTGAACAGCGCGCAGCTGTTGTCGATGATCCGCAGCTGGCTCGGAACGACGGCACCTGAGGAGGATGCCGGACCGGACCAGGAGGAGTAGAAGGAACGGACATGTTAGAGATGTTTCCCGCTGTTTGTGGTGGGAAGCATCTCTTTTTCTATTCTCGGAAAAATCCCTATCACAGTAAGCCCCTGTTCTTTGATCCTGATTGGTGGGGAAATCGTGATTTCCAGGGATGTTTTGCCTTTCGGCGGAATGGTTAGACTCTTTATAGACGGGCCGCGGCCGCTTCATCGGCGCCAACTGTACCCGGAGATGAAGGCAACGACTACTACGCAGAAAGAAGGGCTTTTCAATGAACGAATCTCTCAAATCCGTAACCGACTGGCTGAACGCGCATAAACAGCAGACCGTTATGATCCGCAAACAGGAGCTTGAGGACACCGACCAGACACGAATCACACTGGAGGATGTGGAATACAAGCCGAGCACACCGACGATTGACGAATATACCGAAGGGGATTCGCTGATCCTCCACGGCAGCGGAGCTGTGGTGAACGAGCAGGGAGATATCCCGCTTCCGCAGAGCACATACCAAATTTACGTTGACGGATTGAAGCACGCGGATGTGCAGGAGCAGCAGCTTTCCATGGAAACGGAACGGGCAAAATATGAAATTTTCATACAATCTTGAAAAATTTCAATAAGTATCTTTGCATATTCCAATAAATGTGGTAAAGTAAAAACTGACCTTATGACTGGAATTGAAAATTGGTCAGTTTTTGCTGATACGCGTTTAGATGGGAGGAGAACATCATAGGATCGGTCGACCGGAAGAAACAGGTGCTGGGCGCGGCTGCCCAGTCCTTTTCCTTGTTCGGGTACAAGGCGACGACGATGGAGCAGGTAGCGAAGATCGCTAATGTGGGAAAAGGAACGATTTATACGTTTTTTGATACGAAGGAACAGCTGTTTGACGAAATTCTGCACGGTGTCATCTCCGAAATGAAAACGATCATTGAGCGGGAAGTGGATCACCGGAAGCCGTTTTTCGACAACCTGTTCCGGGTTCTGGATTCCCTTTTGGAATTCCGGGGGGAGCATGAGCTGCTGATCAAGCTCTCACAGGAGGTCAGAGACTTCGGGACGCCACAGTCCCAAGAGGCGATGAGCCGGGTGGAGGGTGTCATCCTCGGCTATATGGAGAAGGAAGTCCGGTTCGCGGTGGAGCAGCACGAAATCCGTGAATGCGATCCGTCCGTCGTCGCTTTCCTCATGCTGAAAATGTATGTCGCCTTGACGTCCGAATGGAACAAACAGCATCAAGAAACGTTAACCAAGGCGGAAATCAGACAGCACTTCCGGCTGTTTCTGGAAGAAGGGCTGTCTGTGAAATAACCGGGCATGCGTTATATCCCTTTATAAGAGCAGGGACCGCTGCGGCCTTTATCAGGCGCCACGGCGAAGTACCCGAGTACGTCTCGGAGCAATGGCCCCACGCTGTGGGGTTCTTTTGTCCGGAGTATTTCCGTATGCGCAAAACTGACCAATTGAAGAAATCAGTCAATGATACTCGGGAGTGTCTGAGTCATACTAAATAACGTAAAGGGGGAAGCCCGGGAACATGAAATCAATAGCCGTGTTTTTTAAAGATTTGGCGGCGGCCGTGAAAAATCCGAAAGTGCTCATTCCGGTCATTGCCGTCATGTTTATTCCGATTTTGTACAGCGGCGTATATCTGGCAGCCTTTTGGGACCCCTACGGTCATCTGGACCAACTGCCGGTAGCGGTGGTCAACAAGGATAAGGGCGCCGAATTCAAAGGCAAGCAGCTCCACATCGGAGACGATTTGGTGGATGAACTGAAGAAGGGTAAGGATTTTGACTGGGAATTCGTCAGTGAAAAAGAAGCTGAGCAGGGAATCAAGGATAACCGCTATTATATGAAAATTACGATCCCCGAGGATTTTTCCAGCAAAGCGACGACGCTGATGGATGAAAATCCGCAGCCGGCCAGCATCGAATACGAGCCGAACGGAGACTACAACTTTGTGGCCTCCCAGATCGGCAATACAGCCGTAAAAGATATCAAGTCCAAAGTATCCGCGAAGGTAACGGAATCGTATACCGACAGCCTGCTGGACAATTTTACAGAGGTATCGGACGGTTTGGCCGAAGCCGGTGAAGGCGCGGGCAAGCTGCATAACGGCACCAATGATCTGGATGAAGGAGCCGTCAAGCTGAAGGAAAACCTCGGCAAGCTGGCCGCAGGCACACTTGAAGCGAAGGACGGCATGGGTCCGCTGGCCAAAGGGGCCAGCGACCTGACCAAAGGTGTAGGCGACCTGGAAGGCGGCGCCAAGCAGCTTGCCAGCGGGCTTAGCCAGCTGAGCAGCGCGCAGGGTCAGCTGACCGCAGGGGCCGTGTCGGCCCAGAAGGGCG